>Ga0214542_1003942_pt1 | contig 29760 bp, 9 predicted proteins | sample CNSS1metaG_FD_160096 | JGI IMG/M metagenome (GOLD analysis project Ga0214542, IMG submission 160096) | Root nodule microbial communities from cowpea collected in UCLA plant growth center, Los Angeles, California, USA - CNSS1 | ecosystem: Host-associated > Plants > Roots > Nodule | place: USA...
ACCCCAATTCCTTTTATAAACCAACGTCCATCAAGTTGGTTTTTATTTTATCTTTATCTTTATTTTATTTTATTATCACTTCCCATAATAATAACCAATAAGTCTTTATATTTTTATTAAATCACAACTGGGCCCATCATAATATTTCAAATGAGTCACTAATAGAATTAATTCGTCAATTAATTCTAACAACAATATCAATGAGACCTGAGCCTAACCACATAAGGCATTGACACCACTCTCAACCCAAAACCTTAAGGCAATGGGTTTATGGGTCTTTATTATTATGTAGTGCTTTACTTTCTCATTTCTATCTTGGATTCCTAACAATCTCCCCCTCAAGGGTGAGTCCCTTCAACCACATTAGTACACTCCCCCTCCAGCGGAAACATTCCCAACCACGAGTACTCTTTTTCTGTCCTTTTCTGTACCGATGTTCTTCTTAACGGGACTTGCTTTACCTGGAACCCTTGCTAGGAGGACTTTCGATACAAGGACCATACTGCACTTATCTGAGCCGGTTTTAACCATCGGCTCTTATACCACTTGTCAAGTTTATAAGGATGGGGTTTCACTGGGGAGATAATGAGATCAATGAGACCTGAGCTCAACCACATAAGACATTGACACCACTCTCAACTCAAAACCTTAAGGCAATGGGTTTGTGGGTCTTTATTCTTATATAGTGCTCTATTTTCTCATTTCTAGCCAATGTGGGACTTAGACTCACACTTGGATTCCTAACAATTGATGAATTAATGGGTGAAGGAAGAAGAATTACCTATATAGCAATGATGAAGAGAAATGAAGATGAAGGTGAAAGAAGAAATTGATGATAATGGAGAAGTGGAGTGACAATGGACAACTGTTTGTGAAGCTTGGTGGAAGATGATGAAACTAAAATGGTGTCTCTGTAATATGTAGTGTTGGGTTTATGTGTAGAGTGATGTGCGTTTGACAATGGGTGAAAAAATATAGCATCAAAGTTACTTTCTATTCTAGTTATTGTCACAACTCATTTTCTATGTCTGTTAAGCACTCACTCGTCGTAGAAAGTGACTTTATATTACACATATGACAAACTTTTCTATGTCGAAATGGACTCTCTATGGTGCATCTGGAACCGTCATAAAATATGGCTTTTCTATGGCAAATCGAAACTAATATAGAAATTGAAAAATTTCCATATTAGTTGTATCTATAATGAGTCCAGAATCAACATACCTTTTCTAATTAACAAAGAAAGTCTTCACTACACTAGTGAAATGTTTTAAAAAATTAATCATTATTAATTAAGTTTACATTTTTAATGTTTTTCTTTGGATCATAAATTTGTTTAACTATCATCAATATACTATAAAAATGTACCAAAATAAGTACTTGAATCTAGGGTTAAGAAGTTGTTATTTATTACAAAGTTGTTTCTGAAAGATATATCAAAAAGTAGTAGAAGAAAAAAAAGAAATATATATATATATATATATATATATATATATATATATATAAATTATCTTTGATTTTTATTTTTAATTGATGTAAAAGTATTGTGTGTATTTCCTAATTAGTTTTTTTCTAATAATAAATAGTATGTTTAATGTAACATCCCATTTAATAGTTATAAACTACTAAACATAATATTATATGGTGATATGGCAAAACAAATAGTAAACTACGAATATTAAAATATTAGTACAGTTATCCCAAAAATAACCATAGCAAATATCAAAATATATATACAGACATTTTCTGTTGAGATATAAGGGTTACTATCTCTAAAACAAACAAATCTAATCTAACAGGTACCACCCTCTACATTACTATATCACGGCTCTTAAGAAGATGAGTATTCTCACATGCATTCTCCTCTGCTCACATAATTAACTGACCATTGCAAAGAGGTAACAAAACATAACAACACAAACAACACAGTGTAAGCTAATGTAGCCAAAGAATCATAGTATAATCCAAAACAATACCACAAACATCATACCACATATACAACAAATTTATCAATTTATAAATATAAACAAAGGACACTGACTCAACTATTTGAATACATACATCTGACATCAGATCTCCTAGAGGCCTACACTTATGAATGGTTCCCAAAATCTACAGAGTTTGACCTCAAGGGGTTATCACTCAATCATTAACAAGGTAAATCCTATTCACGTCTATGACTTGATTGAGTCCAGTGGCTAGGACCTCCTTATTCTCTTCACCACATAATCTACTTTGCCCTATTTGAGCTTGGGTAGTTATTAGAGAAAGGATACCAATCAATAATGAATCCTTATGTCGATGCATACCCTAAAACTTTCGTATAGAATTTCTCCTCGAAATTCTTGTCATCACATCACATTTCCACACTCACAGTTACATACATATATATAGGTATTTCAAATACCAATAACAATTCCATTCCATCTCCAAAATGAAAGAGTAAATCTTTGAACCCAGTTCTGAACCACTTGCTCAAAGAGCACATTCGCTCGCTAGGCGAGAAGTGTAACACCCCGATAGGATATTACGGATTTAAATAATAAATAAATAAAAAATAAAATCTCATTGATTATAAGTCCATTTCCCAAAAACGCGGGAAATTTAAACAAAACTGTAACCGTAACATAATTCAAATGTTCACAATTATTCTATTAAAAAATTTACCAAAGTTCAGCATAATTAAAGTTACATAAAAAATCTTAAACTAGAAAAATGCTTTCAAAATCCCCGGTAGCCTCTGCTCTCCGCCTCTAGGCATCTCCTGGCTCACTTGTCAAATCATCTGCTCCCGGATAACAAGTTATCCGATCATCGCTACACACACACACAGATAGGGTGAGCTATGCACAATATATAAATATATACATGAAATAAATATGCCACCCATCCCAAAGAAAATCACATCACTAAAGTGTTTCATTATTTTATAATTACCCATTCCCTGATCTCATAGTCCTTCATGAGTCATATACATGATCTAGGTCCTGGGACTTCATTGTGCTCCAACGAAACTACCCCATTCGTGGTCCAACCCTATGAGCCCATCCTGCTCATAGTCTTGCTCTACAAACTCCTCGTCTGTAGTAAAACATCCAAGCCTCTCTCGCTCGGACCATGGCACGCATGCAATCACCATACTATGGACTCCTCGCCCAATAGCAGCCGACGGGAACATAACAGTTTCTTGCCCATCGTGCGCCCGACGCATGTAATCATCATACTAAGGACTCCTCACCACTTAGCAGCCGACGGGAACTACACAGTTCCATGCCCATCATGCGTCCAACCAACAAGCACATCCCAGACCCCTATTGGACTTAGTCCTTCAAGCCCAAACACCACAAATGCATGCATATAACCTCCTATAATTAGGAAAGAGTAGCCAAACCAGCACATAAAGTACAAACAATCATGGCAATTCGCATAAACTCGCTTAAGCCAGGGACCCTCGCCCAAGCTAAACCCTTAGCCTCGCTTAGGCTAGTCCACCTCGCCTGAGCAAGCTTAAGACAATGGTTTCTCTACGTTATCTCGCTTAGGCGAGCTCTTCTCGCCTGGGCGAGTCCCACCTTCGCTCAAAATAACACACAGACCTCGCCTGGATAAGGACTCGACAAAAAAAATGCACCAATTCACTTCGTAAACTCGCTTAGGCGAGCCCCTCTCGCCTAGGCGAGAGTGTCCATCACTCAGAACTCAAAACTTCTCGCCTAGACGAGAAGTCGCGCTCAACACTCCCAGGTTTCCTCTCGACCTCGCTTAGGCGAGCCAATCTCGTCTGAGCGAGATAAAGTGTCGCCCAACCCCTAACTAGGTCGCCTGAGCGAAAAGCTCGAGCCAAAACCATGTCAAAGCTTCTGCAACTCTCGCCTAGGCGAAAGAGACTCGCTTGGGCGAAACTTGCAGTATTCCCCTCCTGTACATGCGCGAAAACAACCAAAAACCATACCCCAAATGCAATACAATCATTGACAAGTACTCTATTTCATTAAGCCATCACAGTAACATGTTTTCAATAGGTTTGCATCACCAAAATTAAAGGTTTGGCCAAAGTCAACAACAACAGTACCAAAACCCTCTTCCAATTCATATAAATCACCCAAAAGAGGCTTTATACACAACAACCCATCCAGAAACTCTCAATCACAGTACATATAATACCACAATCATACCACAGAGAATCCAATTGAGCATGAAGACGCAAAAACACATGAAAAATTTGTACAATTAAACTCAACACCCCTAACCTGTAATTTCTGGAATAAAATTAGGAAAGAGATGGTCCCTTGGTTGTGGTTTTAATTCCTATTAAATGTTAATTATATGGTGGTTTTCCAGCCCCTTATGCTAGGTTTACCTTTGCCTCTTCACATTCAAACCACAACTAATATTTAGCAAAAATAAAGATTAAATTCCTATCTATCAATGTTTGAATGTTTGAATCCATGACCTTCCACTCCTAAAGCCAAAGCACAACCACTATGTCAATTCACATTTAGTGATAACCATTATCATTCTATAATTATGATATCACTCACTACTCACAGATATATTAACAAAATGATAATAAATCCAATAACACACAATAATTGACATACATAGGACTCAAACCCAAGTCCTCTCACACATTTAATTACTCTCAACCACTTGAGCTAGTACTTTTCCACGTCACAACAAACAATAATTAATGCCATAAAGGCTCTTTCTACCCGCATTTATTAATTAATTAATTATTTAATTAATTAATTTTCACGGGTCTTACAAGAAGGATACTTTTGACCATCGACGAATTTACTAGCTCAGTGATTTCAACCTAGGACTCCAGGGAAATAAATTCCCCACAAATCACTCAGTAAATAGAGCTCGTCCAACGAACCACAAAAATCAAGGAATCCCTGATTCATAATTGCCTAGTAAGCTCAAGTTCACCCAACGACTCATGAAATAGGGAACTCTGATTGGTAGCTCCCCCAATGAGTCCTTACTCGCACAGCGAGTTTGCAAAATTCTGCAGATTAAAATTCTGCATAATTCTGCAGATCAGAATTTTGCATAATTTGAGTGAATTCTCAACTTGCAGAATTTTACATTTTCACAGCTCAGGTGTACAACTACTGGAGAATTTCACAGATACCCATTTCATAACACGAGTCTCATTTACAACAAACACAATCTTGATGAAAAATTGAACACACTATCAATTTCACAGATTTAACCTAACAATAAATTTAAGAATTTGTACTAATTTCTACACAATTCAAACGATGGTCAAACTCACAATCAAATTGAAGAATTAATCACTAATCTAGCATTCATACTACATAGCAAAGTCTAATTAGCTTCTCTTATGATCAATCAATCTCAAACTGAAAACAACGACAAACACCCTTTTTAGTGCCAAACGTGTAATTCAACCTATAAATAACACATACAAGATCAGGGTACACCATCATAACCATTAACTAGAAAAGACTCTGTATAAAGAAGGGAGAGAGCTCCTAGAAAAATGTTTGTAGAGAGATGAAGTGTTTTTAAGTAATAAGATCCTTTTATAAAATTTCTATTTATATTAAAGTATTTATTCATTAAAATAATAATAAGATATCATTATTTTAAAATATTGATACTCTTAAAACAATATTTTATAGGTTCTCACATTATTCATTAAAAAATATTTTGTATAATTTGTTTTCTTTAATTTTCCATCTATTATCATTAGTCCATATACAAATAAAGGATCCAACAAAGAATTTTAAATAAATAACTTATGAGATACTTAAATTGATGAAAATATAGTTTTTCAAAGATTGGAGACGTTGAATGTAAACAGTGTAACAATTACGTAATGTTCATTTATATTATTTTTTCAACACAAACTAATATTAATTTCAAAATTCATAGATAACTTATATTTTTTATATATCCAAGAATTAAATCAAATTTCCCATTTTTTTTCAAAGACGAAATTACCACGTATTATTAATACAATATTTGGCTCCTGATTCTTTTCCGCTTTTAAGTTGACAATTATCTTTCCAACACCAAACGTGACAATACGCAATGATTGCAGTTAACCGTCCAACCTGGACTATTTTCGTAGAAAATCTCTCTTTTATTTTTTTCTTAAGTTAAAGTCAATTGTAATATTTTAATTTCTATTCAGTTTTACGTTTTAAAAAATTTTGATGAGTGTTTTCCTGTTTAATACTATTTAAAAGTCAAGGCTAAAAATAATTTAAAAATATTTTTTCAAAATCTTTTAACAATAGAATTATTGTAACAAAATTTCAAAATTTAAAATAAACAATAAATAATTGATTTTATTAATATTATCTCAATAGTTTTGAGATTAAAATAGTAAGTTAGGAAGGTTTTTTTTTATAATTAAAAAATAATTAAATATTAATTTAAATTTTTTTATACATTAAGGAGTTAAACTTATAATAATACCCATTTAAGCTAAAAGATATAAAAAGTAAAACGCGTTCTAAAAAATAATTGGTCACACATGTGGGTAGTTTTGACATTAATTTTCTTTTGACTCGGTGTGACATGTTCTTTAGCAAAAGGAGTTGACACTTTAACAACATTAATGTGGAGAAAGTACAACTTAAATGTTGAAGACTCAGAATTAAATGAACCTGGATGTGCCTCACGTGGGGCACAATACTTTATAACTTACCTTTTTTGGGTAACGTTTAATGTAGAAAATACTATTGTTAAAACATTTTTTTTTTCTTTCAAATAATAAAAAGAAGTAAAAGTTATGTACTTAGAACCATGGGTTATCTCTAGAGATGAAATTCAATTTAACATGTTTATTTTGCTTACATCATTTTATCTACAGAAGTTCTATAATTATACTTAATTCACATCTTTGAATAATTAAAAAAGCAAGAAAGAAAAAACTATATATGATTCAAAATGACTTTGCTTTGCTGTGTTATTCAAAACATTGCAAGCCCGCATACGAAGAAACGATTACTTCAAACAAAGTTGTTGTTTTCACAACGTTATTGTACAATGTTGTCAACTTTTGATGATTGCGATAATTAAATAAACTTTGAAAATACATGATTCTGTATGGGCAAACTCAAATCTCACAAGATAACTACAACCAACCATACTAATAATGTATATGTATATATATATCCATCAGTTTGATAAAATATATGAATGCAAAATTATTTCACAAAATATCATTTATAATGATTGTTTCGGGTGTAGGGACCAAACGCCTACTAAAAACCACTTCAATTTTACTCCTTTCTTTGCTAAGTCTCCTCTCTTTTTGATCTGCGATAACTTCCTCATCAAGAAAGCTTCTTGCGATAACTTCCTCACCAAGAAAACTTCCTTCTCTCTCGATCGGTTGAACAGACGATCGGGGTACCTGTCTAAAAGGCTCCGATGCTTAAGTCAGTTGATGGACCGATCGGTGTATAAGTATAGCTGCTGTAATAAATGCGAATTAAAGATCCTCACCAACCTACATTTAGGCCATATTTATAGTTTCCGGTATGGGCATATAATTAGGGTTCCTTAATCACGGCACAATGATCCTTTAATCAAGATTACTGACTTGTTTAATGTTAATTAACCCAGCTGACTTGCTCAGTTTGGCCGATCGACCGATGACCGCTTGACTAGGTGGGTTATCTTCTTTGACTTTAATAACCTTAAGTGAATATTTAATCTATGTGGCCGATCGATGATCATATGTAAGACACTACGCGAATCACCTATGAGGTTGATTGACCAATGGACCTCCATGGGTTGATGCGTGATCAACCTGGGGACCGATCAACCGATGGTCCTTTACGAGGTAATGTGTGGTTCGTCTGTAGGACCGATCGACCGATGGTCCCTTACGAGGGTACGCGTGCTTCATCTAGGGGACCGATCGACCGATGGTCCCCTGTGGTTCATCTGTGGGGCCGTTCGACCGATGGTCCCCTGTGGTTCATCTGTGGGGTCGTTCGACCGATGGTCCTGTTTCATAGGCAAACCCTCCCAGCCTTGTTCGATGAACCGAAGGACTGTGCATTGCCGATGGTCCGATGAGACATACAGTACAATGATAATATATTTAAAGAAATTAAGAAATAGATGTATTTAAAACATAACTTTAAACAATATTGAAAACCAGCTTAATTAATAGAATATTATATTATAGTAGTAATTCAAAGTGCGGTATTTTACTTAATTTTTATTTAGGTCATTTGACTATTTATTGACAAGATTAAATTGGTCATGGATCATTGAATTTATATGTCAATTCTTAAATTATTGTTTTTTATAAAAATATTGAGGCTGATTAAAAAGAAAAATTATTACCAGCTCAAGGACCCTATGGAAACAGATTGTTCAGGGGCAAAGTTAAAAATTCAAAATGAATATCAGTTCATTGATTTATTAAGTAATTCTCAAATCCAACAATTATTTGAAGCTTTATTAATATATTTTTCACCATTTTTCTACGGCTATACAGGAAGCTTTTAAATTTAAAGCTAGCATTGCGATCTCATTTTTCTTCAAGTTTGCACAAATTATTCTCATCTCTTCGTATCAATACTCTCACTTTTTCCATATCAATTCAAGTATTCTTTTATAAGTCTCTTCAGATTTTCACCCTAAAACAGAAACAAATTCACACAACTCACTTTCAATGGAAATTATAGAAACACTTAGTTATTCTTTTAGTCAAAATATACTTTTAGTCACACAACTCACTTTCTAGTCAAAATATACTTTAGAGGCATTAGTTATTCTTTTACACTTTCAATTTACCTTTTCATGTTATGTGTGGACAGATTCAATGTGTTCATTATAGAAACACTCTTCATGGAAATTAGATACTCTTATTTTTCAGTGCCAAGTTTTATGAAACACATCAAATTTAGATTTGTTAAGACATAAACTAAACTATAAATTTGTTAGAGCCGTATACATTGCTAGCATCAAAGTTTATCGATGTATGTTAAAAATCTTACGTCAACTAGAAATTAGAACAAACTAATTAATATAATATATATATATATATATATATATATATATATATATATATATATATATATATATATTTAAGAACTAAACCATAAGAGCTGTGTATGAAAAGAATTATTAAAAATGCTTTTTTTTTCTTATTATGTATTTATTTAGTTTAATGTTGTCTCTTTATTAATAAAATGTTTAATAGTCTTCCATTTTAAAGTGCACCTATGTAACTTTTTAAGATTTAACAAATTTCTCAAATAAAAAAAATGCACTATAATCTAATTAAAAAATAAGATTAGGATCTGAATACAAATTAAAGCTTAAATTAATGTCCGTATCTAAAAAAGTTTGAGCATAATATCTAAAGTATAAATAGAAAAGGAAGATGTGTAGTGATAAAAGTTGAATAAGTAGAGAATATTGAAAGAGTTGTTAAAGGTTGGGCAAGGATGGCGATGTTGGTCTGCAAATTCATTTTTGGATAGAAACGTGATGAAGACGGTACAAGGTTGGGTGTCAAAATAAAAGTTAAACATTACTTATCATTGGACTTTTTTCTTCCAAAAGAGCACTCTTCGTTCCAATTTTTTTACCTATATAGCACATTCTGACTTAAATTTATATGGATAGCATTGTTTTTATTTTAGTCGAATTTCAATCTTGAATGTTTTTTTTTTAATTTTAAGTCAGAACTTGGTTTTTTAATTTTTTTTTTCTTTTAAATAAAATAGGATTAATATTTTCTAAATTTTTTAATAAAATATATATAAAAGTTATTTTTTGTTTTCCTTTTGTAAAAAAATGTTACATTAAAGGTTAAATATATTTTTTTAAATAGATGTAGTATTATGTTTTTAGTTATTTTAGGTATTATTTGAAAGAAAAAAATAATATTTTTTTCTTTTTGAATTTGTTGATTTAAAAATAGATTTTGTATTGTGTAGTAAGTTATTTTATGTGCAATTTGAAAATATAAAAGTCAATTTAATTTAATTTTTTTATAATTTGTGTAATATTAATTATTTTTAATAGATGTTTATAGGGTTGGATGAGGAAGGAGTATTCAAACTACCTTTGACCTCGACTCCTAAACATATTGAGACTATTGCGTACCGATACACAAAGAATATATAAAAGAGTAAGTTATTGAAATAAATTCTTAAGTTAAAAAAATATACATTTAAAAGAAATATTGTGATTAGAAAATAAAATAAAAATTTAGTTCCATCACACACACACACAGACACACAGACACACACACACACACACAGACACACATACACATACACAAACACAGACACAAACACAAACACACACACACACAAACACAGACACACAGACACACACACAAACAAACACAGACACACACACAGACACACACAAACACAAACACACAGACACATAAACAGACACACGGACACACAAACACACACATACAGACAGACAGACACACACACACACACACATATTTATACATAGGCTTAAATATATATTTGGTCCTTATTTTCGTTGTTTTTATTCAATTTGGTCATCATTTTCGTCAAATTTTGGTCAATTTGGTCATTTTCACTAACGGTGTTTAAATACTTAACATTCTTGAATAGTCATGCCATGTGTTAGCTCTAGGTTTTTTTGATTTTTTAATTTCAAAAAAATTGTCCTTGTGTCAAGTCTCAATTGTGCCATGTGTCAATGCTAGTGCCATGTGTCAGTTTGTGATTGTGTTATTTTTTTTGTTCAATTTAGTCCTTGTATTCATTATTTTTGTTCAATTTAGTCCAATTTTTGTTAATATTTTTTTCTAAAATTGACTATTTTATTAATTATTTTTTAAAATCAATTATAAATTATTAAATTTAATTATAAATTGAATAAATTGTTATATTTAATTGCTAAATATAATATAATTATTTAAAATATTATAAGAATATAATTATTAAATGTTTTTTTGTAATATTTATATTCTAAAATACTTTTAAAATTAATATTTAAAAATATTTTAAATATTCAAAATATTTTAGAAAAGTAAACTAATATTTAAAAAATTAACATTTAAATATAAAATATTTTAGATTTTAATGTCTAAAATGGAATAAAAATATTAAATATTTTAGATTTAAATGTCAATTTTACAAATGTTAATATATATTTTTAAAATTTTAATAATTATATTTTAATAATTATATTCTATTTAACAATTGAATTATATTCAATTTATAATTAAATATAATAATTTATAATTGAATTTCAAAAATAACTAATAATAATGTAAATTTTAAATATTAATTGTTTCATTTTAATAAAAATTGAGACTAAATTAAACAAAAATGACAAAATATAGGGATTGATTTGAACAAAAATAAAGAATATCGTGACTAAATTGAACAAAAAGAAATATACAACCACAAACTGACACACGACACTAACATTGACACGTGGCACAACGATGACTTGACACGTGCCACAATTGTGACTTGACACGTGGATACTTTTTTGAAATTAAAAAAAATTAAAAAAAATTAAAAAAAAAACAAAAAAAAAATTGATGCTGACACGTGACATGCACTGTTAAAAAGCGTTAACTATTTAAACACCCTTAGTCAAAAGGACCAAATTGACCAAAATTTTACGAAAATGAGGACCTAATTGAACATAACAAAAATGAGGATCAAATTGAATAAAGACAACAAAAATATGGACCAAATGTTTGTTTAAGCCTTATACATAAAAGATATTCAACAAGTAGAATATCTATTGACATCTTCTGAAAAACTTTTATTAAGTATGTTTCACTAGAGATTAATGTCTTATTCAAACCTATTCCTGCTTGAACTCTAGAGCAAGTCTAGACCAAGAACATTTATTGTTTGTTTCTATCTAATTAGTTTGTCCAATCTATATGTCTCAATGTATTTGACCCCCTTAAATATTTGTCTCTTTAAATCCATCCACTTTCTTATGTTTGCCTACTTCAATACGTGAATATGTGGCCTATCTGAGTGGAAACCACCCCGCTTTATGCGGTGCATCATTAGGGAGTGTGAAAATAGGACATTGTGGAAGTTATTTCGTAAACACGATCTATGATGTGGAATTCTTTATCCTCACATCGTTCATAATTTGATGTTTCGCTAAACGACCCCCTTCCGTGGTGGAGTTCGGGCATGATGTTAACCCTAACGCTCGCCAAGACTTATATATATACCCTTGCATACAATCTTGATGGGCTCTTCGTACTTCGCCCTGTAAGAGATATGGGGTTCAACCTCTAGGAGTCATACTTAGGAGACCTGGAGTTCAACATCCAGAAGACATATGGATCATTAGCATTTGAGGCCTAAGCTTGTACTTGTGCCAAACGTAAGGTTTGCTGATTTTACCAATCTCATCGTACATCCTAAGATCAGCATCCAAAGTACATCTTGTTGATTTTATTGATCTCGTTGTACATACTAAGATCGACATCAATAAGACATACATATCACTAGGCCTTGAGGACTTAGCTTGCACTTGTGCCAAGTGTAAGGCTTGTTGATTTTACCAATCTCGTTGTATATTCTAAGATCGACATCCAGAAGAAATCATATTGATTTTACTGATCTCATCGTACATCCTAAGATTGACATCCAGAAGACATCCAGATCATTAACCTCCAAGGCCTAAGCTTGCACATGTCCAAGCGTAAGGCTTGTAATAAGATGATGTCGTTGTATATCCTAAGATTGGTCTCTAAGAGATATATAGAATGGGTTACGAAGTGACCAACTAGCGTGCAAACAAAATCCCCATCTCGTCCCATAGAAGACCCACAAATTTGAAACTAATCTTTCGAAAACTGAAAAGACGTTAGTGGTACTATGACGTGTCCAAGACAAGGTGGCATGTCAAAAGTCACGTCGCTTCACTTGCTTAAAACTTGTTATGCACACTGTTATTCATTTCACCAAACCCTCAAGCGTTTCATCTTCTTACTTCTCTCTCTGTTGTTTCGTCTGTGTACATTTGTGTTCCCTAGATTGTCTGGATTGCATTTCTCTCAAAGCCATCATCACTCACTTTCTCCCACCAAGTTAGAACTACTACTGTTCTTCCACCCTCGTTTATATCTTTTAGGGCCTTTAGGTTCGAAAATGTTGATTATCGTGGTTTATGCTATACTGCGAAATAGTTACATTGTGTATTTGTTTACAATAATTTGTCATCATTTGTGTTAGTATAGTAAGCGCTGGTTAAGAATGATTTGTGGTTGATTAGGGAAACTAATGATAGTATTTTGCCTCTTGGGTTTTTATTTTTTAAGTGTTTGAATATGCCTGTTTTGTGTGTTACCAACATTTTAGGTTTAGCAATTTTGACCATGGGGGTTTCGTAGCTAAGGCTTGGGAAGTGCGGGTTTCTGGGTTTAATGTGTAGCGTATGAGATGCATCACATTTCATAGACTAGGTGTATGAATTTCATATTACTTTGATGCTCAAGTTGGTTATCAGTTTCAGTTCAAGATGTAATTAATGCTAGTGAGAAGGTCCTAACTACTGTACCTAGACCCTCTATTTATTATACTTTTAATGGGCTTTTACCTTTTGGTATGCCTAATTGTGGCCTAATCATTCAATAATCTTCATTATAAGAGGAACCGAGATTATTATCTTAATGATGATGTTTGTTTGACTTATTGGTGCTAGTTCTAGACCCTTAATAACGTACTTGACTTAAGTAAGCATGTCTCCACATATAACTATTGAGAAGTGTTCGGCACTGACAACTCATGATTCTCGGTACAAGATAGTATGCACGGTGAGATCAATATTTCCTTAAAGGTTAAATCATTCCATACGTCTCATTTTTGTAGCGAAATCTCAAGTAGGTCCCCCAATTTTTATTTGACTCAATTGAGTCCCTATTTTCAAAAATTCGTTGCAATTGGTTCCTTTCCGTTAGTTGACCAGTAACGGTGCTAATTATGTGCCACGTGTCAGCACGTGGTATTTTTGACTTTTTTTTTAATTTTTTTTAATTTTTTTTTTAATTTTTTTAAAAAAATTAAAATTGCCACATGTCAATCTGACATTATGCCACGTGGCAAAGACAGTGTGATGTGGCAATGACAATGCCACGTGTCACTATTAGATGTGAAAAATCTCAATGTAGTCCTTATATTGGTTATTTTGTCTCAATTTGGTCCCAATTTTGTTAAAATTGAATCAATTTCATCCTGTATCAAATTTAAATTTTATATAAATTTTACTATGGTATTTTTATTATAGTTGATATTTTTAACAAAATTAAATTTATTTAAATGTATATTTTGCACTAATATTTATTTAAATTTTATTTTAAATATTTATATATCCATAATTTATAGATAAATGTTAGAGTTGCTTTAAAAATAAAAACTTTATAAATTCAAATATAAAATTAAAAAAAAAAATTATAACAATTCTAACATTTGTCTATAAATTATTGATATATAAATATTTGAAACAATATTTAAATAAAGTTCAATGCAAAATATACATTTAAATAAACTTAATTTTGTTAAAAATATCAATTATAATAAAAATACCATTGTAAATTTATATAGAAATTAAATCTGATATATGGATAAAATTGATTCAGTTTTAAAAAAATTGGGACCAAATTGAGACAAAATAACAAAAAGGACTACATTGAAACTTTTCACATCCAATATTGACACGTGGCACTACCACTGCCACATCACACTGTCTCTGCCACGTGGCACAATGTCAGATTGACACGTGGCAATTTTAATTTTTTTAAAAAAATTATAAAAAAAAATTAAAAATTTAAAAAAAAAATTTAAAAAAATTTTAAAAATTAAAAAAAGTCAAAAAAACCACGTGCTGACACGTGACACATAATTAGCACCGTTACTTGTCAACTAACGGAAAGGAACCAATTGCAACGAATTTTTGAAAATAAGGACTCAATTGAGTCAAATAAAAATAGGGAGACCTACTTGAGACTTCGCTACAAAAATGGGGACCTTTGGAATGATTTAACCTTCCTTAAATTTGTTTAATATATTAAAATTGTAGATTTATATATTTTTTCTATAACGAAACGTACTAACCTATATAAAAAAATCAAACCTATAAAATTATTCCAGATTAATTTATATATTGTTTAATAGTTTTATTACAAAATAAATTTTAATAAGTTATTTACTTTATACATACACATAATACATATATTGTATAATAATATAAAAATGTAATTACCAATAAATTTTTTTAACTAATAATGTAATAATATAATAAGTCTATTAAGCGTATAACAAAAATATCTAACACAAACTTATAAACTAGACTAAACCTTTGAAAAGAATACCAACAATTCACACTCAATTTTTAATTTGATAAATGTCAAATCCATTAAAGTTTGACCTTGACTTAATTTTACCCGTGACGAGAGTAGGCCACAAGATACATAGAATAAACTTGAACAAGTAGAAAGCATATGGTAAATGTGCACAAAGTAAAGAAGGAAAAATAGCAGATAATTTCAACCACATACATTTTCATCACACTTTTTTTTTTTCAGTGAACATATAGATGACAGCAAAAACATATTTTCTTTTTCACTTTATTTTATTTTCTGCCTTCTGAAGTTTATACAAGAAAAGGAAGAGACAGAAAAGTGATACCTGAAACAACATAGTTATTTTTATTGTTTTATTCACTATGCCTTAGTGAATCCATTATATCCATAATTTCAATCACTAATTTATTATTTTGGAACGTATTCAGAATATGAATTTTGCGTATTTTATATTTACATTTTAGAATACAAATGGACAATCTAAAATATAATTTTGTATTTCAGATTACATATTTTAAAATATAAAAAAATATATTTTGAATTATATTTTTTAGATTACTGAGACAAAATGCACACAAAGTATCTAAACGAAGGTTGAGACATTATTCTCAAAATTCAAAACAAGGATCCCTACCCATCTTATAAGAATCTATCATATTCACATATATTGATGTCAACGGGGCGGGTAGGGTATGGGTAGTAGCTCCCCCGTATCCTACCCACTAGATAAATATCCGCCCCATATCTGTACCCATATTTGTCGGGTATCCGTTATGCGGATACCCGCCTATTTTTTTCATATTCGCGGATATTTATGGGTACCCGCAGGTATTTACAAAATTATTAAAAAATAAATATTTAGTCATAATTCAAATAAAATAAAATAAAATACATTATTGCCATAAATTTTAAATAAAGTTTAAATAAAATCAAGTTCATACAAGTTCAAATAATTATAAAAGTATATACACAATGAAAATTCTTTAATTAATTTGATCAAAAAGTCTACTTTCTCCAATTAATTCCTAAAAAATAAAATAAAAAAAACAAATAATAAACCTCAATTGCCACGTGCCAAATATTCTTATTTTGATTCCATCATTTGACAACAAGCATACCATAAACGTTATTGTCTATATCGGATTTGATGTATATGCCCAATTTCAAATAAAGGAAAGAGAAGAATGTCAGGGGTGTACTTGGAAGAAGACAACGTACCAATACTATTGAAGTTTGAAGAATGAAGATAGAAGACAAGATGTGCAACTTAGAAAAAATTAGGCCAGAATATTTTTTTACTAATATATATATATATATATATATATATATATATGTATGTATATATGAGCGTATTTTTGTGAATTAAAGTTTAGCGAGTACGGGTAAACTTGATACCCGTACCCGCCCCGTTAACATGCGGGTATCAAAAATACCCGTATCCACGGGTAGCGGGTATCCATTTTTAATATCCATTTCCTACCCATTGCGGGTTTTATCTGCGGATATCTGCGGGTACGAATTTTTTTGACATCCCTATTCACATACCTAAACATTTTCCTCCCAACTTAACTATGAACAAAAGTAAACACTTTTTATACTATTTAAAAAAAATGAGTTAATATCATTTAACAATAATTACGTTTGAAAAATGGAGTGTTTTTTTTGTTCTAAATTATCGTTCATTACATGTTGATATGATGAATAAGATTGTTTTATTACAGATGTAATCTCAAATATGGGTGCAAAGCATGATAATGAAAGAAGAACAAATTAGTATGGGCTACGGTAGGTAGAAGGTGCACATGGACCAGGCCCAATGGATAGAGGCAGTTGCTATTTACACTTCAATCAATTGCATATACCATTTATTCTTTATACGCATCCTTTGCTCTTCTCATTTTCTTTATCAAATAAAATATGTTTTTGATTCTACAAATTTGCTAAAATTTCAGTTTCAATCAGTCTAAAATACCCTCTTCATCTTTTCTCCCTCTAAATGTCCTTTTTTTTTTTAACTCTAAAATTTATATTTAAACTTTTCCCCCATTATGTAAAGCACTGTCTAAATCATTTAATAAACAAAAGTTAAAACTAATAATAAAGTTTTAAGTGATAAAAAAAATGTGTAACTCTTTTCTTTTAACTTACCCTTCGAAACATATTCTTCTTTCTTTCTTTCTTTCTTTATCTAATGTAACTGTTTATACAATTTTTTCATAGTCTATCTATATGTTAATTGTATAAATTACCACAAATTACCATTCTGGTCGGTGGTGGATCTTTGTTTTGATAGGAGAACCACGACTCCCAAGGTTTTCTTTATATATATGTATTTTAAAAATATATTTATATATTATTATATTATTTATATTAATTTAGTTTAATTTTTTTTTAATTTAAAAATTATGTTTTTTTTTTCTTTGTTGCAATTTCTTTTATTTTTTTATTTAGTTTCTCTTTTTCTCGTACCTCCATTTCTTTTTATTTCTATCTCAATTTTCATCTTTAATATTTTATTATTTTCAAAATCAAATTATCCCATGATAGAATTGAAGAGTTAAGGAACATTTTGGACCAAACAATTTTTTCTTTTGAATAAGTTCATTTTTTTACCATTTTTTTAAGCAATATGTTTTCTTTTTGTATGTAAGTTTTCTACGCTTTAGACATATTTCTATTTACTATAGATCATAAAATCATGTTCTAATTGTTGATCAAACTTGTCTTTGTAAAGATAGAGAAAGCTATTTTAAGCTTTAAAGTTGTGTAAGGGAAGAACAATCTTAAGAATCTACTTAAAGTTGTGCTATCTTTTTAGTTAAAAACCAAGCAGACTAGCTCAGATGTTTTCATTGTTACAGGTAACTGAGTTCATTTTCATTGAATTCTAATTAGCAATGAATTGATTGTCATCGTCATATTTTAACTTTTTTGAGTGTTTTTTTTATAGGTTTTAAAAGTTGGAGAAAAGTTATTAATGGAAAAAATTGTGCTTTCCTTTAATACATTGGAAGGATCCTTGCTCACCACACAAGATTGCAGTGTCTGTTTGTCAACACTTGTTAAATCAAAATTGCCATATTAGGAATGTTTTGCAATTGCAACGCTCAAATCAAATTATGAAGAATTGGTTGCGTCTCAAGACTTTAATTGACACGATTAATTTTTTATCACTTCAAGCTTGTGCTTTTATAGGTCATGATCAAACTACTAAATCAAAGAACTAAGGTAATTTTCTTCAGATGATAAAACTCATAGCATTATACAATGATAAAGTTGCAAAAAATGTGTTGAAAAATGCTTCATACAATTCCAAATATACTTCATATAAAATTCAAAAGGAGTTATAAAATATTCTTTCTAGTAAAGTGAAAAATCATATTCGTGATGAAGTTCAAGATTCCAAATTTTGTATAATTGTCAACGCCCATGCTATAGCATCACTCTACCTCAAGTAATTCAAAATTTATACCAGATAGGCCCATGCTATAGCATCACATCTAGAGACGAATAGGACCACGCCATAGCCTATGTATGATTGACTCTATAGTGTTTATTTATGGCCAACTTTATAGTGTCTACGTATGACTGACTCTATTGCGTCTACGTATGACCGACTCTTGATAGCCTTCTCCTCAAGCTAGGTTGGGTCAAAGCTTGAAATGGTGACTATGGTGGATGGTGGATGCGCAGAAGCTTATTGTTGAGAGAAAATGACTCTTGATTTTGGTGATTTAATGTAGAATGAAAGTTGTTTGTGGTGATATAAGAGAGGTTAGGCCAACTCTAGAGAACGAGGTGCTAGAGGAATTTCTTGGAATGCTCTAGCAAGTGACTAAGAGAAGAAATGTGACTCAAATTTGAATTTGACACCATAACATTAACATTATCAAAGTGAGAAATACATGAGGGAGACACTTTTATTTATAGAGTAAGGTGTCTCCAAAATGGTCCAAATCCTAAAATGCTAACATGCACCAAACTCCTAAAAATGCTATCTTGGTGAAGGAGAGCTTGACATGTGACATTCTACACTTTCATAAAACAAACCACTCATGAGTTGCCATGTATAAAGCCTCTCTAATAGGATAAGGACACATGGCCACTACCTATGTTAGAGAACTCTCCATTAAAGGCTTTGTCATCTGGCATGTGTGGGACGTCCTCCACCTTAAGCAAGATTGTTTTTAAAACCCTACACTACTTCACCCTTAATACAAGGTCTTCAAAGGAAAACCTACACTACATGACCCTTAATACAAGGTCTAAAAATGCTCCATGATGGACCAAGTGAAAAGGAGTTTAGCTTCACCTTGACTTGATGTTGCTAACTCTTCTTAAATGTTCTTGGCCATGCTTCTTGTAATTGGACCCTTGGCTAAGGGTGTGCCATCAACTCTATAGCATTTGTTTAGCTTCTGCATATGGCTGACTTTATAACGTCTACATATAGGCGACCCTATAATGTCCTTGAATTTTGCATTGTAGCCTGTTAGGACACTTGAATGACGCTGTAGAATCCATTTTTCAGTTTTAGGATTCACATGTGACTAAGTCTAATTTATTGTTTTTGTTTTGACATTGACTTAATAATTTAGCAACTATCTTGATTTTTTTTTATTAAGTAATTTGAGTCCAAAATATATAATCATTAAATTAAAAATATCTCCCATGGTTTTTTAATCGATAAAAAAAAATCATATATTTCTTTTCAAATAAAAAATGAGTTATAAAAGAATTCTATGAAAATAAATAGATATAGCATAAAGAAAAAGAGGTTTAAAATAACAAAATCTACGAATAATTTTGAAGAAGAATAAAGGAATAATACACTTAAAAAATTATTAAGATCATATAAAACGTACATAGTGTATCTAGTTTCAGTAGCGTCCATTTTCCACTAGCTTCTTCCCAGTAAGACCACAAGTTAGTGCTTCCCTTGGAATTTTTCCAACTTTGTGAATAGCCTCAGCAAAAATGACACCCATTCCCATGTGCAAATGTGGTTCAATGTGGCAATGAAAGGCCCAAACTCCTGGGTTATCTGCCGTAAACCTCAACGCAGTCCAACCATAAGGGAATATTACAGCAGTGTTCCTCAAAGGTGCATGTGTTAAGTTGAACTTCTTCTCATCACCATGTTTGAATTTCCCTTCTCCATACCCCAAAACCCAAAAGTCATGTCCATGCAAGTGCCAAGGGTGAATCTCACTACCATTCCCACTCAATTGGTTTGCATTTTGCAGTATCACATCAACAACCTCACCGAGGTTGAACCTGTAAACCCCATTGCCGATGGTTGAGTTAGGGTTGACAGGAGGGTTGAAAATGTCATAGTCTTGAGGGAAAGTCACAGGTGGAGGTGTTTGATCAAAAGCATCGTTTAGTTTGAACTTGATGGAACCCAAGTAAGGGGTTGGGGGCAGAGTTAGGGACACATTGTTAATGGACCATTTGGTGAACCCATCAACGCGATTTTGGGTGTTGAGAAGGAAAATTGTACGATCAGAGTGTTTTGGAGGTTGTGGGGTTCCCATCTTCGCAATGATTTTCTTAGTGAATGCTTTGCTATGTTCAAAATCATTCCAAAGGGGTGTGACGGGTGGTGGAGAACTTGGAAAAACCGAAGCAGAAATTGTCTTGTAGTTCAGAATGGTTAAGCCTTGTGGGGTGTTGGGTTTTCTTCCTCTAACTCCAATTGAAACCCAATAGTTTTTCTTTGAATCTTGATCTGTGCGAAGGAGAACCGAGTAGGTCTCCCCAGAGTAAATATCCATGTCATCAACCGCAAATGGTGTAACATAGTTTCCATCAGCTTCCACCACAAGAAGTTTGTGATCCTACAATATAAAGAATTTTTTAACTAGTTACACCTTTGAATTATATTTTAAGAAAATAAAATTACATAGAACTTGCTAATATGTTTTATTTTGGAAAATGATTTTTTGACTACTAAATTTTGACAACTTTCTCTTACAATCTTATGTGGCATTTTCTAACTGGTTTTCCATTTTTCTATTTTCTCATTCTCAATATTTCAAAACCACTTAGAAAATAACACATCATGTTTTATAAAAAAAGTTGTCAAAATTTAGTAGTCAAAATATCATTATTTTTTTTTTAAAAAACAAGTATATGTTAATAATCATGCATTAAGATAAGAAGGATTTTCTTTAGTTACACCCTTGAAATGTATATTTTACCGAAAACAGTAGAATCTTAATGATACACGTAATTTTTCTTTTATTCTCCTAATATTTTTTATATCTTAGACACACCATTATCTTTTTCCAATGTTTGGTGTGTGACAACAACTTAGTGTGTCCCACTCACTCATATACCTCAAACCCTAATTTCCAAACCAGTCCATTCTTTGAAGAAGGAATAATTGCCATTATTTTGTAACACCACCCATAATTACCTTTATTTTCTATACACCTAATTAAGATATGTAATTCTTCAACACTAGAATATTTTCCTTACTAACCACCATTCCCATTTTATTACTTTACAATACAATAAATAGTTTATGTACAGAGTAAGTAATACATTATTATATTTTCATTTAATTTGCAGCCGATATGTAATAAATTATAACTTTTAATAGTTATATATATTAAACATCAGAGTCATCGTATAATAAATTATAACTTTTATATATGTGCTACTAATTTCAAATCCTTCTAAATCAACCATAAGACTCTTTCAAGTTCCAACATACAACGGTCTTTTCCGATGTACACAAAAAAGAGAGTCACGCATCCACTAAACATTATTTTTATAATATATATGAAAGATAGACCATTCAAACCATCTTTATCTATTATTAGTGTTTTACATCCTTTTTCAACTTCTTTGATGCCTTAGTCAAGTCTCTATTACCTTAACGCCAACTAAACACTTCAATTATTCTGTTGTTGGTAAACAAAAAAATAGTGATAGATGTGATGAATTTCTGTGAATTTCTCCAATTTTTGGTTTGAGAGAGAAGAATTAATATAAATATCTTATATACTAACCTCATCAAATATCTAATAGTCACTAATTAAGATGTATGTGTATGTGATGAGAGTTTTAGAATTATGGCATGGTGAACCAAAAGATTTGGAATCCAACAAAAAGATAAAAGGTTAAAAATAGAAAACTAAAAAAGAGAAAATAAGATGCAAGATCCCTCATATAGCTAGGTTCATATATATAGAACTCACCGAAATGGCTAAGTTGAGTGCAGCTAGGGAAGTGGTGCTGGCAACCCTAATTCTGTAGGTCTTGTTTGGCTCCACATGAAGAATTTGAGGGGCACATTCTTCACCACCTTTAAATTTGCACTCTGGTAGAGTGGTGTTTACGAATTTAGCTGCCAGAGAACAATTGAATTGTCCCCTTCCATTGATCAACAGAGTCTAAAAAAAGGTGACAAAATTAGTAAAGGGTGAGAATAAGATTCTAGAATGTGTAGCTTTCTTTTTTCTTTCTCCTTTTCAGGGAATAAAAGTCTACTACTTAACGCGTGATGCTCTAGTAATTTGCACATTTTGTTTATGTCGAACAGTCTAAAATTAAATAATCATTTTTAAAGTAATGTGAAACTACGTTGTCTTGAAATATGTTTAAGGGAAAATAATAGAAAAAAAAAAGGTAAAGGTAGGGTTGTGAAGGATTCAAAGATGCCCTATTTTAAAAATCCAACGCTACTTTAACCAGATGCGTCACATGTGCATCTTTTTTCTAGATTACTTTATGAATTTGATATGATGTTTTGATTTGGATCTGATACCTTTACACCAAAATCACTATTTCTTTTCTTTTGTTTTGTTTTCTGTCATATGTGGAAAGAAAAGTTAACACGACTTGGCTGTTTCAATTGGTTCATGGCATCTTATTTATAAACCTTTGGGTCAAATGCCTCTTGGAAAAAAAAAATGAAAAGTAATACTTATTTAAAGGATTTTCTTTTATTTTTGTTTAATTGCTTTTCTTTGTTTAATAGTAATATTTTAGAGTTTTCTATTTTCAATTGTGTTAATTAAATAATTTGTGCCATTCATTTTTTGATTTCTTTTTTCATTATATTAATTACCTGAGGTTCACCAATCCATTTTAACGGTTTTGAGGAGAGGCCAACTTCTTGTTCATGCGAGCTGGTGTGCCACAAATCACTTAGAAGAAGGTTGAACTCACCATCATAGTGAAACGGTTCGTTTTGTCCCTTTGGTAAATCTACTATCAATGAACCATACAACCCTGCTGCTCTTTGCATACCATGGTGTCCATGATAAAAGTATGTTCCAGGCTGCACCATATAAATTAATATATTATATTAAATGTGACTAAATTTATTTCAAATAATGACATTCTTTTAATTGATTTAAAAAAAAAATTAAAAAGATGTAACTTTAAAAACATTTTTTTTTCTTCTCTTTTCTCTTTCTTACTTTCATTTTCATACACCAACCCTTTGGACTCAAAATTCAAAGTATTAAGACATGGACAGTAATCAATATTAGACTTATATATAAATGTATAACAGAAGCATGTGTCTTTTTCTTGGTTAACGATAAGGAGAGAAATGTAATTACCCTGTCAACTATAAATCTGTAGTTAAAAGTTTCTCCTGGATTTATGGCACACTGTGAAATGGCAGCAGTTCCATCTGCCCAGGGAGTTCCAACCTTCATAACAAACAACAAAAACCAACATCAACAATTATGTTTCACATTTGTTGACACTATCATACATAAAACACAGTAAAAAAAAAAAAAAAAAACCTGTCTGATTCCATGCCAGTGAATAACGGTTCCCTCAGTGAAGAGCTTGTTGGTAAGAGCAATGTTAAGAGTGTCACCAACTTCAGCCCTAATGGTTGGTCCTGGAAACTGACCGTTGATTCCCATCACAACGTGTTCCAAGCAATCTGGTTTTCTGATCATGTACTCCACATCAAACTTGTAGTGTCTAACCCTTCCTCCAACTGAATACTGTGTCAATCCTAACCATATGCACCATACAAAAACTGCTCTCAACCCTATTATTCTCATCATATGCTAACACAAAACCTTAGCAGGGTCTCGACTACCACAACAACCTAATATTGCTGAACAAATGAAATATTGAAAGACAGATTTAAGAATAAAAGAATATGCAGAGGATTGAGATTATGTCTGAATGGTGATACCTTAGCATAGGTAGGCATATATATAGTGAGACAGGGAAGGTGCTGTGAAATTTCACCTAATGCTGTCGAGTTGTTTTCGTGGTTATATTAATCTTTGCAAATAGTGCGTGCAACTTTTTTGAATGTATCAACTATCAACTGCTTCTGCGTATACTCCTTTTTTTTTTTTCTTTTAATAAAAAAAGAAATGCTTAAAGCATAGTTAATACATATATATTATATACAGACAGGTACAAGGAAGCCATTGATAAATCTTTATGACTTATATTTTTTAAATTTTCTCCTATATTTCTAGGACAAAATATGAGAAGAAGAAAAATAAAATAAAGTTAATTTAGGATGAATTAAAATTAAAAATTAAAAAAATCTCTTTAGAAAAAAAGTTGCATTTTTTCATTGTAGTAAATAAAAAGGACAGATTATTTAACATCAAAACTAAATAGTCAATAAAACAAATTTGTATTCGTAAAAAAAATAAAAATAATGAAAGATACTATCAAATAATATTGTCTAATAAAAGAGAGTGGCTAAGATTTATACTCAAAAAAATGCTTAATAGTTAAGAGAAAACTATGTCTTTAGATGTGACACAATACGAGTCCAAATCCTCTGCATTCTTATTTCTGATATTTTTCCGTATTCTTTGAACAACGTGTAGCAGAGAATTTTGTAATTTGGCCTGCAAATCGAAAGCATTAAGGCTTTGTTTCTATGGGAGTAGGGATTCGGGAGAGAGTCCGAAGATGAATTTATGTAGATTTGAATGGATGAATTTTTGTGTTTTTTGAGTGAACTTAAAGAGTAAAGAAAATAGATTTAGAGATAAGTTTTATGAAAGTTAGTGAGAGATTTGATTGGTGTGATAGATAAAATTAATTGTTAAAATATATATAATTATTAAATTACTATAATACCCTTGTGTAAAAAAGAGATTAATTTTTTTAATTGATGTTCTTAAATTAAATTAAAATAATTAATTTCCATTATAAAAATAATTAAAATTAATTGAAAAACGAAAAATAAAATTCTTTTATTTTTATTAATGTCAAAAAATACTAGGTTAATTTTTTTCTTAGTTTTATGGTTAAGAAGTTTAATATATACCAAATATATCTCTAGAATTCAATCAGAAGGGTTTGGTCCATGTTTTGCATTTATTTGATGGTTTTCATGATGAGTTATGTTTCAATGTTGATTTGGTCAAAACCATTTTCTATATGAAAACATTCCTTCAGGGACTGTGGTTGATTCAGTGATCACTCATCCAAATGAATTTGACTTCTACCTTTGTAGCCATTGGGGTGTGAAAGGAACATGTAGGCTGATTCACTCCAGAGAGATCAGAGTCTTTTACATGAATCATAAAATTATACTAATATATTTATGAATGTCTTAGTTTAACTAGAACAGAAAACTACAGTCACAAAAGCCTTTTAATCAGCCTGCACTTTGGCCTGTGTGCGGAGAACTTTTAATTAGATAAAATGCAAATCTTAAATGTCTTCAAATTTTTTCTGCATCACTAATATCCTGCACCAACTATGGAGGCCCACAACTCCGGCAAGACCTGCAACTCCGCAACGCCTCCACCCTGCAAACAAACCAAAATGGTAAAAAATAACTCAAGTGAAGAAACCATCAGCTCCAGCCGACCACCTTCACTGTAGTGGAGACACACAGCTCCTCTGGCAACTTCGACGATTATAAGCAACTCCTCAACCTGCAAAAAACCAAAACACAGAACGTCAAAAAAAAAAAAAAAAACCAACAACACCAGTGTCGTAACCAGTGTCATTCTCTTTATAAACAAGGCACCGGCGCCATCCACTTAACACACTGTTTAACAGTGCATATCACCACCCCACCACGCTCAAGCACAACTACCACCTCGTGCAACCATTGCCACTCATTCATCCTCTTCCTCGCCCACCACACCGAACCACCTTATCTTCTTTCCCCTCCACTGGATTCAACAATCACACCATCCCACCACGTCCAAGCACAACAAAGGTAGTTTCGTCTTCTGCCCAAACCATATGCACTATCTTCGCAGTTTTGAGTCCATCCCTCCCCCAAATACTCTCTCGAATATTCCTTCAAATTATAAAAAACGAACGCGCTAGATCCCTAGCATCCGTTTTCTCAAATCTAGTTCAACAGTGTAATCCACTCATACGAATACTGAATAAGCACTTGTACCAAATTGTTTTTTATTATTTTAATATTTATTTATAAAATCAGTTATTACAATTCATAAATATATAATAGCATGTTAAATTTTTAATTCTTAATTCAATTTATGTATTAAAAATAATTAAAATAAAATGTAACTATAGCCAAATTTAATTAATGCGTATCTATATAAATATAATTACTTTCTTATTATTTTTAAAAGTTAATCTATTATATACATTTTAGAATAAAATAATTAAACCAGTATAAGTATACTATATATAATCATAATAAACATTTATTTCATGTTTCCTATTCAACCCGTTAAATTTTATTTAAAATTATAATTGCCTAGAATTTTTTGAGATTATGTTAAATCATACTTGTCTCGCTTATATTTTTATAGTAAAATAATATTTTTTTAATTTATAAAAATATAATCTCTTTTATTTATTAAAAGTTCTTTAATTTATGTATTCTAAACTTTAACTTTTAGTCTTTAAATTTTTAATTTAAGTAGTAGACAATATGACTTTTTTAAAACAAAGTATTTGGAGTGAGAAGTGTCATATATTGGATATTTTATTCAAAAAGTAAATATAAATATTATTTCACTAAATATATAAAAGATATACATTTTTATTTTAAAATTAGAAAAAAAGTATCATTTAATATTTAATCATAGAGTAAAGTGTAAGATACTCTTAAAATTAAGGGTTAAATATGGTTTTAGTCTCTAAATTTAGATGCAAAATTGAAATTCGTCTATATTTAAAATTGTGATACATTTTGACTGTTAATGTTAAAAGTGAATGGATGTAGTAATTGCATTATTATTATTTTTTTTACATGTCAAACCCGTTTTAGGATGACTTTTGAGTTGTGTGTACTATTTTGACAAGTTTAGCTCAAATGTCAATATAGAACATTGTTTAAGAAGCCCAAAATATTAATGTTATTATATTAAAATAACTATATTTATTTATTTTTACAATTTGGGATTCAAAATTTGAGAAAGGGGCAATCTAATTTCGCATGTAAGTTAAGAGACTGAAAACATACTTAACCGTAAAATTGTAATTGAATTGAGGTCCTTTAATTAAATGAGGAGCTTAGTTGAGTCACAAGCTTAGTTCAGGTAAAGGAAGCTAGTTATTTTCTAGTGGTACTTTAATTAAATGAATTGGTAAAGATGATATGATCACTCTTTATGTTGTGAGAAGTATAGTCATTGAATGGATTTGTATTAATTGAGTTATGATTGAAATTGTTGATGAATATGATATTGAGATGTTTGTATGACTACGTAGACATTGATCAATTAGGATACATCTTTTGAGTCAATTGGATCTATTTGAAGTTATTTTTGAACTAATTATAGAACTTTTAGCATGAAAAAAGAGTATTATTGCATAGAATAGACCAATTGAATGATGTAATATATCTATCGAGTTTATAAAATTATGTAGACTTATTGGGCAAGTCAACTAGTCAAAGAGTGAAATTTGATTGATGAAAATCCATAAAGCTCATGTTGCTTTAATCGCTAAGCAAGCCAACATCTGTTGGATAAGCCTTGCAAATAAAGCTCCTAAGGTTTGGGTCATTGAGCGAAATACATTTAATTAAAATCCATAAAGGCTAGGGTGGTTGGGTTGTTGGTCTAGTTGGTTTAATTAATATGTTTATAGCTTCTAGTGCTTGCTCGTTGCGACATTTAGTGAAATTTAATATATTAAAATCTAGGTAGCCTAAAAAGGATTGGTTGTTAGACGATCTTGTATGCTCGTTGAGCGAGAATAGAAGAATTTTATATACAAAAAAAATAAAGGTTTTGGGATTTGAAAATGAATACATGTGTGATAGGCCTAGTAGAGCTAGAGCATGAGCTATAATTTGTCATGAATATGTTTGAAAGGTAAAGTAGAGTCAAGGCATGAGCCATAATCTACTATGGATGTGTATGTGTGAAAGAACGAGTATAGTCAGGTCGTGTGCCATAATGTGTTGTGTGAGATGTTGATTTGTGTATCTATGATGTGAATATTAGTTATTTATAAGAAAAAAATACTATGTTGAGTGGTTTTATGATGTGTAATGAATGGGGATTTAGTAAAGAGATTATCCTGACACTACTAATATCAAATATGCAATTGATGATCACTACAAATGGTATTACCTACTACACAAATTTATAAATAATGCCTAAAATTTGTAGGTAAAATAGATTTACCTACTTATATAAACATAATTACGTATGGAAAAAAATCCTTCAAAAAACTCTTGTACCTTAATGTGCTAAAATTATATATGGACCCTACCTATAGATCCTAGACACAAAACTATTACACTGATACAAACTGAAAAATTCGCAGGTAAGCAAAATATTACCTATTGACAAAAATCTGTAGGTAAATTGGTAAGTAAGTCATAAATTACCTACAAATTATAATTTGTATGTAATAATTAGTAGGTAACTAACGAATTTCTTGTAATAGATTGTGATGTGAAAGCATGTGGGTTTTTAAATGTTTGAATTATAAATGGATTTATCCTTTTAACTAACCTTATCTTGTATTTAGGTTGTTTTTCACTACAATGATTGTTTGATATACAAGAGTAAATTCAACTATTAAGTGGGACATTACAAATTAATATATGTTAATATAGATTTCTTTTTTATAAAAAAAATAACTATGTATACACACACACACACGAGGCACGTAGGTGCCTCAACACTTATATACATTCACCAACACAAGGAGTGTTTACTCAAGTTACATTGAATAACATTATTTTATCTTATACTTCAAAACACAAAAAAAATCCCGCCTCTAGCATTCGTGTTATGCATATACAACATCTTATACACGAGGTCGCTAACCATTTACCATAAATCATAACAATTATTATTAGAGAAAATAGTTAAAGTAATTATAGCTTTTTAAATTATAACTTGTGTCTCCTTTATTATCATTTGATCATCATAAAGTTTAGCTTCGATTTATGTTTGTATATTGTTGTATCCATTCCTACTATAGTGATACACTCTCTCTCTCTCTCTCTCTCTCTC
>Ga0214542_1003944_pt1 | contig 29757 bp, 6 predicted proteins | sample CNSS1metaG_FD_160096 | JGI IMG/M metagenome (GOLD analysis project Ga0214542, IMG submission 160096) | Root nodule microbial communities from cowpea collected in UCLA plant growth center, Los Angeles, California, USA - CNSS1 | ecosystem: Host-associated > Plants > Roots > Nodule | place: USA...
TTATAGGGTAAGACATTGGTCCTGGAGGAAGGTTTCTGAATCTTCTTGTTTGGAACAAGAGCTTCAGGGAAAACAGAAAGAGCAGAATGAGCAAAGCCAAATACAACATAGCCATGCTTCAAGCTTTGCTTCTGCTACTGATTGATTCTTGGTTGTCATTTCTCATTCCCATGCATGTCAATTTATAAAGACCGAAAAATGGTAAGCTCGACAAAAACAAAATAAAAAAGTCAAGAAAAAATGGCGGAGCTGATGGTTGTTCAAAGTAGCTGTCAAAAAACAACTCCAAATTGAAATAGGGGATTTCGTAAATACGATTTTAATTAATTGATTTTATAATATAATCAAAAAGGTCCGCACCAAGCCATACCGCCAGTTGGCTTCAAATGGTGCATGCGTCTGTAATGAGACTTCACGTTACCTAACTATTTAATCTAGCCTGTGACAAAATAAATACGACTAATATTTTAACAGTTTTACTTTAAAATAATAATATATTTTAGTAGGTGCAACTATAATATGAAAAAATTAATATATTGGTCCACGTGTGTTACATACATTAGGCCAACAATTAAATGATTTCAAAGAATTCAATATCTCAAAACTTTATTTTGTTTTAATTGTTCAAACCTTTGTAGTGAATTTTAATTTTAAAAACAGTATTTTCTCTCGATATTATCATTAGTTAATTAGTATAATACAAAATTATATATATATATATATATATATATATATATATGTTATATTTCTGAAATCTTCTTTTAAGAGAACCAACTGTTTGGTTCAATATGAAAAATAATGAATCCTAACAGGCTTTTGAACAAATTCAAAGTTCGATTGTGTGTATTTAGATGGATTTTCATCATGCTATACTTTTTCTTATAATTTTGAGGTCTTTTTTCTTTAAAAAAAAAAAAAAACCTTACATCCAATCTTCATTTCAATTGCACGTGTTTTCTTTTTTTACAAATTTCTATTATTAAAATATTTAAGTATTCAAACCAAATGGTCATAATAATTAAAAATTAAAATAATATGTATTGGTCCTTTCTTATAAAAACTATCACAATTTATCATTAAATAAGACACTATCTAGACTTAAATCCACAATAATATGTATTGGTCCAAATACACATAAGTCTTGTGTCTATCATGTAACCTTATAGTGTAATTAATGTCATGACCAACCTTTGTTCACTATAACCTAGCTAGAAATGTGTTTCTTGATACAAATCTTTTTATAGGAACCTCCTTCAACTCTAACTATCTAAATTTCATTATCTATATGATTCTCTGAGTTTAGTAGAGTTATGACTTCACAATCAGAACTTTCACTCAATACACACAACAAACAATATGTCAATTCTCTTTGAAATTTACCACAATTATGCAATTCATAAATAAACCAAAATTTTCAGTCGCAATCCTCTAATAATCAAGAAATAATCACATTCACCACTTGAATCTCATTCATACATAAGATAAAATAATTCAAACTAGTATTTTATTACTATCTACCTTGGTTCAACTCACCCTTACCCATTATTCAAAACTACATAACAAACTTCTTTTCCGCTCTGTAATTTCTCGCTCATCCACCTCATAATTCACCTAGCGATTGTGATATATGTTGTTCTTCATCTTAGACATGCCTAATGAATAATGTCTTCACCTAGTGAGACACCCTTGGAGGTATACTCGCTCAACGAAATCTTGGTTCACTCAATGATCCCAAGATACCTCGGGCTTCTAGAATTTTCCAAATAACTTGCCCATCAACCATTCGACTTGCCAACGACTTAGGTCTTGGAGCTTGTTTTATCAAGCTCGCCCCACGAGCTCTAACTTAGCCAATGAGTGGAAGGGTCTAGAGCTCTTTGTGATTTCATTTTTTTCTCTCGCTTAGTAGTGGTTTGACTTGTCTAATTACTCTACATAAAACCAAAAACTCCATAAGCGTATCAAATTGTGAATTTGGCTCATCTAATTATTTTTACATGTTTCTTGGTTCATAAAAAGCATAAATATAAGTTTAAAATGCATTAGATGGACTAAGTTGACAAATTTGAACCATCATAACAGTTAATCAATCCAATTTCATAGTTACAACACAAATGCAAACCAATTCAGCCAAAATCACAGACTCATGCACATCCCATATCTAAATTTAACTCAGTCATCGTACAATTAATGAGAAATGATCATGCAGGTCAATCAAAGTGTAAACAAATATAAAAATAACACTAGCTCCCCTTACCTTATGTACAAAATTTTGACTCAAGGTTGTTCCTAGAGCTCTAGTTCTCCTAAGATGCTTTAACTACCTAAACAAACATCAGATCATAGAACTAAGCATATGATAACAATTACAATTAAAAAAAGATTCACTTCAAACTATTTTGAAACACACATCAAAGTATAGTGCGTGAGGTAGAATCCAAAGCAAAATTATAAATAAAAACAGTAATATTTTGGGTTAAATATGTTTTTGATCCCTTAGTTTTAAATGAAAATTAGAATTAGTCTCTCTTCAAAACATTGGCCCAATTTAGTCTCTCAACTTTAAAATTGTCTGGATTTAGTCATTTTAATCAAATTTTGTTAAGGTTATTTAACGTTTCAAACATGTTTCATGATATCATTCGAGTTGTTTACACCGTTTGACATATTTTCGCTTCAATGTTAACTAAGACATGTGTTTTAAATGTCAAATAAACTTAACAAAAATATTTCTACTATGACTAAATCCACACAGTTTTAAAAATGAATGACTAAATTGGTTCAAAGTTTCGAAGAGAAACTAATTCTAATTTTCATTGAAAGTTAAGGAACTAAAAATATATTTAACCCTAATATTTTTATATCTTTTAAAACAATAAAAAGTTAAAAAGGAAAGTATAGTGTGTGAGGTGCACCAGTGTAGAGAAAGGTTTTGGTCGCGGTTATTTTGACTATTTGGCTTCGGTTAAAGACCCGAGGCATATCTAGCCGAGTCAAAAAGGAATGAGCTTTCTGCCTCGGTTATGACCCGAGGCATATTTCTCCATTACTGTCTCGGCTATGGAGGGAACCGATGCATAATATGCATTAAAAATTAAAAAAAAAATCAAACGGTTGCCTCCCTAATGGGATTTCTCGTGTTCCTCTTAGCAGTTCTTGCCTAAAGAACGCTGCAAACATTCGCACCTTTGAAGCCACAGATCTGCGATGCCAACCATCACGCTACACCTCACGACTTTGAAGCCACAGATCTGCGACGCCAACCATCACGCTGCACCTTGCGACTCAACCAGAAAATGCAAACACCATCAGATCTGCACCTACATCATGAAGCACATCAACCACCTTCACACAACCTGCAAAAAGAATGTCCAAAACACCATAATAGATTGTGCCTGAGACGAGAAACCACAGAACGAAGAATGACACACTAGAACGAAGAACGACGCATCTGCACCATTAGCATGCGAACGAACCAGAACCGCAAACCATCAAACCTCCATGTTCGTCACCTTCGAAAGAAAGTAAAACGAAAGAAAGTATGTGTGATTGCATGTTGGATCTGAGATGTTGGTGTGAAAGAAAGTTTGGAACTTTAGAGAGGATTGGGTCAAAAACCTTGAGAGAAGAAGAAGAACTTGATGCAGAGAAAATGGGAAGAAGAACCTCGCGAGCAGAGAAGAAGACGAAGTGGTGATTTTTGTGATTTGGGTTTTTATTTTAACCTAACTCTTCTTCCTCGGTTTAATTAAAAATCGGGGCATAAAACCATTTTCTTCCCCGGCTCCTGGACAACTGAGGTATAATCCTTTTTGTTCAAAATGAAAAATTAAAAATAGCGGGAAAGTTGAAATTTTTGGGAGGACCTTTTGGCACCGGTTTTTTTTGAACCGAAGTCTATAACCCCTTTTGGCACCGGTTTCTTTTGAACCGAAGCCTATAACCCCTTTTGGCCTCGGGTTTTTCTTGAACCGAGGTATAAAAGTTGCCTGAAATTGCAAAAATACCACCGCGCCGTTATATGCTTCGGTTCCTTGCCAACCGAGACCTATAAGGCGAGATAAAAATGTAATTCTGCACTAGTGGTGGAATCCAAAGTAAAATATTAAATAGAGTAAATATTATTATATCTTTTAGAACAATAAATAGTTAGAAAGGAAAATTAGGTACACGTCAAGCATGCATATAAAAAAATGAAATTGAATGCACAAGATCCCATCTACAGCTACCGGTTGTGTATATTGACTTCACATTGTGCAATTATATGAGTAGAACCTTTACTGAGATTTGGTTTTATAATGTTATTGTGCAGCTAAAGAAACAGTGTTTTCTTAATCATTTGGCTGTAGCTTTTGTAATATTTTTTTGAACTTGTAATTAAAAACTATAGCAGCAGAATTATTTAATCCACCTGCTATCATAGAAAAATGTAGATAGGATTTTAGTAATAATCTTTGTTATCATTAATAATCTTAGTTATAATTAATAATAACATTTTAAAAGAAATGATGACGGATGAAATCTTTCAACTATTAATTTTATATTTAAAACGAAATAATAAAGAAATCCCCACATGGAATTTACAATTGGGGTGCGTTTGACCTTTCACTTTATTCGTTTACAACATGCATTTAGAACGTGGAGGTGTAAGATATAATATCCCTTGTGAAGACAAAACCAACTCAAAGAAGATTGGGCGCTTGATCCAGTCAAGTATTCTATGAATACATTTGGGAAAAGCATATTCTTTTACACTTCACTTACAAAAACGTTCTCCTGATTCCAAAAAAATTATAATTTAACGCAACTTTTCATTAAGAACATCCATTATACATCTATTTTCTTAATAAAATATTGTTATAAAAGACTATAAATTATAATAAAATATTAGATGTTTTGGAATACTGATCATCTTTCTTTATTTTATTATGGTTACAATGTTTAAATAAAATCAACTTTCCCTGACCAAATTTTTATGCATCGTTTTCAGTTTTTGTTTATAAATATAATGCATAATATATAAATATAAATTTTTAAAAGTAAATATATTTAGTTAATCAAATTTTTAAAAGTAAATATATAAATACTATCGAACATAATTTTAAAATAGGTCAATATAAAATAAACTTAAATCTTTAAGATTATAATGAATGATTACTAAAATTTAAATTAAATATTTTCAGTATTAGGAACGTTATAATCTATGTTATAATCTATATGTATATGGTATGTTGAATATATCTTGATGGTATGGATGAAATCTTTTGTGCTCTAGCTTATCCTACTTTCATTGTTGTGTGTTCTTCTGTGTGGTACTTTCTTTTGCGATCATCATCCACTTGTTGGTGTGAACAGATGCGAGGAACACCCATGGGCAATAGGGAGGTGGTGATTCCGCTGCATAGTCCGCGTGGACTGGTTTCTAATTTCTTTATGAGTTTCTTTAGGGCTTGGCCCATGTATTTGTTCGTCCTTAGATTTATATACTTTGGTTAAACTCTGTATCAAGTTTTTTTCTTTTTTGCATCGTGGTGTGCCTTAGGTTGTAAGGAGTTGAGTTTCAAACTCTCGGACTGTGCTAGTATGTTATATTTATGTGACGCTACCTTTAATTTCGCTTATTAAATTAAATGGTGTGTTACAGAGAACATTATTAAAATATTTATATTTATTTTATATAGACCTATTTTCAAATTATTTTGGATAGTATTTATATATTTACTTTTAAAATTTTTATTATCTAACTATATTTACTTTTAAAATTTTATATTTACATTTTATTATATTCTATTTATAAAATAAAAACTGAAAACGGTGCATAAAAATTTGGTCTCGGAAGTTTATTGTATTCCAACATATTTGTAGCCATAATAAAATAAAGAAAATTATCAATATTAAAAAAAGTTAATATTTTATTATAGATAATTTATTATGATTAGTAATTTAGTAGGCAAGTAGTTGTATAATGGATGTTATTAATGAGAAGTGGCGTTAAATTATAATCTTTTTGGAATAAAATCACATTGCAGGAGAACCTTTTTGTAAGTCAACAGTAAAAAAAGTATATTATTTTCCAAATGTAGATAGAATACTTTCTTGGATCAGGCGCATAATCTTCTGAGGTAAGGGGATCTTATATCTTAATGCATGTTGGAAATTTCATGGAGATTTGTTTTATTATCTCATTTTAAAATAAGGAATTAAAAAATAAAAATAATTCTTATATAAATTAAAATTAATTTTTATTTAATTTTATTTATAAAAAAAATTATCACAATTAAAAAACATGTATTTTAGCTTCTACATATATTAGAACTAAAAAAAAGTTAATCTATAATGTTTTGAGAATCTTCTAACTTCTTCATCATTCAAAATAAACTGAGATGATTTCATTAATCTTAATTTTTTTAAAATATTATTATTAATTATGATAAAAATTATTGTATTAGTTTTATTACGTTTATCTTTCGTCTATAATATTAATTTACACTATATTTTAAACAATTAATATTTTCTTGTATTAGTTTTAGTTTTTATATTTTATAACTGTTGTTTATATTCGTGATGTGAGTGTTATTATCATTTACTTTATAATTGTTTGAAGCATATAATATTTATTTGACAATTTATATTTTAAAAGTGTGTATGGTATTTTAAATTTTAGACTTAATCACTCTTTATCTAAATTTTAGTTGAAAAGTTTCAAGTAGGTTCTATTATTTCAATTAAGTTTTGATTTTTTAAAACTGTGGATTTAGTCCTTTAAATTAAATTTTGTTAAGTTTATTTGACATTTCAAATATGTTTTATGTAAGGCCCAGTTTTCTGCTTCTTTATTTGAAGGACTGTCCCAATCTTGTGGACGTAAGAGTTGGCCCAAAGGGGAGGATCAGACCTAATCTGCCCCAACCCTAATGCTCTTTTTCGTAAATAGAAACCTTGTGCCCCCTTGAGCTGCAGTCGTCACCTCTGCTAGGGTTTGGAATCACCATAGCCAAGCGAGCTCAATCTCGTTCTTCCACTCCGCGTAAGTCTCTCCCAACTCTAGCTCTGTCCATTTCGTTTCTTCTCTGTGCTTTCCGTTAGGGCTTGTCCTAGGACACTCGTTCTAACCTTGTCCCTCTGATTTTCAGCTCTCAAAGTTACTCCGCGTACTACTGTTTTCCACCGTTCGAGTATCGGAGCTCTAGCTAACATTTCCCAGGTAAGGGAAGCTAGGTTCTTTTCACGTTTTTGAAATATGTGGTGTTGTTTTCGTTTCTGTTTTATGCTTAAATGATTGGAAAATGTTAGTTTTGGTATATTTCTGAGTTAGGGGTTCAAATATTCATGAAACTATGATGTTTGATGTCTTTTTTCGTATTCTGATGCGTCGCACAGTTGATGGGCGAGTTCCTTGGCTCGCTGGGCGATTGTGTACTTTTCTAATATGCGCAGTTTTAGTAAAATTGAATTTCCCAACTCATTAACCGTTGGATTGAGCTCAAATTTTGACATTTGGTTCATAACATGCTATTTTATGGTTTGACCGGTTGGATCGTCGATTAGATATATGTAGCTTGAGAAATGTGTCACGCATTACTGCAATGATTTTGGTTCTGTGATAATAAATTTTCTTAGGAATTTTGGTGTAAGAATTATGGTTGTGGGTTGTGCTTGATTGTATGGAATTGCAAGTACTTAAATGTTGGCACACATTTGTTTGGGATGAATACTATTTTGTGATATATGTATGTCTTGGTATGCATTTATAAAGTATGAGATGAATGAATTTGCATGAGTGATGTGATTCATGGATTGTGAATGATGAACTTAGATAAATCTTGGCATGCGATTTCAATGAAATGTTTGGTTTATGATGTACCTTATATAATGCATGAGACCTACGAAATGATGTGCATGATATGAGTTGTGGTTACAAATTAGATTGATATGATTGTATGATCTCGGCATGTGAAACAAATGAGATGGTTGGTGTCAAAGTAGCATGGTATTGGCATGAGATGGAATTCACAACTATGGTTTGAGAATGATGGATGTGTATGGATTTACCGGGAAAATGAAAGAGGAGAAACAATAAAGAGCTGGTGTGATATGTAAATGTATATGCATGTTAATTCCTCTTAATTTATTGAGCATGATTGGTCCGTGTCAGTGCGTAATTCCTTAGGATCTCTAGGTGAGATCTTCAGGGTCCTGCTTCAGTGGTCGGGACGTAATTCCATGGCCCCTGATAGTGGGTGTCCATGGTGGTGCCCCATCTGTATATCTTGGTAAGGATTCAAGGTAAGGATTGTATCCTGACGCTCTAAGGGGTCAGTTAGTCTCACTTAAAGCGGACTGACTCCTGTGGTGAGAGTAGCAGGAGGCCTGAAATTCATTAAGGGTTAACCTTGTGGTGAGGGAAATTGATTCATTATAACACTTGTAACACATAGCTCGGGGGTGAGCAGAGGTATCCACCACAAGTGCAAGCATCCGCTGAATCCGACTAGGTTATATGTATCCGGATGAGTCGAGTCGAGTCTTAGTGTATTGTTTGAGAAGTCATAACATGCTTGATTGAGATGTGTATATGAGATTGTGAGAATATGTCTTATTGTATGGATGAAGTCTTTTGTGCTCTAGCTTACCCTACTTTTATTGTTGATGTGAGCAGATGCGAGGAACACCCGCGGGCAACAGGGAGGTGATGGTTCCGCTGCATAATTTGCATGGGCTGGATCTTAGTTTCTTTGGGCTTTCTTTAGGGCTTTGTCCCATGTATTGCGATAAGCTTTATTACTCTACTTGTATTTGTTAGACTTTTCAATCGTTTTGCTTTGGCATCGTGTTGTGCCTAGTTTTGTAGGGGTTGGGTTAAGGACCCCAAGACTGCGCTGTTGTACCATTTGTGTGTGGCATTTCTTTAATTACGTTTATTAATTAAATGGGTCGTTACATTTCATGATATCATTTGAGTTATTTACACCGTTTGACATATTTTCGCTTGAATGTTAGCTAAGACATGTGTTTTAAACGTCAAATAAACTTAACAAAAATATTTCTATTATGACTAAATCCACACAGTTTTAAAAATGAATGACTAAATTGGTCTAAAGTTTCGAAGAGAAACTAATTCTAATTTTTAAAAATATATTTGACACTAATATTTCTATATATTTTAAAACAATAAAAAGTTAAAAAGGAAAGTATAGTATGTAAGGTGGAACCCAAAGTAAAATAATAAATAGAGTAAATATTATTATATCTTTTACAACAATAAATAGTTAGAAAGGAAAATTAGGTACACGTCAAGCATGCATATAAAAAAATGAAATTGAATGCACAAGATCCCATCTACAGCTACCGGTTGTGTATATTGACTTCACATTGTGCAATTATATGAGTAGAACCTTTACTGAGATTTGGTTTTATAATGTTATTGTGCAGCTAAAGAAACAGTGTTTTCTTAATCATTTGGCTGTAGCTTTTGTAATATTTTTTTGAACTTGTAATTAAAAACTATAGCAGCAGAATTATTTAATCCACCTGCTATCATAGAAAAATGTAGATAGGATTTTAGTAATAATCTTTGTTATCATTAATAATCTTAGTTATAATTAATAATAACATTTTAAAAGAAATGATGACGGATGAAATCTTTCAACTATTAATTTTATATTTAAAACGAAATAATAAAGAAATCCCCACATGGAATTTACAATTGGGGTGCGTTTGACCTTTCACTTTATTCGTTTACAACATGCATTTAGAACGTGGAGGTGTAAGATATAATATCCCTTGTGAAGACAAAACCAACTCAAAGAAGATTGGGCGCTTGATCCAGTCAAGTATTCTATGAATACATTTGGGAAAAGCATATTCTTTTACACTTCACTTACAAAAACGTTCTCCTGATTCCAAAAAAATTATAATTTAACGCAACTTTTCATTAAGAACATCCATTATACATCTATTTTCTTAATAAAATATTATTATAATAAATACTTAATTATAATAAAATATTATATGTTTTGGAATACTGATCATCTTTCTTTATTTTATTATGGTTACAATGTTTAAATAAAATCAACTTTCCCTGACCAAATTTTTATGCATCGTTTTCAGTTTTGTTTATAAATATAATACATAATATATAATATAAATTTTTAAAAGTAAATATATTTAGTTAATCAAATTTTTAAAAGTAAATATATAAATACTATCCAACATAATTTTAAAATAGGTCAATATAAAATAAACGTAAATCTTTAAGATTATAATGAATGATTACTAAAGTTTAAATTAAATATTTTCAGTATTAGAAACGTTATAATCTATAATTACATTAATAATAGTAATTAGTAATTATTTTAATATTTCATTATCATAAAAGTAGTTAAATATGATAAAATCCTTAAATAGTATCCAACATAATTAAATAGTAACCAATTTTAAAGACAAAAAATACTAGTATCTGAAATTATTGGTATCTAAAATCTAAAAGTAATAATATATTGACTAATTTAGATACCATTTTATAAATTAAAGAGTATTGGTATATTAAATAGTCTATTATGAATAAAAAATTATAATTGGTTTAGAAATTAAAGTCAAAATTGGTCTCAAATATTAGCTACCAAAGTTTTAGCTATCAAGAAATTAATATTAGTATCTAATTTAAAATTGGAAATTCAAAATCAATAACAGTAAGAAGCTAAAACTTTGGTAGCTAAGGTTAAAGACCAATTTAGACTCTAATTCATAGTATACCATTTTCTCTTTGACTTTACTTTTGAATCTTTTGAATTTCTTTGTTAGGAGATTTAATTCATCATCTCCTTTGGAGTCTGATTCATTTAAGTCTTCATCTAATGTGTCCATAACTCTAGATGACCTGTTATTCATACCTTTTTGCTTGGTTTTAAGAGCTAGATTTATGCCTTTTGTTATTTTCTTGTCACCTTGTAGAATCTACTCATGAACAAGAAGGATTCCTACAAGTTCCTCCAATGATATTTTCTAAAGCTCTTTGGAAGACCTCAAAATTGTATCTTGTGCTCTCCACGTTGGTGGTAGAGTGCACAAGATGTTATCATTTACATTACAAGTAATGTTTCGGTTCCGACCTAAGTTCGTCTAATAACCATCGTTAGGAACGATCACCCACGACAAGAAAAACTGTAATTATCGACGGCAGTAATCCATGTATAATGACACAAATCCGTCGGTAAATTGGTATTACCGACGGACTATCGATGATCAGATATTTGTCAGATAACGCATTGTCGATAACAATTTTACCGACGGATGCCTGAGATCCGTTGGTATTTATCGACAAACACATCCTTCGCAAAAACCATCGGTTATTACAGACAGATCAATCCTTCGGTAATTATCGACGGCCTAATCCGTCGGAAACTACAAACGTTAATGTTATGCCATTATCGACGGATCAGTCCGTCGGTAATTACTGAAGGATACGTCGGCCAGTAATATCCATGCATAAACGTTTGTTATCTTAATCAAATACGTTAGGACTTGGGCACAATGCGTCACTACAAGAAAATCGTTGATATGAAATCTAGTGATAGTCCTCTACCATAAAATGTATTAAACTTCTTATTGGGACAATAAAAAGCAAACATCTCTTCATACTGTACTACTTTCGCTATGACATTTTTGCATCACCAATACTAAACAAAGTTTAAAGCATTGGTTTAAAGGGTAGAATAAAATATCAACAATTTTTTATGCTTCAAAACAAATTTAATAAAATCCAACAAAATCAGTCTAGATAGAAAGGATATCGTGTGCATTGTCTCCTTCAACAAATGACTATATTAGCATATATTAAAATTACTTTTAATAATATTTATGTACTATTATATTATTCTAAAATATTTTACTAATTTTAGAAATTCGTTAATTACATTTATTTAATTTTAAAAACGTATATCTTTATACTATTATATTAGATTTAAAAAAAACATTAAAAACAGTGCATAAAAATTGGCTCCAGTTCGATTTCATTTATAGCATATTTGTAACGATAATAAAATAAAATTTTACATTGCAGGAGAACATTATTAAAATATTTATATTCATTTTATATTGACCTATTTTCTAATTATTTTGGATAGTATTTATATATTTACTTTTAAAATTTTTATTAACTAACTATATTTACTTTTAAAATTTTATATTTACATTTTACTATATTCTCTTTATAAAAAAAAAAAAACTGAAAACGGTGCATAAAAATTTGGTCTCGGAAGTTTATTGTATTCCAACATATTTGTAGCCATAACAAAATAAAGAAAATTATCAATATTAAAAAAAGTTAATATTTTATTATAGATAATTTATTATGATTAGTAATTTATTAGGCAAGTAGTTGTAAGAAGTGGCGTTAAATTATAATCTTTTTGGAATAAAATCACATTGCAGGAGAACCTTTTTGTAAGTCAACAGTAAAAAAAGTATATTATTTTCCAAATGTAGATAGAATACTTTCTTGGATCAGGCGCATAATCTTCTGAGGTAAGGGGATCTTATATCTTAATGCATGTTGGAAATTTCATGGAGATTTGTTTTATTATCTCATTTTAAAATAAGGAATTAAAAAATAAAAATAATTCTTATATAAATTAAAATTAATTTTTATTTAATTTTATTTATAAAAAAAATTATCACAATTAAAAAACATGTATTTTAGCTTCTACATATATTAGAACTAAAAAAAAGTTAATCTATAATGTTTTGAGAATCTTCTAACTTCTTCATCATTCAAAATAAACTGAGATGATTTCATTAATCTTAATTTTTTTAAAATATTATTATTAATTATGATAAAAATTATTGTATTAGTTTTATTACGTTTATCTTTCCTCTATAATATTAATTTACACTATATTTTAAACAATTAATATTTTCTTGTATTAGTTTTAGTTTTTATATTTTATAACTGTTGTTTATATTCGTGATGTGAGTGTTAATTATTATCATTTACTTTATAATTGTTTGAAGCATATAATATTTATTTGACAATTTATATTTTAAAAGTGTGTATAGTATTTTAAATTTTAGACTTAACCGCTCCTTATCTCAATTTTAGTTAAAAAGTTTCAAGTAGGTTCTATTTATATTTTTGTTTCAATTAAATTTCGATTTTTTAAAATAAACAACTTAATTCGGTCATTTTTGTTAGCATCGTACTAACGATGTTAAAGAGATTTTACATTATTAAGTGAATAGTCATATTTAGTAAATATTAGTTTCAAAATGAGTCAACCTATTTCACACGAGTTGGCTCACTATGGGTTGAACTAATATAATGTCAGCTCAACCGGACTCATTTTTTGGTGTGTCAAAAATTTTGTAACGCAACTTGACCCATTAGGGGTTAGTGGGTTATCTCGTTATGAATATTTTATTTTTTCAATTTATTTTATATATTTATTGTATATAATGAAAGTGGATTGACTCAATTTATTTTTTTACAATAGTGAAAATTAAAGTATAAACATATATGACTTAACAAAACTATTTAAATATTATTGAATAACATTTTAATATTTAAAGATATCAAATTGTGAATCTATATAATTAGAAGTAGAAATAATTATAATAAAAAACTAATAAAAATGGTAAAAAAAATTAATAAAGTGTTGTTGTTGGTGGGTTAAAGGCCAACCCACTTTTAACCTGAGTCAAATTTGTTTAACCCGTAGGTTAAGTTAGTTGGGTTCAGTTCAACCCATATTTAATAAAACTGAATATTTCTCAACTTAACTTAGTTCAAACTTGTGATGAACCAAGTTAACTCACGGGGTCAGAACCCATTTTGACATCTCCACTCGTAAATAATGCTCTTTTATAGTTCTATTATGGAGTTTTATCTGAATGGGTATGTACTGGCTAAGTTTAAGCTTATCTGGTGCCTAGTGTAATATGATTTCTCAGTAATCCTTAATTAATCATCTTGACTTTACTTATCAAATTAATTTAAGTTAGATTAACTAACTACAAAGATAATGTCGTCCTTTGTCGGCTTACATCATCTAAGTCTCATGTGAGTAGGGATGACAAGAGATCAGGTTAGATACAAATAGTGCCTACCCGTTACTGAATCCCTAACCGAAAATCCAACTTGATGCCTTACTCATCATATCCATTTAAAAAGTATCTATGAGTTTTTATAAAAAGTAATTCATATATTTTTAAAATGAAATCTAAAATAATTAAAAAAAATATATAAAAAATATAATATAAATTAAATTAAATATAAATTAATTTTTAATTTTAATTAAATTTAAACTAATAAATTTATTTTTAATTATTTATTGGACACCCGCAATTACTAATAATATAATATCCGTACATGATCGTTTACCCTTTTAAAGTAATCACTCGTAGCGAATTTTATTTGTTGTACCCGTAGGCATATTTAGTTTTGCCATGTATATATGTAAGACACTAACATTAATTACATCTTTTATTGTTGCATTTTCTAAATAAATTCAAAATTAAAACTGCTAAATCCTACTTACCTGTTTTCTATGCCACAATGTGGATTAAATAATATTGTGCTCTAGCTTTTAATTTCTAGTGAAAATAAGTTTTTAAATAATCTTAATTACAAAAACTTAATACTAGTTTTAAAAAAATATTACAAAAAACTATAGTCAATTGACTAAGAAAACACTATTTTTTTAGCTGCATGATGACAATATAAAGCCAAATCTCAGTAGAAGTTCTACTCATAATTGAACCACGTGATGTCAATATACACAGAACCGGTAGCTAGCTAGGATCCTCATGCGTGCCTTTTTTTTATATGCATGCTTGACATGTACCTAATTTTCTTTTCTTTCTATCTATGCCAACAACAAATCTATTAATGTTTTCTCTATTTATTTATATTTTTGCTTTGAATTCCATCTCACACACTCTACTTTGACGTGTGCTTTTATTCTTATCAAAAATTCATTAATTACAATATATAAAAGCTCTTTTATATAATTTTAAAATAAAAAAATAAAAAAACTATAATTAATTTTTATATAAATTCAAATTAATTTATAGATACTCTTTTATATAATTTTAAAATAATTAATTTTAAGTTTTTCATAAATTAGAAGTAACAAAATTGACTACTTCTTCTTATATAACTTGTTTTATCTTGAAATCGTTGTATAAAATGTGTAACATGAGTTAATTTATAATAATATTGTTTTATTTTTAAAAGAATTATTTATTATTTTATTACGTTATTATATTAGTATCATTGTACTACTATTAGTTTTTACATTTATTATTGATATTGTTTTCAACATAAAGGTATAATAATTAAAACAAAATCAAGTTTTCAGATATTGAATTCGTTGAAGTCATTTAATTGTTGGTCTAAGGTATGTATAACATGTAGACTAATATTAATTATGGTTGCATCAATTAAAAGAACTTTTTTAAAATTAAAATTGTTATAATACCATTTGTATTTATTATGTCACAGTCTGTACACACCTCGCTCAACCATGCAGTACTTGAAGCCAACTTGCGGCATGGCTTCGTGCCTTTGTGATTATATTATAAAATTCATTTACTTAAAATAGTTTTTATTAAGTAAAATTGTTTCAAGTTTATAAATCCAAAAACGCTCATGTAAAGGAAAATTATTCAATATTATATATAATCAATATGTGTTTTCAATTTAAGCTGTGTTCTACATTGTAAAATATATATATATATATATATATATATATATATATATATTACATCTTTTAGTTTGAATGTACATATGCATTACATGTGTTTTAACACAATATCAAATGCTATTTCTTTCTTCAAGTAATATTTTGATAGGTGAAAATATAGATTACAAAACTTTTTACTTAATACTAACGTAAAAATACTAACGTAAAAACATGTACTCACTTTTAAAATATACATGATATAATAGATAATGATATTATAATATTATTAAAATAATATACAAAATAAATTTATGAAAAATAAAATAAGATGAATAGAAAAAAGATAAAAAAATAAATGTTAATGAATAAAAAAAAAAGAAGAGAAGATAGACAGTTTTATAAAAAAAACAAGTAAAAATAATAGTTAATTTTTAAAAATGTAATAAATAATTATAATTTAAAAGGTTAAATTAAAATTATTAAATATAACCACGCAAAAGATGAAATAAAAACAAAAGTTGCACGCGGCATATTGTTCGATCAGAGTTGATATAAGGTTGCATCTTACATAATTTGCTATTTTTCAAAATAGATAAAAACTTGTTCACGTTTTACACTTTGTTGTAAAAAAGTATTAATCAAAACTAAAATCTCCTCCTTTTTCTAATACTTAAAATAATAAAATTTAAACACAGATATTTTCAATCAACAAATCAAATTTACACAAGCATTTTCATATACCAACAAAGTTTTGCAGAAATATAACATAAAGCAAAAGCTTAATAGATTATCAAACTTTCGAGAAATAAAATATAATCCTTAGTAAATAAGTACGTATCTTACCGTGCATTGTCTCCAGCATAAAATAATCCCATGTATTGATAGAATATTTTCTTCGATCACGATTATTCAAAATAAAAACTTTTCCACCAGTAATTTTAATATACAAGTACATTTAAATAATTAGAAAGTAGGTGCAACACTCATTCACACGCCTCTACCATGAGCTGATAAAAGAATAAAAAAAAAATCGTCTACCATGTGAAACCGATCTGCGGTTATGTGTTCGCCTCTACGCACACTCTTATTTGAGGTGGTTTTTGGCTCCACATGGCTTTCACCTGCACGCTCTAATTGCATGTTATACATGCATGAAGGTCAACGTGAAACGCACCCAAATTTTGATTTTCTTATTGTCTCGTTTTTAAATAAAAAATTAAATTGAAACGATTTCATTAGTCATAGTTCCTTTTAAAATGGTATTATTTATCATTAATAACAATTATTTATATAATTTTATTACTTTATTATGTTTATCTTTTCTCTATAACATTAACTATTCCTATTATTGTTGCATTTTCTACAAGAAATTCAAAATTAAAACTACCAAGATCCTATTCACATTTTTGTATCCCACGAGGTGGATTAGTTAATTCTGCTCTAGTTTTTAATTTCTACTCAAAATATATCTTTTCCATTATATATAGGATTCTTCTTTTTAGTGTTTACATTTTGTTTCACATTTTATCTTTATTTTCTTATATTAAGTTTACCAATTTTATCTTTTAAATAATCTTTTTGTTTTTAATTTAACAATTTTATTATTTGATCCTTATTTTTAAATTTAAATATTTTTTGAATTAGAATAAATATTTACAATGAAAAACATTATCTGCAAAATACATAAAAATTATTTACAATAAAATTATAAAATTTAATAATATTTTATTATTCTATGTTATCATAAAACAAAGTAAGCACATATATGTATTTCCACTAATTTTTAAATAATCTTAATTACAAAAAATTAATGATAATTTTAAAAGGATATGACAAAACCTATACTCCAATGATTAAGAAAACACTATTTTTTTTGGCTGTATTATTATGACAGTATAAAACCAAATCTCCGTAGAGTTTCTACTCATAACTGCACCACGTGAGAAGTCAATATACGGAACCGGTAGCTGTATTTCTTTTATATGCACGCTTGACGTGTACCTAATTTTCCTGTCTAACTATTTATTGTTCTTAAAAAATATAATAATGTTTACTCTTTATTTATAATTTTGCCTTGAATTCCACCTCGCACTTGTAGATTTCTTTTCCCTTTTCTTGTTTTAAAATGTAAAACAAAACGTTAAAAGTAATTTTTATATAAACTCAAATCAATGTATGGATACTTTTTTATGTTATTTTGAAATAATTAATTTTAACTTCTACATGGAATATGAATATCAACACTTCAAGAAGGCATTAACAACCAATTTTAATAACAAAAAATTGTTAGTTATTATAGTGATTAATTTATATACCAATTTACAAAATAAAAACTTATTGGTTACGGAAATAGTCACTATTATGAATATAAAATTATAATTGGTCACTAATTAATCAGAAATTAATCAGAGACCAATTTAGAAATCAATTTCTTAGGTAGTTGTTCTTATCGGGACCTGGAGGCGAACCTTTAGACAGGTGACAAGATCTGAATGACTTTGACATACCTTGATGAGAAGCTTCCAAGGGTTGAGACATAGGGAAAGATCCACCACCTGTAAAAGACTCTCCATATGTGTGTATGAGAGTGTGTAATTCTTGGTGAAATACTATATGTATTTATAAGGCCTTGGATCTATGTAATAAAACATGAAATGTAATATTAACCAATCAATAAAATAATAACTTACCTGGAATAAATAATAACAATAATAATAACGTGGCACCTCACCAAACATACCAAATATTTTGTAGATATATGGTATCAAGGGATATCAAGACGTAAGCAAACTACGAAGATTTATCATAATTACTGTTCATGTGTGAATATTTTTCCAATAGATGTATCTTAGAAGAATTTGTAGTCTTTTTATAAATGAGACTACTTGGGCCTTATTGGGCCACATTACTTATCATCATCTATTGAGATCGTCCGTTGTCAGATAATGGAAGATTGGTGTCATACAACTCGACGATCCAATAGAGATCTCCAAGATGTCTTCGCAGTCCCAACTTGGGTTGGAAAGGGTTTGTTGGATGAGTGTTTGGTGCTAATCGCGAGCTTCTTGGTACTAGCCAGCTTGGACAACACATTCGCTTTGTCATTCTCTTCTTGTGGTATGTGGTTGATTTTGAACTCATCGAAATGCTCAGCTAGGTTTCCTACCATATGGTAATACTTGAGTAGTGAGGGCTCTTTTGCTTGGTAGCTCCCCTTTACTTGACTTGTGACTAGTTGGGAGTTGTTTATGACCTTATACTCAACTTGGTTGTTTGAGGCATTTAAGTTAAAACGAATGGTCTGCTCCAGTATGAGGTCGATGGGTCCTTCCAGGATGATACTTGCTCGACTACCTTTTTTGTTGGAGGATCTATCAACGCTAAAAGACTACCAATCAAGGGTTCTCCCTTGGTCGGGAGTTCAATGAGGAAATTTGCTAGGAAATGTGACTTCATGGGGCCATTATTAGTGTAGGTTAGTTAGAATTTCAAGAGCTCGATGTGTAAGACCCGAGAAATTTAAATAATTAAAAAATAATTATTTAATAAATGCGAGTAGTAGAAGCCTTTATGACATTTAATGTTAATTGTTATGGTGCGGAAAAGTACTAGCTCAAGTGGTTGAGAGTACTTGTTTGTGTGAGAGGACTTGGGTTTAAGTCCTATGTATGCCAATTGTATGATATTTTATTTTGTGCATTGTTTTAAGGTTATGATTGAATATGACTAGTGATAATGTAATCCTAAAATTTTAGGAATTATCATGAAACATGATTGGTTGAATTGGTTGTGCACTTGCTTTGTGATTCAGTGGTTGTGGGTTCAAACCTTCTTAAGAACGAAATTAACTTCTTTATTTTATAAGAGGAGAAATTTAGTCTGGGTTGAGAAAAGAACTGCACCTTTTGGAAGAGCATATGAGGGTTCTTGGGTATCACAAAGCTAAGGTTATAAGACAATTGGAGCAAAGATGTTTATGATTTTATGATTGCATGTCCTAAAATTTCGTGCTCTATGTGTTGGGATTTGAGGTTTGTTGTTTTTGATATTGTTTGAAAAGCATCTTATACTCTGGTATGAATATAATGGAGGTTTTCGTACAATATGATTGTTTATGGTTCAATCTCGAATTTTGATGATCAAATTGGGTCTAAATTATGTTCATAAGATTTGTGCACTGATTTTGATTGCTTAGTAATGTTTGAATGTGGTTTTGGGCATTGTTCCTAGTGTTTGCGTGCGTGAACAAGGAGGACGTCTGTTATTCTCGCTCAAGCGAGCAAGGCTCTCCTAGGCAAAAATAGGAGATACTCGAACCAGGTTCTACTCGTGCATCTCGCTCAAGCGGAGAGCCCTTGTTTTGGGCGACAGGTTATCTCGCTCAGGCGAGCATGCCTCGCCTAAGCGAGAAATCGTGAGAATTTTGTGGTTCTGCTCGAGCATCTTGCTCAGGCGAGAGAGCTTAGCTTAAGCGAGACAGGCCTGGTCGCTTGAGCTAAGGTTCCTAGCCTAAGCGAGATTGGTGCAGTTTGGTGTGTTGTTGTACGCTTTAATACGGACTTGGACCAAGAGATGTTGTGCCATGAGCGGGTAGGTTCATGGAGGGTGGTGAACACATGATGATATGAGCGAGGAGGTTTATATCCTGTTACTCTCGTGTGGGGATATGAGCGAGGTAGGTTTGTATGTTCCGTGCTCACACTTGAGAGATACTGCGTGTGGGGAGGTACGTAGCTGGTGGATCACTTGTGTTGGACTACGGGCGGGTAGGTCCATAGAGCAGGACTATGAGCGGGGAGGTTCGTAGAGGCATGATCATGAGCGGGCAAGTTCGTGTGAGCATCATAAATCCTGAGTCCATGACTAACTTTTTATGTGAATTGAAGGTTGAAAAGCTTTGGGATATTAAGGTCTTGGCCAAGAACTAACCAGATGAATTAGATGGGTGTATTGTTGTATCCTGTTATATTATATGTTATTAATTATTTATAAGCTCACCCTTTCTGTTTGTGATTGGCGATGACCGTGTAATTCTTTACACGGGAGCAGACGATGCTATAGGTAATGTTGGTGATGTATAGGGACGGAGAGAGGGCTAGCTTGGGGGCTCTTGAGATATTGATTTTTTTATGATGTTATTTTATTATGCTGGATTTTGAAAACTGGTAATACGATTGTTATTTGGTTATGTTTAAATTATGTCGCGTTGAAAAATATTTTAAATTTTCCCGCGTTTGGGAATAATAAAAGTGACGATGTGGATTTCTATTTCTTATTTATTTATTTTAATTAACTAATTTCCAGTAGGGATGTTACATTTGGTATTAGATCAAAAGTTTTTAAGATTTTTGGGAACTATGGGGAGTGAGCTAATCGTGTTTCCTCTGTGAAACTATTGCGTGTTATTGATTGTTAACAATTGCTTGTTTTTCTTATATAATTAGGGTTGTTTAATGTTAATAGCTGAAAAATGTGGCGTGTTCAGGCAATGGCAAATAGGAGACGTAGGAATAACGCTGGGGCTGATGAGATTGCAAATGCAATCCATAGGATGTTGGACGCGATGCAGCCTGTTGCAGCGCAACCGAGGATGCAATTCCACTTGTGAGACCAGTGACGATGGAGGACTTCATGCATCACAAGCCGACGAAGTTCACTAGCAAAGCCACCCCAGATGAGGCAGATGCATGGTTGCGTGAATGTGAGAAGATATTCTGGGTGATTGAGTGCACAAAAGCCTAGAAGCTTACTTTTGCCACCTTTTTGCTAGTGACAGATGCATAGTATTGGTGGGATGCAACAACAGATGCAGACCCACGAGGAGGAGGAGAATTGGGTCAACATCAGGAAAAGGTTCCTAGAGAAGTATTTCCCCGACAACGTTAGACATGATGCGAAGCTGAGTTCCTTACCTTGCAGTAGGGGACTATGTCAGTACAAGCATACGTAGAGCGATTTGAGTATCTAGCGAGGTTTTAATCACAGGGAGTTTCTTGTAGGAAATTTGAAGGCGGCCTAAAGCATGAATTGAGGCACTTCATTGTACCACTGAGCGTCAAGGAGTTTCCTGTCTCTGTAGAGCAGGCTAAGAGCGTCGAGTAGCTGGAAATGGGGCCCAGCAGGGTCAGTCGACCCCAGAAGGCCAACATTGAGGGCAGACAGTAGAAAAAGCCCTAAAGTCAACCCCAGTCAGCTTCGCATAAGTTACGGTGCTATAACTGTGGAGGAGAGCAACTGAGGAGAGATTGTACTCAGCCAGCAGCCAGTGGGGGAAGTAGTGCTAACACTCGCAAGTGCTATGCTTGTGATCAACTAGGGCATTTTGCTAACAAGTGTCCTAATAAGAAGACTACTATCGGAACACGACCTCAGCCATCTTCGATAGATAGGCCGAGAGTAGCGGGCCAAGTTTTCGCCATGACCAGCACTGAACCCACCTGGTCAGGTAATCTTATTCTAGACTACTGCTTATTGTTTGGTAACAGTGTGCTAGTGCTATTTGACTCAGAAGCTTCACACTCCTTCATATCTCACGATTGTGTGAAGAAGTTGGGATTGTCGACTCGTGACTTGGGATGTGAGTTAATAGTCTCGACTCAGCATCTGGGCAGGTTTCAACCAATTCTTCCTGTGTTGGATGCTCGCTAGAAGTGGAGGGCCGAAGATTCAAGGTGAATCTTGTATGCTTGCCTCTGGAGGGATTGGATGTAATATTGGGAATGGACTAGCTGTCTATCAACCATGTCGTGATTGATTGTGGACAGCGCAGAGTTGTGTTCCCATTGACGCAAGGAGTAGGGCTGATATCGACATAGGAAGCTGTGAGGGAGATGAAGGAATGAGCTACTTGTTTTGTGATAGTGGCTCAAACTGAAAAGAAAAGCACAGAAGAACAGATCAGGAGTATTCTAGTTGTAGATGAATATGCCGACGTGTTTCCAGATGAAATATCCGAGTTACCACCAAGTAGGGACATAGATTTCTCAATTGATCTTATCCTTGGAGCGGGCCTCGTATCGGTGGCTCCTTATAGAATGGCACTGGTAGAGCTAACATAATTGAAAAAGCAGATCGAGGATTTGCAAGAGAAGAAATTCATCAGACCTAGTGCGTCACCGTGGGGAGCGCTTGTGTTACTGGTGAAGAAGAAGGATGAGAGTTCTCGGCTATGTGTAGATTAACGACAGTTGAATAAATTGACGATAAAGAACAAGTATCTATTGCCGAGGATCGATGATTTGTTAGATCAGTTGAGAGGAGCAAGTGTGTTCTCTAAGATCGACTTAAGGTCTGGATACCATCAGATCTTAGTCAAACCAGAGGACATCCAAAAGACAACATTCCGATCAAGATATGAACATTACGAGTATGTAGTAATGCCATTTGGAGTAACTAATGCTCCCGCAGCCTTTATGGATTGAATTGTAAGAAATTTCAAGTTAGGGGAGCTTTACGTGTTGATTTTTATGTTTACGATTGAATTGCATTATTTTATGCTTGTTTGTTATGAAATTTCGTGCTCAATCTGATGTGAATTAGAGGGATTGTTATTTTGATCATTCCTTGAACAATACCTTATACTCTGGCATGAATATGATGGGGGTTTTTGTGTTGTATGATTGTTTATGGCTCATTCTCAAAATTTTGGTGGCCCAATTGGGTTTAAAACATGTCCATGAGAATTACTCGTTGTAATACATTGCTTGGTAATGTTTGAATGTGGTTTTGGGCATTGTTTCTGGTGTCTACGTGCATGGACATGGAAGACATAGACATGTAAGACGTTTGCTATTCTTGCTCAAGCAAGCAAGGCTCGCCTAGGTGAAAATAGTAGAGACCCGAACCTGGTTCTGCTCGAGCATCTCGCTCAAGCGGAAAGCCCTTGTTTTGGGCGACAAGTCATTTCACTCAAGCGAGCGTGCCTCGCCTAAGCAAGAAATCGTGAGGATTTTGTGGTTCTGCTCGAGCATCTCGCTCAAATAGAGAGTTCTGTTTTGGGTGACAGAGCATCTCACTCAAGCGAGCGATCCTCGCCTAAGCGAGAAATTATGGAATGTCGTGTGTTTCTTCTTGACTCGCCGCCTAGGCAAGAGATTTTGTTTCTAGGCGAAGAGCCATCTCGCCCCAGCGAGAAGATCTCGCCCAAGCAAGAAGGTCTCGCCTAAGCGAGACTTCGCATTAAGCCAATGTAATGCGCTCGCTTAGGCAAGAGAGCTTAGCTTAACCGAGACAAGCCTGGTCGCTTGAGCTAAGGCTTCTAGCCTAAGCGAGATCAGTGTAGTTTTGCATGTGTTGTTTGTACGCATTGATGCGGACTTGGATTAGGAGATGATGTGCCATGAGCGGGTAGGTTCATGGATAGTGCTGAACACGCGATGATATGAGCGGGGAGGTTCATATCCAGTTACTCTCGTGTGAGCATATGAGCGAGGTAGGTTCGTATGTTCCGTGCTCACACTTGAGAGATGCTGCGTGCGGGGAGGTACGTAGTTGGTGGATCACGTGTGTTGGACTACGGGTGGGTAGGTCCGTAGAGCAGGACTACGAGCGGGAGGTTCGTAGAGGCAGGACCACGAGCGGGCATGATCGTGTGAGCATCATAAATCCTGAATCCAAGGTTAACTATTTGTGTGTTGTGAAGGTTGAAAGGCCTTGGGGATTAAGATCGTGGTCAAGAACTAACTAGGATAAATCAGATGGGTGTATTGATTTTATTCTGTTTTATCATATGTTATTTTTTTATTTATAAGCTTACCCTTTCTGTTTGTGATTGGCGATGATCGTGTGATTCGTTACACGGGAGCAGATGATGCTACAGGTGATGTTGGTGATACATAAAGACGGAAAGAAGGCTAGCTTGTAGGCTTTTGAGATAGGGATTTTTTTATTATGTTATTCCATTATGTTGGATTTTGAAAACTTGTACAAAGATTATTATACAATTATGTTAACTTATGGCGCGTTGAAAAATAATTTAAATTTTCCCGCATTTGGAAATAATAAATTTTTGTCGATTACTTTTCTATATTTTATTTATTTATATAATTTTCAATAGGGATCTTACATTTAGTATTTAGTATGAGTTAATTTATCATAGTTTTTATTTATATTTTTTATTGTTAAAGAAGGTATTATATAATTCACTTACGTTTATTTTTATAAAATTATTTTATACGATTTTTAAAGTTAGACTATTATATTGTAATCGTATTACTATTATAGGTTGTATATTTTATCTTTTATGACTATTGTTTATATTTAAGTGTCTTTTTATTTACTTTAGAATAGCACGAAAATAAAAGTTTACATTTTATATTATAAATCATAAAATAAACAAACTTCATTATTATTTTAAAAATGCATATGATATTCTAAATTTATTCGAAAACTCATAGAGAGAAAAATTATTAAATATAAATTCTAGAGTATTAATTATATCCAATACTGCGTTCATTATAAGAAAATATTTGAATAATGATCAATTACTGAAAAAAATAATTAGTCACTATATTAGTTTTTATAAACTAAAAATTGTTGGTGACTAAAATAGTTTAAAAAAATTATAATTGATCTCTAAATTGGTAACTAAAATAGTTTCTATATTATAAATTGATTTATAATCTGTCACTAACATTAGTTATCATCAAGGTTTTGGGTACCAAAAACGTTTATCTTTAATTAGGAAATTGATCTTTAAATCGGTCTCTAAATATATTTTTTATCATTAAAATTGATCGTTATTTAAAAGTTTTATTGTATATTATAAACTCTTACCACTAAAATTAAATATTATTTTAGAGTGTTACAATTTAGCTATTTTGTATTTTCTCATTCGATGAAGTTCATTTAGTTTTTAATTACTATAATTATTTGGTTTGAATAATTAACTATTGTAAATGAAATTAAAAAAAGTTTGCAAATAATAAAAAATTGGATGAGAGTTTCTTCAAAAGCCTCAAAATAATATATATATATATATATATATATATATATATATATATATATATATATATATTAGTAGCAGATCTTGATTAATATTTTAGGGGATAATCAAAATTTATATATTTAATTATTGTCACTAAGGCAAAGATAATGAATACATAATTTAGTATAACCATAACTGTATAAAGAAATAATAACTATTGTCATTTGTTCTTTCATATTCTTGAACTCATCAATAATTGAACCAGAACTAAAATTTCCAGCAATTTCTTTTTCAATGTAAATAAATAAATTGTCAGCAAAAAATTCACCTTTCATCTTTATTCAACGATCGTGTTTTGATAATCTTCATTACAAAAAACAATTTTTCTATTATAGTAATGACTCACCTGTAATTCTTTAAACTTTAAGAAAAAAAAGTTTATAATTGGACAATTGAATGAGTAGTATCATGGTTCAGAATATATGTGAAAAAGTTAAATTTGTCTTGTTTTTTCATCTTCACACAGTTTCCTTTTTTATCATTTTTAAAATATAATTTGTTCTTTTATTCTTTACCAATAATATTTTTTTTAAAGACTAAGACTAAAGAATAATTTGTCATAATCTAATAAAAAATTGAGACATAAATACTAAAATAAAAATTCATGATAATTAAACTATAATTAAAAATCGGTTATAAAAAAATACATAGTACAATATTTTTTTCTTCTATATTCTTAAAATGAATATAAAAAAGCTCGTTAGATAAAAAATAATTTTAACCATTAAACTAATATTTAACTATCAAGTAAGACAAAAAAATATTTTTTTTTTCAAAAAAGAAAGAGAACATATAAGAGATAAGAGTACAGACAACGATTATTTTTCTCTTTAAATATAAAAAAAAAACAAGTAAAAGTAAAAGATGAGAACAATACGTGAACAACTCAGGAGACAAATAAGAAACATCTTATTAATTTTTTTATTCTTTATTATATTTGATTTCAAATTTTATTATTAATTAATTTTAAATATTATGATTTATAAATCAAATAAAAAAGATTTAATTTGATTTTCTTTAATTTTTGATATACTACACAAAATTTAAAAAAGTTTAAATACTATACATAATTTAAAAGGTTTCAAAATTTTTGATTGCATAAATTATAAAAAAATCAAATTTTTTGAGCATACATAATTTAAAAAACTTAAAAAATTTTAAATAGATAAATTAAAAAAAATCAAAATTTTTGGGAGACTACGGTCCTGCGCGATTTATAGTCCACCACTGATTTATATATATATATATATATATATATATATATATATATATATTATAATTTATATGTTTTAAATGATTTTAGGATAACTTTTTTGTTAAATTAGTTTAGCCTTTCACTTTGTATTGTACTCTTGTGTTGTTTTTTTTTTCTTTGGTCACCATTTTGGTGATAAAAGATGAAGATGCATGTTTTTTTTCTTTTTTTAATTATGAAATATTTTATTTTATTAGTTTTATATTAGTAAATGGAATGTTAGGATTATTAATTACTATTATTACTCATAATTATAGTTTATAACATTTCTAATACCGAAAATATTTAATCTAAATTTAAGTAATCATTCATTGTAATCTTAAATATTTATGTTTATTTTATATTGACCTATTCTAAAATTATATTGGATAGCATTTATATATTTAATTTTAAAAATTTGATTAACTTAATATATTTACCTTTAAAAATTTATATTTATATATTATGTATTATATTTATAAACAAAGCTGAAAAACATGCATAAAAATTTGGTCACGGGAAAGTTGATTTTATTTAAACATTGTCCATAATAAAATAAAGAAAGATGATCAGTATTCTAAAACAGTTAATAATATTTTATTATAATTAATAATTTATTATAATAATATTTTATTAAGAAAATAGATGTATAATGGATGTTCTTAACGAAAAGTTGCGTTAAATTATAATTGTTTTTGGAATAAAATCGCATTGCAGGAGAACATTTTTGTAAGTACACTGTTAAAAATATGCTTTTTCCAAATGTATTCATAGAATACTTTCTCGGATTACACGCACAATTTTTTTTAGGTGGTTTTTGTCTCCATATGGGGTCTTATTATATCTTACACCTCCACGTTCTAAATGCATGTTGTAAATTCCACGTGGGGATTTCTTTATTATTATTTTGTTTTAAATATAAAATTAATAGTTGAAACGATTCCATTCGTCATAATTTCTTTTAAAATGTTATTATTAATGAGGACTAAGATTATTAATCACAACAAGATTATTACTAAAATCCGATTTACATTTTTATATGATAGGAGGTGGATTAAATAATTCTTCTATAATTTTTAATTACAAGTTCAAAAAAATATTACAAAACTATAGCCAAATGATTAAGAAAACACTTTTTCTTTAGCTGCAGATAACATTATAAAACCAAATCTCAGTGAAGGTTCTACTCATATAATTGCACAATGTGAAGTCAATATACACAACCGGTAGCTGTAGATGGGATCTTGTGCATGTACTTAATTTTCCTTTCTAACCATTTATTGTTCTAAAAGATATAATAATATTTACTCTATTTATTTACGATTTTACTTTGGGTTCCACCTCACACACTATACTTTCCTTTTTAACTTTTTTCTGTTTTAAAAGATATAAACATATTAGGTTTAAATATATTTTTATCTCCTTAACTTTTAGTGAAAATTAGAATTAAGTCTGTTTTGGAACTTTGAATCAATTTAATCTCTTATCTTTAAAACTGTGTAGATCTAGGAACAATCTTTGAGTCAAAATTTCGTACGGTAGGTAAAGGAAGCTAATATTATTTTTATACTTGTTTACAATTTTGTTGATCTGCATGATGATTTCTCATGAATTGTACGATGCTTGAGTTAAATTTAGATATGGGATGTGCATGAATTTGTGATCTTGACTGAATTGGTTTGCATTTGTCTTGTAAATGTGAAATTAAATTGATGAATTGGTCAACTTAATCCATATAATACATTTTAAACTTATATTTATGCTTATTATGAACCAAGAAACATGTAAAAATAATTAGATGAACCAAACTCACTATTTGATACACCTATGAAGTTTCTAATTTTATGTAAACTAGTTAGACGAGTCAAATTATTATTGAGCTATAGCAATAAAAAGACCTTAAAATTATAAGAAAAAGTATACCATGATAAAAATCCATCTAAATACACACAATCGAACTTTGAATTTGGTCAAAAGCCTTTTAAGATTCATTATTTTTTATATTAAATCTATCAGTTGATTCTCTTAAAAGAAGATTTCAGAAATATAATATATCTATATATATATATATATATATATATATATATATATATATATACTATTTAGTATTAAAATAATTAACTAATGATAATATTGAGAGAAAATACTGTTTTTAAAATTGAAATTCACTACAAAGGTTTTAACAATTAAAACAAAATCAAGTTTTGAGATATTGAATTCTTTGAATTCATTTAATTTAATTGTTGGCCTAATGTATATGTAAGACACGTGGACCAATATTAATTATTCATATTATAGTTGTACCTATTAAAATATATTAATTGTTAAAATACTATTTCATTATAAAAGTAATGAAAACAGAAATCAAGTTTTGAGATATTGAGTTCTTTGAAGTCATTCAGTTGTCGGCCTAATGAATGTATAAAATGTAGAGTAACATTAAACTTGTTAAAATACTATTTCTTCTTATTATGCCTCCGGCTAGATTAAATAGTTAGGTAATGTGAAATCTCATTACAGACGCATGCACCATATGAAGCCAACTGGCGGTATGGCTTGGTGCGGACCTTTTTGATTATATTATAAAATCAATTAATTAAAATCGTATTTACGAAATCCCCTATTTCAATTTGGAGTTGTTTTTTGCCAGCTACTTTGAACGACCATTAGCTCCGCCATTTTTTCTTGACTTTTTTATTTTGTTTTTGTCGAGCTTACCATTTTTCGGTCTTTATAAATTGACATGCATGGGAATGAGAAATGACAACCAAGAATCAATCAGTAGCAGAAGGAAAGCTTGAAGCATGGCTATGTTGTATTTGGCTTTGCTCATTCTGCTCTTTCTGTTTTCCCTGAAG
>Ga0214542_1003945_pt1 | contig 29746 bp, 12 predicted proteins | sample CNSS1metaG_FD_160096 | JGI IMG/M metagenome (GOLD analysis project Ga0214542, IMG submission 160096) | Root nodule microbial communities from cowpea collected in UCLA plant growth center, Los Angeles, California, USA - CNSS1 | ecosystem: Host-associated > Plants > Roots > Nodule | place: USA...
TATACATTATTAAAAAAATATATATATATATATATATATATATATATATATATATATATATATATATATATATATATATATATAAACTTAATGGAGTGGTTTTGTGTTCGTATAGGAAGTCTTGGAAAGTTGAAGAGTCATAGATTGGATTAAAAAAATACTAAAAATGTATTTTTTTAATAAATCATTTTCGACATATTTTTATTGGATAAAATTTATATATAAAGTAACTAGGTGGGTCACATTTTTCATTTAATTAGGAATTCATTTAAAATTAATTAGTGAAACACATATATTTCAATGAATAAAAATTGTGTATTAAAAAAAAGTACTTTCACAGAATTAAAAATATAATGTTAAAAAAGTGTATACCTTAAAATCAATTACATATACAATTTATGCAACAAACTTAAAATCTAAATCAATGCTATAAAGTTTTGAGACTTAAAAAATATGACTCGATAACAAATCATGTGTACATATAGTTTGAAATCATACCATCAAAATTGACGATTTCTATTAAAAATATTAATCAATAATAAAGATGTATTATTTAAAAGAGATTTATTCCTAATATTTCTCAGGAATTGAATGATTTTGTATAATGTGAGTAAATTGACCTTCGTTAATATCATTAATGAGACTTATTATACAATTTGAGTATTGCTTAAATTAAATTTTATTTTTCAGGCTTATGTTTAATGACTAAATAAACTTCATCTTATTTTATATATATATATATATATATATATATATATCTATATATATATATATATATATATATATATATATATATATATTCCATAGTGAGAAATGTTAAAACAAAACCTTCCACATACTTTTTATTATACTTCTTTATTGGAGTTTTATTGAAAATAACACGTCTTAGTTAATTTTTTTTCCATAATTTTTGTGTTAATTTTATAATTTTCCATGGTTTTATTAAATACAAATACTAGCTAGAGATGATAGCTCTCATGCATTTTATATCTTCACGAGTACATAGTCAGAAAATCAAACAAACAGATATAATATTCAGTGTAAACAAACTACAATTTATTGAATTGAATCTTGACATTGTCCAATAATCCCGAATTAAGGGATTGGATTCAGCAAAAGAACCCAGAAAATCAAACTGATCATTGGAAACTAAACCCATTACTTGCAACATATTTGTTAAAAAAATTAAAAATAAATGGAAATTGTTGTCGCCTAAACCAATCAATTAAGCTGATTAATTTAGGGCATAAATCGATTGATGTTAGAGGACTATATGGATCTCATTTGAGAGCACATACAGGCCAAAGAAAAAACAAAAAGAACTTATTACTATTGTAATGTTCAGTATTAATTCTATAAAAAAAAGATAGTATTCACGGTTTTCTCTTCAAATTTTTTCGCTCTTCTTCTACCTCCAGCAAGTTCATCATCACTGCATCTGAAGCATCCCTTAATATCTCCGACCAGTCCCTGAAAACGCATAAAATATAACATTTTTGCATTAATTAACCAAAACGATTTAACAATTACTTAAAAAACTAATTATAGTGTGAGAGAAATTTTCAATAGTTGTTAATGATTGACAACTGGTATTTTTAATTTGGTATTATTATTGTTTATAGTTTTATGTGGATGTTTGTGTAGTACGTGATATACGTACCCTTTCAAAGAATCAAAGGTCAATCCAACAGTGTATTTAGCTTCCTCGAGTGCCAAAGAGAATCTCTGAAGGTGTTTAGAGGGACAAGTTCCGTTGTCCTTGACCACAAGCTGCGAAGGTTTCACATCGTAGAAGATTGGCACAACCCTTTTCTTTGACTCCATGAGAAGAGCGAGTTCATGGAGACAAAAATAGGAGTCGCAGTAACGTGGCGAAAACACCGTAACACCCACTTTGCACCCTAGAATGGCCCTGTCGATGTGATCGAACAACCTATCCCCAGGTTTCATGTTCATGCTGTCCAAAAACGACCGCACTTCCATCCTAGTCAAACTGTCGTAGAGCAACCCCGCGATGTTCCTCTTGGTGTCGATGCCACGGTGGTTTATGAACACATCGCATGCTGGACGAGCCAGTTTGCGGCACAACGTGGCTGGCAAATGTTGCATGGCTTCAGCAAGAAAATATTTTGTTTTTGTCTTTGTGATTAGTGTTTCTGGTTTTTAAATGGTGGTTGATAGAGGAAGAGGAGAGGGTAATGTGTGTATATATATATGTGTGGTGACGGGTTTAATTAACGACCAGTTTTATAAGGTTGGGGTTTGAAATTGAATGGAGAAAATACTAGGTATTTGACGAAAAAGAGTAAAAGTGTTTGAAAAATTTGACTGCCGAGAATGCATGTGTTTGGAACTGTGCTTGTCCTTCAAACACGTACTTGGTAACTTTATTTTATGTGTGGGGAATCCTTAACGCAGATCCGCTGACATGGTCATGTCTGGTGATTTTGCCTTGCGTTTTGTGGGAAATTTAGAGGGTTGCTTCCTGTTCTCCCAAAAAACCATGCTAATTGTAATTAGATATAATTAATACATAATCATTAAATGGATTTATTTTCTAGCTCTATATCTAGTTCGCAAATCTGTTAAATTTTTAAAAGGATTTCTTTATAAATTAAATGATTTTAATTGTTAAGGTAAAGTCTAAAAAAATGTAAAATTTACAAAATGATAATTTTTTTTAAATATTAACAATGTTTGTCTCTATGTTCAATAGTCAAAAGGAATAATAATATTTAAATTGTTTATATACTTGACATATCAGATTCTTTTTTGTTTTTTCTCAACTCAACCTATATAGCTTCTCTAATAGCATTTGAATCCCTATTTAGTATAGCTTGGTCATCTTTTTCAACATCTTTGTTTTCATCTTCTTTTCCTACATCACAACGTAAGTAAAGAAAAGGTAAATTTATTAATTAAATATATAAGTAACGATTAATTTGTTATAAAATAAAAGAAAATAATATAAAGTTTACCTTGGACTACAAGTTCTTGTAAGCTTCAACATTTTTCAGAAAGGAATGTGCTGGAATATTCCTTTCTTTAATATATATATATATATATATATATATATATATATATATATATATATATATATATATATATATATATATCAATTATATATTTATTTTTAAGAATTTTATGTCTTGCATTATGGTGTTTTCCTATCTAATCATATCTTATACATATATAACATTAAATTCACTACAACAAAAAATCTTTAGGCAACAACGCAAATTTGTAAGTTAAATCATAAAAAGTGTAAGCTAAAGTTTAGACAACAATTTTTTAGACGTAGTCTAGGTGAGCGTAGCTATAGGTAATATGTCACGGTTTTTAGTACAACAACAATTTTAAAATTGTTGCTTAAAATTCTCATAAAAGACAACGGTTTTTTATTTACATATTTTTCAAAACTTCACATTTTTAACACTGTGAGCTCTTGGTATTTTCAGTATAAAATCAAAGGGAGGGAAAAAATTCAAATTTTTGCGTTTTTTAAACTAAGTTTTGCATTTTTAGTCAAAAAAGGAGTGAGAGAATATTTCTATTCTATAAGCTTTAATTTTTAGTGTATTTTAGACCTTATTTTTATGGATTAACCCACACTTTTTACAAGCAACATTTATATAAATGTTGCTTAAGATAGTTTTTAAGTCACGTCTAGAAAAATGTTGTCTTTAATGTGTTTAGACCACATCTTTATACATGTAGTCTCGTTTAGTGTTGTCTAAAGTCATTTTTGTTGTAGTGAGTAAATGAAGAAATTGTATTTCTTAATTTCTAGGCACTTGATTTCTAATCAGATCAAGTGATTCCCAATCATATTGTTACTGTTTTAACCCCCCTCAAGATGGAGCATGCAAGTCTTGGATGCCCAGCTTACTCAAGAGTGGACCAAACTGTTTGAGACCGATGACTTTAGTGAAAGGATCAACTAGTTGAGTAGTCGTGAGAACATAGGAGGGAAGGAGATGATTTTGGATTATGTCATCACGTACAAAGTGACAATACACTTCAATATATTTAGTACGTTCATGGAAAACAAGATTCTTTGCGATGTGAGTGCGACTTGATTGTCACAATAGAGGCGAACCAGAGGGGTATGCAGCACTAAGAGAGAAGAGAATATCTTTGATCCATATTAATTCTTGGGTTATTTTAGCCATCGATCGATACTTGGCTTCGGCTGAAGATGTAGAGACTATGTGTTGTTTTTTAGGTTTCCAAGAAATTGAAGTATCCATATCTAATACTTTCTTTCTCATTATATAAACTCCAACCTTATTTAAAAAATAGTAAGTAAATCAACAAATTGCGTTAAATAAGTTTTTTTTGTCTTCAAACTAATATAAAAATTGGGTTTCATCCTTGAATTACATTATAAAATCTTTTGTTTTTGTACTTATGAAAGTCATGTAAAATATTATTTTCAACAAATTACAAAAGGTTTCATTCCGTTAATAAATCCAATGGCAATTTGGATGGCAAATTTACCACCTAATTTGATGGAGTTTTTTATATATTCAGAAGAGAAGAAGAAGAAAAGGAGGAGGAAAAAGAGAAGGTGGAGGAGAAGGAGGAGATGACATTACAATTGTGGCTCGGTGGTGACGCAGTGGTGGCTCTATGGTGTTGCGGAGGCTCGTAAACTACGTGCGCGCGCATAGGCAGAGAACACCAATGATAGTGGTTGTTAAATTTAGAGAAGGAGGTGGAGAAAGAGGAAAAGGAAAGAAGAAGACAAATAGGACGAGAAGGATAAGGATGATCTAGAGGTGGCGGTGGTGGCGCGATGGTTGACAGTGGCAAGGAGAGGAGGAAGAAAATGAAGAAATAAAAGAAAAAGAGGAAGAGGAGGAAGAAGGAGACCCAATTATGATTGAGAGATGTTACCAACGAGTAGAATCTATTAGTAATTACCGACGAATATTTACCAATGCATAATTTCTGTCAGTTTTGTGGTTGTCAGTAATTACTAATTGATTTCTTCATATGTTGGTAAAATTTACCAATGACCACTTTGATTTTATCTCATCGATAATTTGTCAGTTAACACCATTTATTGACATATTTTTGGTTATTACTAACGTATGGTGTTCGTCGATAATTTACGATTTTCTTTTAATGATAAATATTTTATAATTTAGTTTATGAACGAAACAGAACTTCTATAATAATTTAAGAAAAAAAAATTGAACTAAAAAAAGAGTGAAAATAAAACCATGAAAAGAGTAAACAAAATTACGTTCAACGATCCAAATTAGGTTTTAAGGTTTTGTTTGTATATTGTGGGGGTGTTATGTGTCTCTAAATTGCATTTATGTTAATATTTTTATTTAGTATTGAAATAAAATCACGTTAGTTGAGTAATATGTTTTTCTCGTAAATTTAAGACATTTTTTTATAGAATCTCATAAGAATCTTGAGTATAGGAGATGTAATTTTTTTTTTATGCAAAGGAGTGCAAAAGCATCACAAACAAATATAAGAAATTCCCAATCATGTTGCACCTCAGACCCTACCAATGGTCATAGAACTCCCATAATCTCTTTGTGATTAAAGAAAAGAAAAGAAAAAGTTAAGCATGGGGACCAATGCCAAACCCCACGACCACGGAAGAAAGAGAAAATTAGCCAAACCCCATAGTTTGAAAAGATGTGAAAGGAAACAAAAAAAAAAAAAGAAAAAAAAAGTTACTATGATAATATATAACTAATAATTTTGAGTAAAGATGACAAAAAAGAAACATATTTGATGAAGGAGAGTTTGAGGGCATGAAAGAAAATTACATGGTGACACCATGTAATATTTTTCAGACTTTTCTTAGCTTTGATTTGATTTTCTTTGTAATATTCTGGAGTGTTGAAAACTTTAGGAAAAATTTAGAGAAAAGTTTTGATGTTAGTTTGTGAGATTGAATTGGAATGAGTCGCAAAACGATGTTCAATCTGAAAATAGTCAGGTGCAGCTGAGTGCCTTGTTTGATTTCTCATTCTCAGTTCGAAATTGACAAGTGATTGTTGAAACAGTCCCGTTGGTAGAATCCATCATCACAACGTAAGAGAAAATTAACCACTATTTTAGTTTGAATAACCATCTACACTACTTTTTATATATAATTAATTTATAGTAAATTAAAATTCCTATTAGATTAACATTTTAGCATAAAAGTTATATTTTAATTTGATAAGTGTTTTACATTATGATATGAACACATTTTGACTACTTTTTTTTTAATATTGAACAAAAGTGATGTAATTAATAACCCTTTAAAATTGATAACAACATTTTGTGTCACCATCACATATCAAACTCATCGGATCTTACGTTATCCACCATGTTGCTTCCACCTCCAATAGCTATTTTGAAGAACAGTGTGAGTGTCAAATTTTTCTCTCTGCCATGGAAACCTTACATTAGCCTCTAGACAAGAATTTTGGGAGTCTTGATGGCACCAATGTTGTTGCTTACTATTCCCAAGTTAATGATACAAACCAATTTATATTATTTAATGTTTAAAAATTTAATATTTAAAAAAATCTATATTTTGATAATAGAATGGTTAAGTAAATTAAGTGATAGTAATTTATTATTATTATTTAATAATTTTGGTATATTGGGTTGGAGTGTGTTTGAAGTTCAACATATAGAGGTTGATGATAAACAAATGTCGTTTTACGAATTTTTCCTTTGAGGAACCCTTCACAAACTTTCATTCGTTTTCATTTCTTTTTAATTGTTTGACTCGTCAAGTTCATCTAGATCCTGAAGGAATTTATTTTCTTATCGGAACCACAATTACAAATTTTTGTTTTTCCTTTTCATATGATTTTCTTTCGAATTATGAAATGCATTTCAGGAGATGTAAATCTTTGAATTAAATCATTTCTAAAACACAAATACACATTTAATTATTTATCGTATGAGAATGTATGACTATTAATTTTTAAACGTTTAATAGTAAAATTTATTGGTTTATTAGATAACCTAAAAATATTATCTTGTATTTTTTATTTTAATTCTTAGTTTTATTTTATTTTCTCTTCCAACTATTAATTTCGTTCGATATCCTTCAATTTCACTCAAATTTCAAGTACTTTCTCTCATATCATTAGGAAAATAATAAAAGCCATATTGTAGTTGCAAAATTTGATTGATGTGTAATTATTTACTTTTTTATGCAATAATAATTTTTTATGAAAAGTAAACATTAAAGAAAAAAAAATGTGTATCTTTTTGACATTGAGTTCTTAATAATATTATGCTTCTTTTTTTTATAGTTTTTATTTATTAAAAAATTAATTTAAATAATATTTGAGTAGGGTGAGAGAACATATATGATATACCTGCGAGGATATAGATGCCATATAAAATTCAAATCCAACAAAGATGAGGACAAGTATAAAACCCTAGTTAAATTGGATATAAGTCAGATTTAACCTAATAAAGTAAGAGTGTTAGAACCCAATTTATTTGAATTGGATTAAGTTTTCGGAGATTATCCAATCTAATTAAAACCCGTCGATCTAGTGGCACTGAGGAGCTCTTTGTTTATGATGAAAATACATTTAATACAAATGAAATATATTAAACATATATTATTTTCAAATTTTAACTATTTTTAAAAAGAATTGATAAATGTTTTTTAATATTAAACTAAACTTGCTTTTTGCTTCATTCTTTTATCGTATCCCCTTTTCATTTTTATTGTAATAAATCAATTTTAATATTTATTTTATATATATAAATTGCTGTCAGTTATTTGATTGCTATTGATAATATTTACATTATTTACATTAAGTATGTAATTCTTGAGTTGTATCCTTTGGATTGTGTTCTGTATCTATAAATATGATTTTTTCTCCCTTGCTAATGATACACAAAAAATTAGTATTTGATGTTCTATTCTTTCTCTCTATCATTTTCTCTATTATTAACTTTATTTTATTATATATATATATATATATATATATATATATATATATATATATATATATATTAAAAAGAAAGGCATATCAGCTTGCTTTTATTTTGTCTATAACCTGGGGATACTAGAAGGTTAGATAAGACAGAGCGAAGTGTTTAAGAGATTGAAAATAACATTGTATCCCACCAAATTAATGACAAGAAGGATGATGATCGATCGAATACAATCGTTTTATCATCCATGCTCTTGATGCTAACATGCCGTCTAATAAGAAATTGTATTGCAATGTCAAATATAAAATATTTGTAATTATTAAATTATTTATGAAGAGGAATTTAAGTCTATGCTAATATAGAGATATTTTTTCATATACAAACTTTCTTCAAAATGTTTTACCATCAATTGTTTTAGATTTTTTTCACATATGATTTAGATTAAATATTTTTAAGAATGATTATAAGAGATTTTATAGTAATATAATAATTGATAAATTCTTTAAATCGCGTTGAGTGGCTTCGATAGGAGTGGACCAATCAATTATGGTAATAAATTGATAGATAAGTGTTAAGTCTAGGGTTAAATATGTTTTTGGTATCTCAAGTTTCAATGAATTTTGGAATTAGTTCCTTTTTGAAATTTTATATCAATTTAATCTTTCATCTTTAGAAATACATGGATTTAATCCATTTTACCAAATTTTGTTAAGTTTATTTGACATTTTAAATGCATTTTATAATAATATTTGAGTTAACATTAAAGCGAAAATGTGTCAAATGGTGTAAAAAATTCAAATTCTATCATAAAATGTGCTTAAAATGTGAGATGAATTTAATAAAATTTGGTTAAAATGACTAAATTTACATATTTTTTAAGATGAAGGGCTAAATTGATCAAAATTTTTAAAGATAGAGTAATTCCAAATTTTACTAAAACTTGAAGGACAAAAACATATTTAACCCTAAAGGTAATGAAAGAGGTCCTTATTGAAATTAAAGAGGAAAGGAAGCCCGCTTTAAGAAAATTTGATTCCTCTAACCACGTGAAGATTGAATTGCAATATTAATATTATAGTTTGATGTAGTATAATGTTGTGTTAAATTGAATTGTAAAGTACTTGATTGATATTGGTTAAAATGTCTTTCCGAAGCAAATTTACATACTAAAAGTTCGTAAAACTTCATGTAATCGTGATGTAGCATGGTAATCACATATTTTAGTCATGTGCATCTAACAAAATCTACTTGGGGGGAAATCAAAGTTATTCTTGGATCAACCTTAACATTTTTGAGTTTTTGTTTGTTCTAAGTGAAGGTATGTGTGAAAATTGTACAAGTTTGAAAATGTGGCATTTGAATCTTGCAAAGGAAGGAAATGAATAATGGAAAATATTCTTTGGTAGAATGAGAAAAGATTGTAAGTATTAAAGTAAAGAAATTAATGATAGTAGTACTGTTGTGAGGAGAGTGACACCTTACGCATGCATCATGGACAAGACTGAAATATAGTTTGTGACACCAAGTCTTGGTGAACGCGGTGGATCTGGATTGATGTAACGTCTGAATTTGTCTACTTCTACATAACTGGGAAAGTAATTGCAAAACCCTAAACACATACCAACCACACTTTCGGTTGAAAATTCATCACACAACCAAAAACGGAAAGAGTAGGTAACATAGACTCCAATATACTTTTCTTTTTTCCTTTTCATTCGTAGAGCATGGATCATGGGCCTGCGTTCCAGAAACAACGTGTGCCCATTGACTTGGTTCATATATATACATTGTGCTTCTGTTTATCAAATTCATTTTACATTGCAAAAGCAAAACCTTTTAGCAGCTCTACTTTCAACATTTCTTTTCTTTCAAAAGCATTCATGTATATTGAAAAGTTGATCAACACTTTAACATATATTTAGAAAGAGAATCAAAATGAATGTGATAAGAAGAGAAAAATAGAAAGAAAAGAACAACGGTATAATAATGGAAAATAAGTTTTATATATATATATATATATATATATATATATATAAACAATAAAAAAATATAAATTAATACGGACAATAGAGTTATTTAATGAAACAACACAATTTTTATCATTTTACCAATAATAGTAATAAAAACTATTTATATAATTATATAATGTGTCAACACTCAATTTTGTCCAGGTGAATATATTTATTTTCAAAAAAAAAATTAAAAATTAAAAAATGTTTTTAGTTAATGATAAATAAAAAGGGGTGAAATAAATTTTTATTCCAAGATTTTCAAACTTTTAGCAAAAAAAGAAAAAAAAAGAGATGAAAAAAAGAAAAAAAAGGGGAAAAAATAAGGAAGACCCAACATTGTTTCTACCCTTTGTTCCTGATAGAGAAAATAGTGATATTATTGATACTGTATATTAATACTGTATATTATGCTCTGATTTGCTGTGATTTGATTTTTGTAATGTGTTGCTATCATGACCAATTACTTCCTTATATTGTTCGTCATAATTAAGGCTAGAATTACATTGATATTGTAATGTGTTGATATAAATACATAGTTTGTCATATGAATAAGGGAGTGGTGAAAAAAGAAAATATTTTCTACACCTCTCTTCCTCTCTCTCTAATTACCATTCACACAAACACACTTGATTTTTATTTTTACTTTGATTGGAAAAAACCAACAATCTTAGGGAAGGAGACAAAATTAAAAGAAAAAAGAATTAATGGAGAAGTAGAGGAATTTAAAAGTTTAGAAGGTATGTCACTATCTTTATTTTTCTTTTGATTTATGCATTCTGTTATTTTTATCATTTCTTTAAATATTCTACGCATTTTCTATTATTCATAAATATCTTATTCTAAAAATCATAAAAACTAGTTTTCTTCATTTCTTTTAGTGTCTGTCCGGCCGCTAACGCTGCGTGACACCCATTTTCAAATTTCTTTTTCTAGAAAATATATAAAAAATAATATAAAGAACTAAAGATAAAAAAAAATTCTTTGTTTAATTTTAGTGTTTATTTGGTTGCTGGCGTCGCGTAACACTCATTTCCAAATAATTAAAAATACCAAAAACCACAAAAAGATTTTCAAAATTATAACAAATAAAAAAATCAAATCAAAAATTTTTAAAAGGGTTCTAAAAGAACTACGTAACCCTGATTCTACATTGTGAATTGAGATAGGTAGGAGCTAGAATTAATCCTTCTCGGGCCAAAAAAACCAAAAAATTATTTTTGTTTCTTTTGTACATTCTTTTATTACTATTTTTGGGGAAAATTAAATATTTTGAAAACCACATTCATTTGCATGTTTAATTAAAGGTATTGTCTTAGGACGAACGTTGTGGGGTGCTAATATACCTTCCCCACGCATAACCGACTCCTAGATTTGTTTTTTGTAGACCTTGTCTTTTTTTTCCATAGTTTTACAAAATAAACTATGGTGGCGACTCCAAACTCTCTTTTTTCAAATTTTTATTTTTGATTTGTCGTCCCATCACGATTTCAATTGCGATATCATGGCATGAGCACAACCAAAAGTATTAAGATGATATATAGTTATTACTAATAAATTTTCAAAAGTACTTCAAAAGAAAAGCACTTGAAATCAAAACTAATACATCATAATATAAGCTCCACCTATTCAAAACTAGCTACTCGTCTTAGTTTATCTTCCAAACTAGTCTCACAACTACTCCTTTGCCACACCTATATTATCATCTGCTCACACGAATTATCATGACCATGGTAGGCGGATAATAATACCATTCATAGCTAGAGATGATTTAAAAATTATAAGTTTTAAATAAAAATAGAACAAGGCTACTAATTTATAAATCTGGTTATTCACAAACAATGTCAAACAATTTATCATCCACATTCATTTTATTAAACTTTTACAAACCATTCAACATATATCATTACTAACACGATCTCTGGAAGATTGATGTATTGACTAGCACTCTAAAATTTTGCACATGTCATTGCTCAGTCACTTTTGCTTCACAAGAGTTATAACTATAACATGTTTAGGCTTCTCCTGGTCCATAGAGTTTGACAGGGTGAATTATATGTCTATCGAGATCGACTTCTGCCAACACTCTAGATAAGAACCTCCTTCGACTCTCACCCATAATCCTTTTCCTCTATTTGATTTTAAGGATTATTAAAGTCAGGATAATTTTATTTCAGTTCCCATCGTCAATACATCTCATACAAAACACAAACCACTAACCAACATGATGGTCCCCGCCCCCCCCGGGAATAACTAACTTCACAACTCTTCATACAATAATTTATCATCCATATAACCTACAAATAAACTTAGAAATAATCTTTTTTTTGTACCATTAAATTTTTGTATGCTTCAATTGTTGTACACTGATATGTAAAATTTCAAAGTTTACTCAATTGACCCTTCTAGTACTCATCACTCTATTCTAAATTATTAATTGACATAAAAATATGCATTTAAACTGTACCATTAGGGACTAATTGCTCAAACCTCAATCTCTTCAAACAATTTCTCACCAAATTAACTGAATTCAACAAATCAAATAGCCATAGACCAAAAATCCCCAATTTTATATTTAACATAGTTGACTTCATTAATTGTAAACTATTTGCTTAAACAATTATACAATGCCAAATCAAACTAACTTCCCTTACCTTTATTTGAGCTCTCAGAGAACCCTCGACCCTTACGTCTACATTCCTCCAACAATTCTAAAGACACAAATAGAAGATTTGATTTAATGAATTGAACACACATTTGCATTTATAGAGGATCAAGAATTTTAAAGAGTTTGTTTCAGACACATGCAACACCCTTATAGTGACATGATGGTCAAACATAGATTATCTCAAGAAATAGAGCAAAATTAGAACTTACTTTATAACTGAAATTGATTGGTTGGAATAATTGTCCTTGCTGTTAGGATCACATAGACGTATTCAAATTTTCAAGAAGATGAGAAACACAGTCAGGATTTTAAAGATATGTAAGAGTGTTGCTAAAGAACTATGTAGTTAGAAACTTTATGAGAAATGAGAGTGACTCTGCTAGAGATATTTATTTATAGTTTTGTCCTTGTTTTTCCTTATTGATAATAAAATTTGTATTCCCATTTTGTCTTCTAATTATTTTATTTTATATTATTAATATATATATATATATATATATATATATATATTATTTTTTGTAGGGTCTCTCATTTAACCCTTATACAAAAACATAAAAAGGAAAAAAGAAAAAAAACAGAAAATTACCATTTTATGAATACTTTCCCTACAAGACTAAACTGAAACATACATTTATACCATTGGTGATGTCAAAACAAAATTTGTACTCAGCAATATTCATGATAAAATCCGTAATGGATAGGAAATGAATATTGTAAATTGATACTCGCGGATAATGGGTATGAGTATTTTTATACCTGCATGTTAACAGGACAGGTGTAGGTATTTTTTATACTCGCAGATTAACGGAGCGGGTACATGTATCATAATATCCGACCAGTGGATAGTCGTACCCGTTAAAAAAAAATATTAAAACATTAACACATTAATTTTGAATGAGTTATTTTTTATTAATTGGTTTTAAAAAATCTCTATTTTTTTGTAAATTGTCATTCAACACTATTTAAATGAGTTATTTGCACTTCGTTTGAAATTTATAAATGTTATGCTTTAAACTTTTATTTGAATTGATGGTTAAAATATATTGTTAAATATTAAAACTTTCTTTTATAAATACCCATGGGTAACCATGAATATTAAAAAATTATGCTGATACCGATATAATGGATACCCGCATGAATATGGGTACAAATACATAACGAATATTTATCCAAGATAAAAAAACTACTATCCATACACCCATATCCTACCTGCCCGTTGACGTATATACGACCAAATGTATACCACCAAATGTGATAAAAGCAAATACTCTTATCAACGCCTCAAAGATATCCAGACAATAACACAACATCATAACGAAAGCAACATATTTTGTTATAAAGGAATGAATAATGAAGGATTGAGATAGGGGTAGGGGTGAGAGAATTGCAAGATTTGTCGGGTCCATCATTTTATCTACCACAGTAGCACTACCAATATATAAAGACTATATGTCCCTTCTCCTTCATTAAAGTGTACGAGACTTCCCTCAGTTTCTCTGCTCCATACCATAATTCAGTCCCTATTTTCATCCAAGCTCTCTTTCAGAAAAATTAGAGTAATTAAACTTGGTTTCTACATCATGTTACTCATTTCACTACATCTTGATTTGTCAATGTCTTTTCAACCCCTGCATATCAAATATATATATATATATATATATATATATATATATATATATATATATTATATAAAAGTTAAAATAATATTTGTTCTTTATTTTCGTTTAATTTTTGTTTGTTGAATTAGATTTCAATTCTCGTTAATTTTATTGAATTTATTAATTTTTTGTTGTTTAAATAATTAACGATAATAAATCATAACTATGATGTGTTGGTTTCTTTATTTATTTTTAAATTTAATGTTTTATTTTTTTAATAAGCAATAATGGGCTATTGGTCTATGAAAATGAAGGGGTGCAAAAATGAAATAAGATGGTGTAAATAAGGTAAATACTTGTTGGACTCGTAACTAAACAAAAGCAAAGTTTGGATATAATATTGAGTGGTGCGGGTGATAAAAAAGACTTGGTCTGTTTACTCTTAAAGAAAATAAAAATGGTATATAAAAATAATTAAAAATAGAAAAAGGTGTTATTAAAAACAAAATGTACCTAATAATAAAATAAACAAGATTAAAGTGTAAACGGAAAATATGGATGGTTTAGGTATTAAAAATGATTTGGGCCAAAACAAAAATCTTTAAAAAAATACTTTTCGTTCTCATTTTATTTATTATCTATTTTTAAAAATTTTGATAATAAATTTTATTCGACAATTTGGTGTTAATAATATAAAACATAGAGTTTTAATAGATTAAAATATAATATTTAAATTTTATTCTTATAGTTAAAATTAATATATTGGTACCATTATTATTAGTATAATTATTTAATTTAATTTTTAATATTATTATTGTTTTTTTTATTATCATTATATATAAATAAAAACACTAATTCCCTAATACGTGTAAAAGGACAAGGAATTGATTCCTTTGTAAAGACTGTCCTTTTCCGGTGCAGGTATAGTGATAAAAAGTCAAAGATAATAATGTAAAAAACTACTTTTCACCTTCGAATCTTCTCATCCTAACCTGATGATCTGATGGGAGAAATCTTTGAATACGAACAAAATAATTACTGGTAAATTCATCTCCTTAAACTTCTTCTAACAGTAACTCATTTAAAATTAACACAATCTTAGTATCATTGACTGATCTTCTTTATTTATATTTATAAATCTCCTCGTACTTTTTATTCATCTTGATCTTCTTTATCTCATTTCTTTAATATATTATAATTATTTATTTATTTATTTCATATTATTTGAATATAAAGGTATTGTATAATTTATTTTGAAGTTATTGAGTCAACACTAAAATTTTAAAATAAAATGTCTTACACCAACCAAATCAACGGTAAACTACTTTAGTTAAAAAATTAATTTTAAAGTTAGTAATGACTTAGCGTGAGCTAAGCCCATGCTAGTTAAAGTCAACTTTCAAAAAATCGATATGTGTGACGCAAAAAATTCAATGAGTCTATTACGAAGAAATGGAGGTGAGGAATCATTAATAAAACTCGGTGTGGGGTAAAATTGTTCAGTCCAAGTATCAGGGTTTGAAAGGTTTATATGGAATAATTGAGACAATGAAAATTTCTTGGATGTGAATGGAGGAATCTATATAGAAGGTGAGTGGAAAGGGGAACCCAACCCGAATTTAAACATATTATTAGAAAGATTTGATGAATTTTGACCGTGAGCTTATATATTACGTTGGGTTTATATCAAGCAAAATTGTGGTGGCTGAAGAAAACACTAATGATTATTATGTATTATATACTCATAAATCTTCGTGTCGCACAATTATTTTAATTTAAAACAATGATTGATTTATCGTACAGACTTGCCCAGTTCAGAAACATGATGGGAGAAACATTAAATTAAACACACGAGTCAACATGAGTTTGTTAGAATAGAAAAGAAAGGTTGGACAAATATAGAAATTGTAGAGTCATATATATTAATAATTCCAATAATGTTGCACCTTAATGTAGAAGAAAGAAAGGTGTTTAAGATTGAGAGTGTTATTTTTAGGCATAAGCCAACCCAGAACATCAAGTTTCCTGCAATATCAGTTAGCCGTTGATGATGATGAAGACACAAAGCATAAACACTAAGCCATACCGAATACGACTCAAACTAATCCATAACGAAAGAGGAAGGAACAATCTTTATAATCCTTCCTCTTTCCATTTTCTTCCTTGGCTCTCTCTTTTGAGAAAGTTCCATTGTCATTATCTTCTGCTTTCTGTATCACAAATTATTAATTAGGATAACCCCTAATTGCATGCATGTCACATGTGACGTGCATGCTCTTAAAATATCAATACAAACAAACCCAGTTAATTTCGATATTCATTTATCAAACCTTTACGCAATATTCCTTAATTTGGATATTCATTTATCCAAGGTTTACACAATATTTCTCTCCTTATTTCTTCTATGCAACTATTTTGCACATCTTCTTCTTTTCTCTTCTAAATTTATTTTCCGTCTTTCTGTGAACGTTGTAGGATTAATTTCAAGTCTTATTATCAGAAGACATGGCCACCGTGGGGTTCTGCGGTTTCAAGCCATTACGCTTTCGTCGCAAGACACATCACATTTTAGAGGTAAAACTCTAACCTTCTTCTCTCATTAATAACACATTTATTGTTGTTTCGATGTCTATTAGGAACCTGAGGCTAGTTAGGTTCAGTTTGCTAAAATGAAAATAATCTGTGTATGATGTATTCACTGTTTTATGAAGCTCAAAATCTTGGTTTTGGGATTTTTGAACTTCCCCATTCCTTTATTTTGTCGAACTTTCTTATATCATTGTTCAAAATTCAAGGAAAATTGTTGTTGGACACCTTTCAGGGATTGAAACACGCTCCTAAGAAGTCTTGGAAGGTTAAGAGCAAAGAAAATGAAGAGTCGCTGGAGTTGTCGTTTGTAGGAACTGACCAATTGATTCTAATGGTTGAGATTCATAAGAAGATATTGGCATTCAGAGACCTCATGGACCTTGCTTCATGCAACAGGACTGCTTCTTTACGTGAGGTGCTTTGTAATTTCTTTCTGTTCGGAGAAATTAATGCCACAATCCCCTCACGATATATTCTTGCTTGCTTCACGAATTTGTCTTTCATCTGTCACAGATGGTCATGAAAACCCTGCAAGATCTTCAAGGGCTTTACCCAGGTATCATACCCAAAAATGAAGTCTCAAAGATTAAGGGCAAGCCTACGGACCAGGTTTCCACATTTAGTTGCTCCTCAATCATCCTTGTCATGCTCAAATATCATGAAATTTCAAAAAAGTATTTTCTGTTTTCAATCTTCATGTTGTTCACAACTTTTTCCTATTTTCGAAGATTTCTACTAAAACAGTGATATTTTTTCTTTACAAGTCCCGAAAAAACAGTTGAAAGTTCGAAATATCGACACTTTTGTAATTAAAAAGTGAAAACAAAAACATGTTTTGTCCGAGGAACAGACACACTAAACGTGGACTGTTTTACTGCATGCAGGCTATGGCCTATTTCTGCAAGGCTTTGAAGTGTCTTGGAGAGACGTGGATTATGCAAAATGATTGGATGCACAAGTTCAATATTGTGTTACCATCGTGCAAAGATAACAGCAATATGCGTCAACTGGGTAATGTTGTCGTACGTCCTTGTGTTGAGATTTACAATGATCAAAGTTGACACCATTTCCAACCCTCAAGTTTTGTTTCATTTGTTTTTCAGGTGAGACATTGTTGACCACTCTAGATTCTCTGATAAACTTAGCAAGTGAGAGGTTTGACATAGAGGAATATGAGAATAAGAAAGAGTTGAGTCCACGATCTTGTTCATTTGGAAAACATATAATGCGATCAACCTCCTTTTCTGATAGCAGCAGCTCTCACTGCTCTCCTCCAGTTACACCAAAATCTGTTCTTCCAGAGTCGACAAGACAGTCTTCAAGATCTGGAGACAGTCCCAGAAGCTCTTGTGCCTCACCACTTCTTCTGTCTCTCAGAGTTCAAGCTGTCGGAAAGTTGAACCCAATTGATGTAAAGCGCTTGTCTTCCCAGATGTCACCAACACATATCCACAAGATGGAGCAGGAATCAATCAGAGAAATGGAACAAGTGGATGACAAAGCTTCAAATCATGGAAAAGACTCGTTACAAAATCTAGTGTTTCACTTGGACACAACCGAGGAATTGGATCCCCAAACTCAACCTTTTGCTATAAAGGAGGTAAGGCTATCTCTACCTCCCAATCACACACAAACTCAACCACAATCTCCTAAACCAGAAAAAACACCTCTTCCACAGCATGAACCACAACCTGTACTGTCTTCACCTTCAGTTACACCCCCACCATCTATGACAAAGATGAACACTATACCACTCCCACCACCTCCTCCTCCACCTCCTGCACCGACCAATATAACAGCAAATGTAACATTACCAGCACCACCTGTTCTGCAACCAAATGTAGCAGTGCCACCAACACCACCTCCTCCACAATCAGCTCCTAAACTGGAGGAAAATGAAGCACCAGTTAGGATGCTTCCACCTCCACCACCACCACCATTGCCTCCAAGTTCAGGTTCAGCAGCAACTGCTATTCCACCACCACCATTAGCATTGCCTCCAAGTTCAGGTTCAGCAACAACTGCTATTCCTCCTCCTCCAACCCCATTGCCTCCAAGTTCAGGTTCAGCAACAACTGCTACTCTACCGCCTCCACCACCCATTCCCTTGAAAGGTGGATCAGTTCTAGCACCTCCGCCACCCGTGCCAGGTGGTCCAAGAGCAGGAGGCGCTCCGCCACCACCTCCTCTGGGAGGAGGGAGATCCTTGCGCGCTAAGGCAACTACTAAGTTGAAAAGATCGGCACAATTGGGCAACCTGTATCGGTCTCTAAAGGGAAAATTGGAAGGGTCTAGCCTCACTGGAAAATCTTCTGCTGGGAAAAAAGGTGGCGTTGGTGGAGCAAGCACCGGAGGGAAACAAGGAATGGCTGATGCTCTAGCAGAGATGACAAAAAGGTATGAACCATCTCGTAAGAAATATAATATTGATAGATCCTAATTCATCATATACTTCTTTATTTGTTTATAATATGAACCTTATTCCCCTCTTAAAACCATTTATAAATACGTAAATGAATAATTTTCACTTTTGTTCAACAAATAACAGTATTTCTGTTTTCTGTATTATGCATGCTTCTGCACTTTGTTTGAAGTTGTATTAGAATTTTATAACTTCTGGAAAAGATTTGGATACTTTGTACATGCATATCATTAAAGTGTCTAAAATATTGGTATCACATCCGAGAAGCCAATCAAAGTTGATTGCTTTTTGGAGCTTCCAAGTACGTAATGCATTTTGTCGAGTTCTGTAATTAGAGTATTAAACGTCCCACTTCTTGAGCTGTTTCGCTTATATTTCACTTTACTTATTTAGATCCTCTTACTTCCAACAAATAGAAGAAGATGTTCAGAAATATACAAAGCAAATCTTGGAGCTGAGATCTACCATTTCTAATTTCAAGACAAAAGATATGACAGAATTGGCCAAGTTCCACAAAGATGTTGAATCCGTTCTTGAGAATCTAACTGATGAATCACAGGTTAGTTAAGAAAATCCGTGTCCCTATGTTTTCGCTTCCATTCATTGCTGCTGGTTCTTTCATTCGCAACAGTAAGCAATTCCGTTGCTACATAGGTGCTATCAAGGTTTGAAGGATTCCCCACAAAGAAGCTGGAAGCTTTGAGAATGTCAGCAGCACTGTACAATAAATTGCACTCAATACTCACCGAGCTTCAAAATTGGAAAATAGTGCCTCCCATGGCTCAGCAACTGGACAAGGTTGAAAAATATTTCAGCAAGGTAATCCAAAATCATCAAATTCATTTCACTCACTGTAAATTCATTTCTAAATTCTAACCCCAAAAGAGCAAAATACAGATTAAGACAGAACTAGATGCTTTGGATCGAACCAAAGATGATGAATCTAAGAAATTTAAGGGTCACAACATCGAATTTGACTTCCACATTCTCATAAAGATCAAGGAAGCGTTGGTGGACGTTTCCTCCAACTGCATGGAGTTATCACTAAAGGTATATCAAAGTTAGAACAAAGGAGATCAACACAACACATCACAGAACTTTTTACCAAACAATGAAACTAAATTTACTTTCTCTGTATTTGGTGAAACTGAATGCAGGAGAAGCGCAACTCTGGTACTAACAAAGATGGATCGAAAAAATCAGGTGCATCGTTGCTTTGGAAAGCGTTTCAATTTGCATTCAGGGTGTACACCTTCGCTGGTGGGCTTGATGATCGTGCTGACAACCTAACAAGAGAATTGGCACAAGAGATAGAGAGTGAACCCAACCCCAACCCCAAACCCAACCAACCATGACACAAATGATTATTTATATAAATTTATATATATAGTTGCACTTATGCTTTGTATTTGGAGTAAAAAACGACATGGTGAGGTTCTTTCTGCATACCCATCGTGAACCCCCATTTTAGTGTCAAAGCCATTTGTATATTAATGATCGTCGCCGATTTGGAGTTCTAATTTTTAAATTTTGATAGGATTTAGTCATGCTTGTAGAGTTATGAAATATTTACCACAACACTGCTGAAGCATGAAGCTAAGCCTAAGCCTAAGCCTGTATTTTCACCACTTTAGTTTTCTCTCTATGTATATTTATTATATACATGTATATATATATTAATAAAAAAAACTTATATTTCCTTTCAATTTTATTTTTAATATTTTTAAAACAATACTTATAAATTTTATTATAAAAAAATTTTCAAAAAATTGCTGCCAACTCTTTTTTAAAATATTTTATATAAAATATTTTTCGTAACAAATTTTATAAAAAATACTTGCAAATTTTATAATTTTATAAAAAATAATTATCTACAAAAAAATTACTTGTCAGTTAAAATTTTTAAAAAAAATAGCAAGAAAAAGTCTTTTCATATAAATTTTTTTAACAAATTTACAAAAAAAAAATTCAATATAAAATTTTTTAGTACTGATAGGAACTTTATTTTACAGCGATAAACTCCCTTTTATCCCTTTTGCGTTCATATTAGTTGTATCGATCATTCAACATATTTTTGTTGAAAAAAAATTGATGATGATGCTTCTACCAATTCTACTGAGATTTGGTATATTGAAATCACTTTTAAAATGCAACCAATTGTCTTTATTATTTCAAACAAAAGAAAACGGAAAATGCTAATAAGTGCAAAACTAATTTTCTACTCATCAGCATCAACCGTTTAAATAAATCCTCTTGTAACTTTTTTTTTTATTACTAAAAATTTTCATATTACACAAGATTTTTTTTTACAAATTTCTTAAACAAATTTGTAAGAAATTATTTTTTTCGAACATTTTTTATAAGAATATAAGCAGTAACTTCAAATTCAGAGGTTAAGCGTACTCTAGCAACTTTACATAAGGCAGAGTTTGGTTTTTTGAGTGTAATAATGGAAAAGTTGACAGATAAGTCACCCTTATTGCCACTCTACAGAATCGTACACGAGATTTTCACTTCATATGGCTCCTCGTTCAAGTTTTTTTTAAGTCATTGGATCCGTTTCCTAGTTCGGTTCGAGAATCTCTCCCCTTCTTCTATTCCGTTCCGAAGAGTAACTAGGACCAATTCAGTCACATTTTCATGTTCCAATTGGCGATTTTTTTCTGACATTTTTTATAAGAATCTGAACTGACAGGTAATTTCTTTATGAGTAATTATTTCTATCAAAATTATAAAATTTACAAGTATTTTCTACAAAATTTGTTGCGAAAAGTGTTTTATATAAATTATTTTGCAAAAAAATTGGTAGCAATTTCTTACAAATTTTTTTTCACAACAAAATATGTAAGTATTTCCTACAAAAAAAATTTTAAAACAAAATTAACAAGAAATATAAATTTTTTTAGTAGTGATTCTAGTAGTATTAACCAGAAAAATAATTTTTTAACAACTAAATTTTAAATTTTACCTTTTTACTTCTTATTTCAAAATGACTTAACGAGGAGTTTGGTTTGAAGTCCTTTGAAAATGAAGATGGACTGATAATATGGGGTAGACAGAGGCTATTTATTGAACATTACTTGTTCTCTCTAAGAAGGAATAACATATTAGAGAGCTTTTGTCATGATTGGTAGAAGAAGGTAACACCTTGATAGACTCTTTGGGCATGGTAACACAATTCTAGTAGAAATTAACCATCTTAGTTTTTTATCGTATGGACTATGATACTTTGACAAACTTTTTTTTAATAAAGTTTGATAAAGCTTTTTTTTTCAAGTCATACCAAACATTTCTCTTTTATTTTTAAGCCACACCAAACATTTTTTTCATCCAATGAGGTACTGCCATGTCAACATTGTCAAAAGTTCGTCGAAAAAATTGTAAAAAAATAATTTTCCTTATCATATATAGTGGGGTGACGTTGAAAGGATAGACTAATGGTGTTCATTCCACATGACTCTTAATTGTTTGTGATTCTAGGATATTACAAAACACCAAGAAGAGTTTGTTCACCTTAAAGAGAACATGTTCTATAAAATCACTAGTATTGAAAATGGAAAAGTTGCTAGATGAAGTCAAGTATGTTCTTAATGAACACCTATCAAGAGATTGAATCGTTTCCATTGTTTCCTACCAAATGATGAAGAATAGAAAATGGAGATGAAGATTTGTTATCTTGAACTATAAATTCAAAAATAGTTCTACTGAAATATACCTAAAGAGAAATTCTTTCACAAAGCAAAAGCTTTCATTCAATAAAATGAGTCTTAATAAATCAATCTCGTTACATATCTCGTTATATGTTAGATATTTGCGAAAAAAACATACAATTTATTTTATACTCAGATATTTTTCTTTTTCTTTTTTTAATTTTAAATAAAATATTTTAAGATAATTCTTCAGAATATAAACTCAAAAAATTAATTTAGAACATAATTTGTTAAACCCCTTAATTACAAAACCATCTTTCCTCTTTCTCTCTAAACAATCAGAAACATAAGCTTCCACTCTCCCTCTCTGCTATCAGTTCTTCCCTCCTGTTTCTACTAGTCCCTTAATTCCCTCACCAATTCCTTATGTTCTGTGACCAGATTCTGCAAGATCAGACTCAGCTGGACCCTCTGGTGCTTCGTCCCTCAGTTCCCTTCCTCCTCGATAGGTTCTGTTTTTCCATTTTAATTCAATTCCATCTAGAACCCATCTGTTCATCCCTGAATTCTGAGTTATTTATGAAATCCCCTCTTCTCTGTGCCTTGGTGATGAAATTCTAGGTTAATTTGAGACCTCTGCCTCCTTGGTGCTCATTTCAAATTCCACCAAGCTCAATCTTAGCAAAAGAGGTAAGGGAAGCCAACCTTCGATCAAATTTTGAGTAATTAGGTTCCTTGTATGTTTGGATGAGATGATCCTTAGTTTAATTTCCTTTTTGAACTGCTTGTGATGTGTAATTGGATTGTGGTGTGGATTTCGTAACATTGCATGTGAAGAACAGTGTGGAAAACCTGATAATTTTGCCTAGGCGAGTGGCTCTCGCCTAAGCGAAAGTATCAGGAAGTCGCCTCTGATTGTTACGCGAGGTCTCGCCTAGGCGAGCTGGGGTCGCCTGAGCGAGACATCTTCTCGTCTAAGCGAACCAGCCTGGCCTGAGCGAGAACTCGCTCAGGTGTTCGAGTTGCCCACTGTAAGGGGTCTCGCCCAGACGGGGGTAGTTCGTCTAAGCGAGACTACTTCCTAGCCTAGGAGAGATTCGCTAGCTTAGGCGAATTTCACTGCAGGGTTATGTTTTCTTCTCTATTCTAAATGAATGATAGTTGTATGGATTGAGAAAAGATGATGTTTGCTTACAATATGTTGGATGATGATGATGTGTAGTGTATGCATATAATTGTATGAGGAAAGTGGGTGAAATGAGAATTGTGAAGGGATGAGATGAACTAGGATTTCATGGGAATTCCTAGGAAAAGTACTTAGTGTGTGTAAACATTTAAGGACTCAGTTTTGGTTAGCATCCTGACGCTCCAATAATCCATTGAGACTCATGTAGGGTGTGATGGGTTATGTCGTGAGGAGTAGCAGGAGGTCCTAGTCTATGGACCCAATCAGTTATAGACGCAAAGGGGACTTACCTTGGGAGTGGTTGGGTGATAACCCCTTGAGCCTAAACTCTGCAGAGTTTAGGAACCTTCACAGGTGCAAGCTACCAAGAAATCCAATTTGTTTACATAATCCGGATATTGAGTTAGAGTCGAGTACTTGTGTGTCTTGTAATAGTGACTTGATTTAATTATGATGTGTGTAAAATTGTTTGTTATTTTATTTATGTAAAATTCACTTCTTATTATATGAGTTGTTAGCTTACCCTTTTTGCCTGGCATGTTTTTCCTTGAACGTCTTCTTTTGCGATGACCACCTACGACTTGGTGTGAGCAGAGAAGAATTTAGGTGATGGTACTCCTCCCTCGGACCGGACCTGACCTGTGATTCCTGGTGTTCTTTTGTTTTCGAACTTATGTTTTTAGAAGAAAGCATTTTGGGATGTATAAATTATATTCTCCTTAAGTTTGCTTTAGAGAATAGTACAACGGTTTAAAACAGGTTGTTTTAGGATGATTGTATTAAACTCTTGAACGACTTTTCTGACTATCTGCTTTGCCTTATCATAATATGATATTTTGTTTAGTAGCTTGAAAGACTATTAAACGGGATATTACATAATTCAAATAAATTTCATAGTAATATAATAATGCAAATAAATTTAATCTTAATAAAAATAATTAAAATAATTAAATAAATTAATCATTTTAGAAAATAACTTTATTTTCAGACGTTTAACCAAAAACTATAGACATAGAAAATTAAATTTTAAACTAATATTTCTTGCATCAATACTATTATTTTGATAATTGTTCCACCAATAAACGATAATTAAAACATTAAAATTTGTATATATTAAAGATATCAATTTAGTATTGATATTTTTTTTTCTTTGAACTTTCATCATTGTTATTGTAAAATAATTTTTGAATAAAACAATAGAATTCCAAAAATTGATTATACAATTTAAAGAAAAATACATGTTGATTGTACAGAGGTGTCAATTATAACGATGTATTCTTTCTACTCATAAAATAGAAACTAACTTGAAACAACTGCAGAGAATTTCATGAAAGAAACTTGCACAGAAGCATTTCAGGTTCTCTGATCAGCAGTAGATATGATTTTAGGATGATGAGAGAGAACATAGATTAACACCACGCAACCATATTGAAAGTTTTGCCATGGAATAGTAAAATTTGAATACAATGATGAAATCATTTGAAGGTTCAAATGGATATTGAAAACACCTTTGCAAGCATGCCATAATTATTTTTCATTCCGTTGCAAACTCTATCTTTATGTCCTGAATTGTGACAGGTCCACCGTATTTTGGCACCAACGTCACCACAATGGTATCATCATCTTCAGCTTCCAAGTCTTCTAACAATTCCGTCATTGCCAGTTTAAGACAGGATTTAGCCTTCTTGTTTCTGTGCATATGAGTATGTGGCACACTCACAAAGCTTCCTGCAAACTCAGTATTGGTTGGGTTGATCTCCTTTTCATCATCGTCGTTGATAAACACATCAAACTTCAAATCTTTTTCCATATCAAACTCAATTCCGTCAATCACCAACACTTCTTCCTCTTCTTCCTTCTCCTCCTCGCTCCTCGACACCTTTGGCCTCTTCACAACACTGCTTACCTTTGAATTCAAAGTAAGAGGAAACGTTACACTCGTAGCCTCTCCAAAACTTTTCTTAGCTTTAGCTATAGGTATAGGAATTCTGGGCTTAGGCCTCTGGTCGAGCCATGGAGTTTCAACACCTTGGTAAACATACCCCAACTTTGTCGTGTCAAGTGAATCTTTCACCGTTACACGCACAAGGTTCTTGTTCTCATCATAGAAATAAAAGCTAGATGTGAGCCAATCATTATCTTTGAAATTCACTCTCTTCTTACCTGGTAATGTTCTCCATATGTTCCACATTCTATCGACGTTGGCATGGTGAGCATAGAAAAGGGGGTCTCTTGCAGCTGAATAGAAGACTCCCAAGTCCTCAAGGTGAGGCTGTCTCGTATCACCAGCCCAAACGTGAACTGGAGTATGAGGAACTCTCTCTAAGGACCCAGGACACCCAGGTTCACCACCACCACGATAAGAGGTTCCTAGGAAGAGCGATGGTGTCCCAGACGAGACAACACTTTTATACATTGTAGCGAGGTTATTAGAGATTTGCTGTTTTGGATTTAGACAGACTTGATCGTTTTTGTTGTAGTCTAGGTTTACAAGAGTTGGTGGTTGATGATAAATATTCCGGCGAGGGTCATATAGAGGGGAGTTTGTATCTGTGAAAATGGAAGGGATTACCATGCCACCGTAAGGGTTGTCCCAGTTCCAATATGGAATAGAAAAATCTGGGTCATTAATCAAGCTTCCCAGTATTCTCTCATAGAAATAAAGGTACATACGATGGAAAGGGAAGAATAGCCAGGATTTGTGGACTTGGTAGTCAATTTTAGGGAACCCAGCTTGGTGATAGGCATCATTGCAGTAAGCACAGTGGATATTAGCTTGTTGGATGAAACTACGAGGGTCATCAGGAGGAAGGGCTCTCATCTTACACAGAGCTTCCTTATACTTGGCTATGTTGGTATCATCCATTAACTGAGCAGCATATCTAACCCTAGGGGTTCTTCTGGTTGGTGGAAGCGTGAAATCTATGATGGTGGAAGATTGTGGAGGGCAACAATTGGTGCATTCTACATCTGCTGGTAACTTTGGTAGGCCACAACTTTTGATGTCAGGGGAAGTTGGAAGAGCAATGGCGAAAGGATTGTCTGCAAGAGTGGAAGCACCGTACAGTCCTCCAAACCCAATCAGAACGTTCCTCCTATTGTGTGATGCTTTTGGTTCTTCATTTGGTACATCGTGGTTGGTGTGGCATGAGACTTTGCAGAGATGGTGGCGTTTTGGTTTGCGATGTTTGGTGAGGTGTGGGAAGGAAGAAGAAGATGATGAAGAAAGGGGAATGGGGAGTGATGTAACAGAGATCCAAGACATGATGTTGATCTTTTTGTGACTCCAACTCATCTACCTCATACCCCTTTTTATGCTCACTCACACTGCAACACCCTTGCTCTTGCCCAAATAAGAAAAGGGATCACATCAATTAATAACTCCAAAACCAAGGCTGTGTTCACTTGAAGGAGAGGGATTGAGAGAGAGTGAGTGGAAGGGTTTGAATTGATTTAAGAGTGAAATTTGTGTTGTTTTTTTTAAGGGATTTAGAAGTGATGGTGAGTGAATTTGAAAGTAAAGTTTGTGAGAGTTTGAAAAAGATTTGATTGATGTGATAGATTAAAAAATATGTTTTAGTAAAAGTAATAATTAAATTACCATTTAGCCCTCAGAATGCATGGCACGTGATACAGATATGAAGGGTAAAAATGTAAAAGTTACAGCAATTCCTCTCATATCCGCGCATAATAGGCGAGATACCAAAATTCGTCTATCTCTCGTTTCTTCGCTCTCACTTCTGCATGCATTTCTTCAAACGAACACGGCAGGCTGCCTATTATCTTCGCTCACAAATCTACTCACCTTCAAACGAACACAGGCCAAATGTTTTTCTTTTCTGAGAGGATATTCAAGGTTAAAACAATAGATATAAATTTACCATTTTATTATTATATTATTTATTATTATCTAATCTCATCTTTAAAAATAAATTTTGTAAAATTAAATTAACCTTGTAATTCTCTTCTTAATATATTAAACCATGACGAAGAAATGACCGACATCAAAAATAATATAAGCATAAAATTGTTAAGTGAATAATGTTTTTTGTTTTACATATCACCACATACTTAAAACCTTATCCTCTTCCGAAGAATATTCGTTTCAAATAATTTATTGTGTGTCTGATATGTAAAGACAACATTTAATATTAAAATTCTTACACGTGAAATAACTTGATACACACATATATAATAATTTTATTGACCATTGAAATGTTGAAATACTTTGTAACGTAGAACAATAATAATTATACAACTATTTTACATAATCTTCGTCGACATTAATTTCAAATATCCACGTTATATACAACTATTGAAATCTTTTATCCAAATTTAAGTTTATGCTTTTTATTTCTAATAAAATTATAATTTCCATTTTCCCTATACAATTACTTTTATTATATTGTAAATTTTTTAAATTTGTATATTACTTACAATTAAATTTTAATTTTTAAATGTTAGTTCTAATTTTATAAAATAATGTTTTATAATTAATCATCTTTCAATTTTAATTTATAGTCATTTTTATCTAATTTTAAGCTTAATTAAAATTTGATATTTTTAATTGAGTTTTTATTAAAAAAATATTATATTGAATACCATATTTTCATTAACTTGATCTTATTAATTATGTACAATATCTCAGAAGGTAACTAATTCTTTATCTTTCAAAATACAAACATATTAATAAATGAATTTGACCGAGAAAAAAGGAGTAATACAAACATATTAATAAATGAATTTGACCGAGAAAAAAGGAGTGAGATAATTTCAACAATAAAATACTTAAATATAAAATATAAAATACTTTTAACAGTCAGTAAAATAAAATATTTTAATAGAACTCGATTGAGAAAAACTAAACTTTATTTTTATTTAATAGATTATTTTCAAAATCAAAACTTTTTTAAAAAAAATTGAACTTCATTCTATAATCAATTAAAAAGTTTTTGGACAGTTTTCTTAAAAATAATTCAAAAAATAGAAATGTTGAAAAATCAAGCTGGCTTCGAATGATAAATCACAATCTCAATCAATCGATCCAAAATGTAATTATTGCATTTTTCTCTACATGATTCATAGTCAAAACAACAATGTCCTATTCATCATAGTGTGTGGAATAAAATGTATTTGTTTATATAAAAATCGCATAATACAATTTATTATCATGCTAAATGATGTGGCATTGTTTATACAAATATTATATCTCAAAAAATTTGTTTTCACAGCGACAGAAATTGAGAACATGTTTTTAAGTATTAAAGTGTGGTAACAAATGTAGGACTTTACAAAAATAAGTTAAAGTACTTACGTTAACCTTAAGATTGAGATTAAGTAGAATGCTTAAATTTAAATGGAATTGTAAGACTCATAAAATTAAGATAAATAATTCATTTATGTAATAATATATCCTCCAATAAAATTATGCATTATTTAAAAATTATTTTTATAAAATATATATTTTAAAAATTATCATAAATGTGAGATTAAATTAACAAAAATACTCATATTAAATAAATATTTCTCTCAACGAATTTCACGTTGTTAGGTGTGAAGTCTGGGTCTTTAGAAAATAGCCGATGATGTTTCCTTTTCTCTATGTAACATTATTTGTCTTTGTCATTTATTACAAGTTGTCGGTTCTTATTTTTTAAAACCAAATAGCTACAATTTTAATCTCTATGTAAATATTTTT
>Ga0214542_1003947_pt1 | contig 29745 bp, 28 predicted proteins | sample CNSS1metaG_FD_160096 | JGI IMG/M metagenome (GOLD analysis project Ga0214542, IMG submission 160096) | Root nodule microbial communities from cowpea collected in UCLA plant growth center, Los Angeles, California, USA - CNSS1 | ecosystem: Host-associated > Plants > Roots > Nodule | place: USA...
AAGATTCATGTTTGGTTCGGGAAGAGATCATAGACATTTTGAAATGGATGGAAAGAGAGTCTACTTTCATTACGTGATTTATTAGATAATCGAAAACAGAAAATCTGGAGAACTATTCGAAACTCAAAAGAATTACAGGAAAACGCCATTGAACAGCTCGAAAAAAGGTCATCTAGGACCGGAGGACAAGTGACTCTACGTGGGAGTTAGAGGAGGATATGAGGAAGTCCCATCCGCATTTGTTTCCCTAGTAAATCTCTATTTTCGAGGTCAAAAATTTTCTTGTTGGGAAGAATGTAAGGCCCACTAATTTCTTTATTATTATTCTGCCCTAAATTCAAGGGGCTGCCACAAATCAGTTGGGCCTAGAGTTGGCCCATAGGGTGTCCAAAGCCCCTAAGGCAGTTTAACCCCTCTCATGAGTTCGACTGATTATACATTTTAAAGCGTGAATCTAGTGATTAGGTATGGGCAAGATGAATCATGGTTTGTAATTGATGAGTTTAACATGATTTGGGTATGATGCATGTGTGGAATGATTCATGGATTAAAAATGATGAGTTTGGTATGGTTTTTGTATGGAATATGAATGAAGGTTGGTTATAAAGGTTGGCATGAGATTTGTATGCATGACCAATACATATTGGATGGTGAAACATGATTTGTATTTGGTTAGGGCGTAATTCCACGATAGTTTCGTGGTGGTGCCTCATTAGTTAGGGCATAATTCCGTGAGTCTCTAGGTGAGACCTCATGGTGGTGCCTCATTTGGTCAAGACGTAATTCCATGACCCATGTTAGTGGGAGTTCATGGTGGTGTCCCATCTATATAATTTAGTGAGGATTTAAGGTAAGGTTGCATCCTAACACTTTAAAGAGTCAGTTAGTCTCACATAGAGCGTACTAACTCTAGTGGTGAGAGTAGCAGGAGGCCTGGAACCCATTAAGGGCTAACCTTGAGTGTGAAGGATGAGACATTGTAACAATTACCTTGGTAGAGTAGGGAAGTCCACCACAAGTGCAAGCATCCGCTAAATCCGACTTATTATATGTATCTGGATGAGTCGTGTCTCGAGTCTTAGTGTATTGTGTGCAAATCATAACATAATTGGGTGACATATGCATTTTGGATTATGAAGATGTATATAACTGTATGATAAACTATTTTCTGCTCTAACTTACCCTTCTGTTTGTTGTGTGTTCTGTCTGGTGTGGTTTTCTCTCTTTGCGATGATCATCAATTTATTGATGTGAGCAGATGCGAGGACTACCCGTGGTCAACAGGGAAATGATGATTCTACTGCGTAGCCTCTCTAGGTTGGATTCCAACTTTCATTTAGGTCTAAGGCCCATGTATTGTCTTATCTTGATATTTATTTGATTTACTGTCAATCTCTTACTTCACTTTGTATCTAGCATCGTGGTGTGCCTTAAATCTTTTTCTAGATTTCTTTGGATATTAGTTAGGAGTAATGTTATACTCCATCACTTTATTTCTCATTCTATCTGTGTCACATTTCATTTAAATTAAGGTTATTATTTAAATGGGGTGTTACGTTTATGATATCAAAGCGGTTAATCCTTAGAGTTTGTGGACTTGAATGTCCGCTTAGCTGTCTCTGTGTCATTCTGAGTGTTCTTAGTTAAGTTCATATCTTATCTAGTCTAACTTATGGTTTTCCTGTGTGCTAGTGATTATGGCACCTCCTCGTAGAACTTCTCAAGTCTCTCAAGGCGATGTACCAGATATCGCCAGAGCAATAGAAACCTTGGTGGTGGCGATGACCCAACAAAGTACAGCTATGATGCAGTAACATGAGGCATCAATGCAGCGACAAGCAGCGTTGCTTAAGCAGCAGCAGTTGGTGATGTAGCAAATGGAGGCTGCTAGGGTGGCTGTTGAGGACGCCCACATGCAGCATATGGAATCTCTCCGCCAGCTAAAGGAGAACATGATAGATGCACCTGTCTTTGGTCTTGAGCCACGACCACAAGTCAGGGAGTGAAGTCTGGAAGACTTTATGAAACAACACCCTGTGAAGTTCAATGGCAAGATTAGTCCTGATGTCGCATACCAATGGCTGAAGGATTTGGAGCGTATCTTTGATACGAAGATGTGCTCTGCAGAGAATAGATTGGCGTTCGTAGTATACATGCTCATCGGCGAAGCTGAGCATTGGTGGATCAATATGAAATCCATCATGGAGGAACGCGAGGAACCCGTTACTAGGGAAGCCTTCAGGGGAAAGTTTCTCTCTGAATACTTTCCCGACAGTGTGAGGTACGCCAAGGAGGTGGAGTTCCTCTAATTGACACAAGGGAGCAAGACAGTGACAAAATATGTTGAGAAGTTCAAGCATCTCAGTCGCTTCCTCACCTTGCCACTTTATGAAGAGTGGAGATGCCAGAAATTTAAGAACGGTCTCAGGGGAGACATCTGCTTGATTGTAGCCCCTATATCCATCAAGGACTTTGCTGCACTAGTAGAGAAGGCTAGAGTAATGGAGAAAATGAAGAATGAAGTAGAAGGTCAGTGCTCTCAACAACAGAGGATTGGAGGATCGTCTGGGTCCAAACCGAGACATGAGGAGAGGAGGAAGCCTTATGACAGACCTCAGCATCAGCCCTAAGGGTTTAGGAACTTCCCTTCATAGCTGGGTAGGGTCGCGTGTTTTCAGTGTGGGGGCCATCATCTAAGGAGTGTCTACCCACGTATGGAGGGTTATCGCTGATGTAATAATTGTGGCAGGGAGGGCCACTTTGACAAGGACTGCCCCTCCCTTGCTAGGGCAGTAGCACGACCTCCAGTTCAGACTCCTACGCAGAACCATCAGAGGAACAGAGGCGACAGGCCTCAGGCGATAGGTAGAGTTTACGCTATGACAGGAGCAAAGGTTACAGGCTCAAGTAACCTTGTTATGGGTCATTGTGTGATATCTGGGAAGGATTGTTGTGTATTGTATGATTCTGGAGCGACACACTCCTTTGTGTCAAATGCTTGTGTGAAACGTTTGGGTGTGTCGGTGTGTGAGCTACAGTGTGAGCTTGTGGTATCTACTATGGCATCGTATTTGGTCAGGATGTCGTCCTTGTGTGCAAGGTGTTCAGTGGAGGTGGAAGGGCGCGGATACAAGGTGAATCTGATATGCCTACCTCTACAAGAATTTGAGGTGATCCTAGGGATGGATTGGCTATCTGCCAATTACATCCTTATAGATTGCCGAGAGAAGAGGTTTGTTTTTCCCAACTTAGAGGAGCCTGAGTTGGTATCTTCTCAAGGAGTTATGAAGGAATTGCAAGATGGCGCACAATGCTACATAATTTTTACGCATCTAAAGGTAGAGAAGGGAGGAGAGACGTTAGTGATACCGGTTGTGCACGACCTTGAGGATGTATTACCAGAGGAAGTGTCAGGGTTGCCGCCTAGTAGAGAGGTGGAATTCACTATTGATCTGGTGCCAGGAACCGGTCCAGTGTCGATGGCTCCGTATTGTATGGCTTCGACAGAGTTGGTGGAACTCAAGAAGTAAATAAAGGAGTTATTGGGGAAACAGTTCATACGACCCAGAACTTTGCCTTGGAGAGCACCAATGTTGTTGGTGAAGAAGAAGGATAGGAGTTCACGCTTGTGTGTGGATTATAGACAACTGAACAAGATGACGATCAAGAACAAGTATCCCTTCCCAAGGATAGATGATTTGATGGACTAATTGCATGGAGCATCGGTATTCTCGAAGATTGATTTGCGATCAGGATACCATCAGATTTTAGTGAAGGCTAATGATGTGCAAAAGACGATCTTCAGGTCCCGATATAGACACTAAGAGTACGTGGTTATGCCTTTTGGTGTGACTAATGCTCCGGTAGTATTTATGGACTACATGAATAGGATTTTCAGGCAATTCTTGAATAAGTTTGTCGTAGTCTTCATCGAAGACATACTCATCTATTTCAAGACTCAGGAGGAGCATGCCGAGCACCTAAGACTAGTGCTTGGTGTTTTGAGGGAGAAGCAACTATATGCTAAGTTATCTAAGTGTGAATTCTGGATGGATGAGGTACAATTCTTGGACCATGTGATATCTGCACAAGGCATTGTAGTGGATCCGACAAAGGTTGATGCAGTGGTAGAGTGGGAAAGTCCCAAGTCAGCAACGGAGATAAGGAGCTTCGTGGGATTAGCTGGCTACTATAGGAGATTCATAGAAGGATTTTCCAAAATAGTGGCGCCCTTGACACAGCTTACCCGGAAGGACCAACCTTTCACTTGGACGGATAAGTGTGAGGAAAGCTTTCAAGATCTAAAGCGGAGGTTGACGAGTCCTCCTATATTGATTATCCCTGATGTGGGGAAACCTTTTGAGGTTTATTGTGACGCCTCACATCTAGGGTTGGGTTGTGTGTTGATGCAAGAGAAGAAGGCGGTGGCTTATGCTTCAAGGCAACTTAAGGTGCATGAGAAAAACTACCCAACTCATGACCTGGAATTGGCAGCCATTGTGTTTGCCTTGAAGATCTGGAGGCATTATCTCTATGGTGCCTAGTTTCGTGTGTTCAACGACCATAAAATTCTTAAGTACCTGTTTGATTAGAAGGAGCTGAACATGAGGCAGAGGAGGTGGATAGAATTCCTGAAGGATTATGACTTTGAACTTTTGTATCATCCGAGGAAGGAAAGTGTGGTAGTAGATGCTCTGAGTAGGAAGACAGTACATATTGCACACCTCATGATCAAGGAGGTGGAGTTATTAGAGAAATTCAGGGATATGAAGTTGTTGGAGGAGTTGGGATCCGAGTTCATTAGATGTAGTACTCTAACTATATCTAGTGACTTCTTAGACTCAGTTAGGGAGAAGCAGTTGTTAGATGCCGACATGAACAGGGTGAGAGAACAACTTGGATCAGAAGAAGCAAAAGATTTTGTCTTGGGACATGACGTTATACTAAGATTCTAGGGTAGAGTGTGTATATCAGATGATGCTAAGGTGAAAAGGTTAATCTTTGACGAAGGGCATAAGAGTCATCTTAGCTTGCATCCTAGCATGACTAAGATGTACCAAGATCTCAAGGAGACCTTCTGGTGGTAGGCTATAAAGAAGGATGTAGCTCAGTTTGTATCAGCCTGTTTGACATGTCAGAAGGCAAAGGTGGAGCATCAGAGACCTGGTGGAATTCTACAGCCTTTGGAGATACCAGTGTGGAAATGGGATAACATCGCTATGGACTTTGTGACCCATTTGCCCCGAACCATTAGAGGCCATGATACGATTTGGGTTATAGTGGATCGATTGACCAATAGTGCTCATTTCATGGCAATGAACCTGAGAATGTCTATGGCCAAGTTGGCTCAGTTGTACATTAAAAAAATTGTGAGACTGCATGGAGTACCTTCGAGTATTGTCTCCGATAGAGATCCACGGTTCACTTCCCAGTTTTGGCAGACTTTGCAGAGTGCTTTGGGCAGTAAACTAACTATGAGTTCAGCTTACCATCCCCAAACTGATGGCTAGTCAAAGAGGACGATACAGTTACTTGAGCACTTGTTGAGAACATGTGTACTGGATCATCTAGGTGCTTGGGATGAAGTTTTACCGTTGATAGAGTTCACCTATAACAACAACTTTCATGCGAGCATTGACATGGCGCCATATGAAGCCCTTTATGGCAGAAAGTGTAGGACTCCTTTATGTTGGTATCAGGACGGAGAAGCAGTGCTTGTCAGACCAGAGTTGTTAGAACAAACCACCGAGAAGGTGAAAATGGAGAGGGATAGAATCCAGACTTCTCAGAGTAGGCAGAAGGCTTATGCCGACCGTAGGAGAAGACCTTTAGAATTCGCGGTCGATGATCATGTGTTCTTGGGGGTGACCTAAACCACTAGTGTGGGAAGAGCTCTCCGCTCAAGGAAGCTTTCTCCTAAGTTCCTTGGCCCTTATCAGATCTCGAGGAAGATTGGATCAGTGGCTTACGAGATTGCCTTGCTTCCGCATTTGGCAAATCTCCACCCGATGTTCCACGTGTCATAGTTAAGGAAGTATGTGTTTGATCTATCTCATGTGCTGGAGGTCGAGAATGTTCAGATTAGGGAAGATCTCACTATGGAGGTACCACCAGTGGCTTTAGAGGATAGCCGAGTTGAGGAGCGTCGAGGAAAACCAGTCAGTTTAGTCAAGGTCATCTAGGACCGGAGGACAAGTGACTTTACGTAGGAGTTAGAGGAGGATATGAGGAAGTCCCATCTGCATTTGTTTCCCTGGTAAATCTCTATTTTAGAGGTCGAAAGTTTTCTTGTTAGGGAGAATGTAAAGCCCACTAATTTCTTTATTATTATTCTGCCCTAAATTCAAGGGGCGGCCACAAATCAGTTGGGCCTAGAGTTGGCCCATAGGGTGTCCAAAGCCCCTAAGGCAGTTTAACCCCTCTCATTTCTGCCGCACTTTGCAAAAACAGTGTTTTTACCCTCTCTTTTCCTCCCAACAGAAGCTCTGCTAGGGTTTGAACATTTTCCCACTTCGAATTCGCTCAACTCCATTGTTTCTGCTCACGTAAGTTGAATTTCCCTCCGTATCTTCTTTGTTTTCAGCTCTATAGTCGTGTTTCTAACTAGGGTTCACATTGGTAACCTGTTTTGAACATGTTCTGCTATTTTTTTCAGCTTTTGAGTCCGCTTCTAGAATTATTATGCCCACTGTTTAGCATCAAAGTACTTTACTAGCTTAGTTCTAGGTAAAGGAAGTTAGGGTTCACTCGTTTCTTACGTCTTCCTGGTTGCCTAGCTGCTATTGTATGATTTTATGGTTTGTATGCTATTGTGAGTTGATGAAAATGCCTTTTGAACCTTTGGGATTGGGTTTGTGTGACTATTGCACGAGGGTACAATGGTGGGCACTATTTTTCTCGCCCAAGCGAGTGTGCCTCGCTTAGGCGAGACTAACAAAGGCTCGCCCAGGTCTCTTGCGCAAGTTGTCGCTTAGGCGACCAATCTTGTTTTGAACGAGGGGATGTCTCGTTCAGGCAAGGAGGTCTCGCCTAAACGAGAAAGTGCAGAAGACCATTGTTCCTGATTGTCAAGAGCTCGCCTGAGCGAAAGTCCCTCTCGCCTGAGCGAGACCTTTCTGCCTGAGCGAGGAGTTGGGTGAGAAATGTGCTTGTTCTGTGGTTTCTTTGTTTTTGCATGTTGGCCATATGTTTCGACTGATTATACATTTTAAAGCGTGAATCTAGTGATTATGGTTGGGCAAGATGAATCATTGTTTGTAATTGATGAGTTTAACATGATTTGGGTATGATGCATGTGTGGAATGATTCATGGATTAAAAATGATGAGTTTGGTATGGTTTTTATATGGAATATGAATGAAGGTTCGTTATAAAGGTTGGCATGAGATTTGTATGGATGACCAGTACATATTGGATGGTGAAACATGATTTGTATTTGGTTAGGGCATAATTCCACGATAGTTTCGTGGTGGTGCGTCATTGGTTAGGGCGTAATTCCATGAGTCTCGAGGTGAGACCTCATGGTGGTGCCTCATTTGGTCGAGACGTAATTCCATGACCCCTGTTAGTGGGAGTTCATGGTGGTGCCCCATCTATATAATTTAGTAAGGATTCAAGGTAATGTTACATCCTGACACTTTAAAGAGTTAGTTAGTGTGAGACCCGTGAAATGAATGAATTAAATAATATATTAATTAATAAATACGAGTAGAAAGAGCCTTTATGGCATTAATTATTGTTTGGTGTGACGTGGAAAAGTACTAGCTCAAGTGGTTGAGAGTACTTTGTTTGTGTTAGAGGACTTGGGTTCGAGTCCTATGTATGTCAATTATGTGTTGTATGATTTATTATTATTTTCTTTTGGTAATGTAATTGTGAATGGTGAGAGATAGTATAACCATAAGATTATAAGGGTTATCACCAAATGTGATTTGGCATAGTGGTTATGCTATGTTCTTATGAGTGGAAGGTCACGGGTTGAAACCTTGATGGACATAGAGTAAGATTTATTTTTGCTAACTATTACTTGTGGTTTGAAGGTGAAGAGGCAAAGAAAACTTAGCAGAAGGATAACCATTAGGTGCTAAAAAATCATCCAACTAAGGACTTGAATAGCCATTAAGCCCACACTAAAGCCAATCTCTGGTAATTGGCTTTTGAGAGGAGCACGAATTCTGAGTGAGTAAGAAGAGAATTGAAGGCTGAATTGGGAGGGTATTGGAACAAAAGAGTGGGCAACAAAGGAACATTCTTTTTTTCCCCAAATTGAATCAAGAAGTTCAGGTTAGGGGTGTTGAACTTGTGTATATTTGAATACTGTATGTTTGTTGCGTTTTGCCCCAATTGGTTCCTGTTTGATTGAGAAATTCGTGTGGTTTGTGCTGAGATTGTGAATTGGAGTATTTGAGGTTGGGGTGCATAATTATGTATGGGTAATATGTTGTGGGATGAGGGTTTTGATATTTTAGGATATTGATGATTACATATTCGAATTTGGTTGTCCAGATGTGTAGAAAGCATGGTTCTGAGTGTTACTTGCCATTACAACTGCGTTGGTATTGATTGAAATGTTTTGTGGTATATTTTTAGGTTGGTTTGGCATTATTTTGGGTAAACCGTGTGTGTCACAGAGAGGGAACTCTGCAAGTCTCGCCCAAGCGAGTCTATCTCGTCTAAGCGAGAGTTGCAGAATCTCGTTTCTAGTATGGTTCGCACTGCTCGCTCAGGCGACCTGGTGCAGAGTTGAGCGATGCCTAGTCTCGCTTAAGCAAGAATGACTCGCCTAGGCAAGGTCGCGAGGAAACTTAGGTGCTTTGAGTGTGACATCTCGCCCAGGCGAGAGGTATTGGGATTTTGAGCGACTTAGTCTCTCGCTCAGGCGAGAGACACTCGCCTAAGCGAGGTCGCGATGAGAAATGATGTTTGTTTAATTGAATCCTCGTTTAGGTAAGGTGTAGGTGATAATTTGAGCGATGTTATTGCTCGCCCAGGCGAGGGGATCTCGCCTAAGCGAGATAACGTGATGTTGTTGCTGATTTAAGCTCGCTCAAGCAAGGTGAGCTAGCCTAAGCGAGGCTGAGGGCTTAGCTTGGGCGAGTGTCCCTGGCTTAAACGAGTTCATGTGAATTTTTCATGTCTGTGTGAACTTGTGTGTGTGATATGACTACTTTTCCTAAGTATAGGAAGTATATGCATGTGTTGTGGTGTTTGGGCTTGAAGGACTAAGTCCAATAGGGGTCTGGGATGTGCTTGGTGGTTGGACACATAATGGACATGGAACTGGTTGAGTTTCCGTCGGCTACTAATGGGCGAGGAGTCCTTAGTATGGTGATTACATGTGCCGGGAGCACGATGGGCAAGGAACTGTTATGTTCCCGTCGGCTATTATTGGACGAGGAGTCTATAGTATGGTGATTGCGTGCGTGCTAGGGTCCAAGTATGAGACTTGGATGTTTTACTACAGACGAGGAGTCTGTAGGGCAGGACTATGAGCGAGATAGGCTCATAGGGTTGGACCACAAATGAGTAGTTTCGTGGGAGCACAGTGAAGTCTCAAGACCTAGTTCATGTTTATGTCTCATGATGGACTATGAGGTTATGGTTGGGTAATTTAAAAATCACGAAATGTTAAGTTATGTTATTTTTGAGATGGGTGACATATTTAATTCATGTATATGTTTTTATATTGTGCATAGCTCACCCTATCTGTGTGTGTGTGGCGATGATCGGATAATTTGTTATTCGGGAGCAAATGATTTGACAGGTGAGCCAGGAGATACTTAGAGACGGAACGCATGGGCTACTTGGGCTTTTGAAAGCAAACTTTATTTTTGTTGATTTTGATGTAAAATTTATTTATGCTGAACTTTAGTAAATTTTGTATAAAACGATTGTGTACATTCAAACTATGTTATGGATACTATTTTTGGTTTTAATGTTCCCATGTTTTTGGGAAACGATATCCTATTAAATGAGGTATTTTATTTATTTTAATTGTTATTTTATAAGTTATTTATTAAAAAACCAGTAATATTCTGTAGGGATGTTACAATTGGTATCAGAGCAAAAGTTTTGAAAATATTTTTAAATATTTTGGGGCTAGTAGGGAGAGAGCTTATCGATGTGGTTGTTTGTTGCATGTTTGTGTGTTGAATGTTGAAAAGATGTGTGTGGTTTTGTTTGACTAAGCGACTGATTTTTAACAGTTGTAATGTGGCGTATCTAGGCTATGGCTGCTAACAGGAGGAGGAGGAGTAGTGGTGCTGATGATATCGCTGAGGCGATTCACCGGATGGTGGATGCGATGCAGCCACCCTTAGCAGCGCAGCCTAGGACGGCGATTGTACCAATCAGGGTGCCGACCGTGGAGGATTTCTTGCGCCACAAACCAGCTGAATTCACTGGCAAGGCCTCCCCTGATGAAGCGGATGCATGGCTCCGCAAATGTGAGAAGATCTTTAAAGTGATGAACTACGAAGATGAGTAGAAGCTGTTGTTCGCTTCTTACCTGCTGAATGAGGATGTTGAATATTGATGGGCAGGCATGCAACAACAGATGGAGACTAGGGAAGAGCTCGTGTCTTGGGCCAACTTCAGGACTCGTTTCCTGGAGAAGTACTTTCCAAATACAGCAAGACAGGACAGGGAGGCTGAATTCCTGGCATTGCAGCAAGGAGACATGATAGTGCAGGAGTATGTTAACAAATTTGAGCACTTGGCGAGGTATTCCTCACAGAACATCACCGAGGAGTGGAAATGTTTAAAGTTTGAGCGAGGACTCAGAATTGAGCTGAAGAGGGTGGTAACCCCTTTGAGAGAGAGAAGGTTTCCTGTCTTGGTGGAACATGCCAAGAGTGCAGAGCACCTTGAGAAGGGACTTGGTCCAGTTGTGAGCCGACATCAGAAAAATGTCGCTGAGGCTAGGCAAATGAAAAAGCCTTATAGCAGACCATAGACATCCCAAGGTCCCTCTTGCTATTAGTGTGGTGAACTGGTCTAGAGAGGAGCACGAAATTTAGGCTGTGAGGTGAGGTTTTGGTTGTGTAAGGGGCTGAATTGAGAGAGAGTTTGTGGCAAATCATTGGCAAACCAAGGAATCCCACTTTTCTTCTCAATTTCCATCAAACATTCAGGTTAGGGGAGCTGTCTATTTTGTATACGAATTATGATTGTGGTTCTTGGTTTGTTTGTTCTCATATTGATTTTATATGGTATGAATTGCATATTATAAACTTGTGATTGGGAATGGTGGAAATTGATAATGTGCAATACGTTTTTGTCGTAATGGAATATGACTAAATTAGGGTTTTGGTATGGAATAGGGTAGAAAGGGATGCAATTTCGAGTTGGGTAATAGGAATGAATGGAATAGTATGTTTGATGTTTGCTAGCCATTGTTTCATGTTGGGCAATGATAGAATGTTATTTGGTATATTTTTGGGTTTGGTTTGACACTATTTTGGGTAAAATGTGTGTGTGACAGTGAGGGAACTCTACAAGTCTCGCCCAAGCGAGTCTATCTTGTCTAAGCGAGAGTTGCAGAAGCTCACGTCTGGTTTGGTTCGTGCTGCTCGCTCAAGTGACCCTAGATGGGGTTGAGCGACTTAGTCTCTCGCTCAGGCGAGAGACACTCGCCTAAGCGAGGTCACGAGGAAACCTAGATTGTTTTGAGCGCGATATCTCGCCCAGGCGAGAGGTTTTGAAGTTTTGAGTGACTGACACTCTCGCCTAGGCGAGAGTGGCTCGCCTAAGCGAGTTCTCGAAGCGTATTCATGTATGTTTTGTCGAATACTCGTTTAGGCGAGGTTTGTGTGTTGTTTTGGGCGAAGGTGTGACTCGCCCAAGCGAGAGAATCTCGCCTAAGCGAGATGATGTGTTGATGATACTGTTTTAAGCTCGCTCAGGCGAGGTGAACTAGCCTAAGCGAAGCTGAGGGCTTAGCTTGGGCGAGTGTCCCTGGCCTAAGCGAGTTTATGTGAATTTCTCATGTTTGTGTGACCTTGTGTGTGTGAAATGACTACTTTTCCTAAATATAGGAAGTATATGCATGTGTTATGGTGTTTGGGCTTGAAGGACTAAGTCCAATAGGGGTCTGGGATGTGCTTGGTAGTTGGACACATGATGGGCATGGAACTGGTTGAGTTCCCGTCGGCTACTAATGGGCGAGGAGTCCTTAGTATGGTGATTACATGTGTCGGGCGCACGATGGGCAAGGAACTGTTATGTTCCCGTCGGCTACTATTGGGCGAGGAGTCCATAGTATGGTGATTGCGTGCGTGTCAGGGTCCAAGTATGAGACTTGGATGTTTTACTACAGACGAAGAGTCTGTAGGGCAGGACTATGAGCGGGATAGGCTCATAGGGTTGGACCACGAATGAGTTCATGGATATGACTCATGAAAGACTATAAGGTCATAGTGGGGTTATTTGAAAAGCTTGAAATACTAGTTATGTTATTTTGGGATGGGGGACATGTTTAATTCATGTATCTGTTTTATATATATTGTGCATAGCTCACCCTTTCTTTGTGTGTGGCGATGATCGGATAACTTGTTATCCAGGAGCAGATGATTTGACAGGTGGGCCAAGAGATGCTTAGACTCGGAGCAAAGGCTAGCATGGGATTTTTGTATATATATATGTTTATTATTTTAGTTTTGAGATAATTATGTAACCATTTCGGGAGCCATTGACTTTTATTTCAGTTTTATGATTATGGACTCCTGGTTTATGACACGTACATTAAAGGTTTTGAATTTCCCGCGTTTTTGGGAAATGGTTTTATAATAAATGTGGTATTTATTTTATTTCAGAATTTATTTATTAAATATTAGTAATATTCCTTAGGGTTGTTATAGTTAGTCTCACATAGAGAGTACTAACTCTAGTGGTGAGAGTAGCAGGAGGCCTAGAACCCATTAAAGGCTAACCTTGTGTGTGGGGATAAGATATTGTAACAATTAGCTCGGTAGAGCAGGAAAGTCCACCACAAGTGCAAGCATCTGCTAAATCTGACTAATTATATGTATCCAGATGAGTCGTGTCTCGAGTCTTAGTGTATTGTGTGCAAATCATAACATGATTGAGTGAAATATGCATTTTGGATTATGGAGATGTATATAACTGTATGATAAACTGTTTTCTGCTCTAGCTTACCATTCTGTTTGTTTGTTGTGTGTTCTGTCTGGTGTAGTTTTCTCTCTTTGCGATGATCATCAATTTATTGATGTGAGCAAATGTGAGAACTACCTGTGATCAATAGAAAAATGATGATTCCGCTGCGTAGCCCCTCTGGGTTGGATTCCAACTTTCATTTAGGGCTAAGGCCCATGTATTGTCTTATCTTAATATTTATTTGATTTACTGTTAATCTCTTACTTCACTTTATATCTGGCATCGTGGTGTGCCTTAAATTTTTTTCTGGATTTCTTTGGATATTAGTTAGAAGTAATGTTATACTCCATGACTTTATTTCTCATTCTTTCATGTAGTGTTCTCCTTCACTATTTGTTCCCTGCAGTGACAATAATGGTGGTGTGGTGTACCGGTCAAAGGTGTTTGAATCATTTTCTAATCACAGTTAGTAATTATGGGAGTACAGAAAGTAATAGCCATTGAGGAATACTGAAGCCCGTGGGCCGTTAGTTTGGACCCATCCGTAGATGAGTCTACATCAATCCAAATCTGGGGTCTGCCTGAATGAATTTGTTAAGTACTTGTGTAGATTTTTCAAACACGCGGGTTTTATGTTTCAACGACTAGAGTGTTGGCATTTTGTTATTTCAAAACCTTTGCCGACTCTGATGTTCAGTTTATTGCGCATGAAAAGCGAGGGAGGGCGTAGAACGACATCACTTTCAATCCTTCACTTTCAATAATCTCTTTATTTTCAGAGAGAAAAGAAAGTTATTTCTAGGAGAATAAATGAGCCAAGGTTATTCATGTTTGTATTCATATTCGTATTGGTCTAAATGTTCATTAAATAACTTTTATAAAAAAATCAAAATCAAAATAAAATAGATGTGATGATATATATATATATATATATATATATATATATATATATATATATATATATATATATATATATTATAAAAAAATAAAAAATGAGAGAGTGTGGAGGGTGAAAATGTCTGTAGAAAAGTAATGGGTATACTTATAGAAATAAGTTGTGAAGTTTAATTGAAGCTTAAGTAATAATATTTGTTTACATTACAAATGGTTCACGATAACTAAAAATATGGTCGGGGAGGAGTGGATCTTCACCCTAAAATTTATTGAAACTAAAATAATATATAAATATAATTCTTTAAATCATATAAAAAGTTATTTCTAATTCAAAAATTGAATCTTTATCATTATCTTTTAAAGTAGGTGAAAAATTCAAAATATGTAAACTAAAATATATTTTGTCTTCATCTTTACGGATTTTTCTCTTATCATTTTTAAAAAATAATATATTCTTTATTGTTCATCCATATACATATTTTAAAAAAATAAAAATAATTTATAAAAATTTAATACAAACTTGAGAGATGTAATTATTTAAAAAAAAATTATGATAATCACGTCACAAAATGGTTATGAAAAAAAATAGATAGTACATTTAATAAAAAAAATATTTAATAAACTAATATTTTCCTATCAATATAGACAGAAGAGAATTGCATTTTCTATTAGAACATATGAAAAATTAGAATACAAAGGATGAGTTTTGTGTTTTGTCTAACTTCTTATTTTTTTCATAAACAAAAAATATTTTAAATTTTAATGATAGTAGGAAATAACTATAATATGTGATCAAAATATAAGGAGAGAAAACATAAAAAATATTTTAATAATTTTTTTTATTCTTTATTACTTAATTTTATATTTTATTTATTTATTAATATTAAATGTTATAATTTATAAAAGAAATAAAAATATACATAATATAATTTTCATAAATAAAATATATATTGCATTAATTTAAAAAAAAATTAAATTTTATGGGAGTGCCATGGCCCCCTTACAAATCAACTAAGATTTGGTTAGGAATGATATTGGGTGAGTGGGGATAAAGTACAAGTATATGCACTCTCTCTTTTGTTTATAAATAATTATCGTGTTATTTAGTAGGGATGTCAAATAGATTTCTTGGATATTGTACGAACTTGTCTCCATTTTGATAGGGAATCCACGCATTGATTAAGTGTGGATATGGGTATGGGAAATATCCGACTTTTTAATTGGCCATGGGGATGGGGATATATTCGCCTCGTCCCTATTTCCATACCCATTATAATATTCATCTTCGTCATATCTTCGTCCTGATTAAATTATTAAAATAATAATAGTCTTCTAAGTAACTTTTTTATATATATATAAAGTTGTAATTAGCCAATAAGGAGGTTGAATTGGCTTTCTAAAAACTATAGTTACTTTTAAATTCTTAAAACCCTTTTTTATTAAATCAGACCAACCACAAAATCAGAACGTAATTGCTACTGAAATGTACAGTTTCAATCGATTAAAATCAGGGATAACAGACTAATTTCATTAAACAGGTAACAAGGCAGTATAATTCAACAGATCAAAATATCAAAACAGTCGATTGAAATATTAAAAATTTTGCAGAATTACGAATTTGAAGATTAATATAGAAACAATTTAGGAAACTTATCAAGATTTTTTCCAATAAGTAGTATAAATAAGAACAAATATGAGGTTATGTCAAATCACTCAAGAACAATTAAAAGATTATAGAAATCAAATTTCTTGAAGCTTTATATCTCAAACCAAGAGAGAAGAGAGAAAAACAAACACAAGGACATAAATTTTTATATCGGTTCGCTCAAATATGAGCTACATCTAGTTTAGTTTATCAAGGCAACCCGAGCCTGACTTGCACTATATTAAAAGTTTTACACAATCCACTAGATTACACTTTCAAAATATGCAAAAATGCAAACCAAGGCTCTTGAATCCCACAAGAATCTCAACAAGCACAACAAGATCACACTTGTAGGCCTACAAAACTACCAGGTAACACCCAAAAACCTAAGCAAGATCAAACCTGAATGAAGGCTCTCCGTAGCCAACCAAACCTCTTTCTCCAAGTTCCAAAACCAAGCAAAAGGCTCCAAGAAGATCAATGGTCCTTCACGAATAGTTGCACTTTTGTATGATTCAGAGAGAGAGAGTTTTCCGAGAGTTTAGAATGATTTCGCGCTCAAAAATTGCAAGTCTCGCATCTCTAGAAAACCAGAACTTATAAACAATTTGTTAGCATATTCAACAGGTTGATTTTTTCATTCAATTTGTTAATTTCACTTAACTTAAGTGAAATCAGTTGATTGAAAAATAATTCACCTGATTGAATATGTAACCGATAGAACTATTGCAGTAAACCATTTAACCCTTAAAAACCCATTCAACAGGTTAAAAGACATTAACTAGACCCCAGACATTTATACAATGTCAAATTGTCTACACTAAGAGCACAAATCTTCAAGCTTTTTTATTTTCATGTGAAACGCAAATTCAACACACACTTCAAGCTTTATGATCTCCATGTCTTCACATCTTCATCAATTTACCATAACTTTATCACGTCCCAATGCAATTTCTTCATATATCTTCATTAAATCTTCAAGCATCAAATCATTTATGCTAACAAGCTTGTCATGAAATTCATTAACATCTCAAAGATATTTTCGTCTTATCACAACCATTATGCAATTATGTTCAAATGATGTATGTCCATTAAATATGTTTTATGTCTTACATTTGAATATTTCTACTCTTTTTTAATATTTTTATTTATTGTATATTTTCTTTTCACATGAGAATGTTTAATACTATCAATTTAAGTGTTCAATAACATAAACCTTTCATTTACTAAGTAATATAAAAAATTTATCCTCTTTATTCTATTATTATTAATTTTTGTTTCATTTGAAAAACTCTTTTGTTTCGTTAAAACAATTTTTGTTATCTCTCAGCCATTTGCTAGGTTGATATTTGAAATGTTTTCTTACATTTTTAATGTATTTTTCATCTTATTATGCCCTTAATTATAAATTTGTTTTCTTTTACACGATTTCATTCATGCAATGCAAACCCCATATTTAGATTGATACAGGCTCATCCACAGATGGGTTCAACCTCACGGCCCACGAACTTCAGTATTTCTCAATAGCTATTGTTTTTTGTACTCCCACAATTACTAACTATATTCATACAATAAAAGAAAATGATTCTATCACTATTAAAAAATATAATTTTTTTTGTATATATTTTTTTACATTAAATATTTGATAATGTCCATTTTTTGTGATTTCTAATTTTTTTTTCTAAAAAGGAATATTTAATTAATATATAAAATAATAAAGAAACTAATATAAACATACCTTTTTTTCAATAAAATAAGATGAGACAAAAATTTATATTAATTAGATATAGAAATAAGAAAAATCTTTATTTTAAATATAGAAATGAGATAATTAAATTTGGCCTTTTTTTTCTCATCCCTAACAACTAACAACTAGGGATGACAACAAGGCTAGGCGAGGATGAGATTCGTTATCCCATACTCATTTCTAGAGAAAAAATTCATCTCATCCCAAACCCAACAGGTATCAAATTTTTGTCTCATTCTCATCCTCATCAAATAACGGGTATATACTCGTACCTGTACTCACTTCATACTGATTAATAAATTTTTATAAAGTAATAAAAAAAAATCACAGTAAAGGAAACATAATATGATCAAATATTCAATATTAAAAGAGGGTTATTTTTCAATATCAAATATTTAGAAAGAAATTATAATTGTATACATTTCAAATTAAATCAAATTAGAATACCGAATAAAACTTCATAAGAAATAAAAGATTCATTAAATTTACAAACGTTAATGAAAACTAGTTGATAAAATTTAAAATATTTTCAAAAATAGATAAAAGGAAAACAAATATTCAAATTAAAAAATATTTTAAATGTTTGTTTACTTCAACTTTTTAAATTCTAATGAAATATCTTTTTTTATACACTAATAAAAGTTGTAATACATCACTTGATCAAATCACACAAAAAACAAATATTAAACTAATAATGATACAATTTTAACATAGATATTTTATCTTTTGAACATCAATATATATTAGATGGTGATAAAAAAATATTCATAGCAATTACATTAAATTATCATATTATAGTAAATAAATTTCTTTATACAATTATAGTGATAGAATTACACGTATGATAAATATAAATATACAAAAATCATTTACTAACAATAAATATTAATAAATCTAAGTAACTTACCCAAATGGTTTGAATTCCATAGCTAACTTACACATTAAAGCCTCTATAGTAATATCAAAGTCAACTACGATGAAAACTTAATATTTGACCACGGGCACTAAAAGCATATTCAAAAGCTACTGTTGTTACTGGAATAGTTAAAACATCTCTTGCAAGTACTTGAAGGGTTGGAAACTTTAACCCATTTGTTTTCCACCATGATAAGATATCAAATTCTGGTGTAATTGACAAATTGTCTTCTTCCAAGCAATAATCCAACTTTGTTTTCACAAATGTAGTTCTAGATTTTTTTCTTTTTTTGCCATAAACTCTAAAAATTCATTCACATCATCATCAACATCATTTCTCAACTCCAAGGATGTAGATCTATAAGAAGAAGTTTCATTCTTTTTTTATTCTAAAGCCAAATCATACCACATTTGGCGAATCCTACTATGTTTTGGATCACATTCAATATCTTAAAAGTTATAAAAAAATATTCTAGCAAGTCCATCTTGTACCATGATTCTAAAACTAAAGCAATTGTCAATATATCATGAACAACACTCCAATAAACTTTAAAATTTCAGTAACATTTGTATTGCCATATTTTGAATGGTTGTATTAGGAGATTTAACCCAATCATCTATTGTAAGTTTGATCTCAAATCTTTGGGAAAAAGATGTTGGCAGTCGGGTATGTGAGGCCAGAAATGATTTTTGTGATGTCATTAAATAGTATTAGTCTTCCACAAATATATCTTACAAATTTCCACTACAAATCAATTGGCAAAGAAATTATTGAGCTTCACATTGTTGTAACACAAAAAACACATCCATATAACATATGGCAATATCAAGCATCTTATAAGTGGAATTCCATCCAGTTGGTCAATCAAAACTTAACTTTTACTGGACTAGGTCTCTTGGGTTTTTACTCCCTATTGAGGTTTTCCCACGTTAAAAGTTTTGGTGCCTGCTGGTTTCTTCGTTCTTGTATTTTTAGCATATCGGTATTTTTGCATATTAATTACATAGGTAAGATTTGATCTTGGTTTTGCTTCTGCTTGTTATTTAATATTTTTATTATCTTCCCAATAACTGGTATCATAGCTTTGCTATCTTCCCAATTTAGAAACCTTGGTATCAAAGCTTGATGGAAAGCCTAAATAATGCATCTTCCTTGGCTATAGTCAAGATGATTTTGGTTACAAATTTTAGGACCTAGTTTATAATAAGATTGTTAGAAGTTGAGATGTTATTTCTCTTGAGGCACAAACCATTGAAGATATTGACAATAAAGAAAAGCCAGAACATGTTACTCATAGGTTCATTGGTGTTAAGCCAAAACCTTCTACCAGAGTTGTGGATCATGAGGGAGATCAAAATGCAGATTTGGACAATGCAATTGATATGCCTAAGACTCAAGTTAATGAACCAACTAAGGTAGCTCCTCTTGAACCACCTATTAAGCCTTTTTTGCTTCAAGGTAAGAGAACACTGAAAAATAAGTGGGTCTTCCAATTGAAATAAGAGAATAACTCAACCAAGGTATAAGGCAAGATTGGTTGTGAATGGCTTTAGTTAGAATAAGGGAATTGATTTTGAAGAGTTATATTCACACATGGTTAAAATGTCTTCAATCAGAGTTGTACTTTGCTTGGCAACAAGTTTAAATTTAAAAATTGACCAACTTGATGTGAAAGCAGCTTTCCTTCATGGTGACTTGGAGGAAGAGATCTATATGGTACAACCTGAAGGTTTTATAGTCAAAGGTAAAGACAATTTTGTTTGCAAATTGAGAAAGAGTTTGTATGGGCTCAAACAAGCTCCAAGACAATGGTATAGAAAATTTGATTCCTTCATGATGGATCACGGGTATGATAAAATTTGCTAATGAAAAATATATTATTCTTTTTCTCTATGTTGATGACATGTTGATTGTTAGTCATGACAAGAATGAGATCCAAAGTCTAAAAAGATAGTTGAGCAAGTCTTTTGCAATGAAGGATTTGGGTCTTGCAAAACAAATCCTTGGCATGAGAATTGTTCGTGATAGGAAGAATAGAATATTGTGGCTACCCCATCAAAAATGTATATTGAAAAGGTATTACATAGATTTAATATGAAAAATTATAAGCATGTTAACATTCCACTTACAAGTCATTTCAGGTTTAACTCAAAGTAATGTCCTACAAGTGAGAATGAGAAAGAAGAAATGCAGAAGATTCCATATTCATCTATAATTGGTAGTTTGATGTATGCCATGGTGTGTACAAGGCTAGAAATTTCTAATGTTGTTGGTGTTGTTAGTTGTTTCCTTGCTAATCCTGGAAAAGAGAATTGGCAAGTTGTGAAGTGGATACTTAGGTATCTCAAAGGTACTTCTAAAGTTTGTTTAAGCTTCAAAAGTGGTAAGTTTGTGTTGAACGGTTACACAAATGCAGACATGGCAGGTGATGTGGATTCTAGGAAGTCTACTTCTAATTATATGATGACTCTTGCAAGGGGCGGTGTTATGGCAATCCAAACTACAAAAATGTGTTGCCATCTATCTTCTACAGAGGCAGAATATATTGTTGTTAAAGAAGATGATAAGGAGCTCTTGTGGATGCATAAGTTCCTACAAGACTTGGTATTATCACAAGAAAAATATGTTTTATATTGTGATAGTTAAAGTGCAATCCATTTCATCAAGAACTCAACTTTTCATTCAAGCTCAAAGCATATTGAAGTCTGATATCATTGGATACGGGATGCATTAGAACTTAAGCAATTATCATTAGAGAAAATTTATACTGATGAGAATGGGTTACATATGATAATAAAGATTTTACCTATAGGAAAATTTATTATCAATAAGGAGAAAGCCAATTTGGTTTACTATGGCCCCAATTAATTGGTGAGGGGGAGATTTGTCAAGTAGGTCACTAATTTATTGGGCCCACACTAACGTAATTAAAAAAAAAATAAAATAGGTATTTTTCTTTATAGGCTTTCAGCCCATTATGCAATTTAAAATTATAAGCAGCCCTATACATTTGTTTAGAAAGGGAAAAATAAAGTGAGGAGACAAAGAGACAAAAGTTGTGAGTGCCTCTAATGAGAAAAGAAAAGTTGTAAGACCCGTGGAAATTAATTAATTAAATAATTAATTAATTAATCAATGCGGATAGTGGAAGCCTTTATGAAATTAAATTCTATTTTATATGATATGGAAGAGTACTAGCTTATGTGGTTAAGAGTACTTTATTATGTGATAGGACTTGGGTTCAAGTCTTATCTATGCCAATTATGTGTTATTTATTTGTTTTTATTTTTAAATTATGTTGATAATGATTGACAATGATATAATCATTGAATTATATTAATTAGCAAGAAACATGAATTGGCTTGATGGTTTAGCATTGACTTGGCATTGGTATGGTTATGGGTTCAAGCCTTGGAGAACTTAAATTAAACTTTATTTTTGCTAATTTTAGTTTTGGGTTTGAATGTGAAGAGTTGAAGGAAACCCTAGATGAATGGGCAGCCTAGAAGTAGCTGAAAAACAAACCATAAAGGACCATTGAATGGTGATTAACATTACCATTAATCCTATTTTCGCTTTTTAGAAATTAATCAAGCATTAAGGACACTAATAAAAGGCTAATTGAGAGAGAGGAAGGTTTTTGAGTCTGGACATTTGAGGGTATTGAGAGCTACACGAAATCAGAGAGAAACAGTGGTTAGGGAGTGGAATTGAGGGGTTGGAAAGTGGAAGAACTTAGAGGAACTATTGGAAATCAAAGAAAGGTCTCAAGCATTATATTTTAAGCAAAGGAATTCTAGGTTAGGGGAGTTTTACGCGTTCATTTATGTGTGTAAGCATGATTTGCATGATAAAATGTATGATAATCATCCATGAACCCTGTTGTATGATAAATTTCGTGTTTCTGAAAAATTTTCAGAAACTGCCTGGCCGGCTATTCATAGCTGCCAGGCGGCTCTTACGTTTTTGGTGTATTTCTAGGTTCCACGAGGAACCGTCTGGCGGTGAAGCTCTGTACCGCCAGGCAACAAATGTTTGTAGCCATTTCTGGGTTGTTTTTATGATGAACTGTCTGACGGTGATGAATTTCCCCCAAGCGATGCGGGCCTGTTTGGCTTGATTTTGATGATTTTGGGGTTTTGGGTGATTTCTAATCGTGGAAAAGTCAATGATAGTTGTTGAGGGATGATCTGATGTTGAAAATACTATTGAATGTCGTGTAATGGAAGGTTAATTTGAATGGAACATTGTGAATATGTGTTAAGGTTGGAAAGTTTGGGGATTGATACTGCGAGACCAAATGGTGATGTAATTTTGAGGGGAAATTGTATGGAATGGGTATGGGTTGTATACTGGTCTTCATGTAGGTGAAGTTACGTGAGAACTGGGAGAAATTGGATAGGGAGAAGGCTGAATTGTGAGACTTGGGAGTTCTCACAGGGAGGAAAATTCTAGAAATCCAGAAATCATACGCACCGCCTGGCGGCATGGGGTCTACCGCCAGGCGCCAACGCAGAGACAGTGGGTCTGCGTGAATGCTGAACACAATGATGGTTTTGGGTGCTGTTACAGTTTTAGTTGGAATTAGAAGATTGGATTCGGTGATATTTGGGAGAAATTGATGATGGAGTTCTTGGGCATGAATTAAAGAGGTTGGGATTATCTTAGAATGTAATGGTATTAGCCATTATAGCCTTGCTTATATAAATTATGACATAGTAAGGAATTATGGACTTGGATAATTTTGGGTGCAAGGGGTTTAGAGACTTGACCTATTGTTGTGAATGGGAATTTAACTCAAAGCTAATGTTAGAATGGGAGTGAGTTGTGATGCCTAAGAGGAGTTGACTTGGAATGAGTTGGGAATGGTTGTAATGACTAGAATCAAGGTTAAGAAATAAGAAAAATGAGTGCATTGTGGTATGGTGTTGAGGAATAAGGTTAACTTTAAGAAAGCCAATTTTTGTAAAATTGGGAGGTTGAACTTATATGGACGTAGGAATTTTGATAATGAGTTGGCCTCTGGGAAAGCAAGTCCACTAAACTGGTGAAAGACATCGTGAGTTTTGATGCCTGGGTTGAGGAATCAAATTTGTGCAGGATTGCAAAGAAACCAATATTGTGCTTGTACTGATACAGCCCCTAGCGGTGGTTTTTAGACCGCCAGGCGATAACAACAGTGTCAGTGGGGTCTGGAAGCGAGTGCGCCTAGCGGTGAGGCTAGTCCTGCCAGGCGGGGTCTGCAATGTTGCTAGTTCTGAGGCGCTACGCGCCTGGCGGTACGCGTCCCCCGTCAGGTGGTCTGGAGGCGGCATCGCTTGGCGGCACGTGTCCCCTACCAGGTAATTTTGCTGCAGCAGCCTTTGGTTGCTGGTTTTGCATGCGTGATCTACAAGGCTTTTAGGATGCTTTAAAGGTTGGCTTGCTGGTGTTCCTTGAGTTGAGCTCGGGATAGGGGTTAAGCACGTGGCATTCCTCAAGTTGAGCTCGGAATGGCATCCCTCGAGATGAGCTCAGGATGGCAGATAAACACGAGGAACCCTTGAGTTGAGCTCGGGTTGGCGAGTGTTGCTGGTGTGAGTGTGCTGGTTGTGGTCAATACGGATGGGTCCAGATAGATTGCCCTCCTTAGTAGTTAGTTGACGAGTTTGGTAGTCTTGGGACGTTGCGAACTATGTTCATATTTGGGAACTCACCTGGTGTTATGGTGTATGATCCATAACATGGTTTCCCGCACGTGCTCTATCAGTTGTGGCCGATAGGTATAACAGCAAGTCATCTCAAAGTAATCACTAGAAGATGTAGAACACGAATAACATGGTTGTGGCCATGTGATCTGGAATCAAATGAGGGAATTCCTATGGTGTGATTGTATAATATATATGTATATAAGTGTGTTTTATACATGTATGTACCTTTATATGTTTATTCTGTTAAGCTCACCCTATCTGCTTGTGTTTGGCAATGATCGTGTACGCGATACACGTGAGCAGATGATGTTGTTGCAGGTGGTTCTGGTGACGCTTAGCCATGGAGCAGGGAAAGCTTGGGAATTTTATTTTATGATTTTAAATCAATTGTAAACATTTATGTTATGAGACTTTCATTTTATAATGGATGAATACTTGTTTTGGATTTTAGTTATTGTTATCACGAAATAAAGTTTTAAATTTCCCGCGTTTTAGGAAATGATGTTTTATTAAATGATGAGCATTTATTAATTTTCTTATTTTATTATTTAAATTCGTAATATCCATTCGGGATGTTAGAAAGGTTCCCTCTATTATTTATTTAAGTACCCATTAGGGTTTATTATCCACCTTATTGGTGAAGAGATTATTTTTCTATTGAACCTTGGAAGTTCCAAGAGAACTTGTAGTGTACTCATTAATTATTATTAATGGAAGATTTTACTGGACTAGCACTACAAGAAAATACTTCATTAGTAACAAATTTTAGTGACCAAAAGTTGTTAGTCACTATAGTGAACAATTTAGTTACCAATTTACAAATTAAAGAATTATTAGTTTCTAAAATAGTCACTATTATGAATGAAAAAATATAATTGGTCTCTAAATTGGTTTCTAAAATTTAGCTACCAAGGTTTTAACTATCAAAGGAAATTAATTGGTCACTAAACATTACCTACCTTGGTTTTTCCTACCAAAGAAATTGGTTTCTAAATTAGTCTCTAATTAATTAGTCATCAATTTAGCGATCAATTGTAATTTTTTATTCATAATAATGATTATTTTAGTAACCAATAATTTTTTATTTTGTAAATTGGTATTTAAATTTGTCACTATAGTGACTAACTACTTTTGATCACTAAAATTGATTGTTACTAAAACATTTTCTTGTAGTATAGGTTATGTGGGTTTTTCCTCCTTATCAAGGTTTTTGCACATTAAAAGTTTTGATGTATGCTAATTTCTCCATTCCTATATTTTTAGCATATCATTATTTTTGCATATTATTTACATGGAGAAAATTTGGTCCTGGTTTTACTTCTTGTTATTTAATATTTTTATTATTGGCTTAAATACCTTTTTGGTCCTCATTTTCGTAGTGTTTGTTGCGGATGGTCCTCATTTTGGTATAATGTTTAAAATGGTCCTCAGTTTTACCGAATGTTTAAAATGGTCCTCATTTTCGCAATTCATGTTTTATTTGGTCCTTTTCTGTAACGTCGTTTAAATCATTAACGGAGAATTGTACAAGTGACACGATTTATATTAGGGTGTGTTACATGTACTGTACAAGTGGCTAATTAACTTTAATTTTTCAATTTAGGGTACATTTTGCAATTAGGAAAATTTTTTCATCTTCGTCTTTCTTGAGCTTGGAATGAAGTGGAGAGTCAAACATTGTACTGCATTTGGACTTTCCTTAAACTTCGTTCAATTTCACTTTTGTCAAATATTGATGTAGTGCATTTTGATGATGATTAATTAATGTTATGAATTTATATCACTTACTTCAATGCTTAGATTAAGATGTCATTTTGAACATGTTGGGACTAATATCAACATAATCAAACTAATTCATTTCTTCATTTAACAACAATACAAAATAGATTGGACTTTAAAATTATTAATCTGTCTCATTTGTGTGATGATGATGACATATTTTCATCAATACCACCATAAGTTGCAGCCCACATTATTGGAATCACCACTCTGTAAATCAATAAATCAAAAAATAAAACCAATTTATTATTAACACAAAAATAAAAATAGATTGTACCCAAAATTTTCTACCAATATTATTTGGAGTTCTTGCCATCCTTAAAGTTGTCATCTCTCCGCAGCTACAAATTGGGGTTAATCCATTTCTCGTTGAACCACCAACAATGCACGAAGTGATACAACACGGTTGCCTCCAACGATTACAACCAGAGGTAAAGGAAGAAGATTGGGACAGTAACATACCTATATAATGAGATTGCAGGAAGAAGAAAATTGTAGCAACACCAATTGGGAATGGAGGAACAAGATTGCCAAAACTTACCAACTGCCCAAACATTCATTACCAAAACCCTAGCTCACTTGTTTAACCCCAAATATCTAACTACCACACCTGTACACCTGTACAGTACACGCAACACACCCTAATACAAACCGTGTCACATGTACAATGTTCCGTTAATGATTTAAACGGCGTTACAGAGAAGGACCAAATAAAATACGAATTGCGAAAATGAGGATCATTTTAAACATTCGATAAAAATGATGACCATTTTAAACATTCTATCAAAATGAGGACCATTCACAACAAACACTGTGAAAATGAGGACCAAAATGGTATTTAAGCCTTTATTATTTTTCCAACAATTTTCTTCTCTTTTTCTTATAATTAGTATAAATTTGTATTTCGTAGAATAAAATTTATATTAATGCATTCTTAATATTTCATACTCATTTTTAGAATATTTTTACCTTTTAACTATAGATAAGTGCTATAATAGGATGCTCAATATGTAAATTAGCATTTCTCAAAGACTTCAACATAATGATGATATATATTTGATTAAATTTGGAGTGACATTCAAAAAATTCGGATAACTTCGAGATGTACCCGTGTAAACATTTTGATATTTATTTCTTTGTTTGCACATGAATTTGGACCTTCTTTTACGCAGGAAACATATCCTTTTTCCGTTCATTATGCCCATATAATTTATAATGTTGTGACTATAATTGATTATGTGGAATATGTGGTCAAATATAAATATATTAACTGTGGCATAATAGATCATAATCGGTCGGAATTTTTAATATTTCGTAAAAAAAAAATTGTAAAAGTTGTAAAATTTTGGAAGAAATTTTTTTTTAACTTTTTCTATGAATTTTAATAAATAGATAATTTTTTATGAGTAATTTTGTTATTTTTTTTTTTGTTAGTAAGTAGTTCTTATAAATTTTGCTGTGAAAAATATTTTATACAAAACTTTTTAAAAAAAGTTATCATAAATTTTTGCAAACCATTATTCATAATAAAATTTGTAAGTTTGTTTTATAAAATAAATTCAAAAAACAATTTGCAGAAAATATGTATTTTTATATGCAAAATATTTTATAAAAAATTGGTAGTAAATTATTGTAAACTATTATTCATAATAAAATTTGCAAATCTTTTTTATAAAAAAATTCAAAAAAACATGAAATATATATTCTTTTAGTAGTGATTTTTTAGTAGTGATTTGAATGTAAATCCAACTAAAATTTGACTTATGTATTGATATTTAATAAGTAAAATTGAAAATAATGACAATATGGTCATTGCATAAAAAAATCAACTATCATCTTATTTTAAATAAATCATATATACTTACAAACTTTTCTCCTATTTGTCATATCTTTTTAATTTCTTTCACGTAATATAAACATTTTAGTTTTACACCTTGATTATATTTCTTCCTTTATCTTTTACTCCCACAATCTCACCAACCAAACAACACATTAATGATAATTTATGCATGACATTTTTTTATATCTGAAAATTTTAACTCTCTTAAAAATCTAAAAATAATCAGGATGAAAATTCTAAAATAACACAACAATTTAAAATATCTATTATAATAAAATTAAGATAAAAAGATTTGTAGATGAAGACTCACTGTAGAAAGTCATATGTTCGAAAATCACAACTTTGATTTTTGAAACAAGCTTTCACCGTTAACAGTGTGTTTCATCACATTTTCCAATATTCAAGGGTCCTATGTGTTGATTTTTATTCCAGATAGTCAATTTTTAATGTTCAAATATATGAGTATACAAAATCAATATTCTTGTGTCACTAGTCTCGATTTTCACGTCGAGAACAATTGATGTTACTTGCTTCCTTGATTCAAACCATTGCAACATGACACTTCAACTAATAATGGTAAGAATTTCCAGGATTCCCACTCCAAGTCCTCGATACAGGACTTTGATTCTTGATACTAAATTTGAAGTAGCAATTAAGAAAATTCCAACTCATCAATCTTCCAACGCTTCAAAATTTTACCAAGTTCAATTCTATTTTAGCTTCAAGTACGTTTTTATTTTCTAAATTTTGATGTGAAATTAAAATTTGTTGAAATTCAAAATTTTGATATATTTTAATTTCAAACATTAAAAATAATGAATATAGTATTTTTAATCTAATTATATTAAATTCTTTTTTGACATGTTAAACTCGTTTTATGTTAGTATTTAAGTTATTTATATTGTTCTAATTCTATATTTATTGGAAAATGTGTTTGTCATGTCAAAATATTTAACGTAATTAGGTTTAAAGGACTATATATCAATTCATTTTTAAAGTTTAGGGACCAAAATGTATCAAAGTTTCATACAGCAACGAATTCCAATTTTGCATCAAAGTTCAGGAACTAAAAATTTTATTATAAACATAAAGTATAATTACTGATTTAGTCTCCTAATTTTTTGGTTTAGTTCCATTTGGTTCCCTTATAATTGGTTGGTTTAATTTAGTTCCCCAATTATTTAAAAAGGTTCAATTTGGTCATCTATGTTAAGTTGGAGTTAACCGTGTTCGTAAAAAAAATGTGTCAAGCCATGGAATTTTTAATAAACGGCCTTGTGTCAGGTTACCATCATACCATGAGGTAGTTTATAGTCATGACACGTGATAATGGTAATAGTTGTCTTCAATTTAGTCCTCTATTTAAATTTTTGGTTCAATTTAATACCCTATTTTTTAAAACGGTCCAATTTTGTTCATTCCAATTTGAAACCAAATTATTAAATAAGTTTAATTATAACTTATATATACATGTTAAAATAATTTTTTTGAATTTATACATCAAATCACTACACTTAAATATTCAAATTACTTTATTTTTTTACAAATGTAAAAAATTAAAAAAATTAAAAATTTCACGGTTTGACACATGTCCGTACACGTGTCCTGTATGGACACGGTGTTAACTTCAACTTAACGAAGATGACCAAATTCAACCCTTTTAAATAATAAGGGGACTAAATTGAACTAACCAATAATAAGGAGACCAAATTGAACTAAATCAAAAAATTAGGGGACTAAATCAGTAATTATACCTAAATATAACTATGAGTTTAAGTCTATTACTTAGAAATGAGAAAATTAACTTATAAACCACTACATTCAAATAATCTTTAAAAAGAATATTATTGTTATGAAATAAAGTGAATAATAGAGAGAATAATAGATAATATAGAAGAAAGAATAGAGAATAGGGAGCAACTCATTTTGTGTATTATTATTGATAGGAAGAATCCTATTTATAGATACAATATGTAATCCATAAAGGAAACAAACCAACTTAGTTAATACAAATATTTACCATAAAGAGTAATGAATCATATGAGTAAATGTATCAAATCAATGGACAATCATTAATTCATAACACTCCCCCTTGAGTGTCCATTGATAAAGAATGTGCCTC
>Ga0214542_1003950_pt1 | contig 29729 bp, 13 predicted proteins | sample CNSS1metaG_FD_160096 | JGI IMG/M metagenome (GOLD analysis project Ga0214542, IMG submission 160096) | Root nodule microbial communities from cowpea collected in UCLA plant growth center, Los Angeles, California, USA - CNSS1 | ecosystem: Host-associated > Plants > Roots > Nodule | place: USA...
ACATCATTTTAACATAATTACATAAAGGTTATGATAAGATAAAAAATATATTGGAGATGAGAATGAGTTTCATGACAAATGAAATAATTAAAAGAAATAAAAAATAGAAAAAAAAAATATATATATAGGGGTTACTTGATTAATTGTGAATATTTTAATAATTTAAACGAGAATGGAGATATGGCGGGGACGGGTATTATGGCGGGTATATGTACATCCCCATACCCATCCCCATACCCAACTGAAAAAGTCGGGGATTCCCCATACCCATACCCATACCCAGTCAATGCGGGGATTCCCCGTCAAAACGGGGACGGGTTCGGGCAATATCCACGGGGACGAGTTTATTTGTCATCTCTAAATATACCTTACAAATATAAAGACAAAAATGTTATTAAGCATATTATATTTCACAATCTTTTCAATAAGCAATTAGTTGAACCAATTTTTTTGTATATTTTTATTAAATAATTAAATAAAGATCAAATTGCAGATTGATGGTATTCTTATAAATCCAACAAACGGAGTCATGATGTGACACTCTAGATACGTAAAAATAAATTAACATTGTTGGTAAAGTAGGATTAAAGTCATGAATTTTAAAAGGAGAGAGACATAGGTAGATCAAGAGTTTGGAAGAGAAAGTAAAACTAAAATTACTCAATAGTTTAGGAAACAAAAATATGATTAACTTTTTTATTTTATTTTAATGATGGTTATGAAAGAAAATTTTCGTTGTATTGACAATTTTGATAGACAACTTTATTTCTTTTAAAATTTAACTTTCAAAAAAACTACATTTTATTTTTAAATTGACATTGTGATTCTATTTACGACTGAAAACCTATAACCATTGTTAAAATGGATCATCAATTTTCTTTTTCACCGGTGGTAAGCTCGTTAAAATGATTTGAATTTAAATATTTAAGTTTTTTCAACAAATAAGTATATTTAAAAAAAAAATTAACTAAAATTTATTGTCTAATTTATAATAATTAGTTTTCAAGATAAATTTTAATTAATCTATGTATTTAAATATTTATTTTAATGTTGTTGGACGTCAAGGTCTAAATTTTTATGAACATGTGAGCCAACTAGATTGTATGTAAAATACAGAAAGATATAACATGCCTTTTGATTGAGAAAATTTTCTGCAGATAAATTTTGATTTCATATTGTTCGAAAACATAATTGTAGATCGGAGATGAAAAATAAATATGTCTTTGTGGATATTGATTAAATTTGCCTTCATTTTGACGGAAAATTTCCACATTATCTAGATATGAATATGAGAAATATCTAACTTTTTCAATTGGGTATGAGAATGATAATGAATTCATTTTGTCCCTTCCCCCATACCTGCCATAATACTCTCGTTACCGCCATATTTCTATTTAAATTATTAAAATTTTCATAGTCTATTGAGTAACATATTATATATATATATATATATATATATATATATATATATATATATATATATACACACACACACACACACACACACACACACACACATCACACTTTTGATTTTTACAAATTGTTTGGCTTGTCATAAAATTCATTCTCCAAGATATCTTTGGTCTTATCACAACCATGCAATTATGTTTAAATGATATATGTCAACTAAATGTTTTGTATGTCTCACATTTGAATATTTCTACTATTTTTTAATATTTTTTTATTGTATATTTTATTTTCACATGAAAATGTATATCGTTCTCAATTTAAGTGTTCAACCCATAAACCTTTCATTTGTTAGGTTATATAAAAAATTATTCTTTTATTCTATTATTATGAATTTTTGTTTCATATGAATAAGTGTTTTGTTTCATTAAAATAATTTTCATAATCTCTCAATCATTAACTAGATTGATATTTGAAGATTTTTCTTATATCCCTATGTATTTTTCATTTTATCATACCCTTAATTATATATTTGATTTCCTTTGTGTGATTTTATTTTATCGATTCTCAAATTCTTTCTAAGAAACACATTTGATCATTATTTTAATATTATAATAGTAAGCAAGCGCGTACAGGTACGAGTACGAATATATATCTTTCACCCGGTAAGAATGATGACGAGAAAAAAGTTTAATACTCGTTGGATTTGAGTATGAAGTTAATGATGAATTTTGTTCTCTCTGGATAAGTATGAGATAGCAAAACTCGTTCCCGTCCTATTACTATCCTATTGTGGATTGCTTAATTATTTTAAAATAAATTAGTGAAAATATATGCGTGTTTACTTTTCTATGATAATAAACTATAAAAGGAAAAAATGTCATCTGAAAGATAAAAAAAAATAGATACCAAAAAGGGGAATCTCTTAATATATTAGTATAAATTATAAGATTAGGGGAATAAGTTTTTTTCCTTACTTCTAATAAAAATCTCAATATTATGGTTCAATTTAGACTCATAATTTTAGAAATATAAAAATTTAATTATTTTAATCAAATTAATAATTCTTTCTTCCCTTCCTTTTAATCACCATGCAACCTTATCACTCTATTATTTATTTATGTTGTATCGTAAATAGTTTTTGTTTATTTTGAAAGTAGTTTTATAATTGTAAAATGATTAAATTTAAAAAACTGATCAAATAAAAAAATTAGTTAAATTTAAAGAAACGGATATCTTAAAAGATAAAATTAAAAAACAAACATACACCTAAAAAGAAAACCCGCGCTATAAAAGGTATTGATACCTATAAACATTTTTCAAACAGGTGATTTATATTTCCGACGAGTCTTCAGAACACTTTGATGTTCAGTTTAAATCTGTTGATCAAAATACAATATATTTCTAACGACTTTTAATTATTAGCAAAGATTTTATTAAACGATGTATTTGTTGACATTTTTCTTAAAATTATATATGATGAAAGGGATTCGGAACCAAAGTTGGGCAAGGAACTTCGTGGTTGACCTTATTAGAGGTGAACAAATAAGATTTTGCTTCTTCCTCCCATTTGAAAATTGATACCTTCTTTGTGATGAATTTCTGTGTTTAAAATAAGGAAGATATTAAATAAATAAATAAATAAATAAATAAATAAACAGCTTCTAAATGTAATAAGAAGCGGGAGAGCAAGTGAAAAGCTGGGGATTAAATGATTAATGCAACCTAAACACTGACTTAATCAGTTTATTAGTAAACAAAGTTAGGTTAATAAGTACTCACTTAGTCAAATTCATATTTTAATTAGCTTCTTAACAATTATTTTTTAAAGCTTATAACTGAAGGATCTATTCACGTAAATGACACATCATCATCATATTATTATTATAATTATTATTTATCTTATTGTAACTGATACATTACTATTTAAATACTTATGATCTCGCTTTGTATTAAATATTTTAAAATGTCAACTCAACGGTTATATAGATTATATTTTAAAAAATATAATCTATACGATTTTTATATAATTAATATCCAGAGGCTAAAATTGCATAAATTTGAGATAGTCCTCACTCTCACTCCATTTCCTGCATATAATAAGATGAAGAATTTGAAGAGGCCGGCACGATGGTTGTTACTCACCAACCATGATGATTGGTATATATATATATATATATATACATGAATACGCATAAATGTTTTGTTTAACCATGACCAAGATCTCAATTCAATCTCTTCAAGATTGTTGACAAAATGACCTAATACAACAAGATTATTTCATTAATATTAATAGAGATAAAAAAATAATTTGGGTTAAATAGACATTCAATAAATACTTTTAATATATATATATAGTTAAGAATATAAGTGTGAGTCTAATTTTCACATTGACTAGAAATGAGAAAGTAGAGCACTGTATAAGAATTAAGGCCCATAAATCTACTGTCTTAAGGTTTTAGACTGAGAGTGGTATCAATGTCAGTGGCGGATCTTGAACCAATATTTTAGGGGTGCCATAATTTTGGTTGAATTACTCTTTTCGTCCTTTTTTCATCCAAAAATGTCAAGTTGGTTCTCTAATTTTTACTAGTATCAATTTGGTCTCTATTTTTTAAAAATTGATACAATTTGGTCCTTTCATTAAATTTCTTGAAGCGTGGATCAATGATTTTTCATCAAAATTGATATTAGGATTATGTCAGTTACACTGAAAAAGCAAACCATTTTTATTCAAGACTTCAATCTTGATGAAAAATATTGATCTGATTTAATAAATTTAACGATAAATGACTAAATTGCATCATTTTTACAAAAATCAGAACCAAATTGAGATTAAAAATGACTGAAGGACCAACTTGATATTTTTGAGCGAAAATGTGGACCAAAAGAGTAATTCCAAAATTTTTACACAAACTAGTAAAAACATTACATTTTTTTTGTGATAATAAAAAATAATAAAATAATAATTATTGTTATTATTATAATTATAAAATTAAATATAAATAATTTTATTATTTTACTATAATTATTTTTCATTCATAATGATTAAAATTAAAGAATAAATAAATAAAAAATGGTTAAATTAAACAGATAATTACTTAAAAGATAATATTAATAAAATAATTATTTTTATTTTAAAATATATTTAAAAGGTAAAATGAAAAAATAAATATGGATAATAAAAAAATAACGTTTCTTTTATATAGATATGAATATATATAAAAAAATCAATTAACAAAATATATTAAAAAAATTATTTAAAATAACATAAAATTATATAAATATAAAAAATTGGGGGAGCCATGGCCCCCCCTTTGTCACTTCAAAGATCCGCTACGGTCAATACCTTATGTGGTTGAACTCATGTCTCATTGATGTTTGTATCTCCCCAATAAAATTCTCTCTCTTAAACCTAACATATATATAATTACATTTTTATTGATGAGACAAATGAGTATCTCATAATATTCAATATGTGAATATTTATTATTTGTTAATAATTACTAGTAAATTTTATTTGAGTATTTTTTTAAAAGTTAATTGATTAAAATAATATTATTAATGAGATAAATATTAATCTTAACATTTAAAATTTGACTTAATATAATTTTATTTTGGGTTAACTATGTTTTTGTTTTTAAACTATAATGTACTTTTGGTTTTAGTTTCTATTTTAAAGTTTGACATTGTTAGGTCCCCATCTTTAAAAAGATGCATGAACATAGTTCTCCTTATCTAAACGTGGCAAACAGGTGAACCATATCAATCCTTTGTTTTTGGACATGTGGTATATTTTTAAAGCATTAAATATTTTTTTACTTCCTAAATTAGGCAGTGAAAATGAAATTTGTTGATGTCCCAAACTTTGTTATATTTTGGTCCTAAACTTTAACAATGATGGTCCTAAATATTAATTTTTTGTACATGTTAAACGACGTTCTAGACTAGCATTAGAACTTGAACGTGGCATAAATAACTCAAACGTCAATGTGAAATGTGTTTGACACATAAAAAAAACTGACGTAATTGAATTAAAATGACTATATTAATTCATTTTTTAAGTTTGAAAACCAAAATATATCAAAGTTTGGAACAAGAAAGAATTTCAATTTCACTTCAAGTTTATGGACCAAAAACATATTTAACCCATTTTTAAAGCACATGTTTATATGCTACACAACCTAACACTTTACTATTTTTATTCTCTACAATTTTCCAACTACTATCTTCCACATCCATCCCTTTCCTTCAATTTCTAGCACAACACATTCATCACCTAACATGCATAGGATACTTAATTCTCCATTCTCCAATTCAACTTCTTCCCTTATCCAAAGCCATTTATACATAACATATAACACTCATAATTTCTCTCATTCCTTCATACAACACCTTATTCAATCTTCATCCGCAACACATCACCACTCAAGTTCAATCTCATCTCTAATCAACCATATCTACATCGAGTAGCACACAACCAACACTTCAATCTATCACCACCTTGACTCACCATCCACACTCATAACACAAAGCATAATACTCCCTTGCACACAACAATGGGGAGGTGCCTTACAGAGATGACCATCCCTGACAACTTCAACGAGTCTTGCAAGCTCAGTTTGCAAAATCAAATTGCACCAATTCATCTAAACTTGAGTTCAATCCCTAATCCACCAAAATTGAAACTCAACCCATTAACAACCCCACACAGAACCTATCGAGGTTCCTTTATCATCCAATTGTTCCTTCATAACCACACTAATCTTCATGTTGTTGTTCAAGCGTCCACCAATTTAAAGGAGAATAAAACAAGAAAGAAGAAAAAATTTAAAAGAGGAGAAGATGGGCAATTGTCTTGTGAAGAGCACATTACGATCACCATTTATTCTCCAATCCTCTTCATTGCACTTTTGCCTCGACACTGGTGACGACCATAGTTTTTGGCATGACGATTGGCGGTAACCAGACGAAAACTTTGTTGAGTCACCCATGGTGGTTTCGTGTTTGGCGTTTTAGGAAAAAAAGAGGGAAGGTGCCCCAAGTTCCAAAGAAGAAAAAAAATGGAGAAAATAAAGAAACAAACTAGAAGATTGAAGAATAATTCTTTTCACTTAAAACTTACACATGTCACATGTCCATAAATGAAGGATTGACGTGACTCAACATTTGCCATGTCCAAAGAAGTTAATGTCGTTAAGTGAGGATGATTGTATTCATGCATTTCTTAGGTATGAGAACTTAATATGATCAAACTTTTAAATATGGACGAAAACCAAAACCATGTTATTGTTTATGAACGAAAAATATAGTTAATCCTTTTACTTTTCTATTTAAATTGTTTTGAAAGATTATTTATTTTTTAAAATTTATATTTTAGCGCAACACTACCATAAAATCCCTCATTAACAACCAATTTTACCAAAAAAAAAAAATGTTAGTCACTATAGTTGCCAATTTAGATATTAATTTACAAAATGAAAAATTATTGATTACGAAAATAGTCACTATTATGAATAAAAAACTATAATTGGTCTCTAAATTGATTTCTAAAATTTACCTACTCAGATTTTGGCTACTAAAGGAAATTGGTTGCTAACATTAGCTATCAAAATTTTTGCTATTAAAGGAATTAGTTTTTAAATTCGTCTCTAATTAATTAATAATCAATCTAGTAATCAATTATAGTTTTTTATTCATAAAAATGATTATTTTAATAATCATTAAATTTTTTATTTTGTAAATTGATCATTGTAGTGACTAACAATTTTTTACCACTAAAATGATTATTATTTAATAGTTTTTTTGTAATACAACTTATTTAACTTCTTTTCAAAAACTAATTTTTTTTTTTGTATTAGTATTGTAGTAAGTAATTTGATTTGAATTGAATATTAATATTAACTTTTTATCTAAGTTTATATTTTAAAATTTTTTTTTAAAAATAATTTTATTTAAAGTTAAAAATATATATAAAAAAACATCCGTAAGTATTCATGTATATTTAATAGAATAAATAATAACACTGATCTTTTTCTAAAAAGGAGAGATAGTAAGTAAGTATTACCTATATTCGAGCCAAACAGTTTTCATCTACTCACCACTTAATATGTTTAACTTAATTTAAACGTATTTGATGTCGCAAATTAAGAAACTAAGTGTGAGGCCCGACTTACTTGTTTTTTAGGCATTGTATAAGTTTAAAAAACTATTATTTAATTAATACTATTGATTTGGTTGCTGATTAACTAAAGCTGGTTATTAAAAAGAAGCTAAGTCAACGAATTGGACAAAAATAATGTTTACTCATTACTTGATCTGTGATAATGTGATAAAGAATTTAATTTATTATTTATCTATTAGATATTCTTTTAAAAAATATCTAAAAGTTTTTTAAAATTTATGGGTATCCATATATATATATATATAAATATTTTTTTTATAAATTATGAAAATAAAATTTAAATAAATTTAGGCTTAAATACCTTTTTGGTCCTCATTTTCATAGTGTTTGTTGCGAATGACGTGGCACAATTTGTATTAGGGTGTATTACGTGTACTGTACAGGTGGCTTAATTAGATTTTGGGGATAAATAAATGAGCTAGGGTTTTGGTAGGGAATGTTTGGGCAGTTGGTGAGTTTTGGCAATCTTGTTCCTCCATTCCCAATTGGAGCACACACCTAGCAGTTTGGGAAAGAGTGATCTTAACAATTAAAGAGTTAAATATTGATGCTTACAGATACCTTATTGCTATACCTCCAAGGTATCTCTACTGTACAAATACATGATTTCTATACAAATACCTTATTTCTGTACAAATACCTGATATCAATTGGGAATGGAGGAACAAGATTGCCAAAACTCACCAACTGCCCAAACATTCCCTACCAAAACCCTAGCTCACTTATTTATCCCAAAATATCTAATTAAGTCACATGTACAATACACGTAATACACCCTAATACAAATCATGCCACATGTACAATGCTCCATTAATGATTTAAACGGCGTTACAGAAAAGGACCAAATAAAACACGAATTGCGAAAATGATGACCATTTTAAACATTATGTGAAAATGAGGACCATCCGCAACAAACACTACAAAAATGAGGATCAAAAAGGTATTTAAGCCATAAATTTACATTAAAATAAATAAATAAAAATTTAATTAAATTTTAATTTTAATTAAATTTATCCTGATAAAATATAAATTAAATTTTAATTTTAATTATCTTTAACTTAACAAAATATAAACTAAACTTGAATTTTTTGTGGATAACGAATACTATAGGTACAAATAATATGATATTCGCACCCAACCCGTTTATAAACGAGTATTAAAATATTCGTTACATGCTATCCCATATAAAAATCCCATATTTATCCGTTGCCTGTGAGAATAGATATTAATGAGTGGTCCAATAGGATCTCGATAGCGAGTGAAACTATATGCTCAACAAACACAAAATTTACTAGAAAAAGCTTTACACAATGATTAACTTTGATATCATGTTAAGTATTGAACTTTAAGTATAATTCAACTTATAAAATCAATATATAAGGTAAGATTTATACTTAGTTACAGGATCTTCAACCAATATTTTGGGGTGTCAAAATTTTGGTTGAATTACTCTTTTGGTTCATTTTTTGTCCAAAAATGTCAAGTTGGTAATCTAATTTTTTTTAGTCTCAATTTGGTTCCGATTTTTTAAAATTGATGCAATTTGATTCTTTTTGTGAAATCTCTTAAAACGTTGCAAAGATTTTTCATCAAAATTCATACTTGAATTATGTTAATTATACCAATGAAGCAAACTACGATTATTCACAACTTTAATTTAATTAAAAAATCTTGACCTGATAAAAGTTTAACAAAAAATAATCAAATTGCATAGATCAATTTGAGATTGAAAATAATGAAAAACCAACTTAATATATTTGAAAGAAAATTAAAATCAAAAGAGTAATATCCAAATTTTTTATATACACTAGTAAAAATATTATATTTACTTTTTTTATGATAATAAAAAATAAAAAATATAATAATTATTATTATAATTATAAAATTAAATATAAATATTTTTATAATTTTACTCTAATTAATTTTTATTTATAATGATTAAATCTAAAAAACAGTTAAATAAAAATATGGTTAAATTAAACAATTGATCATTTAAAAGATATTATTAACAAAATAATTATTTTAATTTTAAAAAATATTTAAAAGATAAGATTGAAAATGTGAAAAAAGATTATTTTATATATAAATATAAATATATGAAAAAAAATTAAAAATTAAAAAATTAAATATATTAAAAATATTGAATTTTAAAAAACATATTTAAAATTATATATTAAAATATATAGATTTAAAAAAATTTGGAAGGCCATAACTCCCTCTATCAAGTGCAAGATCCGCTAAATAATATATTCTAAACTATTTTTATCTTTAATTCACATGAGACGATTAACTTATGAACTCTTTATTACCCGACACATATTAACCAAGTTGAACCATTATTATAAAAAGCGCCACGTGTCTGACAAATGTCAAACCATGAATTTAAAAAACGTTTCTGAAACAGTGACATGTCTAATCTCCTTGGCTGGACGCACGAGCGCATTGAATATTTTCGTCACTTTTTTTTTTTTCGTTTACAAATCTTTCACTTTTCTTTTTAGATCACATGTTCTTATTTGAATTCCTATTTTAAATTTTTAAAAAATAAGTATTTTTAGTTTATGTAAGAGTAATAATTTTTGTTTAATTCTAATAATTTGATTGTGATCATAATTATTTTAATTTTAATTTTTCAGAACACAACGTGTATCTAGATTTATAGCCATTTTGAGATGGGATGTGATGCAATGCAACATATCTCTATCTACCGTTGTGAAGTGAATAAAAATCGTTTCCGTAGACTTTTACAAGTGACGAACTAAAATTAAAAAAAAAAAATTATGAGGAACAAAATGAAAATAGATTATATTTTCATCATGTCATCATCAAATATATGAAACAACAAATATATATATTTTTAAAATGTATCAGACCATACTTGCTTTATTTTTAATTTGTGTAAAAGTTAACAAAATATATAAAACTAAACTCACCTTGCGACTAATCCAAAACTGGGTCGAGATACGAAGAGATGAACCGTGACCCTTTACCAAACATAAGACATAGTTAAATAATATGCAACTTTTCCTATCATATTCAGTTAAGGATAAATTAAAATACAAAAGGGAACATAGTTTTAGCAACATTTAATTTCAAAGTTAAGTAACTTAAATTTTTTTAATGTCAGGTGATACTTGAACTGAGTATTTTTTACTTGACAACTTTTTTAATTATTTTTTCACGTATACATTTTAGGAAGAAACCAAAGACCAAAGTCAAAGTTAGCATTAGTTTGAGATAATTACGTTAGCGTAGTAGAATTGAATAATTTTATTATGTTTACAAATAATTTTAAAAATATGATGGCAGCAAATGCATATATCGTGCATTAGAACAATATATTAATTAAAAATACAATTTTAAAATTATATTTTATTTTCCATACATTTTACATGTTGATAAATTGATATTAATGTTAATCAGCTTATAGCCCAATAAAAACTAACTTGAATTTCAAAATCAGAACAGCGAAATCACAAGTTTAACTCTACGAAATTGTAAAAAAAATATGAAGTAATTACAGTAAATATCAGATGAACATAAAGTTTTTTAACTCCACTTCCTTATTCCCTCAATTACCATGCTCCCCTGCCTACACAGTTCTCCCCTACTTTACAAATAACAGTAAAATATATTTTTCAAAAGTGTTACCTAATAGATCCAAATAGAATTTAACAATTTAGGAACTCTATCTAATTTAATCTAAAGATTTTTTTTATTAAATTAGATTATGAATTTATCTAAAATTAATTTAAGTCAACTTGTATATATCTCTAATCTGTAAAAGAGAGTTAGGAAGAAAATGTTAAAAAATAAATAAAAAAAGTAATAATCACGTAATTTTGAAGAAAGTCTGATCAAAAGTAGTTTGATAGAATTTCAAATTGTGGAGGATGGGATAGAGACAGAGCTGTTGATCAATAAGCCTTACCATGCAAATGATGTAAAAGTTCGCTAACGATTTGTATTTTCAGAAAATAACAAGTTTTCTCGTTTTTGGATAAAAATACAGAGTTTATCATAAAAAAATGACAGGTATTTAATATATATATATATATATATATATATATATATATATATATATATATATATATATTAAATAGGTTTACATATGTATTTCCGAATCTAAGAAAATACTTTTGTGTCCGTTGTTTATTTTGTATAATAATAATAATAATAATAATAATAATAATAATAATAATAATAAACTCTAATATGTTTAAAATAAGCTCATTAACTTTGATTTTAATCTTTATAAAAAAAAATGTTTGTCTTTTATCTTCATAAAATTTGAGATCACTATTTTTTTAATTCTTAAACAATATGTAATTTTAGTTTTGGCTATCATAAAATATTTCTTTTTGATTTTCATCTTTCTAAAACTTTAAATAACTATTTCAATCCATAGGTATCTATTTTAAAGTAGAAAATAATATTTATCTCAGATATAATAAGATTTTTTTTAGTTATGAAACACTATTATTATATCATAACACTAATACTTATTTAATTCATAAGTAGTTCACCAAGTCATCATATAATAATAGAAATAAAAAAAAAATATTCACTTTCAGATCTGAATAAACTCAATGCCAATTAGCCGCTAAGCACACATTTATATATTTAAAATATTTATATACTTATAGATCTTAACGTGATATTTTTAATCAAATTACAGAAATTAAAATCAAAACTCACTCTTTTTATAAATATTAAAAACATATTTAAATTTAATACATAATACTGTATAAAATTGATGTTTTTTTTGGCGTAAAGTTTATCAAGAAATCTTTTATCGTAACTGCAAAAGTCGTGTAAAAAATAATAACCGTAAGGCCCTCTATTCTAAATTTTTATAGACAATTTTTATATACTAATACTAATACATGTAAAATTTTTCAAAAGAAAAAGCATAATAATAATTACTCATACTTTAAATTTATTAGCTACAATTACGCATCACTTTTATATATATATATATATATATATATTAATCTATAATAATATATAAAGAGCTTTTGTGTCCATATTTTAAAATATTAATTTTATCATTTTAAAATATAATTATTTATTATATTTTTTAAAATTGACCATTATTTTTATAAGCTTTTTTTAAAAAATCACTGTTTTTTTTCTATTTATCAACAATTATTCTTTCATCTTTTTTATATATTTTACTACACTTTTAATAAATATAATTTTATTTTATATATTAATTTAAAAACATTACATTATTATTATTTATTAATATAATATCACGGATATTTACGAAATGTATAAAATGTATAATAGACACGCCGGAGCGTGTTCGCGCTAGTGATAAATAATGTTGTTTACATTTATAAGAATCTCTAATGAAATGATTTTATTTAATTTTTTTGTATTTATTGATTGGGATGGAAAAAATGATGAAGAAAAGTCAAAAAGCGATAAAAATGATGACAGGAAAAAGGGTATTGCAGTGTGGTGGTAGACGAAGCTGATATGGACTGCATCACCAAAATTGTTGTGCTATGGTATGAGGTTCCTTTCGCTTTACTTGCCTTCACCAAAGTCACTTATGCCTATTCAAACCATTCTTAACTACTTTCAATTTCATTCAACCTCGTCTAAATCCAACTGCGTTCTTACCTTATTATCATATGCTGTCCCCTTAACACTTGCCAAAATTTCCACCAAATTCACAAAACGCTCGTCTCATTCTATTTATGACGTCACATAAACATTGTTTATAATACTTTTTTTGCTACATCACTAATGTTATTACGTACTTCTTTTTTCTACTTAAAAAAAGAGAGTAAAAAACTCCTATTACGAACAAGAACAGCGTAAACCGTGTTCTGGTTGTGCTGTTTTGTTGAGTCTTAGGTCAAACTAAAACCCGTGCGGGCCAATCTTGTTCGAACCGGTCAGCAAGGGCGGCTCGACCGGTCTCTGGCTCCAAAACGTGAGCTTCTTTATCTTTTCCTTGTTCGTAAATATGAATAGTTGAATAAATTAATGCCCCCAAAGTAGAAACACGCGACCCATTTCACATTCATTAACAAACAACATCAAGCAGAGCATACATACACACATACCCTTCTTTTGTTTTCACAAAAATCATAGCAACCGTTCATTAAATTACAATAATTCTCGGGACTTCAACACACACGTATCTTCAACGAGTAGACATATAATGCAAAGGAAAATTCCTGTTGCGATTTCCTTTTTGTCCCCCTGCTGCTGCACCTCCCAGTCCAACACGCTTCCCAATGGCTTCAAATTCCTCACGTTCTTGAGTTACTCTTATTTTATTCTGGCAATCATCACCACATGAGTTTTTCTCAATAAAGAAAAGCAAGAGGAGAAGCAAACGAGAAAAAGAAGAGAGAAGGAAAACTCCTCATAGCAACATTAATGTCAGAGCAGGAACCTCATTCTTGTGCCTTACTCTTGTTCTTTTTCTTGATCCTTCTTTCAGGTACAGATTCTTCTCTGTGTCAGCCTCTTATTTGCTTTGTTGTATTCTTGAGGATTATTATTTTATTGTGTTGCAAAGGTTGGTGATTTATGTTATATTAACTTGTGTTTTTGAGTTAACCGAGGCATTTCTTGTTTGGGTTTGGTTTTGGTAGGTAAAGTTGTTGCGGGGGAATCTTTGGAAACAGACAAAGAGGTTTTGCTGAAGCTTAAATCGTACCTGGACAGCAAAATTCTTGCAGACAAAGGAGCGTACAAAGACTGGAACACCAATAGCTCCAATCCCTGTCAATGGAGTGGAATTTCATGCAGTGCTACGGGGAGGGTGGTTCGCATAGGCCTTCCTGGGAGTGACATCACCGGTGAGATATTCAAGAATTTCTCGCAGCTCACTGAACTCAGGCACCTTGATCTCTCTCAGAACACGCTCTCTGGTGAGATTCCCGAGGACTTGAGGCGCTGCTACAAGCTCGAGCATCTCAACCTATCACATAATATTCTTGAAGGGGAGCTGAACTTGACTGGATTGAGAAGCTTGCACACACTGGACTTGTCAAATAACAGATTTTTTGGGGATATTGGGTTGAATTTCCCTGCCATTTGTGACAATTTAGTCACTCTCAACGTCTCAGGTAATAACAACTTGATTGGAAGGATCGAAAACTGCTTTGACCAATGTCTCAAGTTGCAGTACTTGGATTTGAGCACCAACAGTCTGAGTGGAGGCTTGTGGATGAAGTTTGCGAGGCTCAAAATGTTTTCTGTCGCGGAGAACCATCTGAGTGGGACTATTCCTTTGGAAGCTTTGCCTTTGAATTGCAGCCTTGAAGAACTAGACCTTTCACAAAATGGATTTGTTGGTGAGGCACCTAAGGGGGTTGCTAACTGCAAGAATTTAAGCAGTCTGAATCTTTCTAGTAACAAATTTACCGGGGGTATCCCTGTTGAAATGGGATCCATTTCCCGGCTCAAAGCATTGTACTTGGGGAACAACAGCTTTTCAAGAGAGATTCCTGAGTCCCTTCTGAACCTGACCAATTTGACCTTCTTGGATTTGAGCAGAAACCGATTTGGTGGGGAAATACAAGAGATATTCGGGAAATTTAAGCAAGTGAGTTTTCTTCTGTTGCACTCAAATGACTACACTGGAGGATTGAGATCCTCAGGAATTCTCACATTGCCAAACATTTGGCGGTTAGACCTAAGCTACAACAACTTTTCAGGACCGTTACCAGTTGAGATCTCTCAAATGTCAAGTCTGAAGTTTCTAATGTTATGCTACAACCAGTTCAATGGATCAATTCCTCCGGAACTTGGAAACATGACTCAACTGCAAGCGCTCGACCTTGCCTTCAACAATTTGACTGGGTCTATACCACCAACCCTTGGAAAGTTAAACTCCCTCTTATGGTTGATGCTAGCAAACAATTCTTTAACCGGAGAAATCCCTCCAGAGTTGGGAAACTGTTCAAGCTTATTATGGCTAAATCTTGCCAACAATATGCTCTCTGGAAAATTGCCTTCTGAACTGTCCAGAATTGGAAGGAATGCCATGACCACATTTGAATCCAATAGGCGAAACTATAAAATGGTTGCTGGATCTGGTGAATGTTTGGCAATGAAGAGATGGATACCTGCAGATTATCCTCCATTCAGCTTTGTGTATGACCTCTTAACAAGGAAAAAATGCAGAGAACTTTGGGACAAATTGATCAAAGGGTATGGTGTTTTCCCGTTTTGCGCACCTGGTTCTTCCTTTCGTGTGACACAGATATCCGGGTATATTCAGCTAAGTTCGAACCAGCTCAGTGGTGAAATTCCTCCAGAGATCGGGTCAATGGTCAACTTCAGCATGATGCACTTGGGGTTCAACAATCTCTCTGGGAAGTTACCTCGAGAGATGGGAAGTATATCCATGGTGGTATTAAACATCACAAGAAACGAGTTTTCAGGCGAAATCCCCCAAGAACTTGGCAACATGAAATGTCTGATGAATCTGGATCTGTCGTACAACAATTTTTCGGGAATGTTTCCGACGAATTTGAACAAATTGACAGAGCTTAACAAGTTCAACATCTCATACAATCCCTTCATATCAGGTGAGGTCCCATCAACCGGACAGTTCGCTACCTTTGAAAAAGATTCATATTTAGGTAACCCCCTTTTGATTCTACCCAAGTTTATTCAGAACACCACGAATGACAGAAACGACACCTCTCAGAAAGAGCATAAAAAGTCCTCAAGACTACCTGTGCTTTTGGTGTCTGCGGTCATAACCCTGGTTTTCGTAGTATGCGGACTTCTCACTGTCTTAGTCTGCGTATCGGTGAAAGGCCCTTCAGAGGAACCAAGATACCTCTTGAGGGACACAAAACAGTGGCTTGATTCCAGCAGCTCCGGATCCTCACCATGGATGTCCGACACAGTGAAGGTCATCCGTTTGAACAAGACAGCTTTCACACATGCCGACATTCTGAAAGCAACGGGCAGCTTCTCGGAGGACAGAATCATAGGAAAAGGAGGGTTTGGAACAGTGTACAAGGGAGTGTTTTCAGACGGCAGACAAGTGGCGGTGAAGAAGCTCCAAAGGGAAGGCCTGGAGGGTGAGAAGGAATTCAAGGCCGAAATGGAGGTTCTGAGTGGACATGGGTTTGGTTGGCCTCATCCGAACCTGGTGACACTCTACGGGTGGTGCCTAAACGAGTCAGAAAAGATACTGATTTATGAGTACATAGAAGGTGGAAGCTTGGAGGATGTAGTGACCGACAGAACATGTTTGACATGGAGGAGGAGGTTAGAAGTGGCAATCGATGTGGCACGTGCACTGGTGTATCTACACCACGAGTGCTACCCTTCTGTTGTGCACAGAGATGTGAAGGCGAGCAATGTGTTACTAGATAAAGATGGGAAGGCGAAGGTAACTGATTTTGGGCTTGCCAGAGTGGTTGATGTTGGGGATAGCCATGTGAGCACTATGGTGGCTGGGACAGTGGGGTACGTTGCACCTGAATATGGACACACATGGCAGGCTACTACAAAAGGGGATGTGTATAGTTTTGGGGTGTTGATCATGGAGCTGGCAGCGGCAAGAAGAGCAGTGGATGGAGGGGAAGAGTGCTTGGTGGAATGGGCGAGGCGAGTTATGGGTTATGGACGACACCATCATCATCATCATCATCGTCATCATCGCTCTGTGCCAGTTCTTCTGATGGGTTCAGGGCTTGTTGGTGGGGCTGAGGAGATGACTGAGTTGCTGAGGATTGGGGTGATGTGCACAGCTGATGCACCACAGGCTAGGCCGAACATGAAAGAGGTTCTTGCTATGCTGATTAAGATATTTAACCTCAAGGACCACTCCACTTATGGATACCTTGTTTAGTCATTTTTGTTTAGGAATTCATGCCTAGGATGTAACATATTTTACATACAAACACTTCATCTCATGCACAGTTCATTCTTTCTTATCTGCACACAAACTTCATTCAGTGTTAAACAACTTCCTCAATTTTCTCAACACCTATTCCTTCCCTTATTTTGTCTTATTTTCTCTCTTGAGATAATATATCTGTATAATATTAGTTGTATTTTGAAAATATTAATTTATTTAAACTATTTAGAATATGTTCTTTCTAAAATATAAATGTAGTTTTGAAACACCAACTGTAAGAATCTTTATAATTACTAGTGTATTTTTATTGACATAAATAAATTCAATGTTAAATTCAAAATTATTAAAGAATTTTAGAATTTAAATAACAATAGATATTTTCATCAGTGATGAATTTGTCAATAAGATTTATTGTAAATTATAATTTATATTACCGACAGTTATTTCCGGCACTAATGTATCTATGACTAATTTTGTGGATAATTCTATTGATAAATTCTTGTCACATATCAAAGAAAGTTCAATGAAAAGAGGAAGAAAAGGCAGAGGAAGAAAAGAAAGAGGAGGAGGTGCAACGACAATAGTGGTTCGATGGTAGTGGTCAGAATTGGAAGAGAAGAAGGAAGAAGAAGAACAAAATAAGGAGAAAGAGGAGGAGGGGAAGAAAAGAGGAAGAGAGGAAGAAAAAGAGAAGAAAAAAAGAAGAAGAAGAGGAGCTACCTATTTAGTTCTAATCACGAATTTTCCTTATTCTATTTTGCTTACTTATAACCACCAAATGTATTTTGTTTCTGAGTTACCTTCAACTTGCTTCATCCACACTACCATTTTGTACAACTATTTTTGTTGAGATTGTTTACAACTTCACTCTATTGTACAATTTAATCATCTATTGCTATGCTCTATTTGGTTTATTTATTTATGGGCGAGATAGAAAATTAGTATTTAATCAGTGCAGTTTAACTTTGTGAGCACCCTTAATACAATTTTTCAAAAGGCTATAACAAAACATCTAACATATTTCTATATTACTCCTTTAGTGACTCGTTCCAGCTCTGGTTCTACTATGACCATCAATTCCTATATTTGCTCTCTCTATTTAAAATATGATCATCACAAAAGAAAAGAAATAAAAGACACACAAAATTGCAAGGATAAGCTAATTATGACATAAATAAAATCCAATTTGAAAATTCTGTAATTTTCATAAAAAAATTGTCAAAATAAATCCTTGAGATGTATAAAATAAAAATCAGCAAAACATCAAACTAAGGAGTAATATCTAAACCCAGACTTTCGGAAGACTAGTGTATGGAATGGACTCATAAGACTTTGCACCTGTCATACTGACTCTCATCTCTTCCTTCTTTACAACTTTTTATCACAGATAACTCATTCATTTCATCAGTACTGACAGGGTTAATCTCATTAGCTCCATAAATATGATCCTCTTTCATATCACACAGTCTGTTAAATGAAGTCTCCTTCGACGCTCACCACCTAGTTATCTTCCTCTATATGAGTTAGATACTAGTATAGTCAGGATAATCTCATGTAGCAAATCTCCTTCAATACACTTAGACCTCACCTTATATTAGCATTTTTTCCTTGAAAATAACTAATTTGACAACCCAAACACACTAAATCTTCACAATTACTCATACAATATCAAGCATAACTCAACATAATCATAAACATAATTGGTGGCATTCAAAGAAACAATTTAGTAACATATGAATCATTTCAAATAAGAAAAAAAAAAGAATTTCTTGGCATTATAACAACCACATAATCCTACTGAACTCTTAAAAAAAAATAAACATCCACATTCAATACTACATTATTCAATGCATGCTCCCATCTCTACTTTTTACATATTCATCAATTCTATAAAAATCACTATACCACATCAAATATATTCCATCTTTCAAATACTTGCAATAACTTCACTATAGCATCATCAAGGTCACACTCATTCCTCACTTTTCTTATATATCAGTTCTTCTTTAACCGCTTTATACAATGTCATATTGCTAATATTTCTTTAAGAACTAATTTATGTATTTCAATGGTTTCCCAACATCATATGTTTATACTTTTAGAGTTCAAATCAAACACGTTTTCTCAAATTTTCATAACCTTCTATATTTATAAAATACCATACTACTAACATTATTCATCAAACTCTCTCTTCTCACAAATATTCTCAACTTTACGCAAACATGCAGTACACCGTTTGTACCACAATTTTTGAATTTATCTATATAACATTAAAATTTTCAAAAAGATTAGTTTCCCTTACACAACTCCCCCACTTACATTATTTTAGCTACACAACAAAAAAGTTCGATCAATGATCAAGAATGATTTTATAACTACAACTATATCTAATTTCATCTATAAAACTGAGAGATTACATGCAATCTAATAAAAAACTGCATGATACGAGGAAAATAGATTTGCTCTACAAGACAAATGGCAAAAATGAAAACTTACCTAAAGATGAAATTGATCAAGGTATTTGGTAGAACTCTTCATAATAATAAGTTTTATAGCCTTAGATTTTCAAGAAGATAAAGAAGAGAGAACCTGAATTTTCTTTTAGAGACGAAGAAGTTTCTTCTGTTATAAAAAAACTGAAGTCTACTTTTCAATTAAATAAAAAAAAATCCTTTCTAATATAAAAAAAAAACAATTATTTATGGATTCTCACAATTATGTATAATTTGTTCTATTGTTAGTACACTCACTCTTATATTTTTTTAATATGTTAACTATTTTTTTATTCAAGAACTAGTTTTATAAGAAATATTTTGTAAAGAGTTATTTTTATAAGTTAGAAAAGAAAAACTAAAATGAAGAACAATGTATATTTTATAATTATATTTTAAACAATAATTATTGGAAGTAAGTTAGAATTTTTTTAACTTATCTAGTTTTGGGATATATTTTTGTAATAAGTAAAAGAATTAAGGTAAGAAAAAAAAACCCTAATATTCAACTTAAAAAAGAATTTTTATTATTGAAAATATATATTTAGTTGGATTACATCTTAGGATAGATCCTTTAGTTGAAAATGTACATGTTGATAAATATGATTTAGGTTTTGTTAAATTTATTAGTTTAAATTAAGTTATTTGATGTTAATTTAATTTGGGAGATATTTAAATTTGGTATCTGAATTAATGTTTTGATAGCTGATTAATTTCATTGAATCTAATTAAATTAGAATAAATATAATTTAAATACATGTAGAGGATAAATTCTCTTACATTGAAGGAAGCAATACTTGTTTTATCCAAATATTCAAGAGATAGATTACATTGCTCAAGTGATAGATATCTACTATCGTTTGAGATTGAGAATAGAAGATATTAAATCAATTCTCCATCTTGTTGAGGGATGATTATAAAGTGAGAATGTCCACTCAAACCACCATTTATGTACACAATACTTTTACTTTTTGTTGTTTAACTTGAAATTAAATAGGGATATATTGTCATAAATATAGTTTATACAGCTGTGATTGATATGCATTGTGAATTGTGAGGTGTGGTGTTCATGAAAAATGGACATAGAATATTAAGAAAATGAAAATGATGATTTATTATATTTGAGAATGACATATATGATGATATGTATTCAAATGATATTCTACACACAAATCTAAGATATATGCCAATAATGTTATGCAAATAGATTTAACCTATGTCAATGATACTGTGCATATGGATTTATTAACATATGTAGCACAGGTGGACACTTGATATGAGATGACCACTACCAAGAAAACAAGTAAACCCTAAAAACTTTTATTTTTGGATATATATATTATATTTGTATTAAATTATACTAATTAACACTTCGTTATGCTTACTTAGATGGGAGAATCAATTATATTTTCTTTTATCTTACACCAAATTATTTATTTCTTTACAAATTATTTTAACTCCTTTTATATAATATATGTCTTAAACTTTTTAATATTAAAAAGGTAAAACAAATTATAACTTGTGGTGGTATAATTCTCTCATATATTTATAGCATTTCCTCTTTGTAGGCTTTTCAGTTATTTGCAATGAAAATTAATTCAAAAAAAGTGTTTAGACAAGTTACACATTTTAATGTAGAATAAATATATATATTTGGACAAATTTACTCATAAAAAAAACCTTAAAAACTAAAATAAGAAAAAAAATGTGAATAGGTTTTTACGTAGTAAAAGTGAACTTAAATTTACATTAAAAATAAAAATTTACATAAAAATTATTCAAATTAGTTTATATATAATTTGATTTTAATCTTAATTTTTACCCTAAACAAGTTCTTAACTAAAACTATTGGGATTTTTTCTATCGATGGAGCAAAACGCGGGTGTCAACTGTGCCAAAGACCGTCTTCATAGCGGGGTGTTCCACTCTTTTAGGGTTTCACTGGCACATTTTTTTACCTTTTTTCATTCATTTCCCATCTATTACTCTCCATACTTTGTACTCTGAATCTTGTTTACTTTTTCTCACATTTGTTCACACTCAGGCACAGTCAAACACGTCAATCTCTCAACACTGCAATTAAATTGTTCTCTAGGTTGCGCAATCCGGCATGCAGGTTCATTGTCCCTCACTATTTTTGTGTGTTTTTTTATTTTTTATTTTTTTAAGTTTTCTGGTTAGAGCTCGTGATGGATTCAATTGTTAATAATAATTGGTGTGATTTGGACTTGTTTATGGGTAATGAATCTGAACAGATGTAATTGTTATGGTGTGTAGGTTATATTTTTTATTAACCTTGCAAGGTGGTGGTTTGTTTGTTCCTAATTTTGATGCCATCTCTTGCGTTTGTCTTAAAGTTTATTCTTCAATAATAAACTTGATCTTTGACCTTTTAAGTGCAGGCATCAAAGGCAAGGCTGGCTGTACAAGGAGTACAAAGAAGTGCAGCAAGAGAAAGACTGTTGATCCTGATATTAAAGTAGTCTTTGTTGATTCTAATATTTTTAAATGGAAGGGTCTTATCAAGGTATGCTGACTATTGTTAATTACGACCTGTTTGTGATGATTCTGACATTTGCTTGATTTGTTCTGCTTACAGTTGGGGTCCCTCTGAGACTCCTTATGAGGGGTGCGGGTTCCAGCTTACTTTATTCTGGAGCAGTATTCTCTACAGCCACCTCAAGTCCTGTTTTTGACTAAAATATTTCACCCAATGTTCACTTTAAGGTAGGATGAATATGTCTTTAAATCTGTTATGCTTGTAGCCATACCTTTTTACTTATGAATACTAACTGTATGATTTCTGAGAAGAATTATTTATCCTATTTTTTTTTTCACTAAATTTTCAGTGATGCATGGTTTCTAAAATTTTCTTAGTAATGTGTCCATTATAAAACATATATGGATTCTTTTGGTGCATGAAATTGAAATTGTTGTTCAAAATTGCAATTCCTATTCCTATTCTGATTGGTTTGGAATTATAATTCCTATGTTTGTGTTGTGTAATGAATTAGAGGTTACAATTACAATTACAATTCCAAGTTTAATTTCAATTTCCTTTTTTGACATCTCTAGCTAGGGGTAGTTGTGGGTACAATTATAATGGTTGGGGTAGATAGGTGGTGGAAATATAGCGACAAGAGTGGCAGAGTGGTGATGACCATTGATGTGATAATAATGGTGATTGGTGATGGTAGGAGTGACAGTGGTTATCGAGGGTGGGGGGAATGAGTATGGTGATGTTGGCAACAAACAAAGTTATGAGAGCGACACGGTAGCAATCATTGTTGGCAGTGGTAATAAAATGGACGGCGATGATTGGAGTGGTAGTAGTTGGTCAAGGGGGTGGCACCACGACGGCAATCAGTGGGAGTCAGGTGGCAGTGATTGGTGGTAGGGATTGTCATGGTAGGGGTGATGACATTGCGTCTGGTAGCAGGAGCAACAAAGACGGAGGAACAACAAAATAGTGAGGATGAACTTAGGAATTGTAATATAGAGGGTAGAGCTTTGGAACTGAGAAATGTTCGCTTTAATTATATTATAATTCCATGGAATTGGACTTTAGAGTTGTTCCAATTCTAGATGAAGATCCAAAGGTCATAATTCCAATTCCAAGCACCAATTCCATTTCCAATTCCGTGCATAAAATTGACACTAATAGTTGTTTGCATGAGAAATAAATGTGAAATGAAAAGGTTGTTACCATATATGCTGGCGGCGCTGCTACAAACGATCAGCATTGAAATGAAAACTTCTGCCACTGCTATCATAGACATACTTTAGTGCTCATATGTGATGCTTATACATGATAAGTGTTTGTGGTTGGTCTTATTAGTTGGTTTGGTTACCTTCTCCATGATGGAAAGAACAATCATGCTAACGTTTTATGGGAGGCCGATAACTTAAAGAAACCTAAGCTCTATGCATACTATTAATTAGGTACCTTTCAGTTTCAGAACTAATTGGAATTTGAAAGCCATTGATTTGTTTCTAATTGGCTGGTCAATTAAATTTGTTTTTCTTCTGTTCTTTTCAAGTTGATGGATAACTTTTTCCCTTTGGATTTTGTATTTTTAACATATCTTCATGACGATTGGTTAAAAATCTAATGAGCCTGCATGACCTCCCATAGGCCAAATAAATAAGATTGTTAAATCCTTTTTTATAAGCTTCTTACGTGGCATATAGAGGACCAGGCAATTCCATCATTTCATCAATCAGAGTAAATAACAATCGACATCATCAAAACTTACATATCTTACTTCATATCTGATTGAGTGACTTCAGCCTGCATGTATGACTCGCCCTGTGTCAGGTGAAAACGCTGTGAGTTCCTTTTGACAAGCTTCTTACATAGAATACAGGGAGTGAGGCAAATTCACCATTTTACCAATCATAATAAATAGCAATTGTATCTTTAAAAATGTACAACTCTCCTCATATATGATTGACTAGTTTGCCTGCATGACTCCCCTCATGCCAAATAAAAAGGCTGACAATTTCTTTGGCAGGCTTCTTACATGGCATTCAGGGAGCCAGGCAAGCGCATCATTTCACCAATGGGAGAGATATAACAATTTTCATTAAGGTACCTCACTTGAACTTGACTAGAATCTGCATCATCAAAACAATACAGTATCAAATTCCAATACTCAGAAAGATTTAATTAAACAAATACACCGGGTAAAGGCTAGCTAATTCACTGTCTCACGTGTGAGTGTGATGAGATGAGTGGGAGAAAGAAACAGTTTCATTTGACAGCAAAATAAAGAGCTACGTACCCTTAATTATGTAACAGAGGGACAGAATGAGTAAGAGGAGGCTATCAAAGAGGAGGGGAATACTCTAGTTCTTGTGCTCAAGTCAAAATGACTTTGAACTCCAAGCAGGTCTCTGTAGTTTTTGCTTCTGGAGCCAATGAACCTATGGGGTATTTAAGGAGACAGAAGTGAGGGGAGAGACAAGAGAAAATCCATGAAAAAGAGGGGAGAAAAGGAAGAATTAAGGGTACAATTGGCAAAGGCGGCAACCAAGCCTTGGTTGTAACAAATAGTTCCACCAGATAGAGCCAAACCTCCTGGGTTTTACAGGTAGTCTTTTTTGGATTTTTTCCCTCGGAAAAGATGAACCCCTCTCCCCACACAAACAAATCCTCCTTTAAAAATTTTCATCCTCCACTCTTTTCAGTTACATGTAAGATATGAGATGTGCTTATCTGTCAATTTTCCTTTGTTGAAACTTGAAAACTTTTTTATTATGGGACCGTTTAGTCTTTAACGTTTAATCATTACTGTTTCATTGATGAGCACAATTAATTAATTATTTATTATTATTGAATGCACTACCCTGCTAGCAAAAGGGTCAATGACTTAGTGTGATCAATTTCCAGACGATGCCAAAACCAGTCAATAAGACAAGGCCAGAGTTGCAGTGAGCGTTAGCTGAGTTTGATGCTGGGGTCCGTTTCTCACAGAACCGAAGCTGGATCAAAATATGGACAAATGTGATCATCTAACTCATACTCCATCACCATCAAACGGTACTTAATATTATAGAAAATTTGTGCAGTGTCCATCACTGGATTAAAATATCTCTAGCCGTTGTATAAGTATGTTTCATCCTTTAACTATAGTAACAATTTAATAATTAACAGAAAAGAACTGTACTGGCATGAGACAAAAGGATTTATTTTACTTCTTGTTTTAAACAAACTATTATTATGATAATTATACTCATGTATATGGGTATTCCATATCAATCATAAGCTTTAGCTTTTTACAAATGTTACTCTAAATCATTTACTGTGGCCCCAGGAGATTAAAAGGAATAATTTCAAAGTTTCAGTGTGGTCTCAGGATATGTATATGATATCCCTGCTTAGTGCCAAATGAGGGAGTTGGGACCACTAATCCGTTTAGTCATTTCATTTTTTAAGGAATTTTATAAGGGCACTTGGCCAATCAAGGACCACAATCAACTGCGAATAAGGGAACACAAGCATCAATCCATATCTCAAAGACATGACTCATCATATGGTTGTGTCTGTGTGTGTGGAAGGTGCAACCGTGGCTCGGATATAGCAATTGGCTAAGTTGATTAGAAGTACTATAATTTTTTTTTAAATAATAATGAACAATTTCAGTGATAAAAAAATATTTTTAAAGATTAATTTTTGAACTAAAAATTATTATTTTAATAATCAAAATTTTAATAATTAATATTAATGATTAATTTAGATATTAATTTATAATAGAAATTATTTTAATTATTAATTTATAAATTAATTATAATTTTTTGAAATTATTTTAGTTATAAATAATTTTTAATTTATAAAATAATACCTAAATTAGGTGTTATATTGATTAATTATTTTTTATTATTAAAGTTAATCATTATTTAAAAATTTTGTTGTAGCAAATTATTTCATTATAGTTTTTCTTTCCGATATTAATACATTCATCCTCTTTTATCTGTTAACATATATATCGGTATTTTAAGATCCAAAAATAAGGTTTATAATTTGAGGTCCGTTTATCTTATAGCATATATCTGTGTCTTGAGATCCAAAAATAAGTTTTATAATTTGAGGTCCAGTCTGTCCGTCCAAGTTATTAACATCCTTCTCTCTCTAAGTTTTTCAAAGTAACGTATGCATGTGACAACACGAATTAAAATTCAATGAAGTATTTAATTTTATTATTAATTTCAAGTATTAAAAATGATATAAATTAAATGAAACATCAAATATTGTATTAAATATAAGTAAATGCAATTCATAATAGTATTAATGGAAACAAACATTAATTATAAGTATAAATATTAATCACTTGAGATAAAAACAAAAAAAAAATTAAATATATGCATTTATGATAATTCATAAATTTGAAATTTCCTATATATGCATTTATATTAATTATTTAATTAAAAAATAATAATTACCTATGATGCTATATGATGCATTGATACTTCAATTCAAGTCACGTATCCGTGTCCGATACTTTATCGAATCCTTATTAATGAAGTAAGTATCTAATTTATAAAGTCGTAGTTCACTACAAGAAAATCTTTGAATAATAATGACAAATTTTAGTAATAACAAATAATTAATCACTATATAGTAAACAATTTAGGTACCAATTTAAAAACTAAAATAGATTGACAATTAAAATAGTTCTAAAAAATTATAATTGATCTCTAAATTGATAATTAAAATAATTTTTACTATGAATTGATTTTTAAATTGGTCACTAACATTCCCTACCAACGTTTTGACTACCAAAATAATTGGTTTCAAAATTGCTCACTAAACATTAGTTATCAAGGTTTTGACTATTTGGTCTCTAATTAGGAAATTGGTCTCTAACATATTTTTTGTAACTAAGATTTATCATTATTTAAGAGTTTTCTTGTAGTAGTACTTTTATGATGATAATAATTTATATTTTTTATGTTGACAACTTTAGTAATATAGTTTTAATTTGGATTCACACAATAACAATCATATATTTATTATGTTTTTAAGAATTATTGTACACTTTTCAATATTCATATATCACGTATCTATCACGTATCGTATCCTATTATTTTCAAAATAAACGTATCGACGTATCAGATATGTATTGTATCTGATACACATGTGCATTATAGATAATTACAATAAATAATAATAATAATACTATTTACAAAAACTATTTATACTTGTGTATTGAGGATTGGTTATTTTAGTTTCCACATTTATTTTAATTTTACTTTTAAATAATCGTTATTTTAAATTAGAAATAATTATATTTTTATTTTTTTTAAATAACCGTTAATATTTCACATAATTATTGTATTCTTCTATTAAATACTTTGTTAAAATTTAAATAAATAGTATAAATATTATACAAAATATTTATTTTTTAATAACAATTATTTTGTAGTTTAATAAAATTTTTGCAAGAATTAAAAAAAAAGTAAGCATCTATGTTTCTATGTAAATTATATGAAGCATTGATAATAATACTAATCACTAGAAATATTTAAGGATAATATTGATTACAACCAGTATTAATAATAATATTGTGGTAAAGATATCTCTTTATCCGGTTATATTTGAACTAAATTTGTGTTCCTTGTAATTTTAATCTTAGTTTAATTTTTCTTTTAGTTTTTGTTTTCGTTCACAAATGTCAATTGGTTTTCTATTTTTTTTAGTCTCAACTTGGTTACAATTTTTGAAAAATTGATATAATTTAGCATTTTTCATTAAGAATAACGATTTGCTTTATTGGTGTAATTTATATAATCTTAAGGTGTGTTTGAATGAAGTAATTTAAGATAGTAATTCATTTATTTGGAGAATTTGAATTTCTTTGGAGTAAAATGACTTGTTTGAATTAGGAAATTAAAATGGAATTGAAATAGAGGAATTTTAAGAAGATATTTCAAATCACTAAAATAGTAGAATTTGAAATTCACTCAAAAATGAAAGAAATTGAAATTCCACAATTTGTGGAATTTCTCATTGTCCAATATTAGAAGTGTCAATTGGGCCTAGATGACCCATATGACCTAGACAGGTTGAGCTAGTCTGACGACTCATGCAGGCCGACCAGATGATCTAGACAAACCAAGTAGGCCCAGCGACACAGACGAGCTTGGCGGGCCCAACTACCAAAATGAGTCAGGCAGACCCGATAACCCAAACAGGTCAAGCGGACTCGACAACCAAGACATGTCAAACAGGCCTGATGACTCAAACGAGTTGGGGGCCTGATGAACTAGATGATCCCAACCACTCATACGGACCATGCCGTCCAAATTTTGAAATTCATACAAATTTGGTTGAGTTGACCTCGACCAAAATTTTGAAAAATTTGGTTTAGTCTGCACCAGCCAAAATTTGGCAGAATCTGATTGAGTTGGCTCTAACCTAAATTTGGCCAAATTGGACTGAGTTACATCAGCCAACATTTGACCGAATTGGGTCGAGTCAGGTCGATCAAAATTTGGCCGAATTTAAATATTTTTAGGTTACAATTATATTTGTTCAATTTAATTTCAAAAATTATATATTAAATAAATATTATTAAAATTAAATTTTATCTCATAAGATAAATTCAATTATTTTATCCAAACAAGAGATTGAAATGTAAGATATTTCAATTATTTTATCCAAACAGATTATTTAGAAAATGAAGGGAATTCAATTGCAAGAATTTCAAATATAATGTATTTCGATTTCTTAGAATTGTTGAAATGCTTCATCCAAACACAAGGTTTGTGTTAATTTTTGAAAAAAATTATTGATTCACTTCAAAAAAATTTAACGAAAATGACCAAATTGCATCAAATTTTCCAAAATCGAAACCAAATTAAGATTAAAAAAATTGGAGGACCAACTTGACATTTTTGGAAAAAAATGATCAAAAAGTGTAATTAAACTTTCAATTTTTTAATAATTTTGGAGGCCTAAAACAAACTTAAGAACGATGTCTTTCATCTAAAATTTATTTTTTGAGTTTTTTCTGATGTAAAATTATCTATTTAGTTGTCGTAATTAATTTCATTTAACTTTCACAGTGTTCTCCAACTCCAACTCGTGTTCATCACTTATTTCATTAGAGATTTCATCCCCATTATCCACCAAAAAGCAAAATCTTAACCTAGTTAGTGATTCTGCACTCCAATCCAAGCAAAAATTTCATTTTCTTATCAAAATATATGAGAAAAAAACTCTCGAAACTTATAAATAGAAAAGTACCGAAAAATAAAATGAAAAAAAAAACACATTTTTAATCCTAATACAAAT
>Ga0214542_1003952_pt1 | contig 29710 bp, 16 predicted proteins | sample CNSS1metaG_FD_160096 | JGI IMG/M metagenome (GOLD analysis project Ga0214542, IMG submission 160096) | Root nodule microbial communities from cowpea collected in UCLA plant growth center, Los Angeles, California, USA - CNSS1 | ecosystem: Host-associated > Plants > Roots > Nodule | place: USA...
TATATATATATATATATATGTATGTATGTACGAAGTTGTAGATGCTGAAAGTTTTTTTTTTATTCAAGGGGATAAGGCTGGTCAATCAAATATGAAAATAACAAAGCTATGTTAAATTGGTGAAACACGTGTACAATGATATATATGATAATGATGCGATAAATGCATTTGAGGTTATAATTTTTTTTTAAGGATTGAAGGAAAAAACACGCATCCATTTATTTTCCTTCATTTGTTTTTCATTGCATTAAATATAACCGGGCTAACAAAAGCCCACCCACATTATTTTCTATTGTTAGAGTAGTTCTGCTATTATACAAATAAAAGATTGTGATTTATATAAATATCAAAATCAATTAAAAAAATAAAAATTTAAATTGCATTTTTTCCATTTTAATTTCAGAATCTCAATTTTGGTCTTTATGTACTTTTTTTTTTTTGTAATTTTAGGTCTCATACTCTTTTAAAGGATTATAATCTTAATTAATATTGAATTTTGAAACATTTTCCGTATTGTAGATTGGGAAGAGTTAGATGCGTTGTTATCGATCGACGATTATACTGACCGAGTCCTGATTGGTGAAGAGAGAGCGAGAGCAGCATAAGGCAGTTAGACACTCCCTTAGGGGATCCCAGCCTGAACGAAACGAAACCTTAGTTCCTCTCTCTCTGTCCTCATTCCTTCGTTCGTGCGTCTATCCCAAAGAGAGAGTGAGCGAGTGAGTAGGGTTTCAAATTTTCAATCATACCAAATCGGAATCGGAAGAAATGGGCGGTGGCGGCGGCGATCACGGCCATGGAAACGGCGATTTCAGGACCAAGGTGTGGAGTATGACCGGTGGCCCTTACTGTCGTCCCAAGCACTGGAAGCGAAACACTGCCATTGCCATGTTCGGCGTTGTCCTCGTCTGCATCCCCATCGCCATGAAATCCGCTGAACTTGAGGTCCCTCTCTCTCTCTCTCTCACACAAACACACACACGCACACCGATCCGTTTCCTCTATTCGATTTAGTAAACGAATTTTTATTTTATTTTTCTGTTATAGGTTGATGATTGATTGTTTGATTGTATGGATGAAAATGTATATATTTGCAAACTATAAGGTTCAATGAGGCAATATTATGTTGTCACAATGGTGGCTTTATTTCAATTGATTTTTTCAAATGGTGTTGTGGACTTTTTCTCCGATGTTTTTTTTTTTTGCTTTTATTGATTCTTGATTATGTTGCCGCAAGCCCGCAGTGTCTCGATTTTAGTTATCAATGGCGGCAAATAATGCTACCATCGTGCCGAGGTTGTGTTTAGTGGTGTGGGAATGGTGGTGAAATTGCGGCTGAGTATCCACCGTATGCAAATATTTCCTATCAGCACTTTGACTACTTCATTTTCTGTCTAGGTTCTGATAGCTTGCAATTCCTCTGCTCAAATTCACCCCAATTTTGCCTCACCAATCACTTAGCTGGCCAAGCTCATTTATTTTCTTGCTAGACACTTAATACTTATCGGTTAATTACCCACCTTTTTATTCATAATGGGGTTTAAGGAGTCCACCTTTTTTTAGTTTCGGGAAGACCGCATCCTTGAATAAAGTGCCCGTTTTTAGCCTAATATAGTTGCCTAGATTGGCCATATATTTTTTTCTTTCACCAAAATGGATATCTCAAACTTAAAAGGATATCATTTCATATATGTCTGTAAATTTCATCTATCCTGTAATCTCCTTAACTTCTTTTTTCCTAAAAGTAAATAAGGTATACTATTATTTCTCTGGGTTACAAAAAGATGCAGAGTTTAAATCAATTCCGATCAGTGTGGACTGAAAAACGCTAGTGAAAGGCCTTGTTATGGCAGGGATTGTGTGTATCTGTGTTGTGCTACAATTGTTGCATTGTTCCAAAAGAGTTCCCTGCAAAACAAATTTGGGGAAAATGGACAGTTGTATTTCAGTTTGCTGTTGAGAATAACAACAATCATCGCCACTACATTTTTTTTTTCCAAAAGAGGAAACAAATTACAAACATTTTCTTTTTCTGTTGGTAATTTTACTAGTTTTTTTTTTTTTAAAAGAAATACAATGCTTTTTCCCATTTCACAAGGTTGTACTTAGTTGGATTTTATAGTTTATGTCAACAAGTGTCATCTATCCAGTATTCCTCTAAAACCTTTATTTAATTAAAAGGAGATCATTTAGACTCATTTTCGTGTGTGGTATACAAAGATACAGAGTTTAAAGCAATTCCAAATAATGAAGTAGGACTTTGTTTTGGGCAGGGATTGTGTGTATCGGTGTTGTGCTACAATCATTGCATTATTCCGAAAGAGTTCCCTGCAAAACAAATTTGGGGAAGATGGGCAGTTGTGTTTCAGTTTGCTGTTGAAAATAACAACAATCATCGCCACTACATTTTTTTTTTTTCTGAAGAGGAAACAAATTACAAACCTTTTCTTTTTCTGTTGGTGATTTTTCTAGCTTATATTTTATTTTATTTTTTAAAATACAATGTTTTTTCCCTTTTCACAAGGTTGTGCTTAGTTGGATTTTATAGTTTATGTCAGCAAGTGTCATCTATCCAGTATTCCTCTAAAACCTTTATTTAATTAAAAGGAGATCATTTAGATTCATTTTCGTGTGTAGTATACAAAGATACAGAGTTTAAAGCAATTCCAAATAATGAAGTAGGACTTTGTTTTGGGCAGGGATTGTGTGTATCGGTGTTGTGCTACAATCATTGCATTATTCCGAAAGAGTTCCCTGCAAAACAAATTTGGGGAAGATGGGCAGTTGTGTCTCAGTTTGCTGTTGAAAATAACAACAATCATTGCCACTACATTTTTTTTTTCTGAAGAGGAAACAAATTACAAACTTTTTCTTTTTCTGTTGGTGATTTTTCTAGCTTATATTTTATTTTTTTTTAAAATACAATGTTTTTTCCCTTTTCACAAGGTTGTGCTTAGTTGGATGTTATAGTTTATGTCAGCAAGTGTCATCTATCCAGTATTCCTCTAAAACCTTTATTTAATGAAAAGGAGATCATTTAGATTCATTTTCGTGTGGTATACAAAGATACAGAGTTTAAAGCAATTCCAAATAATGAAGTAGGACTTTGTATTGGGCAGGGATTGTGTTTATCGGTGTTGTGCTACAATCATTGCATTATTCCGAAAGAGTTCCCTGCAAAACAAATTTGGGGAAGATGGGCAGTTGTGTTTCAGTTTGCTGTTGAAAATAACAACAATCATCTCCACTACATTTTTTTTTTCTGAAAGAGGGAACAAATTACAAACTTTTTCTGTTGCTGATTTTTCTAGCTTATATTTTATTTTTTAGAAATACAATGTTTTTTCACATTTCACAATTTTGTCCTTAGTTGGATTTTTCGTTTATAGTTTATGTCAGCAAATGTCATCTATCCAGTATTCCTCTTAACCTTTTCTTTAATTAAAACGGAAATTATTTAGACTCATTTTCCTGTGTGGTATACAAGGATGCAGAGTTTAAATCAATTCCAAATGGTGAAGTAGGACTTTGTTTTGGGCAGGGGTTGTGTGTATCGGTGTTATGCTACAATCATTGCATTATTCCGAAAGTGTTCCCTGCAAAATGAATTTGGGGAAGATGGGCAGTTGTGTTTCAGTTTGCTGTTGAAAATAACAACAATCATCTCCTTTACATTTTATTTTCCATAAGGGGAAACAATTGTCAAATAATTTTTGTTTTGTCAGCGAGTTTTTTTTTTGTATCCTTAGTTGGTGATTCTACTATCTTTATTTTAATTTTTTGAGATATACATAGCTATATTCCTTTTCAAATGGTTGGTCTAAGTCGGACATTATTTCATGGTATGCAACCAAATGTCAAGTATCCTTATTACCTTAGCTTTTTCTTCTTTTTTTTTTAAAGAAGACGAGTTAGACTACTTTTTCTGTGTGGTATGCAAGAATGTGTTGTTTAAGTCAATTCCAAAAGGTGTAGGTTGATAGACTGGGGTGGAGTAAGGCCCTGTTGTTTTGGTGGGGATTGTGTATAACAGTGTTGTGCTGTAATATTTTGCTTTACTCTGGAGGAGTTCCCAGAAAAAACAAATTTGGAGAAGATGGGCAGTTGAGTTTCACTTTGATGTGAAAATGACAACAATCATCTCCCTCACATTTTTATTTTCAAGATGGAGCACATTTCTTGTTTCTTTTGGTGATTCTACTGCTAGCTTTAATTATGTTATTTTAATTTTCTAAAAGACAATGTTACTATATTCTTTTCTACAAGGCTGTGCTAGGGTTATTAGCCTGAGACTGGTAACATCACTTAAAGTATAATGTTAAACTTGTTAGCGATAACTATTTAATATATGTTGCTAAACTTGTTATTAGTTGTAGAAATTGCTGGTTTTATGTAATGGATATAGACTCTGAATACAAGATATTGTATGGTAAATGCATTATGATAATGATATGATACAAAATATGAAAAACTAGTTTCTATAGGAATTCAGACTCATAAATCAGATAGTGAAACAAAATAAGAAATAAAAAGAAATATGAGAACCATCAAGGGAGATAATTTAAGATGGTCTAATTTTTTTTTCTCTAGATACTATCAAGACATTGTGTAACATTTTGTAAACATTCCAACCATGGTTGTCAAAATTGTAGACCCTTCCTTGGATTAGACAACAGGGGTAGAAATTTAGAATTTGAGATCATAATTTAAGACAAGATGTAAAATTATATTTAAGAATATATACACATAAAATAAGGCAAATAAGAAAATAGTTAGACGATGACAATCATGAGTAATATCCAAATGCTTTCGCACAACTTTCTTGGGAAACTGTTTTGGTCTCCTTTTATTTTGGGGAATATTTGAGATGTGTGCACAAGATAAGTATAAAAGTGAGGGATGGAGATAATCATACATGGTGTCACATACGGTGTCAATTATTTCATGTGCTCGAATAATGGAACTATAAAATATCCTTTTTTGTTAAAACTTTAAACTTTCAAAACAGTAGGAGCACCAGCAAAAGTAGGGGTACTAGTACTGCAGGTGCACTAGAACCAATCTGAAGGAGCACTAGCATTCTCGATGACATTTTCCAACAGCAAACAGCATAAGCTACCAATCAGAAGCAACACTCAAACTTTACCTGGTCAGAGACAAAGCCTATAAGAAACTAACTATAAAGTAGTGTCCTGAGCAGGTATTCTGTGTTCCTGATCAGAGAACAACAGCCTGTAGGATTCCGTAAACTTCCTTGGTGTTGGGCTAATATCTGAATGACAATTTTACTACTATAATTCTTACACTTACCCTTAGGCTGAAGCTTTAAGTTCATTACTAGGTACAAATAGTTATGAACTAAAACTGTCTTTAGTTTCTTCAAAGACGGCACTGAAATTAAGATTGAATCAAACTGATCTGTGTATACCCATACTAAAACGTGGGGTTAAGATTGACAGACAATTGGATGTGTACTTTTTGTCTTGACCTCTTTCATTTCGATGCTTTTTGGGCATCAAATACTTTGAAATTATTGAGCATATAAACCTGTTTGATAGTTACATACTATGGAGCATATTTTGTCCATTATTTAGATCTTATGCTCTCTGGTTCTAGATTTATGTGCATATAAAATTCATATTTTGGGTTAGCAGCAACCTGATTAATTTCCTATGGTTTAGTTTGATATGCCTGAATAGATGATTGATTTGAATTTCTATTATATAAGTAGTGGAAGAATCTGGTTCAACCTTTTTTAGTTGCTGTTCTTTATTTCTGTAAATGTGAGGGTAGGGTGAGTCTTGGCTCAGATTAATTATTTTCTCAAGTTGCTGCCTTGTGACCTTGCTGGGATGATGCTATATGGTGTACTCATTTTTTTTTTCTACTTTATTCATTTTTGGTAATTTGTTGTTTTATGTTTGCTCGTAACTATGACTGTATGGATTGGCTAAGAATTATTTTTTTATCTTTCAGCAACGACCACATCATCCTGTTCGCCCCATCCCTTCCCAACTCTGGTGCAAGAACTTTGGAACTAAAGACTATGAATAATCGGAATATCAATTGCATCACTGGTGTGGGGGTCCATATCATGTCAAGCAAACATTATTTGTTAAATGCTCTAAGAATATGAACAGCCTTAAAGAGTTGCTGTTGTTGATGTTATCCAAGACTTTGATCTAGGATCAAGTAGTGACATACTTTATTTTTTGGCTATATTTGATGGACATCCATTTTAGAAATGATGAAATTAAATAAGTGCTATTTTCTGAAGTTTTGATTCGAGAGCCTGTTGGAACCGATATTACTCGTTACTGTAATAATTGTAACTGTGCTTTTATAACTTTGCCTATACCTTCTCGCATTAGTTCTTTCCCCTTTTAAATGCCATGTAGAAAAAAAGAAAGTAGAATTTTAGTGTTTTTAATGAATGAAAAAGTTGAAGTTATTCCAACCTGCACGATCGAATATTTAAAAATATATCGATTTCTCTAAATTCACAATTTTATGTTTAGGTGCATGACCTTATGATTTTGATGTTTAGGAGGTAAGCTTGCACAGAAATAGCCTTGCTAAGCATAACTTTTGTGATGTTATAGGTTTTTCAAATTTAGAAATACCCAAGTATGTATTATGAAGAACAATCTGATGCTATTGTTATTTTCCTTACATTATATGTGGGAAAGGTATTTGCATAACTACGTGTAATGTGGCAAGTGAAGTCGTGAACAATTTTGATTCTTCTACGATGCTATGGCCAAATAATGAATGCCCAGTTGCCAACTGAACGAATGAGCTGAAAGTCGCAAAATAATAGAATGAAAAGATTTGGTTCCAAGGTTTAGAAGGGTCAAGCTATATCCATCCATTGAAGCTAGTTAAATGGAATCAAATTCTTTTTTCTTTTTTTTCATTTTCTTAGTATTTTTTACCTGCTCTTATTAAACTTAGTCTAAGTAGATAAGATCCTCTTTAGCATTAATTTTTCCCATTCACAGACTCTCACCAGGTTGAACCATATTCTCTTGGTAATATGGAAAGAGAAAAATGGGTTTTATTCTATTGAGTGAAATTTTAACCACTTGAAAAGGAACATGAGGAATGTATTCTGACAACAAATCTTACTGTTGTCTGTGTTGTTTTGAGAGAGCAGTGGTTTAGTTTGGTGAGCATGTGTCTATGGGGGACCAGTCTGAGTAGAAGGTAGTGTTGCTATTGTTGGCCATCTAATGTGGACATGGCATATTCTTAACACCACTTCCTAAAACTTAGACTCACATGTCCAGTTTTAGCCTGTCAAAAAGACATACATTGAAACAGGACACTGCTATGTAATTGTAAATCAATGATGCTCTGTTCCACACAAATGAAAAATAAAATAAAATTTAAAATATATGTTACAACATTTAAATGCTCTATCATCATTCAATCAAATGAAGAAGTTGACATTAAAAAATAAAATGATGTTTTTGTATTACAACATTTAACTATTTCGTACTGAATTTGTTAGTATCATAAAGTGTGGCAAAAACTTCCCTTCAAAAGTTAAAAATAGTTACATTTGCTAGAAATAAAAACTTAAACTTAAACTTAAGACGCTTGCTTCACTTCCTTGTGGTGGGATTAATTATAGAATCTGAATTCAATGTTAATAAAAATAATTAATTTCACTACTTAATTTTTTAAAAAATGGTTTTTTTTTAATAAAATAACTATTTATTATAACTTTAAATAAGTTTGAGCAAACTTATTTAATAAAATAAAAGAAAAATCTATTTTTTAAGAAGTAACTAGAAGTTTATTCAACTACAATATAAGAAAACCATATCTCATTAGAATTTTCAAAATGTCCATCTTATTCATTTGACACGTATCATTTCCATTAATTTTTCTGTCATTTTACCTCCAACTACTATTCAATGGACAAAAATATCCTTATCAACTTTATTAATCTACAAAGCTGCCACTTATCAACTATAATATAAGAAAACAATATCCCAGTAAAATTTTCAAAATATCCATCTTATACACTTCGACACGTGTCAATTTCATTAGATTTGCTGTCATTTTGTCTCCGACTACTATTCAATGGACAAAAGTATCCTTACCAACTTTATTAATCTACAAAATTGTCACTTATGAAATACCTCTACTATTATACCTAATTTAAAAAATTATTATTCCAAACTATTAAATTTTTAACGATTATAATAATAATAATTATTATTATTAACAATTATTATTATTAACTACAACTATTATTGTTATTGTTATCTTTAATATTATCAACTATAATTATTTTTAATAATATATTATCATTATTGTAACTATAATAATAATAATAATAATAATAATAATAATAATTATTATTATTATTATTATTATTACTATTATTGACTATAACTATAATAGTATTATTATTTATAATCAACTATAACTATAAATATTATTTATATTATTATTAATGTTATCAATTATTATTGTTATTATTAATTATTATTATTCTTTCATATTAATTATAATTATTTTTACTATTATATTATTATTATTATTGTTATTAATATTAAGAATTATAATTATTGTAATAATAATAATAATTATTATTAATATTAGGAACTATCACCATTATAATAATAATTATTGTTGTTATCAATTCTAATTGTAATTAGAACTATAATTCTATTATTAATAATTGTAATTGTAACAATAATTATTATTATTAATTATAATTATTGATATATTATTATCTATTATAACTATTTTATTATTAAATTTTATTATTAAAACTATAATAATAATAATAATAATACTTATTATTATTAAGAGTTATAATTATTATAATAGTTATTATTATTATTATTATTATTATTATTTTCATTTATAATTATTATTATTAACTATAAAGAACTATAATTATTATTATAATAATTACTTTCTTATCAACTGTAAATAATATTATAATTATATTATTAACAATAATAATTATTGTTATAGACTACTATTATTAGTACATTATTATTCTATGACTATTTTACTAATAATAATTGTTACCAACTGTAATTTTTATTATTAATTATAATTATTTTTATATTACATTATTATTATTATAACTGTAATAATAATATTAACAATCTATAATAATATATAAAGAGATTTTTTCTTTTGTATCCATATTTCATAATACCAGTTTACTTTTAATTATTTAAAAAATTAATTATTTTATAAATAATTTATTTTTAACTATTATTTTAAAAATCTCTTTTGTCTCAAATCATTATTTTAATAATTTTTTTATACATATCTTATTTTTTTTAATTTTACATTAAAAAACTATTTTAAAAATTATTTATATATTTATTATTGATCTTAACCTAAATTTTTTAAAAATTAAAAAATAAAAACACACAAGCACGACAAAACATGTATGTTTACTAGTAATAATAATAATTATTATTATTAAAACTTATAACAATAATTTTAATTATTATATTATTATTATAACTACTATCATACTTAATTTACAAAATTATGATTATCAAAATATTAAATTAATAACTATAATTACTATTATTTTTATTATCAATAATTTTTATTTTGTTATTATTAATTATAATTATTATTATATTATTATCAACTATAATTATAATTATTATATTATTATCAACTATTATAATGATAATAATAATTATTATTATAAATCATAATAATAATAATAATAATAATAATCATTATTATTATTATTATTATTATCAATTATAATTATAATTATTATTATTATTTGAGTATAAGTATTATTCATTACTATATCAACTATAGATGTTCTGATTATTATATTATTATTATAAGTAATCATAACAATAATTATTATTAATAAAAACTATAATTATTATAATAATTATTATTTTATTTTCAACTGCAATTATAATTGTAATTAAATTATTACCAATTATAATTATTATAAAAATTATTATTATTATTATTATTATTAAATATTATTATTATAAGTATTGTTATTAGTAAGAATTATATTTATTATTATTGTAATTATAAATTATAATTATTTTTATCAGATATAGCTATTTTTTATTGTTATATTATTTTTTGACTATTATTATTAAGAACTATAATTTTGATTATATTATTATAAATGTACTATAGTACCTAATTTACAAAAATTGTCATTCTCAAAATATTAAATTATTAACAACTATAATAATAATAATAATAATAATAATTATTATTATTATAAATAATACAACTATTATTACTATTATTAATTATAATTATAATAATAATAATAATTATTAACTATAATTTTTATTATTTTTATTTTTATCCATACAAGATATTATATAGTTGTATTATTATTATAATTAGACACATATTTTATTTTTATTATTATATAATAATATTTCAATTACTTGATTTTTTTAAATTTATTTTATAGTAAATGTATATCTTTATATATAATTATAAATTATTTTTGTTAAGATTAACATTAGTATTAACATTGCATTAATATTTATAGGATAAACATTATTATTATTATTATTAGTTTCTTATTGTTATTATTTTTATTATTATTATTGATAGTGGTATTATTATTGTAAGTGTTTTTTTTAATTATAAAACTAAATACTTTTAATAAATATATTTTTAATATTATTAAAATATTATACTTTATATTTATATTAATATTATTTATTAATATTTTTAATGGTTAAATAATTTTATTAAAATTTATTGAGATAAATATCATAACAATTGTATTATTATTTTAAAAGAAATTGAAAAAAAACCGAAAAATGAAAAGGCCCGTGCGTATATAAAAAACGGATGGGATAAAAAAATAGATAAATTTTATTTTACCTTAAACATTCACACATCATTTTAAACTTATATAAGAATCACTTAAAAGTAAATTAGTTTTTGACGAACACTATTTTTAAACAAATAAACCTTACTTCATCTATATATATATTTTTCTATATCTTTTGATCATATATTAATTGCACCGCATACTTTTCTTTTTCCTCTCTTTTCTCACTTTATACTGTACAAGTTGTTGTATAGATTAACTATTTAAATATCAATTGTATTCAACTTTAAAATAAATGTTGGGTTCGCATAACCCTAAATAATGATATTGTGGAAGAGACATTTGGACAATTATAAAAGTTAATATTTTCTTATGTATTTGTTAATTGTTTTATTTAGTCAACTTTTCTCGTGGCGATGTGTCATTCTTTTTATCCAATAATCTTCTTTTATAAAAATTAATTAATCATTTACATTATTCGTTATTCGTTTTTAATTTGTTTTATTAAATCAATTTGTGTTGTATGGTGGCGTGTCATATATATTTTTTCTTCCAATTGTTTTCGACAGAGAGATTGATGGAAACAATTATAAAAATTAATGTTTTTTCATGTATTTGACATTACTTTTAAGAAGCTAACTTATTGGTCGGTGACATGATATTATTTACTTTAATTCTCATTTTGAATTTTCAAAGTTATGTGTCATCGTATTAATCTCTTAAACAATATTATCACTACAAATTTTGCTCGAAAAATATTTTTTTTTTTAAATATTTAATTTCTTACTAAATTAGTGAATTAAATTATATTCTTTTTTATTATCAATTTAGTTATCCACAAGGATCAATTTTCTGAAAATTTGAATCTTTTACCTTAAATATTTAATTTCTCAAATATTCTCTCTGTTTTGCCATTTTAGTCTTTCGTATGGATCAATATTGAAACATTTATACTTTTAAGGAACAAATATCAACAAATCATTGGTTGATATAAAATTTGGTAGACTAATAAAACGACCATACAAATCTTTGGGAAATTAATTTAGTCTCAATTTAAAAAAAAAAAATACTATAATGATATGTGAAGGACCGAATTAAAAATTTTACTGTTTTTTTTTTTCATTAGATTAATATTTCATCATGTTCTGGGTTAAAGATTATCATAAAGACCTTCGTTAAAAATTAAATACATCTGCAAATATTTTGTGAAAAATTGTCATATTTATTCAAATAAAAATTGAATTTTTATTATTTGTAATACTTAACTTGTAATCCTTTAACCACTAATTATTGGTTAATGCGTAATTATTTCATTAACCAAAAAAAATTAGAATCTAAAACATAGTTTAAAAAAATCTAAATAATTTTATGAAAAAAAGAAGACAAAGTACGACATAGACAAAACTAACTAGCGTTTGCCATCCCCATCGCCACCAACCTCTTTTTTTTTTCTTTTTCTTATATATAAATAAATAAAACACTTTTTTTTGGTAATAAAGAAAATAGTGCATGTGTTTTATTCACGCGAGTTATGATAGTCGCTATCTTTGGGCATCCCTACCCGAATCTCTCCCGGGCAGATTTTACTTCTGTAATTGTCTATCTCAGACTGCCCGAATTCATCGGGTAGCACCTGCAACACTAACTGCTTCAAACTGTTTCAACTCTCGGAAACAAACTGAGGAGAGAGAAAGCTAGAGAGAGAAAGTTCCTGACGCTATAAATACCCTGGCGTTCGTTACCACCTCCCTCAATCATTACCTCACAAACTACATAGTTCTCTCCTTCGTTGAAGATGCCTCGCAGCTCACAAAGACCGAACCAAATCTAAATTTCTTTTAGCTTCGGTTTATCGTAGTGTTGTAGGTGGTGTTGTTGGTGCTGCATTTGATTTTAATTTCGATTTCCAAGAATGTGGAAGGTTGTGCGATTCGCGGCGTCCAGATCACGGCGATTCTCCACGGCGATTCCCGGGCCGTGCAAGGTCCACAAGCGCGGCACTGATATCCTCCATGATCCTTGGTTCAACAAGGTTCGCCCTGTTTTCGATCGACACTGTTTTTCACTTTGCTAACTTTGTTTTTTATTTATTTATTTAATCGTGTTTTTTATGTTGGTGAATTTGTTTGTTTGTTTGTTTGCTAGTTTAGTTTATTCGGTTGAAAGGAAACTAGCTATAACCTGAAAAGAGATGGAAGCGATTGATTATTATCTTTTCATACAATATAATTATTTTAAGAAGACCTCTGCATCAACTTGTGTGGAGTTGTTCAATTTAACGAGTGATTTTGAGTTAAAACCTTGAGTTTATAGGTGCAAAGGAGAGTATTTTTTGCTAATAGCATTATACGTTACAAGAGGAAGTTATTGTTAAGCGGTTCAGGATCATCACTTATAATTTGGTGTCGTTAATTTTTTCCTATAATTTGAAAAGTGTCACGTTAAGAATGGACCAGACCATAAACATAATGAACCAGAGCATCTGGTAATTTTTTCCCCATACATGCCTTTTCTTAGAAAGGTTGAAAGTGAATATTTAATTATTTTACTGTTACCGTTCTAGTTGACGCTAAATTAATTCAGATAGATTGTATCAAACGTAATTTTAGTAACATTCCAAATGAATTTTTTGTATAAATTTGTAGCTCTGTGATTTGTTTTATTTATGTAGAAAGTGTGTAATCGGGACCCTCAGTGCATGCATGAAAGGTTTTTTCTGTTTTGGTGGATAAATGTTAGTTGGTAGTTTGTTAGTGGGAAAAATTGAACTCACAACATATTTAAATCCATCAAATCAACTTATAACTCCCGGTAGTGGGGAGTTGAACCCACAGACATGCATGAAATGTACAATCTAAAGTGGACAAAATTTGTTATTATATTTACGCGGTATCTGTTTTGAGTTAGTTTGGGTAAATGACTAATATGGATTCATTAAAAGATGTTTTTCATTGAGATAAATATATTATGTTTACTATCTCTGACATAAAAAATTCAAGCTACTCATGGCTGTGCTTGATCACTGTTTGGGATTCTAGTACTTTATTTACTTAATTAATTTTTTATATGTAGGATACTGGTTTTCCCATAACTGAAAGGGATCGATTGGGGCTTCGGGGCCTTCTTCCTCCTCGTGTCATTTCATTTGAGAATCAATATGATCGGTTTAGTAAGTTTTAAACCTATCCGTTTCATGCTATATGTATCTGTTCGTCAGTCTCAGGAATTATTGCTTGCTCATCTTTAGACCCCACTTGTGTGTTTGGCTTCGTGTTTGCTCCTTCTTCGATTATATTTGACAGCCGTAATATTATTATTTTTCAGTGGATTCATATAGATCTTTGGAGAAGAATACACGGTGCCAATCAGATAAATTTGTTTCCTTATCCAAATGGAGGATCTTAAATAGATTGCATGACAGGAATGAGACTCTGTATTACCGAGTGAGTTTGATGATGAAGTTGGCTTGCGGATATGAGAATATATTACAACGGTTATTCGTATTATTATGGGATTTTTATCTTGCTTACCTTTTTCTATCTCAGGTTCTTATCCGTAACATCAAAGAGTTTGCTCCAATAATCTATACTCCTACCGTTGGATTAGTGTGTGAAAATTATTCAGGGTTATTTAGACGCCCGCGTGGAATGTATTTTAGTGCCAAAGATAAAGGAGAGATGATGTCAATGATCTATAACTGGCCATCTGACGAGGTATTGAACTCGTCTTGGTAAAATTATGCCTTCCTTTCTTTTCATTCATGATAGAAAATGGAAGGGAATTTTACTTTTCATTCTTCCCCTGTAATCCATACAGCTTTCTTAAGATTTTGACTTGCAAGGGTTAAAACTATTGAAACTTGGTGAATTCTTTGGCAGAGTTTATTATATTTATCTGTACTCCCTGAGGGATAATCTGGGATATTGCTGTTTCTTTTGTAGAAAAAAAATTCTAAGAAATTGACAGATTTGTCAGGGACCCGAAGAAGTTTCATCTTATGAGGATCCATTTTTTGGTATCAAAGATGACTTTTCTTGGACATGAATATTAGTGTATTTTCTCGTTATTTTTTTTTTTAAATTTACTCTCCGTTAGAGGGAGGACTATGTAGGTATTAGGTTTATAAAACAGAGGGGAGGTAGTTCAAAAAAATAGAATAATGTAGAAGGTTTATAAGAACTTTGGTACCATGGGGTGCCTAACTCTCATATGAAGTAAGTATGAGATCTTGAGTCGATTCTCCCTCCTAAATAGGTAGCTCATGAGGGTGAGTATATTATATTTGTTTCGTTGTTGTTAAGTGACATTATTCTATGCTGTCATATTATCTGCCTTGCATGAAATTGATAATTGTTTTAGTTTTATACTGAATTTTTCTCGTGATTTTGCTATTTAGTTGTGATTGTGGTTACTTCGTGTTTTCTCACTTTACCTGACTTCAATGATAAATGTTCTGGTAACTGGGTACGGTTCAACTATTTACATGCTTTGCGAAAATTTTTGAAATTTTCTGTTCCGTGGATAGCAAAATTGCTCCCTGGCTTGATATGTTATTGGTTATATATTGTAATCATCTTGTTTCCTCGGTTCAGGTAGACATGATTGTCCTGACAGACGGCAGTCGTATTCTTGGCTTGGGTGACCTTGGCGTTCAGGGCATAGGAATACCTATCGGAAAACTTGATATGTATGTTGCTGCTGCTGGTATCAACCCACGAAAAGTATGTCTTTCCCCTTCCTTTCTCTTTATATCTTGAATTTCATCATAACTTGGGCACATCATGTGTTACTGGTGGCCCAGGCCAGCTGAGAGGTTATTTTCTTTAGTGAAATGGATAGATGAATTTTTGTAGGGTGGGTTGGGTTGTTAACTGTTTTATGATGCTGAATAAATCTAATTTTGTTTATGTTTTATATTTGTACGTTTATCTTGTGTACAATTACACGTAATCAACAAATGAAATGGAAACGAGTTCATAAATCTTGACTTTGGGTCTGTTTAGATGAGTTTCTTCATAAGTACTTTTAGGAGAAAAAAAAAATGAAACGGACTTCTCTATAAACTAAAATTAATTTATCTACAAGTGAAATTTTTAGAGAAGTTCTATGAAAAACTTCTACAAATTAAATTATGGGGGGAAACTAATTTCAATTTTTCGACCTATTTTTCTCTCTTAAGAGTGTTTATGGAGAAGTTTGTCCAATTGATCTTTTGTTATAAACTTATAATTGTTGATTTTGAATAATGTTTTAATTTTGATTTTCTTTACTTTTTAACTGCTACTTGGTAATTTTAGTAACTCTGATTTAACTTGTATAGTGTGCTGTTTTTCCAATTGTTTCAGATACTTCCAGTTATGTTAGATGTTGGTACAAACAATGAAAAGCTACTCAAAGATCCCCTTTGTGAGTAGAACTCAATTCTGCTCCTAATTTCTATGGTTGTTGTTTGTCTCACTTTTTCATTTACCATGGACATGTTTGCTTTGTAAGATGAGGAAGATTTCATGTTTTCCAGTATCCTAGATTTTGTGGTTGAGTAATATAACCTATTAAGCAATGGCTTTTCTGCTTTATTTAGCAAAGTTTATCTGATTATATTGTGCTCCAATGATGAGTTCGAATGGGATTTTTGAATCACTTTGGCATTGTTGATCTCTTGAGCATGCAAAAAGATAATATGGTAATTCCACGTATTTGACATCATAAAAGTTACTATATTCTGACATGATTCTCGTTTGTCAGATTTAGGAGTTCGACAGCCTAGGTTGGAAGGTGAAGAGTACCTATCGATTGTTGATGAATTCATGGAAGCTGTACACGCTCGATGGCCTAAGGCTATTGTTCAGGTTTGCTTTTCTTTTAAAACATGGTTCTCTCAGTGTTCAGTTTAGAATTTAATCATCTAGTAACCGGATGATTAACTTATTTTTTCAGTTTGAGGATTTCCAAATGAAGTGGGCTTTTGAAACCCTGAATCGATATAGACAAAGGTTTTGCATGTTTAATGATGATATACAGGTAAGAAAGTGATATTATATTTTGTTACATTTAAAATGTTCAAGGTGCTAAGCAATGCGTTATTTTCTTAAGTGACTTCTAAAAACGTCAATTTTTTCATCATTTCCATTGTTTAATAGGGCACCGCCGGGGTTGCACTTGCTGGGCTATTGGGAGCTATAAGATCCCAAGGTCGACCATTGTCTGATTTTTTGAAACAAAAGATAGTTGTTGTTGGAGCTGGGAGGTACTTGCAAAACTAATTTTGATGTATCTGTTTGTTTTGTTGTTCTATCATGCTCCTTATATTGGTATTTTCTGCTTTAATCTTGCTGCCAAAATTCTGTTTTACGTGATACTTTTTTGCCTGGTGGGCAGTGCAGGGCTTGGTGTTCTTAAGATGGCTGCCCAGGCTGTTTCAAGAATGTCAGGGGGCAGTGGAACGGCTACCACTGCTAACAGCCCGTTTTTTTTAATTGATAAAGATGTATGCTTTCATGTTCTTTGCTTTCAGTGTGCATTAAGTTACAACTCTCAAAAATAAAAATTGTATTCGTAATAATATATTATCTGGATCCCTCGTGATTTTGGCTCAACTTTGTTATTCAAATATCTTCATTTTTTATTTTCAAATTCTGTCTTAAATTCTCTTCATTTATGAGTAACATCGTCATACATATTTTTTTGTATCCTCTTTTGGATTCTGTTATTTCTGTGCATGCTTCTTTTTTTCTATTTTTATTATGATACATCACGTTTTTAATAATGATGTGATTGTTGAATGTAGGGTCTTGTCACCACGGAAAGGAGCAATCTAGATCCAGCTGCTGTTCCATTTGCCAAAAATCCAAGAGATCTTGAAGGACTTACAGAGGGTGCTAGTATAATTGAAGTGGTAAATGCTACGGAATTTGTTGGAGAAAAACTTTATTCACTTTCATATGTTATTTATTTTACATTTATATCATAATGAACAATTATTTTTGTGTAAGAGTAAATTAAATAATGCTTATGAAGAATAAAAATTATGCATTCTAAGCCATACTTTAATTGTTTAATGGTCCTTAGGTTAAGAAGGTTAAGCCACACGTGCTACTTGGATTGTCTGGAGTTGGTGGTGTTTTCGACACGGAGGTAATTACCTTATGTTTATTCCTCAGTGAAGTATATTTGATTAAGTGAAATACATTTGCATTGAAAAAATGTCTTGTTTTTATATCTTTGAGTTCTGCTTCCTTCATTTTATTGCAATTGGGTTTCTTCAATTTAATGGTTGAGATTCAACTCAGGTGCTTAAGGCAATGAGAGAATCTGCTTCAACAAAGCCTGCTATCTTTGCAATGTCTAATCCCACCGTGAATGGTTTGTTTCTACAAGGCTTATTCAGTACGGGCAATTGCTTAATTATGTCCAACGTTTTCATTTTGACACCTGTTTCGTTATCACTGGGACAGCTGAGTGCACTGCTATTGAAGCTTTCAGTCATGCTGGAAAGAATATAGTTTTTGCGAGTGGAAGCCCTTTTGACAATGTAGATCTCGGTAATTATCACTCTGTAATATGATTCATTGGTTTTTGAAGTATGCTGTCAAGTTCAAAATTCTTCAGCCGCGGAGGCTTTGTTGTAGGAAGATTCTTGTTTCTTTACATTTTCGACGTTCATTTCAATATTATGTTTTACCATAGCCTCCAAATGAATTTTTGTACAGGAAATGAAGTTGGCCATGTCAATCAAGCCAACAATATGTATCTGTTCCCAGGGTAGGCGTGCCTTTGTGGCCCTGTATTTTTTTTTTTCACAAATCATGCCACTCAGTGGAAACATTGACGTAATTATATTGCAACATTTCATTCAGGGTTGGTTTGGGTACACTTCTATCGGGTGCTCGTCATATAACAGACGAAATGTTGCGAGCAGCAGCTGAATGGTATATTTAATTTGTACAGTTCTTTTGTTCAACCAAAAGCTATTAGACTCGATTTCAATGGAAATGTATGAATTATTTTCTTGATGTATGTAGGGCTGCTCTCAATTGAGCAGTCTGACCTTGTATTCTTTGTTGTGTTGTGTAAGTCATTTTATCTGTTCTTTACCTACTTTCGTTGAAAAGCTTAATAAGTTTTCTGGGTGTACATTGCCGCTCATTAATAAATAACTTCCGCTCTGATGAGATGCCTCTTTGGGCCGTTTTAAATACATTACTAACTTGCTGTTTTATCCTCTCAGCCTTGCTTCATATATGACAGATGAGGAGGTCCAAAAAGGAATCTTGTTTCCATCTATTGACTGGTAACGTTCCCTTTTTTCCTTGTTACGACTTGTTTTTCATTTTGTCAGGGCTCTCCTCTCCTTTTCCATGGATCCTTTTTGAACCACTATGATAATTAAAACTTAATCTGTATAAACACTAAAACTGATTCTTGGAACGTATATTGGATATGGATGCCATGTACGGTACTAAATCTAACAATATAGTTTTGGTTTACTCATCCCTTAACAAAGATGTTCATTGTGGCCTTCTGTAATCAAACGGTACTTTGTTGGGCAGTATTCGGAATGTTACAGCTGAGGTTGGAGCTGCTGTTATTGGTGCTGCGGTTGCAGAAAATCAGGCTGAAGGACATGGTGAAGTAGGGTTGAGAGAACTAGCAAACATGTCAAAAGTATGGGAATTTCAAATTTCTCACTAATAATACATTATATATTCATAATCTGGTTGACTGTACTGTTAAATTTGCATGTTCTGAGGAGAGGGTGAAGTTCTGAAGTTTAATACAGTTGCAGTTTGCGTCTAAATATTGCAAATTGACTAGTCCCCATATTTTGTGCCTTAGTTCTGAGCATGTGGATGCTACCTTGGTCTGATGTATAATTCTGCTGCTGCTAACTCATGCTTGTTGGTTTGGTTGCAGGAGGATACTGTGGAGTATGTGAGAAGCAATATGTGGTTACCTGAGTATTGCCCCCTTGTTCATGAAAAATGAAATTGTTTGAAGGAAGTCCTTTTGGTAATCGTAGCTCAGTTCAGTTCCTCAACTAAGCCGTTTACTATTTTTCATTTTTGATCTTAGCTATTGATGACTAGCAAGGTTTTGATTGTTGAAGTGGTGGGTGAGAAGGGGAAAAGGCTGCGTAGGCAGTGAATTCTGTTTTAGTCCCTTTCATTGTGAAGCTTCACTAGTATTATAGACAACTGCCTTACACTGCTTCATTTGCTTATTCACATTTACAACTGTGAAAATCATGCATTCTTACAATCTGATTCACGTTAATAAATAGTTTTAAAAATTCGTTTGAAAGATACCTAGAGTTCATGGACAATGATTTCATAATTTGTTTTTAAGAATAGAGTTTACTTGTAATGTTTTGGATCAGAAAAGTGAACCTATCATTTAACTTACATTATTAGGCCTAGCTAGACTTCGCTCTTTAAGAATTAAATCAAATCTAAACTTTCATAGTAACTTGCTTGTTTAAAAAGGTAAAAAAAAACCTTTTATGTGTAATAGATTATAACTTATTTATAAAATGTTAATATTTTTTATTTTTTTTACTATATTTGTTGTAATATAATTCATTATCTATTAACCATGTTGATTTACACAAATTTAAAATTATAAAAGTTAAATTTATATTTTTGATTAAGGTCTTGTGAAAAACTGTTTTTTTTTACGTAATTTTTTATATCTTATATTATATTATATGTTATATATATATATATATATATATATATATATATATATATATATATAATTATATAAAAGTTATAATTATTAATAGACTTTAGGTTAAGAATATAATAAGTTAATCAGTCTTTTAAAGATTTTATAACAAAATAAACTATTAAACATACATCTAGGTTAAACCCAATTAATTTCATGTTGATCGACCCTAATTTTAAAAAGTGCTATGATAGACCAATTGACACTTAAACATTATATATTTTTATGAAGGTTAGACCAACAAAAACGCAGTGCAGTTCGACTTTTCTTTCTTTTTTCACGCTAAATGTAAGACCTAATGCATTCTTTTAAATTTATAATGATAGACGGAAGAATATTAAGATTTGAATTATCTCATGTATATTTTAGGTACGGAGAACAAATATTTGGGGTGTCAAAATTTTCTTTTATTAATATTAATGAATTTGAAGAAGTCAAGTATATAACATTTAATAAAATTTAAAAGAATTTTTTTATTTATATATATTTTTTTGTATTAAAATTATTTTGAGAGGGTCATAGCTCCCCTAAAGTATAAAGCAGCTCCGCCCTGATTTTAGGTTAATGAGATGTGAGTTGAGAGACTTTTACTAAATTATATCTTTTGTATAAAATAGTAATAATAACTATTTTATTAAATGATTATACTTTGTTCTAAGTTTACTTCTTTTTTGAAGTTGTTTTGGTATACACAACTTATATTTTAAATGATTGAAAACTATGTCTCTTAACATTTGTTTCAGTTAAAAATAAAGTCAATATATTTAATATCTGCTGTACATTGTAAATCTTAAATAAAATTTTCTAAATTTTAACTTCAACCATTTCGCTTGTGTTGTTAGTGATTGATAATATTCTATTAGGAAATATATGATTTTGAAAAAAAGTTTTCTCATGTAATAAAATATGTAAATTGTATAAGGTTACGATAATCTTTAATATTTTACTATCTAATATGCTAAAATAATATCTATAATTGAAATAAAAGAAATAATTGTTCTTGCAAGATTGAAGTATACTCTGCAAAGTCTTCTTAAAACTTTCAAAAAATTCATGTCTTTAAATGTAAAGGAACTTTGAGAGAGTTCTTAACATGTCATATATGTTGAAGACTTTGAGGGAGCTCTCACATGTATCTAAATGTTGGCTTCTCGACTTCTGAAGCATTTGTAAAGAAAATTTGTATTTTTTTATTGTATGACTCTATAAGTATAATAACTAATCATATATAATATTTATAATATCTTGAAATTAAATAGCTAATTATATATAATATTTATAATATCTGAAAATAAAATAACTATATAATTATATTTATTCTAACACAACAATTTTAATTTCTAAATGTTAAAATTTTTGAACTATTGGATGACTCTAATTTCTCCATTAAGATATATTGATTTTAACTTTTGGTGAAAAGTAATTTAAAGATAATCTATCTAATTAAAATTAACAAGTGATTAATTTTTAAATCAGAAAGAGTTACACGGAACAACTAGGACTTTTCCTATGAGTTCAATCTCAATTAACCAAGGAAAGAACACACTATAATGACCAAGGCAAGAGAAAAATGGTTTATTCATCTCACGTAACTCTCCTTTTATTTACCCATTTTTTATTGTTTCACTTGTTCTAGTGTCACAACCTAATGCTCTTCTTGTATTCAACCATATACTATTTTATAATAGGAGTTCATTAGATAACCCAATTAAGATAATCCAAGTCAAATACACTATGTGGAATGTTTTTGGTGATTGAGTCAAATAAGCCTAAGTTTGAGTTTTAGATTTGCATAATCATTGATGAGACATTGAGTTGCGAACAAATAAGATTGATATGAGAGTAGTTTGTTTCCTAGACTGCACGTCTCTTGTTAAAAAAAAGAAGAAGAGAAAAATTAAACTCTAAAGAACAAGTGACACATAATATACTATATTGAGAATGATCTCAATCTTTGATGTGTATGAAGTTGCCTCATTTTGACCAACAATAGTTAAGTGATTCCACTTACCATTGATCAACAAACAACAGCTCCAAGTTGCAGTTTGAGCATAAAAAAATTTCAGAAGAGAATTTTTTGGTGAATTGAGACAATTAATGTAGGACGTGTGTGTGGTAGTCGTTCTAGAAGATTGTAATAATGAAAGAAGGTTGGAAGATTAAAATTAAACTTGATGGAGATATTTTATTCAACCTTATTTACGCTTTAATAATAATAAATAAACCGGTCAAACTAGACTGTTAAAAATATATCACCATAAAATTTCGTAGAATTATATAAAAAGTTTATGTTTTTCTAACATTACGTTGGTTTCTCTTTTTATAGTTAAAGGTTTTACTGTATTGAACACTTTAAATTTATTATTTATATTTATTTCATTTTCACGTCATTACACTAGGCACTAACAAGATAATATAGTTGGAGATCAAGTTTTGGATGAAACATATTTGGCAGAGAAGAGAGATTTCAGTAAATTTGACGAACAAAAAATCAACAACAAAGTTGATGAATACTTGTTACGTAAACAAAAATGTCAAAACATGTTTAAAATTCATATTTATTGTTTTTAATTATGTTAATTTTGAACGTCATCATGAATAATATTGCCGAGGTTTGTGTTTTTTTTTTTTTTGTTTACATTAATTTTTCTAATTAAATAAATACATTGTATACTGAATTTTCTCTTACTCTCTCACACAATTGTTTTTACAGAATAATTGAAAGCAACATCTTAAGTATTGACTTCAGAGACCAAAGTACAAAATTTCTATTTCTAAGCTATTTTAATTGTTGTCTCTTTAAATTATTGTTTTCCTTTCTGTCTTTGGACATTGTACATATTTTTATATTGCTTCACTATTAATTCCTTATCATTTCAACAACTTACTAATTTAAATTCATTAACTCGTTAATTATAAATTGTTACTTCATCAATTCATTTAATTATTATTTTATTACTTAATAAATAAATAATTTTACTAAATTATTGGTTATTAGTTTACCAATTCATTATTTTCTTAATTGATTTAAGCTATGAATTAATTCATTGATTTGTTTAGAATATTTTAAAATATTATAGTTTATATAATTTTTTAAAAGACAACTTTTCTTAAAAAAGATGGTTGGAATCCAGGTTGTAAAAAAAAAACTCAAGTTCTAAATGGGTAGAAAAAATTTAAAAACTTTAGTTTGGATTAGGATACCTAACCCTAAATCCCAAATTTGGCTATTCAATTTAAATTTACAAATCAACTTAAGAGTTATACCATGAAAACTTATATTTTACTTTATATGGACCACATGAGAATGTCCATACCTGATTAGGTGAAGCATTCTTTGGATTTTTGCATTGTCTCTTTCTTCACATGTTGTGACCACTCTCATTTCATCATGCACCACACTGTGCAACAAACACTAACAAATTTTTTCATATCTAGAACAATGATGCTGTGGAATAAACTACAACAACAACAAGTGCAGTAACAAGTAACAACACAACTAACCCATTTGACTAGCCGCCATTTCTTTCTTTTTGTTTTGAGAAAGCTACACCTCTACCTTTTTCTTATACATATTCATCTCTCTCCTTAAGCAGTTCATCAAGTTTCAGCATCTATGACAGAGCCAAAACCTAGGTTTGTTGGCTGGTTACTCAAGTGAAACAACATTGTTGACATTCAACGATTCATTTTGCATGTTGTTTTTGTATGTTATGATGTGGTTGTTGTTTGTGATTTCAGGTATGCTGTTGTTACTGGGGCAAACAAAGGGATAGGGTTAGAGAGTGTTAACCAGTTGGCCTCAAATGGAGTGAAGGTGGTGCTCACTGCCAGAGATGAGAGAAGAGGCTATGAAGCCATTGAGATTTTGAAAGAATGTGGTCTCTCTGAGTTGGTGCTTTTTCATCAGCTTGATGTCACTCACTCTGCTAGTATTTATTCACTAGTGGACTTTGTCAAGACACAGTTTGGGAGACTTGATATCTTGGTAAGAAGAAGACATGCTGAATATTCATATAACAGTGGATGCTTCATTTTCAATCTCTTATGTTTTAGAAATTATTATATGATTAGGAACCATTCTATGTCCTTAATGTAGACACATGAAAATCTTAAACTGTTTTATAACTTTTTTCTTATTCTTTCCTTCTTCATATACAAAGTTAAATTTTTTAATTTGTGACTTGACTTAAGCATGACTTTTGGTCTGAGTTTTTTTCTCCCATTTTTAAAATAGTTGCAGTCCAGTCTATCTAAAACATTTTCTTATACCTGGCTCTAGTAAATCGAGGATCAAATAGAAAACTATATATAGAAAATCAAATGAAAAAGTTGATAGTCTGAACCATCAAAAAGTAAGTAAAATATTACCATTAACACAAAATAATGCAAGGTTAACACAAAGGGTATGAAAAAATTGCTAGAACTAGCAAATCCATTCCAGAAAAGAGAAACAAGAGAAAATTGAAACTAAAACCTTATGCATAAATTGTGCAAGTGCACCCACTTAGTTTTGTGCATTATGTGAAAAATTATAGTGATCAATATAGGTTGATTCTTCCTTTTACCTCACTTCAAGTACCTTGAGATAGTATTGATAGGGTTACATTTAAGATATTATCCTCTTAAAATCTGAAACTCTCATCAGAATTTTGTTTTCGAAAAAGATGTCTTGGAAGATAGAAAGAAAAATATGTATTTAAATTATTTTTAATCCTAATTCCTAAGCAATATACTCTTTTAAAACCTTGAAATATTATGTTTTTTTTTTTTTACTATAGTTTGTTGTCTAGTAGTACACCCTTGCATGTCTAATAAGAGCATTTTTTTTATTGTGCTAGGGTTGTTCTATCCTCGATCCTTTAAATCATATAAAAAGAAATAAAATTTGGACTATCGATCCATTAGTAAAGATAGCTAAGGTTTTTTTCCTATAGCTATAAAAAGTGTATTCTAAGTACTCAATTCTATATCTGTTCCTAGTAATTTCAATATGGTTTATCAACATTCATAACTTCTTATGACTACACACAAAACCACAAAAAAAGTACTTAAAAAAGTTTTTCTTCATGCTTATAAGAATGTCTAAATTATAAGTCATCTTCTTTGTATCCCTCTAACTTTATATGAATGCATCATTTTAACCCTTGAAAAATCCCAAATTCTTGTACAGGTGAACAATGCAGGAATCAGTGGTGTCAATCCATATGAAATGGTCAGTGTGCATTTTTTTGTTAATGTAAGAGATTTATGGTATATGTAAAAACTTTATTGAAGCTGAGTTTCTTCTACATGTATGCAGCAAGGATCAACAATTAACTGGAGGGAACTTACTCAAACTTATGAAATGGCAGAAAAGTGTGTAAGAACAAACTACTATGGTGCAAAGGAAACAACTGAGGCATTTCTTCCCCTTTTGAAACTATCCAACTCACCTAGGATTGTTAATGTTTCTTCCCAAGCAGGGTTGTTAAAGGTACAAGAGTGCCATAACATGATTTTATCAGTTCTCAAAACTCTTAACATTGGAAAAACTGTGATGTGGTGATGTTTCAGGGGATTGCAAACAAAATGGCAAAAGGGGTGTTTGATGATGCTGAAAATCTTACAGAAGATAGAATAGATGAGGTACTGAAAGAGTTTATGAAAGACTTTGAAGAAGGTTCATTCAGAAACAAAGGTTGGCCAACCTTCTTATCTGCCTATATGGTCTCAAAAGCAGCCATGAATTCATACACAAGGATTCTAGCAAAGAAGTATCCAAACTTCTGCATCAATTGTGTGTGTCCTGGTTTTGTAAAAACAGACATAAACAGAAACACTGGTTTCTTATCTGTTGATCAAGGTGCTGCTAGTGTTGTGAGATTAGCATTGCTTCCCAATGGTTCCCCTTCTGGCTTCTTCTATAGTAGGCAAGAAATGTCAAATTTTTGAATCATTAAAAAAGCTTATAGATGGTGCAGATTCAAGAACAAACACTAGAGAATGTTCCTGTTGATGATATTGTTCTTACCCTTATATCTGTGTCACTGTTAGGAATTAGGAATAAAAGAAGGAAGAGATTATTAGTAAGAGCTAGAGGAGAAATCCAGAAGAGGATATTTTATGTTCAATAATTAATTTCTTTCTTTTCCATGATAGATTCATAATTGCTGAAGAATACATGCCAGTTCTAGACTTTGATTCTCACATTGATCACTTAGCATGATCAAAAGTCCTTATGATGTTTTGATTCTGAATTATAATTGACTTAATAAGATAGCAGAAAATCGTCAACCAGTTTATATTTAGCTGTGTTAAGATGAAGAATTCCTAGAAGATGTTTTCTTAATTATTTTATGAATTGACTTAGTTCTATATACACAGTTATGTTAATCTTTTTAAAATGCTGAGTAATACATATTTTCTGTGTATAATACTTTACAATTTAGTTTCCTTCATGTTTTCTTTTCTATTTTGTTTCCATCTAATATTTCTTGTTTGACATGTTCGAAACACTTGATGTTTTTAGGAACCTATAGATTAACTATTTGTTGTTCATAACTTTTGATTTGTGTTATAGAAAATCACTTAAAAGAAACTAAAATCAATTAAAACCTTGATAATAATGTTAGAAACTAGTTTAGATTCTAATTTATAAATTAATTAAGTATAATTTTTTTTATTAATAATAGAAATTATTTATATGTCAATAATTTTTAATTTATAAAATGATGTTTAACTTATTTAATATAATGACTATTTTTTTTAAATTTGATTATTATTTAATAATTTTTTTATAATGATAATAAATTTTAATTTTTACATCCTTTACACAGAAGAAGAAAAAAGAAAACAAAAATATTTAAGTAGTGGGCAAGAGGATGAAAAGACAAATAGAGATGATAGCTTAAGCCCATGACAATTTGTAAAACTTACATTGGAGCCTATATACATATTAAGAATCAACATATTAAACATAATGGCTTAAATACCTTTTTGGTCCTCATTTTCGTAGTGTTTGTTGCGGATGATCCTCATTTTCACAGAATGTTTAAAATGGTCCTCATTTTTACCGAATGTTTAGAATGGTCCTCATTGGTGCTGCTGCAATCTTCTTCTTCCTGCAATCCCATTATATAGGTATGTTACGATTTCAATCTTCTTCCTTTACCTCTGGTTGTAATCGTTGGAGGCAACCGTGTTGTATCACTTCGTGCACTATTGGTGGTTCAACGAGAAACAAATTAATCCTGATTTGTAGTTGCAGAGAGATGGCAGCTTTGAGGATGGAAGAACTCCAAAGAATATTGGTAGAAAATTTTGGGTACAATCTGTTTTTATTTTTGTGTTAATAATAAATTGGTTTTAATTTTTGGTTTATTGATTTACAGAGTGGTGATTCCAATAATGTGGGCTGCAACTTTTTCAAATGGTGGTATTGATGAAAAGGATGTCATCATCATGACACAAATGAGACAGATTAATGATTTGGAGAAGTCATTGAAGGTTGCCGAGAAGAGGCTGCAATTAATAATATGGTTCACTTGTGTTGTTATTGTATTATTCGTACTGTTATTGTGTGTAATCTTTTAAAGTCCAATCTGTTTTGTACTATTGTTAAATGAAGAAATGAATTAGTTTGATTATGTTGATATTAGTCTCAACATGTTCAAAATGACATCTTAATTTGAGATTGAAGTAAGTGATATTGATTTAAGTTTGGGAAAAATTAAATTGATATAAGTGTGGAAGAAGTTAAATTCATAACATTAATTCATCCTCATCAAAATGCACTACATCAATGTTTGGCAAAAGTGAAACTGAACGAAGTTTAAGGAAAGTCAAAATACAGTACATCAATAATGAATTCTACATCAGAAATTCTAAAAAATAACTAAGACGTTTGTAGTTGCTATCATGGACTCCTCCTAATCTGTAATTTCATCATAAACTGCTGAGATGGTTCTTCTGGTGTTGGTAGTGGGGTTGCTTGACTCTCCACTTCATTCCTTGGTGGTTGAGTTATTTGAGTTTCAACAGTTGGTGCATTCTCAACAATTTCAGCAGTTGGTACATTCTCAGCAGTTGGTGCATTCTCAACAGGTTGGGCATCTGGTGCAATCTCAGCAGGTGTTGTAGTCTGCTCATCCATAGGCTTATCTGGGCAATTGTTCCTGTTATGTCCAATCTGACGGCATATGCTACATTTTTTTTCTATGACCTCCTTTGCTGATTTGTGTGTTATCCTTTCTCAACTCCCACTCTTCCAACCTTCTTTTTTTCTTGGGTCTTCCTGGTAAGATCCTCTTATGTGGTGGATGGACGTCAGGGTAGGGAGTTCTTTCCCATAAGACTTCACCATTGACTGGAAAGATGATGGATTGATATATTTCTTCATTGGTGGATCTCCTGAAACAGATTGGTATGGAGTCCTCAGCATTGACATTGATGAAATTCATTGCTGCAATAGCATGGCAGCAAGGGATAGCAGTCAGAAGCCATTTCCTACAGCTGCAATGTTGAGCATCCACATCCACCGTGTACTTATCTCCAATCATGGATATGTGCCTCACTTCAAATAGCTTTTCTCCCGACCAGCTGCAAATATCATTACACATATCAGTACACAAATAAGTTGATTGTGTTAAAAAAAAGACAAAAATCTAACCTTGGGATCCAATATTTGGTTAACTCCTTTTCTTTATGTAGTCTGTCAAGGACCTTGGGGCAAATGTTTCCTTCAAAAGTTGTAACTTTTTTTCTCTTGGTGACCCACCTTTCCATTAAATAAACTCTGATTTCCTCAAGCATGGTGATTATGGGTTTGCCTCTTGCATCCACTATGACACTATTAAAAGCTTCACTCATATTGTTGACAATTGTGTTGCATATGGCTCGACCACTAAATCTAGACTTGGACCAGAACCTGCATAAATAATAATGTCAGTATTGATATCAGGTATTTGTACAGAAATAAGGTATTTGTACAAAATCCAGGTATTTGTACAGAAATCAGGTATTTGTATAGAAATCAGGTATTTGTACAGTAGAGATACCTTGGAGGTATGACAATAAGATATCTGTAAGCATCAATATTTAACTCTTTAATTGTTAACATCACTCTTTCCCAAACTGCTGGGTGTGTGCTCCTAGCAGCCTTCCACATGAGTATCTTTAATTTTT
>Ga0214542_1003956_pt1 | contig 29698 bp, 35 predicted proteins | sample CNSS1metaG_FD_160096 | JGI IMG/M metagenome (GOLD analysis project Ga0214542, IMG submission 160096) | Root nodule microbial communities from cowpea collected in UCLA plant growth center, Los Angeles, California, USA - CNSS1 | ecosystem: Host-associated > Plants > Roots > Nodule | place: USA...
CCATAACTCTTAATCCTAGAGGGACCAAATAAATCCATATGCAAAAGCTCTAATGGCTTTGAAGTAGATAAAATATTTTTTGAATGAAAGGATGATCTTACTTGTTTTCCTTTTTGACAAGCAGCACCTATTTTATCTTTTTCAAATTTTACTTTTGGTAAACCAATTACTAAATCCTTAGAAATCAACTTATTCAATTGTTTCATGTGAATATGAGCAGCCCTTTTATGCCATAACCAAGGATTTTCTTCTTTTGCAACAAGACATATTATATTACTAGATGATGCATAATCAAGATCAATTAAATAGATATTGTTGTGTCTCATACCTTTCAGAGCAATTTCCTTAGAATTCTTTTGATGGATAGTGCAGTAGTCACTTTCAAAGATAACTTTGAGACCTTTATCTCATAGCTGACTGATACTGAGGAGATTGTGCTTCAGTCCTTCTACAAGTAGCACATCCTTGATCTCCAAGGTATCCCCTCCACCAACATCTCCAATTCCAATTATTTTCCCTTTGTTGTTATCTACATATGTAACAAATCCTTGATCCTTTCTTTTGAGATTCTTGATCTTTCTTTTATCACCCGTCATGTGTCTTGAGCATCCACTATCAAGATACCATATTGATTTTCTGGCTTTGGAAGTTAACTACAAAATAAGAAAAATAATTTTTAGGTCCCCATTAACTTTATTGGGTCCTTGGGGTTAAAGAGATATACTAATTATCTAACAATAGGCATCCAAGTATACTTCCCATTTGGAACATCTTAATGTTTAATATTGCATTTATTTGATGTATGCCCCTTTTTCATGCAATAAAAACAAGTAGCTATACAAGTATTTTTAGAGTGAGCAGTTCCTTTTTCTACCCACACTCTACGAGTCTTTTTGATTTTATTTTTAGGAACATATTTGTTTCTACTTAAATTCTTTTTTTCACAAACATGTTTTTCAAAAGATTTATTTTCTAAAGCATTTTTAAGTTGATTTTCTAAAATCATTAAATCAAACATATAGCTTTTGTAAGATGCACATTCAACTCTCTCAATTTCTCTATTTTCCAAACTTAAGATTTTATTTTTTAAAGCATTTTCTTCTTCAAGAGATTTTTCAAAATTCCTCTGTAATTCTTTAAAATCACTTTTTAATTTTGTGAGCAATATCTAGTTTACTAGATTTAGCAAGCAATTCTTGAAAGGCATTTGTACGTTACCTGGCCAACTTAACCAGATAAGTAACAACAAACAATCACCACATATATGCCGGAAACAACTAAGGTACACGGCTCGGGTCGACATAGACCTAACCGGCCTAAACCCATAACAAAGGTCGCTAAAGGAACGGCCAACCTAGGACAATACACGAACAAGGACGACATAAGCCAACTAGGGAAATAACCGGATCAGACCATTCCAAAAGACTTAACAAAATCAAAGCCCACAATAGTCAATACTAAGGGCCTGGGCCAAGGGCTAGGCCCACCCATAGCCCAAACCATGGCCCAGCACATGGAATAGGCAAACATAATTAATAATCTATAAATACGCATGGACCCCACAAATTAAAGGTACGCATTCATTACTCCCTTAATCACCTGATTTGACTTTTTGAGAGCTTTAGCTGACTTAAGCTTCAGAGTCCCTTCTGCAGGTAACCCCTCTTGGGTCCAGACCGATGTCCGCTAGATGGGAAGAAGCCAACCGAGGAGATAGCGAATATATAGGTAAGGTGACACTTGTGCCTAATAGATCTTATTTGTTCTCTGCAGGAACAATTGGCGCCCACCGTGGGCCACGAGACAACACCTTACTACCCGTTTTTCTCCAAAGATGGTTTCAACCCGTAGCAGAGTTGGAGTTAACAAGCAAGCTGATGCTGGTCCCTCAGGACCCGCTAACATCACCCCAGATCTGACTAGGCCAAAATGCAACAGGAGCTAGCAGATTTGAAGAAACGTAGCGTTGATGAGATGGAGGCACTGCGACAAGAAAATTCTCGCCTCAGGTGAAAGATCGAGGCCGATCCCACTCAGAAGGGAAAAGCCAAGGAGACATCTAAGGCTGTAAAGTCCCCGACCTTTCAGCCCACAGAAGAAAAAAGCGAATACAACCCCACCCCTCACACCTTCACCACTACCCAATAAACACCCATTCCCTCCACCCATCCCACTCACTTCCCCTCCACCCAACCAGGGCACACCGTGGCCCCTACCCCTGCTGCTACCCTTCCCACCACCCATGTCCCCTACAATATACCCACCACCCTACACACTACCCATGTCCCACCGTACAACCCACACTACCTTCCTGCGACCCATATCCCCTCATAACTTCACCTCCACCTTTCCTACTCTTGTCCACCATCCCATCCCCCCCATCCGCTACCACCACACCAGCCCAGACGTCGCCACCCCTTCACCGACTTCATCGCCAACGCCCCCTTTCCCGCCCAGTGGGAACCCTTCACACTGGAACGCTACACCGATGAAACCGACCCTGACAAACATCTTAAAGTCTAAATCACCCATGTCGCCCTGTACACATCCCAAGACGTAGTCTTTTGCAAAGCCTTCCCTACCACCATCAAAGGCCCTGCTCTAGAATGGTATACAACCCTCCCACCCTACTCCATCGACAACTTCAACGCTCTTTCCCATATGTTCTCAACCCATTTCGCTGGCAGCCGCCCATATCAAACTACTACAATCTCCCTCCTGGGCATCAGACACGAACAAGGTGAACCACTCAGGGCATTTATCGATCGTTTCAGTAAGGCAGCCCTTCGTACCCCACACATCAACCAGGAAATGATACTCCAATGTATGGCACTCACCCTCCAACCCGGCCCCTTCGCCAACAATGTCTACCTCCACCCACCTGCCTCTATGCACGAGCTCAAGTTGCGTGCGACCGACTATGTTCGCATGGAGGAAATGCAGACCCTCCACACCAAATTCTGCAATGACTATGCAGCAACCACCGCCAACCCCAACCCACCACCCCCCACCTTAATACCCGACCACGAGAGCCCCGCTAACCCCGCTTTACTAGATATGCTCCCCTTAACGTCCCTAGATTCTGCCTCCTTGATGAGGCCTTGCAAGCTAACCTCATCCCACCACCACGCAAGACGACCACTCCCCCCAATGCTGATATGACCAAATATTGCCGCTACCACCGCAACCATAGCCACGCTATAGAAGACTGCAAAGCACTTCGAGATAAAATTAAAGAACTGGTTCGTGCTGGTCACTTTCGCCGCTTCATCCGCAGAGATGATCATCCCTCTCGAGCCCGTCACCCTCCTCGATCTGACCACAGACGCCCTCCACACGACTCCCACCACGACAGACGCCCTACCCAACCCGCCAACCAGGATCCTCAACTGGCTCACACCGATGTTAACCCTGCCGATCATCCCCTACGTGGCACTATCAACACCATCTCTAGTGGTTTCGCTAGTGGAGGATCCACCTCTTCTGCCAGAAAGAAACACCTCTGCCATATCCAATCCATCAACCATATTACCCATTCCCATCACAGACGCCGCATGCCTCCCATCACCTTCACGGACGACGACTTTCACGGCCTCGACCACCAGCAAGACGACCCCATGGTCATCACTGTTGAGATCAAAAACTACGCAGTCAAGAAAGTCCTTGTTGACCAGGGCAGCTCTGTTGACATCCTCTACTGGGCCACATATCAAAAACTCCAACTCCCAGACACTGCCATGGTCCCGTATGATGAACCAATCTATGGCTTCTCTGGCGAACAAGTTTCCACTCGCGGCTACATTGACCTTCACACCGTGTTTCGCGATGGAGCCCAGACTAAAACCATTCCCATCCGCTTCCTTATTGTTGACGCGCCCACATCTTACAATGTCCTCCTTGGCCGCCCCTCGCTCAACACCCTCAGCGCCGTCGTCTCCACCCCTCACCTGGCCATGAAATTCCCATTCCCTTCTGGCGACATCCTCACCGTTCATTGCGACAAACGCCTGGCACACGAATGCTACATGGCCAGCCTACAACCACAACTCCCAATCCAGCAAACCAACCACATCGAGCGACCACCTAGCTCCGGGATCGCTCTATCAGGCGAAGATCTAGACCCAAGAGTGGGCCGAGATGTTCGTCTCGAGCCTGTCGGAGAAACCTCCCTTCTGGAACTATCCAATGGCCACTCCATCAACTTGGGCACCAAATTAAACTCTGACGAGCGTGCCGTCATCAAACCTGTTCTAGTCAGCAACACAGACCTTTTCACTTGGTCAGCCGCTGACTTACCTGGAGTAGACCCCCTGGTAGCGTCCCACAAGTTATCCATCTACAAAGAAGCTCGCTACATCTCTCAGAAAAAACGCAAACTCGGCGAAGAGCGACGCCTAGCGGCTAAGGCCGAGGCCGATAAGTTACTGAGCGCAGGATTCATTGAAGAAGCTCAATACACCACTTGGCTTTCTAACATAGTCTTGCTGAAGAAAGCCAACGGCAAATGAAGGATGTGTGTAGATTACACAGATCTAAACAAAGCCTGCCCTCGAGATGCCTACCCCTTACCTAACATTGATCGACTTGTTGACGGCGCGACAGGGAATAAAGTACCCAATTTCTTGGATGCATATTCTAGTTACAATCAAATCCCTATGGCCGCATCCGACATGAACAAGACCGCCTTCATCACAGACGATGCCAACTATTTTTACAAAGTTATGCCTTTCGGTCTCAAAAACGCTGGAGCAACCTACCAATGGTTGATGGACAAAGTTTTCAGCCATCTGATGAGACAATGTGTCGAAGTATACGTCGATGACATGGTTGTCAAATCCCCAAGCCATCACCAACACATGCGGGACCTCTCAGCAGTCTTTTCTGCATTACAACAATACAACCTTCGCCTCAACCCCAACAAGTGTGTATTCGGCGTCGACCGCGGAAAGTTTCTCGGCTTCATGCTAACCCAGCGCGGCATAGAGGCCAATCCTGAAAAATGCAAAGCAATTATCGAAATGCGTAGTCCCACCAACATCAAAGAAGTCCAACGCCTCATAGGTCGCCTTACAGCCATCTCCCACTTCCTGCCCAAACTTGTTGAACAAACCCAACCCATAATACAACTCTTCAAAAAATCTGCCAAGTTCACGTGGACTGACGATTGTGAACAAATCTTCCAAAAACTAAAAACAACCCTTACCTCACCATCGATCCTCCACAAGCCAGATACTCATAAACCCCTACTAGTTTACATCTCAGCCACCGACCACACAGTCCGTGTCGTGCTGGTCCAAGATGTACGTGACACGCAACATCCTGTGTACTTCGTTAGCAGAACGCTACAAGATCCTTAAACCAGATACCAAATGATGGAAAAGCTGGCCCTGTCCTTGGTCCACGCAGCTCGCCGCCTGCGCCCATACTTCCAAAATCACAACATCATCATCAAAACGGATTACCCAATCCAAAAGATATTGCAAAAACTAGACCTGGCAGTACGGATGTCATCCTGGGCCGTCGAGTTGTCGGAATTCAACATTCGTTATGAACCTCATGGCCCCATTAAAGCCCAACGTCTCCTAAAATTTGTTAATGACCTCCAACAGACACCCACAGAGGACCAGTGGACGCTTCATGTAGATGGTTCTTCAAATCTGAAAGGTGTTGGAGCTGGTATCGTGTTAGAAGGGCCCAACGATATCCTCATTGAGAAATCCCTCCACTTCGCATTCAAAACATCCAACAATCAAGCCGAGTACGAAGCCATCCTCGCCGGCCTTTCCCTTGCCTGCGAAGTTGGTGTCAAAACTTTAACATGCAAAACTGACTCCAAGTTTACTGTGGGCCACCTAAATGACGAATTTTAAATAAAGGACCCCATCCTGTTACAATATTACCATTTGGTCGCGCGGTCATTCAATCCGCTTTTGAACGAGTCTGCATTGAACACATTCCTAGGACCGACAACATCAGAGCCGACATCCTATCCAAATTAGCCAACACCAAATTAAAAAGTCGCCACTGATCCCTATTGCAACAAACACTATCCACACCTTCCATCATAAATACTTGCCACAACCTAACCCACACCCCAGCCGACAACATCACCCCTCCCCAAACCTACAACTGGACCACCCCTTATATCCAATATCTCAAAACCGGCAACCCCCCACAAGATGCTAACAAAACTTGGCTGGCTAAGGCCGCCAGATATACCATGGTAGGCGATGACCTCTACAAACGTGGATATGGCCAAACACTTCTCAAATGTGTCACTGCAGAACAAGCACAGTATATAATTAAGGAGTTGCATGAAGGCATTTGCGGCTACCATTCCGACGCATGTACTATGAACACCAGAATCCTTCGAGTCGGTTACTTCTGGCCGACTATAGAAGCGGATTGCTAGGACTACGTCAAAAAATGCAAACCATGTCAAAAACATGACAACCTCATCCACTAGAAACAAGAACAACTCTATTGTATACTATCCCCATGGCCCTTCGCTAAATGGGGATTGGATATCCTCGGCCCCTTCTCCCCTGACAAGGGCCAGGTGAAATTCTTAATAGTAGCCGTTGATTATTTCACCAAGTGGATAAAAGCCAAACCACTGACCACTATCACAGCCCAGCAGGTCCAACAATTTGTCTAGAAAGATATTATATGTCGATATAGTGTTCCACATACTATCATCACCGATAATGACTGACAATTCATAGATAAAGAACTAGCCAAGTTCTACACTGGTCTAGGGATCAAACACATAACCAGTTATGTAGAACACCTACAAACCAATGGGCAGGCAGAGGCGACCAACAAAGTTATCCTAGTGGAACTACGCAAACGGTTAGAAAGCGCCAAGGGCCGATGGCCCGAAGAACTAGTAGAAGTACTATGGGCCTACAGGTGCACCTCCCAGTCAACAACAAACGAGTCCCCATTCAGGCTAGTTTACGGGGCAAACGCCATGATATCCGTCAAAATTGGCGAACCATCCCTGCACCGAGAACTATATGACCCAACCCACAACCATCAAAACATGGCCACTCACCTCGACCTCCTACCCGAACTCAAAAAAAAGCCCAGATACGTAACTTAGCCGCCAAAGAAAGAGCTGCCAAAAAGTATAACGCAAACCTATGTCCAAGATCGTTCATAAAAAGGGACTTAGTATGGAGAATGGCCAACAGTGTAAGAAAGAAGGATGACAAGTTCTCCGCCAATTGGGACGACCCATACCGAATATGTGAAGACGCGGGAGGAGGACATATTGCCTAGAGCATTTATTTGGGGAAGAAATACCCAATACATGGAATGTGTCCCATCTCAAGTTTTACTTTAGTTAAACATGTACTGTATCACATTGAAACACTTGTAACCCCGGGTGTACTCTTTTTCCTCACCTGGTCTTTTTTCCCTAAGGAGGGTTTTGGCCAGGGAGGTTTTAATGAGGCACCCCAGATTCAATGAATAATACAAAGGGTTCCCAACTTTACGACCATTCTTTATTTCACTTCTCATATTCGTTTAGGTTCCCCACCCTAACCACAAGTAAGCGGCCTGGGTCGAACACCCTTAATTGGTTGGTTAATTCGTTTAAGTTCCCCACCCTTACCACAAGTAAGCAGCCTGGGTCGAACACCCTTAACTTGTTGGTTAATTTGTTTAAGTTCCCCACCCTTACTACAAGTAAGCGGCCTGGGTCGAACACCCTTAACTTGTTGGTTAATTCGTTTAAGTTCCCCACCCTTACCACAAGTAAGCGGCCTGGGTCGAACACCCTTAACTTGTTGGTTAATTCGTTTAAGTTCCACACCCTTACCACAAGTAAGCGGCCTGGGTCGAACACCCTTAACTTGTTGGTTAATTTATTTAAGTTCCCCACCCTTACCACAAGTAAGCGGCCCGGGTCGAATATCCTTAACTTGTTGTTAATTCGTTTAAGTTCCCCACCCTTACCACAAGTAAGCGGCCTGGGTCAAACACCCTTAACTTGTTGGTTAATTCGTTTTAGTTCCCCACCCTTACCACAAGTAGGCGGCCTGGGTCAAACACCCTTAACTTATTGGTTAATTCGTTTAAGTTCCCCACCCTTACCACAAGTAAGCGACCTAGGTCGAATATCCTTAACTTGTTGTTAATTCGTTTAAGTTCCCCACCCTCATCACAAGTAAGCGGCCTGGGTCGAACACCCTTAACAAACAATCGCGTTCGCAAACATCCCATACATCAAACACCAACTCACAAATATAAAGAGCAATTAACCCACAAGTAACAAGCCTCAAACAAACACAATGTAAACATAAACGAACATTTATAGCAAACACCCAAATAAAGCAATGTATGGTTTATTACAGACTTAGAATCATTAACCAAATTGGAAACATTAAAACAAAAATGCTAAGCTGCCTCCTGCTCGGCGCCCTCCGCCACCACTACACCACCACCTGCATCGGCACTAACCGTCTCCTTCTCCCCATTCCCTTCTGGGCTGGGCTAGATTCTGCCTCATCTATAAGTACCTCATCAACAACATCCTTATTTACATCAAACCTAACGTCATTAAGATCAACATTCCCATAAAAAAAGGACGCTTGCCGAACACCCTTATGAAAACCATTAATATGTTCTTGTATGATACAGCTCTTCAGGTCATCTAGCTCCCTCTCCGTTTCCCACTCCTCCTTCGCCTTCTTCCAAGCCTCTTTTTCCTCAGCATGCTTGTCCACCTTCTCCTGCAACTCTTCCACCTTTTTCTGGGTTCCTTCCTTCAACTCCCTCTAATATAAGGATCCGACACGCCGACTAAGTATCAAGGTCTTACTGCTAAACTCGACCATAGCCTTCACCAAGGCATTCGGCTCCATGTTGTCAATGGAATTTATCAGCGACTCCGACACATTAATCTCGATATCCTTTCGAACAGTAGTCTCTGGAAGCTCAATTAGCCCAGCTTCCGGCCCCTTCACTCCACTTTCCGAACCTGCTCCCATCAAAACAGCTCGCACCTTCTTCACATCTTTTCCCTTGCCAGGCCTGGCCGACAACTCTGCTTTCCTTTTGGTACCACCGTGCACGTGGACATCTACCAACAAATCTTGCAGGTTGGGAACCTCAGTGTTTCCCGCAGCTCTAGCTTTCACCGTTTTTTCCTTGCGCAAAGTTTGAAAAAGTGTCAAGTTTTTCTTGCCCATTAGCGCCATATGCCTTGAAGTACACAACACACAAATCGTCAAAATACTCGAACATATAACAATGCTTAAAGTTACAAAAAGATACCTTCAATATCTATAATCGGGTGAACCAAATTATACACCCTAACTAAGCCCTTAGTGGGCATCTTATCGCTAAATTGCATCAAGGTATCCACCACCGACAAATCCTCCCTCGATATCACCTTATATCTCCAAGGATTGCCGATCCAGAAAAACGGAAATTTAGTGTTACCATCAGCTGTGTAGAAGAGTGACCAACTAGCCGGTTTCACCACCACCTTGAAGAATCCATCTTTAAAATGCTTGAACGACTGAGTGAAAGCGTCTAGTCTGTTGAGACCAGGCTGACTTATTAGCGACAACCACGTTGTCGGACTCTTCGGCCTCGTAACAAAAAAGTACAGGAATGCTCGAGGAGACGGTTCCAAGTACAACGCCATGCACAGTAACTGCAAAGCTTGTAAGTACGCCTAGCTGTTTGGGTGAAGCTGAGTAGGGGTGACGTTCAACAATCGAAGCACTCCCATGGTGAACTCATCAAACGGCAACCGGATGTGTAGCTGCGAGAAATGGCACATATACATATAAAAAAATTCTTCGGCTGATCCTTTTCGACCGTGGCAAACACATTCCACAGCGGTCACCTACTCCGGAGCAACTATGTCCCTCCGAGCAACCTTTTCAAAAATTGGTGTGCAGTTCAACCACGACCTCAGCAAACATGACCACCGAAACAACGATTGCTGTGTTCGCACGTCCGCTGCCACCCATTCGTATCTAGTCTTCGCCGGCCAACTGCTCTCCGCCAACTCCTCGGGTGGGTCTTCCCTGAGTTCAACCACCCTCTCCATTAGAATCCTCCCTATACTGCCCATCTCTTCCCTATCACTAGTATCGTCTCGACTACTTCCACTATCTCCAAACTGCTCACTACCCGAACCTGACAACGAAACCCTATCACTACTACTAGACATACCTGATTCTTTTAAAGATGACGGAGGAGGAAAGAAAGATATCAGACAACTCTAAAATGCACGTGAACAGATTTTTTGCAAATGATACAAAGTGGATGCATTGCCAACATTATCTTCATTTATAGATACGAATCTCAAACGTCATAACTCTTTCCCGCCAAAAAGCACAACTTATTTCAATCATCATAAAGTATCAAAATAACGACGCCAAACCTCTCTAAATCAGACTTCTGACACCCGTTCACCTGCCACAAACCCCTTCACCTGCCATAAACCCCTTCACCTACCCGAAACTCCTTCATATCTTTAAGCCTTAACATTGTTCATCACATTTAAAGGCTGGGGGACTGGTGTATCACACCTAGCCGGTCATGACTAACACATTAGCACATATCATCCTTCACCAACATATTATATCGGCAAAGGCTAGGGGACTGGTGTACTGTACCTGACCAACTTAACCAGATAAGTAACAACAAACAATCACCACATATATGCCGAAAACAACTAAGGTACACGGCTCGGGTCGACATAGACCTAACCGGCCTAAACCCATAACAAAGGTCGCTAAAGGAACGGCCAACCTAGGACAGTACACGAACAAGGACGACATAAGCCAACTAGGAAAGTAACCGGATCAGACCATTCCAAAAGACTTAACGAAATCAAAGCCCACAATAGTCAATACTAAGGGCCTGGGGCAAGGGCTAGGCCCACACATAGCCCAAACCATGGCCCAGCCCATGGAATAGGCAAACATAATTAATAATCTATAAATATGCATGGACCCCACGAATTAAAGGTATGCATTCATTACTTCCTTAATCACCTGATTTGACTTTTTGAGAGCTTTAGCTGACTTAAGCTTCAGAGTCCCTTCTGCAGGTAACCCCTTCTGGGTCCAGACCGATGTTCGCTAGATGGGAAGAAGCCAACCAAGGAGATAGCGGATATATAGGTAAGGTGACACTTGTTTCTAATAGATCTTATTTTCTCTGCAGGAATAACATCATAAAGTGAATCATAATCATTTTCATTGTCAGAGGAGCTTACCTCACTGTCAAAGTGATCATTATTGGCCATTAAGCAAAAGTTTGCTTCTTCCTCATCAGATCCTTCAGAGTTAGATGAACTTGAGGCATTATCTTCCCACGCTATGTATGCCTTTTTCTTATAATATTTCTTGCTTTTCTTCTCATCACTCCTTTTTGAATTTGGGCAGTCTACTTTTACATGACCAGTTTCTCCACATCCGTAACATTTAAAGTTTAAGGAGGATCCTCGATTCTCCTACTTATTGCTCTTGAATTGATTTCTGCCTTTGTCCTTCATGAACTTTGTGAACTTCTTTATCATGAGACTAAGATTCTCATCATCATGAGAATCTTCCTCCTCTTTTTGCTTCTTTCCTTTGACAACTTCAGTTTTGAAAGCAATATTCTTCTTTCTTCCTTGATCTTCTTCATCATTCAATCTTCCCAGTTCAAGCTTGTGCTCTCTCAGTTTTCCAAAGAGAGCCGCCATGGTCATTGTTGCAAGATTCTATGACTCCGTGATGGCCGTTACCTTGGGCTGCCAAGTCCTATTCAAGGATTTAAGAATTTTTATGTTAAGTTCATCAATATCAAAGGTTTTACCTAGCCCACTGAGATGGTTGACGATGTGTATGAACCACTTCTGCACATCATAGATGGTTTCTCCCTGCTCAATGTGAAACATTTCATATTCTTGAATCAAGGAGTTCTTTCTAGCCCGTTTGACAACATCAGTTCCTTCATGAGTTACTCGAAGGATTTTCCACATCTCGCGTGCACTGGTGCAAAAAGAAATTCTGTAGAACTCATCAAGAGTTAGAGCAGATGATATGATGTTTCTAGCTTTAACATCATATTGAGCTCGCCTATTTTCATCAGCAGTCCATTGAGCAAAAAGCTTTGGTTCCTGCACTTCATTAACAATGTTAACAGGAACAAATGGTCCATTCAAAACAGCATCCCAAATACCCCTATCAACTGATTCTAAAAATATTTGCATTCTGACTTTCCAGAAAGGGTAGTTTTCACCAGTGAAAAGTGAAGGTCTATTGATAGACGCACATTCAGCAAAAGTTTGGTTTGACCCTACCATTTTCGAAAAATTTGAATAACTATCAAAGCAAGATGTGATACCAATTGTTGGTATCGCGTAGCGGAATATTTAAACTATGGTAAAAAACCAAGAGGGGGTGAATTGGATTTTTATAAGTCTTAACAGGTTTTAAAATTTTTCTCAAAATTTAAATGATTAAATTAAAATCATAGTTACTTTATATGCAATTGCAGATAAATAAAGAGTTTAAAGGAGAAAGATGCACACTGATATTTATACTGGTTCAGATCAAAAGACCCTACGTCCAGTTGTTAATCTCTTAAACAAAGAGATTAACTCAATCACTATAATAATCAGATTACAATAGATTATAAAAAAGTAAAGATTAGAAAACACCTCTCTTGAACAACCACAAGAGATGAACAAAACGCCCCCTGAATCACACAGAGGATGACCAACTTTCCTAGCAACTACACAACACTCAATCTTCTAAGAACTCACTTAGAAAAAGTTATCACTCACTCACACTAGGTTTTTCAAAGCTGTCTTTAAGAATCTCACAGAGCAACACTTTGCAGTCACAACACAAGAACTCCGAATCTTAAAAGGGTAGTGTGAAGTTTGGAAACATAGTTCTATTTAAAGAGGTTTTCGCAGGCTGAGTTAGAAATGAAGAGTTTAGTTGAAACTGCCAAGGATAATCGATTACCCAAAATGGTAATCGATTATCTCATGTACAAATTTGAGCAAATATTTTTATAACTGCCAGTGGTAATCGATTACCAGAAATGGTAATCGATTATTTCAAGTCGTTTTTCAAGAGCCAAGTTATAACTGCTAGTGATAATCGATTACCATTCGTGGTAATCGATTATCTTAAGTAGGTTTTGAAAAATAGAATTTTTTGAGTTGGTAATCGATTATTATAAGTTGGTAATCGATTACCATACTGATTTTTGCAAAAAAATGAGTTTCTCTCAAAGCAGTTGCGAGCTGGCTGTTGTTCTAACAATTTTGCACCTAACTAGAAAAAGCACCTAACTAGAAAAAGTTTAAGTCTATTACAATAAGAATATTTAAACATAAACTATATTGTCTTCAATATCTTCAAGTGTTTTCTTCAGCATCTTTATCATCAAAATCTTTTAATCAATCTTTGTCAACACTATTGACACCAACTCTTTCTCGGGTACTAATGTAATAAAGAACTTCACCACTCCAAAGTGAAATTGTAGTATCTACTTGAAAACGAGTCTAGGACTCTTCCACCATTGAGATGATCTACATCTATTCTTCTCTTGTCTTTGCTAAGTAACTTTAGTTCACATGACATCTGTCCTCACCTTTTTGATCCATCTGCAATTGATACACCGTCATCGATTTATCTCTTTGGATCATTGTACACCACCTTGTTGAGTACCACATCGTTCCAGAATGAGATTGGAAAATAACCTATCCACTCGTGTGTTAATGTCCTAGCCTCACAAAAGAGTCAATTCCAATTAACCTTAAGTATGGATTCTTCGATCATCTTGAGACACCACCAAACCCAAGTATTCTGCACTTAGCCGCAATTGTAGAGTAAACCAACATCTCACTACCAACTCCCTCTTGCAGACAACCAGAACCTAATTCTCATAATGGTAATACCAAGGAGTATATGATCTCGATTAAAACCAAATGCCTACCCCAAACACTACTTTTATACCTTGTATCCTTTTAGTTATTTACTTTAACCGATCCAACACCAATTTGTAAAGCCACTCCTTCAACTACACAATACTTTCTTCTTTTCCTTTCATCCCCCTTTGTGCCATGACATTACCAACTACCTCATTCCCATAAGAATAACTTAACGAAGTACTTCTTCTTCCGATACTTGAAACCATTCATCTCATGTCCCAAGTCAAACCTTTCTCTCCTGTGAGCCACCTTACTTAGGACATCCATTCTACTCCTGACTTAAATTGTGGGTATTGCCGAGAAGATTTAGCTGCCTCTCATGGAGGTTGATTGACATAAAACCTGGAACATACGGTATTCTTACCACGTGATTGGTTTTCCCCTTTTCTTAGAACATTGCCTGGTCGACCTAATCTTTCGAGCTCTGCCTCAACTTTACCTTCCGCTTGAGATTCTCACTTTCTTGTCTCTACCCTCTTGGTTTATCCTTAAACTCATAAGTTTCACTACTTTCCACTCTGACCTCAGACCTTTGTTAGGATGTAGTACCAATTTGACTTCTCAACTTTGCTGCACAAGCATGCACTAAACACCTCTCCTTATTCTAACCTTTGAATTTGATTCCTCTCGCAAAACTTGTGGTATTCGTTCCAAGAACCTATTCTTGCCCTCAATTTAACACGATGTTTCTAAACTCCTCCAGTGTTTTTCGCCTACAAATTCACAACTTAACTTCACTCGTACACTGATACACAACCTTCTGCATATTCGTATCTTCGATCAAGAGAGTGCCTCAAAGGCCCTACCCTAACCCTTGCAAGGAAAGCAGGTAAAGTTTGACCTTGAATCTGCATTCCTTTGCCACCACCAATAACAATCACATAACACAAAAGTGCAAACATAACAAGAAAAGGTATAGGAGAGGAACTCAACCTATAACTTGCCTCTCTTTTACCAAAACCTTTAGAATTAAGAAAGGAAACTATCTCTGATATAGTCATGAGTGTGCACCCTCATCACTTTACCAAGATATTTTCTGTTCTTAATGCTTCCAGTTTCGCAACTCTACGCAGTCCGTAATCAATAGTATGATTAAAAGACTACAAATCCATTCCTACCAGGTTTCGCAACCGAAACACGACAAGCTCACTCCCCAAGGCCTAAAAATCATTTGAAAACCATTGCTTTGATACCAAATGTAGCATCCCGGTCAGATATTACTAATTTAAGTAATAAAATTAAGAAATATTATGAAAACCTCATTTATTACACTTCGCTTCCCAAAAACGTGGGAAATTTTAAAACATTTATTATTCGGAAGTTATCCAAAAAATCCATAATTTATGAAACTCCAATATAGTATCAAATTCACAAATCAGTAAAAGACTATTTAGAAAGTTAATAAAAACAATAATGATAAAACTCCAGTAAAAGCTTTTCCCAGCTAACCCTCTCTCCGATGTTATGCCTCACTAGCACCACCTGCAACATCATCTGCTCCCGTGTAACACATTACACGATCATCGCGAAACACAAGCAGATAGGGTGAGCTCATAAACAGTTAACATAAAAGTTAATTAAAAAATCAAGATACACCCATCTATTTTATTCTAGTTAAATCTTGGCCAAGACCTTAATCCCCAAGGCTTTTCAACCTTCACAACACACAAATAGTTAGCCTCGGATTTAGGGTTTATGTTGCTCACACGAACCTGCTTGCTCGTGGTCCTGCCTCTATGAACCTCCCCGCTCGTAGTCCTGCTCTACGAACCTCTCCGCTTGTAGTCCTGCTCTACGAACCTACCCGCCCGTAGTCCAACACACGTGATCCACCAGCTACGTACCTCTCTGCACGCAACATCTCTGAAGTGTGAGCACGGAACATACGAACCTACCTCGCTCGTATCCTTACACGAGAGTAATAGGATATGAACCTCCCCCGCTCATATCATCACGTGTTCACCATCATCCATGAACCTACCCGCTCATGGCACAACATCCCCTGATCCAAGTCTCATATCACAGCACAATAACAAAAATAAGAAAAGTACACTACGCTACACAAGGTACATGCTCAAGCTGGTCTTAGGGATTCCAATGCTTCCACGAACCTGCCCGCTCGTGGTCCAACTCTACGAACCTCCCTGCTCGTAGTTCAACTTTACGGACCTACCCACCCGTAGTCCAACACACGTGATCCACCAGCTATGTACCTCCCCGCATGCAGCATCTCTCAAGTGTGAGCACGAAACATACGAACCTACCTCGCTCATATCCCCACACGAGAGTAATAGGATATGAACCTCCCCGCTTATATCATCACATAATCATCACCAGTCATGAACCTACCCACTCATGACAACATCAAGCATATCCCAAACCAGGACCAACACAACAAACCATGCAAAACATATCACAATGCACCCTACCACTACACCATCGCCTAGCATAGCCTAAGCGTCCCTAGGCGAATTGGTAGTACCGACCGCCTGGCGGTTCCACGTCACCGTCGGGCGCCACAACAAGACATCCCTGTTTCCTACTATCGCCTGACGATTCACTCTACACCGCCAGGCGCTACACCAGTAATGTGAAACTACTCGTTTTAGGTACTCTAATTCATTTCATAGAATTCAACCATTCAATTCTCAAACATCCAGAAATCGACATACATATTCATATATTCCAAATTACAACATCACAACACATATGCATCTTTCAAGTATATGCACACATTCCTCTATTTTATAATTCATATATACTTACCTCTTAAATTAATTCCAACACACACTTTATTTTCCCTTTCTTATTTTCCCAACCCTTTTCATGCTTACAATTCACACACCCCACATAAGACACAATCAAAGCTATATACTTACTTCACATGCCCTCACAATTTCATTACATTTAAAGTAGGATTATCATGTTCCCATACTTTCCCAAAACCTGTCATGATCATGGAACACTCGATCATAGTGATATCATCAATAGTGACCTTTTTCACACACTTATAACATCATACATTCGAACTAACATATATAGGTTCATATATTGAACATGTATCAACAAGCACTGCCAAAAACATAATCATCAATCACACATCTTTATATTTATATATATACATTCACCAATCAAGGTCATACCAGCACTTGAGCACACTTAATGATCCATTAGTGATCATACTATAAGGGAATAACCAATCATGCGTGATGTATATCTCCCTCTATAGGCATCTAATTCAAATCTCCACTATTCAAAGTGAAGAACAACATGTTGTGTATCACCTTCCAAAATTTCACCTAAATCAGACGGTTAACGAAATGGGAAATGCAGTTTTACAAAAATGGCTCGAACCAGAAAAATTAGTGGCGCCTAGCGCCCAGAATCATGAAGGTGGCACCTGGCAGGACTATACTACCGTCGGGTGGTTCCTGTTTCGCAAAAAATATGAAAAACAACGTTTTTCGTGAATCAGACCACCACACATCACTGGTATGGCGCTTGGCGGCCAAATAGGTGCCGCCAGGTGGTTCCTACTGTTCCAAGAACCCAAAAATTTCCTCAACACCTGCTAACCTTATTCCAACCCCTACAATTCTGATTCCCTTCGATTTTAGACTCCATACTCAGAACTCAAGTGTTTAGGTTTGCAATTTATTTCATACAACTTCCAATGACACGAAGTTCCATTAATTTAACCCATTCAATTTAATCCAACTCTAAATTCCCAAATTCACAACCGTAACATGACGTCTACGAAATTTTCATCCAATTTGACCCCAAACCACGTTTAATCCAATGACTATGACATATAATCATTCTCACACAATTAGAGTAGCATTTTTCCCCTGTCAAAATCATCCCAAAGAGCATCAAAATTGAACCAAAATTGGTTCGCGTCGCCTAGCGGGTCAATTACCACCGCTAGACCCTTCAACAGAACCTAGAAAACTGGCTTAAATAGCTATGTGTCGCTTGGCAGTCGGGAGCTTACCACCAAGCGATTCCTCTTCAGGAACCCAAAATTAGGCTAACATGCATGTGCCGCCAGGCGGCTGTGAGTAGCCCATGAGGTAGTTTCTGGAAAATTTCCAAAAACGTGAATTTTCATACAATTTGGACATATTACTAACACCCAATAATCATATATTTCATGCAATCAAACAATACAAAATTAAAGGTACGGTTCCAGCTCCCCTAACCTATTAATCCTTGCTCAATTTGAAGAATAAAGGCTTCTCTTGTGTCACCAATAGTCCCACCTTGGCCTTCTCTCAATACACTTGATGCTCCTATCAATTTCACACGAAAACTCTCCTTCAGAATCTTTTCCACTGTGAAATTCGTTTGTCCACTACCCTTTCACGTTTTCCTCTCTTTCTTCTCCAAAACTACACTAATTAGACCATGAACTAAGCCTTAATGCTTGTTAATGTTAGGGAAAACGAAAATGCTTTCAATTAGGTGTTAATGATCATTGAAAGACTATTATTGGCTGCCTTCCCAGCCCACTAGGTTGTCCTTCTTGCAGCTAGGGTTTTCTCTGCCCTTTCATATTCATGCCAAAAGAAAATTTGGCAAAAAGAAAGTTAAATTCATTCTTAGGAAGGTTTGAACCCACAACCCCTCAATTACCAAGTCAGTGCATAACCAATTCAACCAGTTCATGTTTCATGATAATTCCTATAATTTTAGGATTACATTATCACTGAGCACATTCAAACATAACATTAAAATAATACACTTATTAAAATAGCATACAATTAGCATACAAAAGACTCAAACCCAAGTCGTTTCAACATAACTAAGTACTTTCAACCATTTGAGCTAGTACTTTTCCACATCATAACAAACCACATTAGATGCCATAAAGGCTCCCAAGACCCACATTTATTAAATAATTATTTATTTAATTATTTAAATTTCTTGGGTCTTACAGTGTTGGCATGTGATTTAAATGAGATGGTTGGTATTAAAGTAGCATGGTATTAGTGTGAGATGAAGTTCTATATTCATAGATTTGGGAAGAATGAGTTGGTATTGATTCCACACGTGATATGAATGAGGAGTGGTTACAGAAGTTGGCATGAGGTCTCTATGCATGATAAATATTACTTGGTTGTTTGAATATGATTGGTATGTAGTCAGTACGTAAATCCATGAGCCTCTAGGTGAGACCTCATGGTGGTGCTTCAGTGGTCGGGACGTAATTCCATGACCCTTGTTAGTGGGAGTTCATGGTAGTGCCCCATCTATATAATTTGGTAGGGATTCAAGGTAAGGTTGCACCTTGACGCTCTAAGGGGTCAATTAGTTTCACACAGAGCGGATTGACTCTTGTGGTGAGAGTAGCAGGAGGCCTGAAACTCATTAATGGCTAACCTTGTGTGTGGGAGATTGAAACATTGTAACACTTAGCTCGGAGGTGACCAGAGGAATCCACCACAAGTGTAAGCATCCGCTGAATCCGACTAAATTATACGTATCCGAATGAGTCATGTTGAGTCTTAGTGTATTGTTTGGAAGGTCATAACATGCTGGGGGTGATGTATGTATAATTGTTTGTGAAAGAGTATATGATTGCATGATAACGTTATTTTTCGGCTCTAGCTTACCCTTTTGCTTCTTTGATTTCTTTGTATGTGGTTCGTCTACTTTTGTGATGATCATCAATTTATTGATGTGAGCAGATGCGAGAGGTACTCGAGGTCAACAAGGAAGGGATGATTCCGCTGCATAGTCTACTTGGGCTGGACTTCATCTTTTATTTGGGCTTTTATTTAGGGCTATGGCCCATGTGCTGCTTTGCTCTTTAGTACTCTATTATCTATTGTTAGGTCCTTGGATTTCGTTTGTATCTAGCATCGTGGTGTGCCTTGGTTTCTTCTAGCATTTTCTGGATATTGTAAGGAGTAACGTTTATACTCCAGGACTTATCTCTAAATTTCTATTTGTGTGACATTTCATTTAAATTAAAATTATTATCTAAATGGGGTGTTACATTTATGGTATCAGAGCGGTCATTCCTTAGGTCTGTGGACTTGGGTGTTCGCTTAGTTTTCGTGGTGTCTTTCTAGAGTCTTTAGTCAAGTTGCCTATCTTATCAATCTGATAATTGGTTTCCTGTGTGCCAATGAATCATGGCACCTCCTCGTAGGGACTCCCAATCTTCTCAGGGCGATGTACTAGATATCGCCAAGGCAATAGAAGCGATGGTAGCCGCTATGACGTAGTAGAGTATGGCCATGATGTAGCAACATGAAGCATCTATACAGTGTCAAGAAGCGTCACTCGAACAACAATAGTTGGTGATGCAGCAGATGGAGGCTGCAAGAGTGGCTGTTGAGGATGCCCACAGGCAGCATATGGAAGCCCTCCGCCAATTGGAGGAGAACAGGGTGGTTGCCCCTACCTTTGGGGCTAAGCCACGACCTGCAGTCCGGGAGTGGAGCCTAGAGGACTTCCTAAAGTACCATTTAGTAAAGTTCAACGAAAAGACAAGTCATGATGCTGCCGACCAGTGGTTGAAGGACCTCGAGAGAATATTTGATGCAAAAATGTGCCTTGCGGAGAACAGGATAGCTTTTGCGGTATATATACTCATAGGAGAGGCAGAGCATTGATGGATTTTCATGAAGTTCATCATGAAGGAGAAGGATGAGCCGGTCACTTGGGAGGCCTTCAGGGGGAAATTTCTCTTTGAATATTTCCCCGACAGCGTCTGGTATGCCAAGGAGGTGGAATTCCTCCAATTGGCATAGGGGAGCAAGACTGTGACAGAGTATGCTGAGAAGTTCAAATATTTCAACCATTTCTACACATTGCCACTCAATGAGGAGTGGAGATGTCAGAAATTTGAGAACGGTCTTTGGGGAGACATCCACTTGATGGTAGCTCCTCTATCCATTATGGATTTTGCTACACTGGTAGAGAAGGCCAAAGTAATGGAGAAGATGAAGCATATTTCATGTTATGTGATTATGACTGGATAAGCATATTTCATGTTATGAATTGTATGTATAGTGCTTGGGGTTCTTTGGAACTTGCTTCAAAGTGCCAAAAACCAATAACAATGACGCTATTGGTGTGGCACCTAACGGCTTGGGGTGTGCTGCCTGACGGCTTGGGGTGTGCTACCAAGTGATAAGGGAAAACCAGAGAAGCTTGGAACGCATGGCGCCTGGCGAAAAATGTGATCCCGCTAGGCAGAAAAGATCTGGTAGAGGCTCTGGAAAGCGTATGGCGCCTAGCGGCGTGAGGTGTCTGCCAAGTGGCCTGGAAGCTTAATGCGCCTAGCGCCCAGAGTGCTACACCTGGCGCCTAGAGTGCTGCGCTAGACGATACCGTGAAGCAATTGTGGTTAATTTCTTTGATGTATGTGGTGTACAAAGCTTCTATAATACCTTAAAGGTTGGCTTGCTGATGTTCCTTGAGTTGTGGTTCGGAAAGTATCCCTTGAGTTGTGGCTCGGGATAGGGGTTAAGCACGTGGTATTCCTTGAGTTGTGGCTCGGAATAACATCTCTTGAGTTGTGGCTTGGGATGGCGAATGAACACGAGGAACTCTTGGGATGGCTCGAGTTGGCGAGTGTTACCGGTGTGAGTGTGCTAGTTGTGGCCCGTACGGATGGGTCTAGATAGATTGCCCTCCTCAGTAATTAGCTGATGAGTTTGGTAGTCTTGGGACATTACGACCTATGTTCGTATTTGGAACTCCACCTGGCGTTACGGTGTGTGATCCGTAACATTGTTTCCCGCACATGCTCTATCGGTTGTGGCCGATAGGTATTGCAGCAAGACATCTTGAGGTACTCACTAGGAGACGTAGAACATGGTTAGCATGGTTGTGACCATGTGGTATGAAATCAAAGGATGGAATTCCTTTGGTGTGATTGTGTTATATATATAAATGTGTTGGGTATATGTCTTATTCTATTAGTTCACCCTATCTGCTTGTGTTTGGCGATGATCGTGTACGCGATACACGTGAGCAAATGATGTTGTAGGTGGTGAGGCATAGCACCAGAGCGGGGCTAGTATGGGGAGAAGATTTTCCCAGAGTTATTACTATTTTGTATTTTAAGGATTTTTGTAAACTTCTGGATTGATCTAGTGTGGTTTTCTTATCTATTTGATTTTATGAATTGTGAATTGAGACAATTTATATTATAAGAAGTTTTAAATTTCCCGCATTTTTGGGAAATGATATTTCATTAAATGCAGTTTAGTTATATTTCTTTATTTTATTTATTTAAATCTATAATATTTGGTTGGGATGTTACACTTCACATCTAGATAACCTTAGTTATCTTAATGTCCAGTGGGAATTTTCCTTGTGCTTGTATAACATCACCATAAACCACACTAAAATTTCCTTTCAATTAATTGTGCTTTGGTGCTTTTTTCATTTCTATTTTTGAGTTCAGATTGGCATTTAGATCTTAGCAATGTCTTATAGTCAATTTCCATTGTGTTTCATTGTGTTTCATGATCTTCTTTTGATTCCTTTAAGTGTCCTTCTCCTTTGTGCTTTTTGTTTCCATTAAAATGCAAATGATCAAGCATAGTGTGGTGGTGATTCTGATTTGTGGTGGAAACTAGTTGTTGTACGAGCTATAGAAGGAAAGAAAAATAGCACAAAAAGAATACAAGCAAGTGCCAAAAAGAATCAAAAGAAAAGATAAGAAGAAAGTGGCAAAAGAAGTACACTAGAATCACTAACATCACTTGAGTTTGAGAGTATTATTTTGTTGCATTTTACTGTTGTTCCAGTTTCTGCCTGATTGCACACTATCTGTATTTGATTACCATAAAACATTGACCAATGCAAATCCAAATATGATTTTTGCTTCTTTTAGCTAAGACATAGACGAAAAAGAGAAAAAAAAATCATTGAAACATGTTGAGAAATGAAAAAATGAAAAATAGATGAAGAAGATGCTTGAATTCACGTTTTTGGACTGGCAGTGAGTGAAAAAAATCAAATTTCAGTGCAATTTTCTAGCTTATTTTGGTTGTTTTTCATCCATTCTAGTGCCATTCATTAGGTAATGAAAGTGGGGATTTGACAGTCTAACATCAAGTGAAGGTCAAGTTATCCATAGGGAAATACGAAGATAGTGTGTTATGTGATGTAGTACTTATGGAAGCTTGCCATGTTTTATTGGGAAGACCTTGGCAATTTGACAAGAAAACCATACATAATGGTCTTACCAATGAAATCACCTTCACTCACAAGGATAGAAAATTTATCTTGCATCCTTTATCACCATCCCAAATGGTAGAGGATCAAATCCAAATGAGAAAGAAGTTGGAAAAGGAGAGAAAAGAGGATAAAAAAAAGTCCTCTATCTCTCCCAAAAAGTAACTAAAAATGAATCTGAGGTGGGAGAGATTGGTGTTCCTTCTGCCAAGGTCATTCAACATGAGAATATTTTGACTATAAAATCTTTGAACCAAGTTCTCAATGATGAATAACCTTCATGCCACTTGTTGTGTAAAGGAACACTCACATGCACTGCCACATTTCTTGAACTTAAGAGTCTACCTCCTAAAGTTGAAAATATTTTGAAAGAGTTTGAGGATATATTACCTAAGGAAGGGCCAATTGGGCTTCCTACTTTTAGAGGAATTGAGCATCTGATAGATTTAGTGCCTGGGGCAAGTCTTCCAAATAGACCAGCCTATAGGACAAATCCTCAAGAAACAAAGGAGATAGAATCTCAAGTGCAAGAGTTGTTGGAGAAGGGTTGGGTTCGAAAGAGCCTTAGTCCATATGTTGTGCCTGTTTTGTTAGTGCCTAAAAAGGATGGAAAATGGAGAATGTGATGTGATTATAGGGCTATAAATAACATAACCATCAAATATAGGCATCCAATCCCTAGGCTTGATGACATGCTTGATGAGTTGCATGGGTCCCTCATGTTTTCTAAAATTGATCTAAAGAGTGGTTATCACCAAATAAGAATCAAAGAAGGTGATGAATGGAAAACCGCTTTTAAGACCAAATTTGGACTATGTGAGTGGTTGGTGATGCCCTTTGGGCTTACTAATGCACCTAGCACATTCATGAGGCTAATGAATCATGTCCTTAGAGAGTGCATAGGAAAGTTTGTGGTTGTCTATTTTGATGATATCTTGATCTATAACAAGAGCTTGCATGAGCATATAGACCATATGAGGTCTGTCCTTACCATCCTTAGGGTAAATAGTTTGTTTGTTAATAAAGATAAATGTACTTTCTGTGTAGATAGTGTAGTTTTCTTAGGTTTTGTTGTGAACAAAAATGGGGTCCATGTTGACCCTACAAAAATAAAGGCCATTCAAGAATGGCCTACTCCTACAAGTGTTGGAGAAGTTAGGAGCTTCCATGGTTTGGCAAGCTTTTATAGAAGATTCATTCCTAACTTCTCTACTTTGGCTTCACCCCTCAATGAGCTTGTCAAGAAAGATGTGTCTTTTAATTGGGGTGAAAAACAAGAGTCTGCTTTTCAGCAACTCAAAGAAAAACTCACCAATGCGCCCATTCTAGCTTTACCAAACTTTTGAAAAACTTTTGAACTAGAATGTGATGCATCTGGTGTAGGAATAGGTGCCGTGTTGTTGCAAGGTGGACACCCCACAGCTTATTTTAGTGAAAAACGTAATGGTGCCTCCCTCAACTATCCCACCTATGACAAGGAATTGTATGCCTTAGTTAGGGCCCTTCAAACCTGGGAACACTACCTTATGTCCAAAGAGTTTGCCATTCATAATGACCATGAGTTGTAAGATCCGCATAATTTAATTAATTAAATAATTAATTAATTAATAAATGCGAGTAGGTAGCGTATTTATGACATTAAATTTTGATGGGTTTGACGTGGAAGAGTACTAGCTCAAATGCTTGAGATTACTTAATTGTGTGAAAGGACTTGGGTTTGAGTCCTATGTATACCATTATGTGTTGTTTGTTTTATTATTAATTTCAATAAGATGTTGAGTGTGAGGAATGATAATATAACTCTATATTTATAGGAATAATCACTGAACATAAATTGGTTGAGTGGTTGTGCATTTGGTTGAAAATAGGCATGGTCATGGGTTCGAACCTTAGTAACCTAAATTTAACTCTCTTTTTGCTAATAATTGGTGTGTCTTGAATTTGAAAGGGCATAGAAAACCCTAGCATAGGGGCTCTATGAGAGGGCTGAAAAACCATTAAATCATGGGCTTTGAATAGCAATTAAACCATTATTAAGTTAAAATTCGTTTTGGCACTTAAACCAACCTTTAAGATAACTATAAAAGGCTGAATTTGGCTAAGAAAAGGGTTTTCTACAGTGTGATTATTTTTACCTTTAGAGGAGAGCGAATTTGAGAGGGTATTGGGCAATTGGGGGCTGGTTTGGGAGAGGATTGGTAATTCAAGGAAGACGCGTAATTGAAATTATAAGTGCAGAAAATTTCAAGTTAGGGGAGCTGAACCGAATTTTAGTAATTGTTGTTTTATGTGCATGATTTGATGTGTGTTGGCCATGAGAAATTCGTGCTAATGTATGGTCTGAATTTGGGGTTGGGGGTTTTGATATTGATGAATTAAATTTTACCAAATTGCATGAATAATAGGGGTTTTTGCACTATACATGCTACTGCTGGTTCAAACGTAGATTTTGGGAACTACTTGGGGTCTAAATTGGTGTTCACATGTTGGTTTACTGCATTCACTTATTTGGCATGGATTAGAGTATGGTTTGGACCTTGTTGCAGTGGTTGCATGCGTAACTCTGTGTATAACTCTACAATTCTCGCTCGGGCGAGCTAGGGTCACCTAGGCTAGATTAGCACAGAAATGGGACTGATTTGCTCGCTTATCTCGCTCGGGCGGAGAGTGATAGTTTTGGGTGACTGGTTGTCTCGCTTAGGCGGGCATCCCTCGCCCAAGCGAGAACTCGAGAGTTTGGGTGGTTGTTTGCATGTTCCGCTCAGGCACGAAACCTTAGTTTGTTTGGGCGAAAGCTTGTCTCGCTTAGGCCAGAGCTCCTCGCCTAAGCGAGTCATCGAGGTTTGGTTGGTGGGTTGTGAAACTCGCCGCTTAGGCGAGGTACGTAGTTCTGGGCGAGTGAGGGTCTCGCCCAAGCGAGAAGGAGCTCGCTTAAGTGAGATTTCGTAGGCTGCAGAGGTTCTAGAGGCTCGCCCAAGCTAGTGGGTCTAGCTTAAGCGAGATAGGCTGGACTGGTTGAACAAAGGCTTTTAGCCTAAGAAAGCGAGGGTGTTGTGGTGCGTTCAAAGACATGTGTTACTGTTGTGTTAATGGGATGAGAGGGAATTTGTAAGGCGTGGTCTATAAGGCTTCTAAGATATCTCAATGATGGGATTGCTGGTGTTTCTAGGGTTGTGGCCCGAAACGTATCCTTGGGTTATGGCCTAGGATAAGAGTTTAGCACGTGGCATTCTATGGGTTGTGGCCCAAAATGACTTCCCTTGAGTTGTGGCTCGGGATAGCGGATGAACACGAGGAACCTTTGAGTTGTGGCTCGGGTTGGCAAGTGTTGCCGGTGTGAGTGTGCTGGTTGTGGCCAGTACGGATGGGTCCAGATGGATTGCCCTCCTCAGTGATTCGCTGACGAGTTTGGTAGTCCTGGGATGTTACGGACTATGTTCGTAATTGGGAACTCCACCTGGCGTTACGATGTGTGATTCGTAGCATGGTTCCCGCACGTGCTCTATCGGTTGTGGCCAATAGGTGTGGCATCAAGGCGCCTTGAGATACTCACTAAAAGGTGTAGAACACGAATAACATGGTTGTGGCCGTGTGGATGAGCTGGAACGAGTCTCCTTGATGTGCATTGATACTACATGGTTGTGGCCATGTGGAAGGAAGGAAACGAGTCTTCCTTGGTGTGTATTGGTATTACATGGTTGTGGCCATGTGATAAAGAAGGAGGAGGTTCCTTGGTGGTGAAATGATATTATATATGGTTGTGGCCATGTGGAATAAAAGAAGAGATTTTATTTTGATGTAGTTTATTATATATTATATGCTTGGTGTATATTTTTGTGTTATCTTTTTAGCTCACCCTATCTACTTGTGTTTGGTGATGATCGTGTACGCGGTACACATGAGCAAATGATATTGCAGGTGGAGCTGGTGAGGCTTAGCCGCGGAGTGGGGGAAAGCCTTAGAGTTTTATATTATTTTAATTTGGAATTTCTTGTAAACTCTTATTAGAGACTTTATTATTATGTTTAGTTTTTTTTGAATTATAAACTATGGTTTTAATTGAAGTTAATAAAATGTTAAAAATTTTCCTACGTTTTTGGGAAATGAGGTTTTATTAATTGCGGCTTAATTACTTTTCCTTATTTTATTAATTAAATTCGTAATATCCGGCCGGGATACTACATGAGTCGCTAAAATACTTGAAGGGCCAACACAATTTGAATAAAAGGCATGCTAAGTGGATGGAATTCTTAGAACAATTTCCTTATGTGATAAAGTACAAGGAGGGCAAAAGTAATGTGGTGGCTGATGCCTTATCTAGAAGGCACACCCTGTTTTCAAAATTGGGAGCCCAAATTCTTGGATTTGATCACATTTCAGAAATGTAAGTTCAAGATTATGAGTTTTCTTCTATTTATGCTGAGTGTATGGAAAGACCTCAAGGAAGGTTCTATGTGAATGAAGGGTATTTGTTTAAAGAAGGAAAAATTTGTATTCCCCAATGTTCACAAAGCAAACTCCTTGTCCAAGAAACACATGAAGGGGGATTGATGGGTCACTTTGGGGTAGAAAAAACCCTAGGTCTTTTGAAAGAAAATTTCTTTTGGCCCCATATGAGGAAAGATGTCCAAAGGCATTGTAATAGATGTATTTCATGTGTGCAATCCAAGTCTATGACAATGCCCCATGGATTATACACCCCTTGCCTGTTGCTTCAGCCCCTTGGGAAGATATAAGCATGGATTTTGTCTTAAGACTCCCAAGAACACAAAGGGGTTTTGATTCTATTCTTGTGGTGGTAGATCGTTTTAGCAAAATGACACATTTTATACCCTGCCACAAAGTGGATGATGCTAGCAACATTGCTAGGCTTTTCTTTAGAGATGTGGTCAAGCTTCATGGTATACCCTGCACCATAGTTTTTGATAGAGACACTAAGTTTCTTAGCCACTTTTGGAAAAATCTTTGGTCAAGACTTAGAACTAAGCTTAATTTCTCTACTTCATGTCATCTACAAACTGATGGGCAAACTGAAGTTGTTAATAGGTCTCTATCTACTATGCTAAGGGCAATTTTGAAAGGAAACCACAAATTTTGGGATGAATGCCTTTCCCATATTGAGTTTGCCTACAATAGAATAGTTCATAGGACTAATAAAATCTCTCCATTTGAAGTTGTTTATGGCTTTAACCCTCTCACACCTAAGGACTTGCTACCACTTCCTATTTTGATTTTATTCATAAAGACGGGGTGGCAAAATCTGATTTTGTTAAGAAAATGCATGAGAGGATTAAAAGACAAATCCAACAACAAACAGAAAGGTATGCTAAGTGCAACAATAAGGGAAATAGGGAAATGATTTTTCAAGAAGGGGATTGGGTGTGGCTACACCTTAGAAAAGATAGATTTCCTAAGCAAAGGAAGTATAAACTTAGCCCACGAGGTGATGGTCCCTTTAAAGTGTTGAAAAGAGTCAATGATAATGCGTATAGGCTAGAGCTGCCTTAGGGCTATGATGTGCATGCCACCTTTAATGTTGCTGACTTGATACCTTTTGCAGGTGGTACAAATGATGAGGCAAAGACTACAAATTTGAGGACAAATCCTTCTCAAGAGGGAGGGGATGATGAGATGCTTCAAGCCAAGGGACTTACAACAAGAGCCATGGCTAGGAGAATACAAGAGGAATGGGCCTTAAATGCGCATGCAAGGCCCAAGATGAACTTCATATGGGCCAAGGAAGATGTGAAGACCTAGCCTAGGACTCTTTGCTTGTAAATACTAGATTAGGATTTTATTTTGGGCTTTGTATTTTGGGCTCAGTAGAATAGGGTTTTCTTTGGGCCATGTATTGGGTTTTAGAGGAAATTGGGCTTTAGAAGTAATTTTGGACCAAAAAAGGGAATTGGGCCAAATGGGCTGAGAGTAGTGCATATACTCTAGAGAAGCCTAGAAGCTTCTCAAACTTGCTCTCCAAGGATGAGAGTTAGCTTCCCATGGCAAGAGAAGTGTGACTTGCTTAGGTGGCAAGTCACACCTCCCACATGCTCCTTTTTGGCCCCAAAATTCAACTTTATAGACTCCTTTTTCCTCCACTTTTTGGAGACTCCTTGGTCTCATTTTAGCCTATAAATAGAAGGCTTTGGACATGTATTTTTGAGCTTGAAATTGAGTAATGAATTGTTGCCCAAATTTGTGCACAAATTTCTTTTGAGCTCACCTTAGAGTAAACTCTTCTCTAGTTTACTCTAGTCTTCTTCCTTAAGAATCCTTTCACCTACACCAAACCAAACACCTTAAACTTCTTTCCTTCATGCTTTCAATTTCTAAATAAGGAACTAGCATGACTAGTACATATATTTGTTACTGTGTATACTTATTCTATAAATTTATATAAATTATTTCATAAATTTATATAAATTATATAAATTAAATGATATAAATGGGATTAGAATACATGTACATCAATATCTATTATTTGTATAATGACTCATCAAAGAACAAAAAATTGGATTTACCTAGTGAATAGAA
>Ga0214542_1003959_pt1 | contig 29691 bp, 9 predicted proteins | sample CNSS1metaG_FD_160096 | JGI IMG/M metagenome (GOLD analysis project Ga0214542, IMG submission 160096) | Root nodule microbial communities from cowpea collected in UCLA plant growth center, Los Angeles, California, USA - CNSS1 | ecosystem: Host-associated > Plants > Roots > Nodule | place: USA...
TATAATATTATATATATATATATATATATATATATATATATATATATATATATATATATATATATATATATATAAAAGTCACATTATCCACCAATTATAATGAGAAAACCATTATGAGAATGATTAAATATGTTTTTGTCTCTCAAATTTCAGTAAAATTTGGAATTAGTTCCTTTTCAAAACTTTTGATCAATTTAGTCATTTATCTTTAAAATTACGTGAATTTAGTCCTTTTAACCAAATTTTGTTAAGTTTATCTGACGTTTCAAGTGTATTTTATGATAGTATTTAAATTGTTTGCACCATTTAACATATTTTAGTTTAAATGTTAACTTAAATATTATCATAAAATACGTTTAAAATGTCAAATAAACTTAACAAAATATGGTAAGAAGGACTAAATTCACGCATTTCTAAAGATGAAAAACTAAATTAATATAAAGTTTTAAAGATGAACTAATTCTAAAATTCACTAATACTTGAGAGATAAAAATATATTTAACCCTTAAAAAAATTGTAAGTTTTACCCTCACAAACATTTTTTTAGTACAGAGGTCAGAACATAACTACAATTGACTAAATAAGACTAAATTTAAAATAATTAAAACATGAAATACATAACTACAACTTTTAATATCTTTTTTAGCTTTTGATAACCAGCTATCTTGGTACACGCACAAGATATTTATATTTTATAATTAAAATTTACAGTAAAAATCATTTTAGGATATAATTTTGTTATTGAGTAAAAATAAATAATTAAAAAAAATTAATATATAATTTATATTGTTGATTAAGTGTATCTGAAATATTTTTTATGATGTTCATAATAGCATGAGAATGATTGGAATTAGAACAAGACATAAATGTATGTATATGATAATCTAAAAATGTTATTTATTGTCTTGATAGTCGACTAGGCTACTAATCTAGTTAACTAAGTTAGTTCTGGAACTTGAATTTGGACCCTGGCATAATGTAGTCGACTAGGCTCGTGCTGACAGCAACTGATTTATAAAATCATATCACTGCACCTTCTGTTTTCAGAGTTGTTCAACCCAAAGAGAGAAAGAAAGGTGTGAAACAGGTTCTTGGAGAATATACTGCATCAAGCTCTCATTGTTCATCAAGATTCATCATCAAGATCAAGTGAAGAGAGTGTAATATTGACATTAAAGCATTGTACAAAATCAGGTGTTATTGTTCCATTACTGTCACTGTTTTTGTATTAGTTTCTTGTAGTTTCTTGAATATGAAATTTTGTGTGTTATCACTGTGGTTGTGGTAATTGTGTGTAATTGTTAGAAGCATTACAATTTGCACATTTCTTGAAGGGGTGTTTTCAAGAAAGTGTGGTTTTAGAGTTTAGGAATTGCATAGGTGTTTCTTGTATTCCTTCTCTTGTTGATATAGTGAAATTTATAGTGAGGAAAGCTAGAGACTGGATGTAGATTCGTTTGAATCGAACCAGTATGAATCTTGTTTTCTCTTATGCTCTCTTTCATTCTCTTTTAATTTTGACATGGTATAAATGCTCCAAACATTAAGCATCCAATCACACTATTTTAATTGATTCAACAAGTAAAAGTTTTATCAAAACACTTTCGTAATTGTTAAAATTGGGTAAAATTTGAAAAACCAATTCACTCCCCCTGGTTGTGAAACATTGGTGGATCAAAACTAACAATTTATATTGTGTATCTTAACAAGTCATTTATTTTGGCATTTGTGGCAATCAACATGTTCATATACATTCGATATTTTAATTACACAAATATAATTGAATTTGTCTTTGTTATACACTTTATTTTATTTTTACTAGTGGGATAAAGGTACTCAATAAATTTATTTTTTTAATAAAATAAAAAATAATAATTATATAAAAGTTATGATGCATGAATATGATACGTGTATCGGATACGACACGTATCCGATACATCGATACGTTTATTTTTAAAAATAATAAGATACGATACGTGATGAATATGTGATATATGAATTTTGAAAAGAGTATAATAATTCTTAAAAACATAATAAATATAAAATTGTTATTGTGTGAATCCAAAGTAAAACTATATGTACTAAAGTTGTCAACATAAAAAATATATATTATTGTCATTATAAAAGTATGACTACAAGAAAATGACCAATTTTAGTAATAGAAAAAATATGTTAGACACCAATTTTCTACTTATAGACTAATTATTTTGGTAGGCAAGACCTTGGTGGCTAATGTTAATGACCAATTTAGAAATAAATTATTTTGGTAGTCAAAACCTTTATAGCTAATGTTAGTGATAAATTTAGAAACTAATTCATAATATAAAATATTTTAATTATCAATTTAGAGATCAATTATAATTTTTTGGAACTATTTTAGTTACCAATAATTTTTATTTTTTAAATTGGTACCTAAATTGGTCACTATATATATATATATATATATATATATATATATATATATATATATATATAGTGAGTGATTATTTTTTGTCACTAAAATTTTTTTATGGTGTACTACAACTTTATAAATTAGATACTTCATTAATAAGTATCGATAAAATATGCTAAAATATCGGATACATATATGTGTCGGATACGAATACGTGACCTAATCAATGCATAAAAGTAAAAATATTATATTTGTATTTATAAATTTTAAAATAAAATTAACTATATTTGTTTTTTTTTTAATTTTATAATTTTGAAATATATGAATAAAACAAAATTTTTTATTTTTATTATATATATATATATATACTAATTTTAAAATAAAAAAAATAAAATGATAGTATGAAATGTATAAATTAAAATGGAAAATCTCATTATATATTACATATTATATATGGTTATATTTAATGGCTTCGTAGTCATATGATAGTAGGGATGTCAAAAAAATCCGTACCCGCAGGTATCCGCGGATAAAACCCGCAACGGGTAGGAAACGAATATTAAAAATGGATACCTGCTACCCGCGGGTACAAATATTTTTGATACCGTGGATACCGTACTCGCTAATCTTTAATTTACAAAAGTACTCTCACATATATATATATATATATATATATATATATATATATATATATATATATATATATATATATTAGTAAAAAACATTTTGGCTTAATTTTTTCTAAGTTGCACATCTAGTCTTCTGTCTTCATTCTTCAAACTTCAAGTATTGGTATGTTGTCTTCTTCCAAGTACACCCCTTGACATTCTTCTCTTTCCTTTATTTGAAATTGGACATATACATCAAATCCTATATAGACAATGACGTTTATGGTATGCTTGTTAACAAATGATGGAATCAAAATAAGAATATTTGGCATGTGACAATTAAGGTTTATTATTTGTTTATTTTTTAGGAATTAATTGGAGAAAGTTGACTTTTTGATCAAAACACTAATTAAAAAATTTTCATTGTATTGAACGTCATTTTATATCTACTTTTATAATTATTTGGACTTGTATGAACTTGAGTTTATTTGAACATTATTTAAAATTTATGACAATAATGTATTTTATTTTATTTTGTTTGAATTTATGATTAAATATTTGTTTTTTAAATAATTTTGTAAATATCCACGGTTATCCGTGGATACCCGTGGATATGAAAAAAATAGACGGGTACCCGCATAACGGATACCCGACGAATATGGATACGGGTACGAGGCGGATATTTATCCAGCGGGTAAAGTACGGAGAAACTACTAACCGTATCTTATCCACCCCATTGACATCTCTATATGGGAACAACTTGAGGTTGTTTATAGGTGTTGCTTAGCTTGAAAATATTAATAATGTTTTTCATTAAAATAGATGACATGGTCTCAACACGATATAAGAGTTTAATATGATAATTTTTGTTAAATAAATTATTATGTAAACATTAATCATTACTCCAAAAATTCCATTATCATCCAATTAATATGATAAACAGAATTAAACACATATAATCATCACGAAAAGACAGAAAGAAATTTTTGTTTGAAGGGCAAGAGGTGACAATAAGACAGAAAGTGCTTTAAGAATTATCCAGCATGCTTGTGAACAAATTTAAGTTAAAAACTTTCTGTCTCAATTTTTTCTAATAATATATAAAGTCATCACGTTTTAATTTCAACTTCGTTAGGAAAGGGAACGTAAATCAAATGTGGAACCCTTGGACCATCTAAAAATTATTGAACTTTTAACTCATTTTTTTTTTTTGTTAGTTTTAAAAAGCATTCTCTTTTTAATGGTCGAAAGTAATGTTATACCAACCCAACATAAACACATCACATATATTATGGTCCTTTATTTGATTTTTACGTATAACATTGTAGAGTGGAGTTTAACATAAGAGACTTAAAGCTTATTTATGGGTTTACTTTCACAGTTTTTTTTTTGTTTGTTTGTTGTGGGTGTACTTATTTCTCTTTTAAAAAAAGAAAGGGAAACGTTTAACTTTTTTTTTTTCTTCAAAACTTAGATATTTTTTAGCTTTTCAAGATAGATGAGTTTTGATTATGGTTATTATAGTTTTTTTTTCTGCTTTTCATTCTTACAATATATAATACAAACTGTTTTCAATCTTTGAGAATTTTCATGTATGCTTAGGTAAAATATTTACTTTGACTTTTTTTTCTTTAAAATTTCAATTCATTATTCTTCATCTTTAATATTCACTTAAGAAATAAATAAATAATATTTTATTTTACAACTCTTAAAAGGTTATTTAGGTATAACATATTAACATTATATCATGTTTCACTTAAAATTGTTATTTGATATTTTATTATTATATATACAATGTCAAATAATATTTGTTGATTCTCAATAACAACATAACAAAAAAAAGCACAAAAACCAAATTAAAATTAAATATTATATAATCATTGGAAGGTTCTATGTATATGCAATCTAAAACAATTATAGTGTTACACTCTTTGTGTATATATTCTTCTAGTGATAATAAATTATTTCATTTCAATCTTATTTTTGTATTTTTCTAGTCCTATTATTTTTGAGAAATTCAAGTGTGGAGTTCCACATTTGTTGCTCTAATTACCTAATTTTCAAAGTTTTTGATGATTGGTATTAGGATGCGTTGTGTCTAGAAATTTTGAAAGCCAAGCTAGATATTCTTAAAAAAAACCATTTTAATCTCAATATAATCAATTAAGTTAGTTATGACGCAAATTAAATCATTTTTAAATATATAATTGTAATAAATATATTTTTAATCGTTTAGGTTAATAATGTAATCAATTAGGTTAATTCAAAAATAATAAAATTGTTTTTCTATGAAATTTAATAGATTAAGCACATAACATAATTAATTATTCTAGTAAAGGTTGAAAAACTGAGATCCATACATTTTGTTAATCGATTAAAAACGTGTTTGAAAATTATTCTGAATAATTAAAAATAATCAAATTTTCAAAATAACTAATTCATTCTCTTCTTAGTTGAAAGATATTGGTTGTAACATTTTTAACAACATTGAGTTGAGATGAGAAATGCATAAGGACAAAGACTCACAAACTTAATGACTTAAGATTTTAGAATGAAGGTGATGATGACATGCCTATATATATGGGGTAACTCATGACTTAAGACTTATTGATCAATGTCTTTTAGATCAGGTATCGACTTTCTCTAGTATATTGACTCAGACAACCTAATAATTTAAATTGTTTGTGGGGAGGGTTAGTAAAGTTGAATAAGTAGAACTTGCTAGGAGGTGATAAGTTGAAAGAGTTGGAGTCCTATATATTGAAGTTTGAAGTCGGTAAGCCTATGTTTAGTAAAATCTTTGAGCAATCCTTGTGAAGATTTGTGGGGTCCAACATTAAAGTGTTTGGTTGAAAGTCTCTAATGAAAGTATGGAATGGAAGAGTTATGACAATATTAGAGTATTTGGTGCCTTGCATTTTCACATGTCAAGAAGGACAAACTATATAGGAAGATCTTTGTTATTGACTTAACATTAAAAGAAAGAGATTCATCATTTAAAAGCTTTAATTTTGAATTCATATATAAATGGAATATAGAAGATAAAACATATAATAAAATATTATGGTACCATGACCAAGATTTGTACGACCTATCAAATAATTCATAATTCATGAGAAGAAACTAACCAATATCACAGTCTCGTGTCTCTTTATCAACTAAAACGATGGTGGACATCTCACTGAAAAGAAATAACTAGTATTTTCTCAGCCATAAAAACAAATGATGAAATGGAATAAAAAATAATGTGCTAGATACAAACTATTTACTCTCAACAATCTAGTCTTAATAGTCTAATATAGTTTTGGTAAGATATGATAATCTAAATCGTTTTAATCATAACAAATAATATTAAGTTTTAAAAAGTGAATGATTTCATATATGTGCTTGATCATAATAGAATACAATCTACCAACACATTAGCATCAAACTATTAACACAACCGTCCAATTTGATGTAATTACTTCAACTATAACAAGACACATAAAAATTCAAAAATACAAAACTACAAAAATAAGGGACATTGCTTGTGCATGATGAATTTGGTAATAGTATAAGAAATGAATTATCATAAGGAAATTTGTTTCGAGCATAGCAATCTAAGTGCAACGTAAAAGGTGTCAACTTAAAGGCTAACAATTTTGGAAAAGTTTTGAGACCAGTAAAGGGTTAACACACCATCTAGCAATGATTATATCTGATAAGACTTTTTAAACTAAGTAGACAATGCTTGCTAGACTTTTTACCCTGATATATATTGTGAAAAACTTTTCAATAAAGTTTAAGCTTTATTTAACCTCGTTTTAGATGACCAACTTTTTAAAAAGGTTTTATCAACATTTTGATCCAATTAGTTATAATTGCTAGGATTATATAGAAGCATGGATAAAATATTCTATTACTAAAATAAAATTAATAAATAATCATGAGTAATTTATTTTAAAACAAATGTTCAATACAAATTCCTTGAAAAGTGGGACTTATTTGTATCAATTCAAGAATTCTCCCTCGTCGTTAATCTTAAAAAGGATTTGAATCTTTTTTCAATATATACGACTCACATGTTAAAAATCTCATTTCTATTAAAAATAAAATCAATTTATAACCGGTTTTTGTGTTATAAGATGAGTTAGACCTAAATTTACTTTCTAATATGGTATCATAACCTATCCTAATAAGACTTGTTGAGTTTATTATGTCACCCACTTTCAAAATAAATATGCAATATTGCATGCAAGATGTTTATACCTCTATATAAGGAATGTGTATAGGAGATTTCACATGACTAGAAATAATGTTAATTTATAATATATAAATAGAGACAAACTACATCTTACAAGTTTATTTTGTGAGGATGAGTTAAATACAAATTCACTTCTTAATATCACAAAAATTAAGGACTCTCGTCAATCTCATTTTTTTTTATTCAAAATTTTTCTTAACCTAAATATCTTCGTGGTGATACTAATATATAAACAAATTCATCTCAAATCCAACAAATTTTATTTAACTTATTTCAAAATATTTTAGATTTATATGCGAACCTAAGCTTAAAATATGGATATAAGATAACAATCGAATAAATTACTTTAAGAAGACTCGTATTAAATATATTTTATTAGTGAGTAACATCTAACCGATTTTGAACACATTCAATCTACAAATTTCAACTCAACTTTATAGGCTAGTATTAACTTATTGCACAAATATTAAAAAATGTCATGTTCGAGTAGTTTTAGCTCTCCATCAACTTTTCACCGACTAATGTATTAATTTACATGATTCACTCTATTAGTAAAAAAGAGATATCTCCCATCAGGAAACATACACACGCAACGCAAAGGTCTTCATCTACATAGTGAAACAAAATTCACTGACTGAATTTAATATCCTAATTACTCTCAGGTTTGGATTCGTACGACAAATAAAAATTTATTGAGCATATCAAGTATGTAATCAACTAGTTTCTTTAGATGAAATTTGCTCAGACAAATTATATAGAATCAACAATTTTGCAGAATATTCTGAAAACTAGTTTTGATTTTAAGCTAATCAAATTATTCATTCCAAAAAATAACATGTAAAACATAAATTGTAACTTGTGAACCCAATTTCAGATGCTGAATAGAAGTACCGTAACATGAATTCAAATGTTCTCAAACAAATAATCAAACAATACTAGGTCAAATCAGATTAAACTTTAAAATATTCTCTCGTATTTAAAAATTGTTTTGAGTCCGAGTAATAAAAAAAGAAAAACCTTTAAAACCTCCATGAACCCATGTGTCTACATACCTATCATTAAATCAATTAAAAACACAAATTGAAAGGTAAACTAGCAGAAAGGATAAAAAATTATCGATTAACATGACCAATATGTGAATTATTCACTGATAGAGTTACAATATTGAGAATACAGAATTATAGAAAAAAAATGAAGTTATTTTAAAATAAATTATTATCGAATACAAAAGCTTTATATCCTCTGTATTATTTATTTGTGAAAAATTAAGGAAATTGATTTCAAAATTTAAGAGAATATTTAGAAAAGCTTACTTCAGGCACACAACTTAAACTCATCTTAGAATAGAAAGAAAAAAGATGAAAAACAGAGAAAGAAAGAAAGAAATGGGCTTTTGTTCCATTAGTCTCACAGAAACAACCAAGGAAAAATATCAAAATAATTGTCAAAAACTGTGTCACTAATTTGTTTACTTTTTCAAATTTATTCCCATGTTACAAAATCAAGGTTTCTTCAGCTACTACGCTCTTTTGGTAAAAAAATCCTGTTTTAATTCTGTCTTTATTTATTTTTTTTAATTGTCATAAAACTTTTCACTTATTTTATTTTTAAATATATGTAAGAAAAATGATTCTTTACGTCCTACTTGTTTAACTTTCAAAATTGCAATCTGAAAATTATTTATTAAACAAAAAATAAAGTTAATTTTATGATACCTTTATGACAATTTTTAAAAGTAAACACAAAACAGCAAACTTTTTGCACACGCAGGCCATGATAAACTTTTCCAAACTACTCAATAATACAATTTTTGGGGTTGCAACGATAACACAATCATTTCTTTAAGTCATTAATAAAATATTTTTAACACGCAACTATCATTTTCCTAAACGGTTTACCGAAAGAACAAAACAACTTGTTCATCTGTATCTTAAGTGTGTTTGTTTTAACTATTTTGTCTCTTCTGCACCTATGTCACACTATTTATTTACTACTATGTTCTTTCTACAACTTTATCACTATCTCACTATTTTCCCTCTAATCCCATGTTATTTTTATATAAATAAACTATTGGTCTCAGCATAACAACACTACCATACAAAACCTCCTCACGGCAGCATTTGTAATTGTTTGTTCTTCTGAGAGACCTGTCTTGTTTTCCTATCCTCGAAATTCGTTAGCTCATCTGTTTTGCCTTGTGTTTATTTCAATCTTGTCTACAATAGTGTCCACTGTTTGTGTATCTCAGTGATTAAATGTAACTGCAATCCATTCCCCTTCTTTGGTTCACTTCAAGCTGTTCTTGTTCCTTTTGGAGTCTCCCTGCAGAAAAATGTAAATTTGATTTCGGATTAAGATACCCTTTTGCTTTTCAATCAATGCCCAAATCCTCAAAAGTCTTCTGAATCTTTCCAATCATGGTCTCATTCATGGAATCTCGTTAATCTATGCCAGATTCCCATTTGGGTCTAGCTGACTCATATTTGACCTTTCTGATCTTTTGATGAGCATTCTTCTCAGTTCTTTTAAATTGTAACAAATGCAGGTTGTGAAGATGTGTTTCCGTTAGTTGTGTTGGATTGCCCTCCATAGCTATAGCTGCAGAACTGAAATTTGATTAACATTCGTTTGACTGTATTAACTGTACCATGTAACTTGGTGCTGCCAATCTGCTTCTACTGTGTTATTTCTAGGAGTTCGTTTGGTCTCTATGGATAGCATATGGAGGGAAATGTTGGATCTAGGATTTGTTATGGCTGAGCGCTAGTCTTGATTTTCAGCTTTGAGCAGAGTGTCTACTCTTCTTGTTCAAGTGTTGACTATAGCATAAATTCTCTAATATTCTTTCAGTTTCTCTTGGATATGTAATCCAATTTCTTTTTCTCTCAATTACTGACTTGTTATTTTGTTACTCATAACAATACATCCAAAAGTTCTTCATAAATTCTTTGAAATGTAAATTCTTCTACCGGATTCATTCATTCAATTTCTTCATCAAGGGCCTGAAGGCTCAACAATAAAAACAATGAGTATACCTTCTTCAAGTTTTCCTGTTTGGGATGATATGTAGGATTCTGGTATCCCTGCCCTAGTTATATTTGATATTTTCACACATTCAGCTTTGATCACTATGTAAACCTCTAGAGCTCCTTCCAAGTATTTTTTTTTTCTCTTTTTCCTTTCTGTTTTTGCTCTACACATCAGAATTTAAGATCAATATCAGTTCCTTGGTATTCCAAGACTTTCATGGAGGAAACATTTGTTCCCTTCCGCGGGATTAAGAATGACCTCAAAGCAAGAATCACATGCTACAGACAAGATTGGAGCAGTGGATTCCAAGCAGGAGTCAGGTTTGTGCTATAAATTTTCTGATTCAAAAATATTACTGTTATAACCAAGGTTTTAAATTTCCGTCGTGGTTTTGTTGCACTCATTGATATTGTAATAAATTGCTAACAAATGTGGTCCCAGAGATCCCAAAAAGCTTCATGTTGTGGCCAAAATCATGGCAGTGGACTAAGTTTTAAAACCTTGGTTATAACTTGACTTTAGATTAGTATTCAAGAGTTCTCTTCCCTCTCCTCAAAATCAATCCCACCTAATGCGTGCAAACTTAAAATTTGTCAATGGTTTAATGTTTATGTTGTCTTATATAGGATTCTTGCCCCAACTACATACATATTTTTTGCTTCTGCAATTCCTGTTATTTCTTTTGGCGAGCAACTCGAGAGAAATACTGGTACATCAACATTTTTCAGGTTCAGTCTCCTTTTGGTATTTTAGTCATTGTTTGCTAAGTAATGTATCTTTGATCTTATTACACAGATGGAACTCTCACTGCTGTGCAAACTCTTGCATCAACAGCACTCTGTGGAGTTATCCACTCAATCATTGGAGGCCAGCCTTTGCTCATACTTGGCGTAGCTGAGCCAACAGTTCTGATGTATACATTCATGTATAACTTTGCTAAGGATCGCAAGGATTTGGGACACAAACTGTTCCTACCTTGGACTGGATGGTATCTTTGGAGCTCCTTGAGTGGTTTACTTTTTGTTTAGAGCATTACTGTTGAACTGAAGTTACGTCTTAATGATTTATTCGTTTATTTGAACTTAGGGTGTGTGTTTGGACTGCCCTGTTGCTTTTCTTGCTGGCCATTCTTGGTGCATGCTCCATAATCAATAGATTCACTCGTGTTGCTGGTGAATTATTTGGTTTGTTAATTGCAATGCTCTTTATGCAGCAGGCTATAAAGGTGAGTTTGCATCAGCCATTAACCATGTAGCAACTTGTATCTTGTATATGTGGTTCCCAAATAGGAATCTCTCATTCATAATTACATGAAACGAAACTCATGTTTAATATTCCCTATTGTAAAGGGACTTGTGGAAGAGTTTGGTGTGCCTAAGAACCAGAGAGAAGGTACCAATCAGATTGCCCTCCAGTCATCTTGGTTGTTTGGCAATGGAATGTTTGCTTTGGTTTTGTCATTTGGTCTTCTTTTTACTGGTCTACAAAGCCGCAAAGCTAGATCCTGGCGTTACGGGACAGGTATTGATTAGATTTATGAATTATGATCTGCAAATTCAGTAGGGAAGTTAATTCCATTACAAGATTGAGCACAAGTTTGGGATAACTTTTGACAAACCAATTTTGTGACTTTGAGTGGTAATTCAGCTGTCTGTTTCCTTTTCCCCATTAGTCAAATATTTCCTTAATGTATTCTTCTGAGTAATCTCTGCACCACAATAGCTTCTTATCAACATTTTCATTGTTATGAAACATGGTTATATTATAGGTTGGCTACGGGGATTCATAGCTGATTATGGAGTCCCTCTAATGGTTCTGGTATGGACTGCTGTGTCTTACATACCAGTCAATGAGGTTCCAAGGGGAATTCCTAGGCGACTTTTCAGCCCAAATCCATGGTCTCCTGGTGCATACTCAAATTGGACTGTTGTCAAGGTGATTCTGATTATTTATGTTTGTATTACTCTGATAGCACTTTGTGGATAACGTCTCTATACAGAAAACTACATTGTTGCTTACTTTTGTTAAATTTTGCAGGAAATGTTGAATGTGCCCATCCTGTATATTATTGGAGCATTTATACCAGCAACTATGATTGCTGTGCTTTACTACTTCGATCACAGTGTTGCATCACAACTTGCTCAGCAGAAGGAGTTCAATCTAAGAAAACCCTCATCTTATCATTATGACTTGCTGCTCTTGGGATTTTTGGTATGTAATTTCTTAAAATACTTTCACATTCAATTGTGGTACCAGTGCAATGATTTCTGCTGCATCTGCCTAATTTTCCTTTTCAATTCCTATTCATTGTTGGCCAGACCATATTGTGTGGGCTTATTGGAATCCCTCCTTCTAATGGTGTGATTCCTCAATCTCCAATGCACACGAAGAGCTTAGCTACTCTAAAACATCAGGTAATATAGTTTTTACTGACTTTTAAGTACAATATATCTCAACATCATGGATGCTTTTTTTCACTTTCTGTTTTTAAGTTTGAAAGGAAATGGTTTGTTTTTCAAATTTCTCAGAATCTAACCATCTCAGTTCTGCTTTAACTTGTTCGGATATGTTGTTGAATTATATATCTATCTTGATTCTTGAGTATTTATTTATTTTTTTGGTATCTTTTACCCTGTCTGATTATGCATGTCACAAGTGGACAATTATGTTAGGATGAAAGAGTTTGGTGGAAACAGAGGAGAGTGGTAGATTTTCATTTTTAAGTAATAGAATCATAAAATATTTATTAAAAGAAGTAGGTAACGAGTGTAGGGCTACGTATAATCTCTTGTTTCATTATCATTTTAAAAGTTCTCAAATTTGACCTTTTGCTATCTATAGACAAAAAATCATCACCCATTCTTGTCTAAGCTAGTTGACTGTCATATACCTTTGATTTGTATGAAACAGCTTTTACGGAATAAGCTTATATCTACTGCACGAAAAAGCATGAGGAGGAATGTTAACTTGAGCCAGTTGTACCAAAATATGAAAGAAGCATATGATGAAATGCAGACTCCGTTGGTTCCCCAAATGCCACCTACCTTGGTAAATGTGCTGCATGATTTCCAATTGATTTGAAATTTGTGATCTTCTTTATCCTTATCCTTGGTTTATTCATCAAGCAGGGGCTGAAAGAACTGAAGGAGTCTACCATTGAACTGGCTTCAAGTCATGGATATATTGATGCCCCTGTTGACGAGGTTGTCTTTGATGTGAATAAGGATGTTGATGACCTTTTGCCAGTTGAAGTTAAAGAGCAACGTCTAAGCAATCTGCTTCAGGCATTGATGGTTGCAGCTTGTGTGGCTGCTATGCCCCTTTTGAAGAAGATACCCACTTCAGTGCTCTGGGGCTACTTTGCCTTCATGGCCATTGAAAGCTTACCAGGAAATCAGTTTTGGGAGCGAATCTTGTATCTTTTCACTCCCCCAAGTCGAAGATACAAGTATATCAATACTTATAGTCAATTTCATCAATCTTAATATTAACATATGCTTGTGTGTGTTTGCGTTCACATTCAGTATTGGCAGTTCATTTTATCTGATTACCCTTTTTGCTTCTCTACTTTCCTAGACTGCTGGAGGAATACCATGCCACCTTTGTTGAGACCGTTCCCTTCAAAACAGTAGCCATGTTTACTGTGTTCCAGACAGTGTACTTGCTTCTCTGCTTTGGCTTAACCTGGATACCAATCGCTGGGGTCCTTTTCCCACTGTTAATCATGCTTCTTGTCCCAGTACGGCAATATTGCCTTCCAAAGTTTTTCAAAGGTGCCCATCTTCAAGAACTGGATGCAGCAGCATATGAAGAAGCACCTGCCATTGCTTTCAACATGTCCTTTGAAGTAAGTAGTTCCAACCACATTAAGTTTTCCTTAACCTTTATATACTTTGACTTTTAGAGAAATCAAATATAAAATTTACTTTTTATAAAAGCTTGTTTGTGAGTATGAGTCCAAGTTTTATATTGAGTAAAAACATGAAAGTTAAGCACCATATAAGAATAAAGATCTATAAATCCATTGTTTGGGTGGGAGGTGGTCTAAGTTGAACTCATGTCTTATTGGTATTATATCACCTAGTAAGAAATTTGGATTTTCAGTTGGATTTTTCTATGTTGTTTCATCTGTAGTGCCTTCAAAATACACCTATGAGTACTGATTTTGATGTTTTAAAATATATTAAAAAGATTTTTAAAGTACCAATATCGATCTATCTTGAAGGCACAACAAAGAATAACATTAAAAAACTCAGTAGAAAATCTGTACTCGTAATGAATTTGGATTCTCCTTATTCTTTTAAATTGACTTGTAAGATAAAGGTTTTATCTGGGAGAGCTCTTGTTGACAGTTTAATGCCTATAAACCTGACAGGGTCCAGGTGGGCAGGCACCAACAGTAAATATCAGTGGTGGGGAGATTCTTGATGAAGTTATTACTCGGAGTCGTGGAGAGATTCGCCGCACACAAAGCCCGAAAACAACAAGTTCAACACCAACTTCAACTGGAGATATAAGACCAGCTAGTAGCCCTCGGATAGGAAGAAGCATTCCCAGCCCTCGAGTGACTGAATTGAGAGGGGAAAGCAGTCTGAGACCAACTGGGAAGGAGATCAAGTTAATCCAAACACCTAGTCCACGCTCACCAGTTATTGGAAAAGTTACCAAAGGTTCACCTTCAAGCTAAAATGCACCTTCATGTTACGCTCTAGAGGTTATGAACTTGGTTTTGTGACAAAATTGTTGTCTTTTCAATGCGTTTTCTTCTTTCTTTTTTAACGTCTTTTATCAGAGTTTGTTGTTTGATAGCTACTTTGTCATTCTTAGTAATATAAAAATGGGCAGGGATATGTTGAATGTTAGTAATGTTGTTGTTTTGGATTTTACTTTTGTGTGGTTTTGGTGATCTTTAAAAATCAATAAAAGGGTTGTTTGGTGCGTTGAAAAGATCCTTTCTTTAATAAAAAGTAACAAAGATAAAGATATATATCTAAGATACCTTTGAATTTTTGTTGGATGGTGTTATGATGCAGTTTAATTTATGTTTGATCGAAGTTTGTAAACTTGATTTTGGTGGATGTTGGTTTTACAAAATTGATTTTGGTTTAAAGTGACATGAAGTGAACTGATTCATGTTTAGAAACATTTAGAAGGATACAACTTTATCTGTTGAGTTTGATTGGAAATTAATTGGTGCAATAAATTCTCTGCAAGAAAGATTTGTTCAAAGATTGAGGATCTTACTGTTGTTCAAAGATTCAACACAAATTACTAGAGTTTGAATTTAGGTTAACTAGATATTACAAAATTGACTTATAAAAAAATTTAGAATTTATTTTATAATATGTTTTTAATATTAGTGAGATTTAATACATTCATACCACTAAATTTATCTCTCTTGTTACCCATTTTGAAAATATGCGAAGAGTTTTGACAAACAAATTCTTTGAAAATGAAATAAATAAATAAATATAAAATTTACATAAGAAGAAATATTCTGTGGAACTGCTATAAAGTTTTCATCAATCTAATATGCCGTATTGAACTGAGTTCATTAAGTGATTGTCAAGAAAAATTCTATAAATTTCTAAAAAAATAACTTGATTTTATTCATTGTAAAACATTTAAACGTTGCTTCTGTCTTTAAAGAACCGGGTTCAAGTTTGAAAGTTAAACCTCATTTTCGCATAAAACGTGACACTGTTACTTTTTAACTACTTTAATTAGAATTTTTTTTTTTTGACAAAGCTTTCAAATATTTCTATAAACTATTAAATTGTTTTTTTAATTAGATACCTAGTTTTACTTCTTTCTCCAAAGATTCGATCACTTTAAATGAGATAAATATTTACCTTACAACTTTTCTCAAAACAAAGCTTTTAATTTCATATATAAATGTACCTGGCAGTCATTCAAATACTTATAAATTTGGAGATCACAACTTTTTCAAGTATAGGAACTAATTTAAAAAATTCAAAGTAAAAAATTCAACTCTTGAAACTTTTTTTTACTGTATTCATTATAAGAAATAGAGTAACAAAATATTTGTGTCTTATTTGTACATTTACTTGTGCAAATAATTTCCATGAAACACTAATTTCAATGTAAAATTAATGTTTACATAGACAAGGCCATGATATGATGTGTTAGCTAACATCTTTTCTTTTGTTTTCTTTGTTTCAAAACAAACATTTAGGTTTGTTAGCAATATATTAAAGATGTTCTTAATCTTCCATTTTAAAGTGTTGATGTTGATGTGATAATGTCGTCAAGTCTTTATCACAAGGTGGTTAGGAACTTAACCTTTCCGACCATTTGTTTGTCACAATTAATCAGTTGTACGGACTGATGAGTTAATCTTACCAAAATATTTCTTTTCGTGCATGTGTTTTAAGTATGGAAAAGAAAACAATTATTTGGATATTCATAGTGACACTTTAAGAGAGAAAAGGAAAGAAAAGTATCATCAGTCAAATGTTATGTATTAGTTATTGCTAATTATAAGTGATACGATATAATGCTTTGATAAATGTTATGTGGAGAGAAGTATCATATAGTGCAAATAAGAGGTTTTACTTTATCTTTGTTACGTTTAAATTTCCACTTAATAAATTGGTTGTTGTTTAATATTAAGTTTGTTCACGAGTGTTGATATTTATATTTAAGATATTTTTCATTTTAGAGTTTAAAGATATGTTATAATTTTATTTTTAAAAGACGTCTTAAATGATTAAAAGACGAAGGTGTATTTAAATTATTTTTAATTTTGACTCCTAAACGACATGAAACTATTGAGCATATTGGAATAAGTCCTCATCTGAAGCCTACAGGAAATGATGGTTTAACTTTAGAACCACTTTTCTATTTCCTAAATTCCTAAGCTCCAAAGTAGACAATATTTCTGATGTGGTGATTGACCCTAAACGATACTATTTTTCAACATACTTGAGGTCGAACATTGGCACCATTTGAAAAAATGGTACTAAAGACAAACCTTCCTTTCCCTTAACTCTCAATTGTGAGTATATTTTAGTATGCCTAATAGTCAAACATCGTTTAGGAGTTGAAGTCAATGGCAATTTATATGTTTATATCTTTCTCCCTTAAGGAATGGAAGCACCTTTTAATGACAAAAGCGTGAAAGAGCTCTAGACTTCAAAGAAGCCTCAAATGCATGAAAAAGTGGTTCCAAAGACAAACCATCGTTCCCTTTACCCCTTAACAAGGGACTTCTTTTGATAGACTCAATAGTCTCACATTAATTAGGAGTTAAGACCAAGGACAATTTGAATATATATTCCTCTTTAAACTTTTGAGGTATCTTTTAAAGACACAATCATAACATAGATTTCATGTCCCAAGCAAAAATACCTCATCCATCCTAACAATGTGATCTCAACAAACTTGAGGTTAGAGCATTCACATTGTCGACAAGGATGAAAAGATATTTCAAAAGAAGAACTTTCATTCCCCTTAACCATCGACAGACTTGTTCGAATATGCATAATAGTTACACATTTCTTAAGAGTTGAGGTAAAAAAAAAAATTATATACATTTTCCTTCCTTAATCCACTAATGCACCTTTTAAAAATAAAACCATGACAAAGCTCTAAACTCCAAAAATAGATAATACCTAGATGTGATGATTGACCTTGTTGTAATGAAAAAGAGAAAGAAGTATGGGCTATCCCTTGTGTAAAATGCAAACATAGGATAATGTATAATAAAAAATCGTACACAAAACATAGGCTAAACCCTTTCATGATTAATATAAATAACAATGTATCTAACAATATCTAATAATATCTAACATTCCCCCTCAAGCTGGTTCATATAAATTGTATGTTCCAAGCTTACAAATATAATTAATTTTAAGTCTGATAAGTGTCCAATATGTGATAAATTTAAGATGAATATGACACTTATCTTATTTTGATTTTAATGAATTTATGTTTAAATCACCCCAATTAAGCTTGTTTTTGTAGTTCACAATATCAATAGAGAGTCAAAGTGGAAAAATAAAGAAAATGAATGAATTTCAAGCAATTCTGGAAAAAACTAACACTGGTGCAGCTAAGCGGCAGAGTTGAGGTTTGAGCCATACTAGCAAACCCATTATAGAAGGAAACCTCAAGCACAAAACTTGAGGCTAAGCCATGAAGATCCCTTCTTTAGGAAGTTATTTTAGGAGCTGCAACACCAAAGCATGTGGCTTGAGCCATAAAGGAACCCACCTAGGGAGAAAACCTCTACAGTTGGAGTCACAAGTGCACTGCTGAGCATTACCTTGGATAGTTTATAAAAATAGAGTTGTATCCCTATTTAGAGAGACTTTTTTTGTAAGGGTACTTTTGAGAGATTCTTATAGAGCTTTTTGTGGACACTTTCCCGTATACTTAGTAAACATTATTTAAGAGTAAAAGAGAGGATGACTCTTCCATGTGTTGTATTGTTCTCATCTAGTCTAAGGAACTATCTTTAAGTGTTGAAGCAAAGATGTAATCCCTTTGAACTCTCTTGTATTGGTACTATTTCATTTATTAAAATGTGCTTTACATGTTTGTGAATTAGTTTATGCTTATTGTTGGATAAACTAATCACTTGTCTTATCTCACTGGCTTGGGATTGAGTGCGAACTGATTTCAAGTTGTGGTCTAACTAATTTTCCTCCTGCTTTTATATGTTAGGAATAGATCTAAGGCTCTAACTGGTTATAGAGTCTTGATCTTAATGTAGGTGATTTATTCGAACAATCACTATGGAATCATACTAAAGTTTGATGATCCTAGGCTTTAGGTGTTAGGAATGAACCTAGAGTTACATTCAAAGAGAACTTCCAGGACATGGTTGATTGTATCTTTGTAAATATTATCTGTATCAATACAAGAGAGGGATAATATGGTGAAATCTAGCTTCAACATGACTTTTAACTTTGAAATGAATCCTTGCTTAAATATGTTTTTAATCCAACTTATCACTTTAGATTAATACTATTTTTTACATCAAATATGTTTTTATATTCTTCATGCAACTCAAACACTGTTTTATTCAATTTAAACTAGTTAGACTTTGTATTTTCCACCAAATGCCTATGGATACGACACTTCTTGTATTACAAACTACCCATTATATTTGCTGAAAAAATTGATTGCATTGGAACATCAACAAGGTTCCCATAAAGACTTAGTAAAAATATGTGCTAATTAATCATTTAAGTTAATAAACTTAGTTTTGATATCTCCAAGTATAATATTTTCTCAAATAAAAAGATAATCAATCTCATTATTTCAATTAAGTATTAAGTCCTAATCTAGTATTCCCTTTAATGGAATAATGTATTATAGACTTCTTAGACCATGAGTAAACAAATATATTTAAAGACATTATATTACTTTAAGATAATCAAGTTTATATTGGAGATATTAGATAATTAATTATTATATCATAATATCTTGAAGATATAATAGAATATGATAATAAATTATTATATCATAATATATTAATTGCAAATATCTTGGAGAAATTATATAATATCTTGGGAATATAACTAAATTTGATAATAAATTATTATATCATAAGATATTATTTTAAATACTTGGGGTATGTACATAAGTCCCCAACCTAGATGCCAAAAATAAGGTGCATGTGCAGTGTGTTGGATGAAGGAGTTTTTATCATTCTTCGTTAGTTATAGCTTGCGAATGTCATGTATACTTGAATTTAGTGAAATGATGTACTTAAAAGAATGACATTCTCGACTAAAAAACCTAATTTATATAAAAATAAATCCAAACTAAGATAATACAAATACACATCTCACCAAGTTAATAATTTAGCTCTTGAGAATCTTATTCTTTGCTCGAATGTACTCCATCAAATTTTGGTAAGAACTATAAATAGGATAGGAAGGAAAAAAAAAGCGTCAATGATTAGATAGAATTTATCTTACAATACTTTAATATTAAATTTCTTATGTTATGCCATAGCGTACCCACAACTAGTACAACTACATGTTTAGATTGTAATGATTAAGGATGTAAAAATAAATCTGTAATTACGGATATTTGCGGATAAAATCTGAAACAGGTAGGAAATTGATATTATAAATGAATATCTGCGGGTAACAGATACAAATATTTTTTATATTCACATGTTAATGGGACGAGTATGTGTATCATAATATTCGTACCCATGGATACCTGTACCGGCTATACTCTAATTTAAATTATAAAAAACTTAAAAAAACATGATTGAAATATTAACCTATAAATTTTGAATGAGTTATTTTTTATCATTTGATTTAAAAAAAAATATTTTTTTATAAATTGTCATTCAACACTATTTAAATGAGTAATATGGACTTTATTTGAAATTTATGTATTGCATTTTATTTGAATTCATGGTTAAAATATTTTGTAAAATAATTTAGTTTTTTTTTTCTTTGTAAATACTCCAAAGTACCTGTAGATATCCGTAGATATTAAGAAAAAATATGCGAGTACCCGTAGAATGGATACCTGAACAAATATGAGAATGACTACAGGACGAGTATTTATCCAGCAGGTAGGGTGCAGAGCACTGACGAACTTTCATATATATTTTAATATATAATTTTAAATATTTTTAAAAAAATTAATATTTCTAATATATTTCATATATTTATATTCTAAAAATTTGTATACATCTATATTTATATATTAGGAAAAGTTTTTTTTAGGTTGTACACATTTATGTTTTAATTTTATATTTTTTAAATAAAAATAATTATTTTATTAATATTATCTTTTAAATGATTATTTGTGTAATTTAACTATTTTTTGATTTGATTATTTTTTTTAAACATAATCATCATAAATAAAAATTAATTATAGTAAAATTATAAAAAATATTTATATTTGATTTATAATTATAATAATAACAATAATTATAATTTTATTATTTTTTATTACCATTAAAAAAGTAAATATAATGTTTTTACTAGTTTATATAAAAATTTTGAGATTACTCTTTTGATTCCTATTTTTGTTCAAAAATTTGGTTCACCAGTTTTTTTTGTCTCAATTTGGTTCTGATTTTTTAAAAAATGATGCAATTTTGTTATTATTGTTAAATTTCTTGAGTCGGATTTTTCATCAAAATTGAAGTTGTAAACAAGGATAATTATTTGTTGATGTAATTGACAGAATCCTAGTGTCACTAGTGCAGTAAGAGCTTTTGGCCCCGGTTGTTTTTGATATTCTGCTCCGGTTCCAGAACCGAGGCATATTGGGGTGAGGCAAAAAAGGGTGGTTTTTGGCCTCGGGTGTCAACCGAAGCCATAGGGGGTACTTTTCTGTCTCGGTTCCCTGGGACCCGAAGCCATAGGGGTACTTCGCTCGCACCACCATTAGCACTGTTGCGCTCGTCCTCGCCACCGAGATCGTCGGCAAACGCTGTCGCAGCCAGACCTTCACTAGCACTGAACGAGCAACTCACCACGACGCTCACTGGTCTGAATGCGACAACGACAAACCACCATGAACCAGTAGAGCCAAGAGATCTAGAGATCCAGCACCTCCACCGCTGTTCGAAGCATAACTTCAATCCACTGTTGCGGGCAACCCTACCACTCCACCGCCATCACCACCGCAGACAAAGGAAGACAATGACCACCAAATCACGCCTTTGCCGTGAGCCGCGAGCACGCCTCCTTCACCAATGACGAACCAAACACCACCGCACGAGAAAACGAAGATGAGAATGCATCCACCGCGCACAAAGTTTTCGCTCAGGGACGAAGGTGAACAATGCGAAGTCGCGAATTTGGGAACCTAAATAGGGCATATGGCCTCGGTTCAACTAATAATTGAGGCCTAAAGTCCCTTTATGGCCTCGGTCAATAAAGACCCGAAGCCAAATGTGGCGGCGCAGGTGACATTTTTGAAATTAGGGTTACTGGCTGACTTATAGGCCTCAGTTCTTTTTTAACCGAGGCCAAAAACCTCTTCATATTGCCTCGATTCAATTAATAACCGAGGCCAAAAGTCCCTTTTTGGCCTCAGTCAATAAAGACCCGAAGCCAAATGTGGCGGCGCAGGTGACATTTTGAAATTAGGGTTACTGGCTGACTTATAGGCCTCGGTTCTTTTTTAACCGAGGCCAAAAACCTCTTCATATTGCCTCGGTTCAATTAATAACCGAGGCCAAAAGTGTTGACGCTGATGACATTTTTGAAATTTTGGTTACTGGGCTGTCTTATAGGCTTCGGTTCTTTTGCAACCGAGGCCTAAAACCTCTTACTGCACCGGTTTTGCATTCACCCGAGGCAATATAGTTGGACGAAATTGCAAAAATGCCACCGCCTCCTTATAGGCTTCGGTTCCGCTATAACCGAGGCCTATAAGGCGAAGTAAAATGTCAAATCTGCACTAGTGTGTCAATTTTTGATGAATTTTTTTTTCGCTTAAAAAAATTTAACGAAAAAGACCGAAGTACATCAATCTCTTAAAAATCGAAACTAAATTGAGATTAAAAAAAACTAGAAGAGCAATGTAATATTTTTGAATGAAAAAAAAGGACTAAAAGAATAATTCAACTAAAATTTTTGACACCACAAAAAAATTAGTTGAACATCCACCACTGATAGAGAGGAACTACTACCTATGTCCTAATTGTCCCTAATGACATCCCTAGTAATGATGTTAGATTATAGAATCATTGATTACATGCTATTTATATCATAACTTTGCGTATTTGATATTTAGTTAGAAGTATTTTAGTTCCCTTTTTCTTTTTCATTTTGATACTTTATGTTGGATGTCATGACTTGTGCTCAAAACCTTTTCCTAAATTGTTCTAGCTAGCATTATTTTGACTTGCACATTTACTTTTTTTCCTAAATCGTGAACTTAGACTCATATTTATATTTTTAATATATATAACTTAAAGTTTCATATGATTTTAACCGATTAAATCTTTATATTAAAAAATTTCTTTAACTTCTTCCACATATTTTAAAACATTTTAACATATTTTAAAACACGAGCTAAAAGAAATCATTAAATAGCTTTTTAATTCGTTGGAATAATCGAGTCAAAATAAAAGAACCACTTACACATAGGTAAAATCTTAAAAATAAAAATCTATAAACTAATGAACACATCATTAATTCAAGATGTCTATTAATGAATATTCCATTTTCCCATTGGCTTTTTTCAAACAAGATCTTCATTTGTTAGAATGATAGAATCATTAAATATTTCACTCTTATGTCATTAGAAACAACTTAGATTGTATTTAAAACCTCCACTTTGTGAATCCATAGTTTTGCACGTTAGTGACATCATTTATGTTTTCCACTAAGTTATGTCTATCAAAACAGAAGAAAAAAAAAATATCACGAATCCTTATCCCATTCATTGTATAAACCTTTTAAAGTATCATTTATCATACATATACTTTTTAGAAAGTATTCAAACATCTATCTATCCAACTGCATTATCATGCAACTAAAGTTCTTCTGGATAGAATTTTCATCATGCAACTATAAAGTTAATGTCACGTATATATATATAATTAGGTCACTTTTTATTTTAAAGAATGGAAGAGACCCTCCTTAGAGGGGATCACCTTTCAAAATTATTGCTACATAGAATGAAAGGATTATTGCAACTTTTTCAAATCGATGAATATTTTATATATGTTTGACACTGTAATAAGAGCCATGAACTAGTCCATTAGTGTGATTAGATTAATTATTTTAGTTTTTAAAAATTCAAATTAATTTTATTTCAATTCCTTAAATTATCATTTTTATTTTAGCTTGTTCATTTAAAATAAATAGATTTTCGTCTATAAACATTAAATTTGAAAGTCTAAAAATATTTTAAAAATAATTTCAGTCTCTCAAATTTTTGACATAGAGACTAAAATTATATTTTTTAAATTTTAAAAATGAATATATTTTTTTATATAAACTAATAGGGTTAAAGACTAATTTATCGTATTCAATATTAAGTCCATATTATTTTGTCTGGGCTTTCTCAGACTTAATTAAAGATATGTCTGCTCATAATGGAGGAATTTTAAGGGGAGAGTTTGCTGTCTTGTTTAATGTGACTTTAATTCCTAAAGCAGATTACCCTCAAAATATTGCAGAATTTATTTATTACTCTCTCAATATTTTTACTTGATTTAAAAAATATTTTCATTTATATATATTGTTTTCAGATTTAATTTTGAGATAGTATAAATTTTATTTTTTAAATATGTCTTTGCTTTTCACTTAGTCTTTAACTACTTTATTCTTATGTATTCGAAAATTACAAAATAAAAATTCGAATAATTATTTATTACAATTAAGAGTTTTTTATTTATTTTTAGTTAGATAGAATCTTAAAAGTTAGATAAAAGGTGGTAGACTGCTTGTACAAATAAAAACTAAAGCCTCAGCTCTTACTCCCTGTGAGTGGTTGTACACGCAAACACCATATATGAACAAGTAGATAGTAAAGGGGATTGAAACTGGAAAATATCCTTATTACCTTATATTCCTGTTATAGGTGTTATGATAGTAATGTTTAATGTAAAGGTGTATAATAAATATTGAGATAGTGCAAATAATGATTATATCTTAAAAGAAATGTTAGTTCAGATTAGGAATGTCAAAAAAATTTGTATATGTGGGTATTTGCGGATGAAATCTGTAACGGGTAGAAATGGATATTGTTGTAAATGGATACTTGCGGGTAATAGGTACGAATATTTTTTATGCCTACATGTTAATAGGACGATACACTCTAATTTAAATTAAAACAAAAATTAAAAAAATGATTAAAATATTAACATATTGATTTTGAATGAATAATTTTTTTATCAATTAATTTTAAAAAAAATTCATTTTTTTGTAAACTATCATTCAATGCTATTTAAATGGATTATTTGGACTTTGTTTAAAATTTATGCATATTATGTATTGTATTTTATTTAAATTTACCATTCAAATATGTTGTTAAATATTTTTTTTTTAAATACTCGCGGGTATCCACGGATACATCAATATTACAAAATTATGCGAGTACCCACATAACGAATATCCAACGGATATGGGTATGAGTACGAGGTGGATATTTATCCAGCGAATAGGGTACGAGGAAACTACTACTTGTACCCTACCCGCGCAATTGAAATCCCTATGTTAGATAAATGACGGTTAAAGTTTGAATGATGACAATGGAGGTAGTTTTAAAAGTATATTATGTATTTCGAAAAAAATGACAATAAATCAGATAAGATTTTTTGGGAAAGTTTTTCAATGAAAAATCAAGCATTGATGTAATTCGATGAACTATATTTTAAAAAGTATTAAAGGTTGATGATCTAGTTGAAATCTATTTTAACAATTATTGAAGGTTGATGATCTAGTTGAAATCTGAGAATTCTTGATGTAGTAGTTACCAAAAGGTTGGAACACATAATAGTTGCACAACTTCCATTCAAGGTATATGGTATACCATTAAGGCAATTTTATAGTTTCTAAAAACATGTTTTAGTGTGAAAGTTCAAGTGAAAGTTATGAATTTGCTTTAGGAAACGAGATTGTATGGAAAACATTTTCTAAGACACCAAAAGAACAAAACAAAAATACACAACACCAAAAAGATATTGTTAGAAAATAATTCTTTTATGAGTTTTTTTTTTTTAACTATTTATTTTCAAAATCATAACGTAATTACTTTGAAAATCCAATTAATACAAGAATTGAAAAACAATACAAAATGAGAGATGAAGCAATAGAGGAAGATCACACAACAAGTTTATATTAGTTTAGATTTAACTGATTCCAAATCAAGTTCTTAATTTTTCTCTCTTGAAAAACTGGTTCCACTATTAAATAGTGTTTTGTACAAAGCAAAATAACAATAACAAACACAACACAGAAACCAACTATTGAACCACTTGAGAGGATATAGGCTTCATCAACATTTGTTACAAATACCAGAAGACAACAGTGATACAAATAAGCAACAACAAAATTGAATGAGATTACCAAAACATAGTAAAAAGCATCGAAGGAATTGAGAATTTAGCACAATCTTTGATTATTATAAACTTGAAAGCACTTTATAAAATGTGTAGAACAACTTTGTTAATCTTTGTGTAATCCTCTGTATATAATTGCAAAAGCTATTTCAAATCTATTATAAAGCTCCTAATCGATTGAGATTATGTCTCTATTTATAGGATTTTATAAATACTGCATTAAAAGCAATATATATTAATGTATTTAATTGATTATATAAAAATCTCCTAATCGATTATCTAACTAAATTTTGAAAAATAACTACAATGTCTGCTATAAGTGGTTATAACACGTTCTAATAGATTAAATACACTCCTCATTAATTACAAAAACACATTTAATCAATTATAAAAAATTCTAATCAATTATAATATTGAGAACTCTGAGAACGCTTGAAACATTATGTGGTTTAATCAGTTATAGGAAACAAATAATCGATTATTTTGTTCTCCTCCACACAACGAAATACCAAAGAAAATTATTAAAACTTCCAAGTCTAAAAACAAACCTGATTTGCTCCTTTCCCAAGGAAGGTTCCTTGGAGAATTAAATAGGAGAACATTATTTAAATCAATTCTCATTCATCGAAATGTTAGTCTTACATGAACCAATAGATCTTATTTATAAATGCCTGTTCCTTGGCACTTCATGAAATAAAAGATGTGTGACTAAAAGAAACCAAAGTGGATGTCCAAGTGCAGCTATAGATGCTCCAAAAATAGCATAAAAAAGGCTTCTCCCAAGTGATGTGGGACTTCCATGGCTCAAGCCTTCTTCATCATGTGTTGGCCCAATTTTCCATGCTTTTCTAATGTTCTTGGCTAACTTTTCAAGTCCAATTAAGGCCCAAGAAAGCCCATATGTGTTTTTTCAAAATCATAGAAAATTATAGAGAATATACACTTAAACAATGTATACAAGTCTAAGAAGAAAGAAGAAAATTTTAATGTTCCACCCTTCAATTTAGGAGAGTCTTTTTCTTTAAGTCTCCATCTTCTTTCATCCTCTTAGCCGTGATTGTGGTGACCAGCATCATCAATATCCTTAACCGAACTCAAATCCAAAGAAGTTACCATAAACAATTTTTTTATAATGGAGGCTAGAGTAGGTCTAATTGACTTAATTCATAATAAAAGATATAATAGCAAGAACATAAATTATTATTTAAATCCATTCAAACAATTGAAGGCTAGATGTTTCACTCAAATCCTAAACATGAGTTGATAAAAGTGACAATTTTGGTTTAGAATATTTTAGAAGGAAAAAAATATTAAATCAATCTTTTAAAAATATATATCAATTGGTTTAAAAAGTAAAGACAATTGAACAAATTACTTTTAAGAAGGAAAGATTCAAAATATTTGAAAGCGTACAAGAAAAGATAAAGTACCTTTTTGGATGTTGAAATAGATGGTGATTATGAAACTCAAGAAGGAAATGTATTTTTTGACGGAGAAGGGATTTTTCTAATATTCCTAAAACTTTTGTAGATATTGTGATCTTCAATTGAGCAATGATCATAAAATTCATTTTCCTAAATAAAAGAAAGGGCAAGAGATATTATAAATATAGTAATATATTTGATTATTTCACTGGCAATTGTACTCATTTCAAGTATATAATTCAAAAAGCAATAAATAAAGGGAGGTTGAAGTTGGAGGAGAAATTATACCGATATGAACTAATAAGGACCAACACCTCAAGATAAACAAATTTTTCTTGCAAGTTTCAAGCATAAATTTGTTCTCAATAAAAACAAAGCAACTCAGCCAACATGTGGAGAATTGATAGATTCTCGACTACAAGACCTCGAGCCTAAGGGCTACTATATTAGGGGCCTAGGAGGGGGACACGTCAGCCAACATATCAACATTCGACGACATGACATCAGACATCCATGCTGGACATATTACCTTAAGAGGTATGGCCTACATTAGATATTAAAGGATTAAGAATAATTAATCAAGCAGAGAAACCTTAAAAGGGGACAAGCTTATAACTCTTACACCTATCAGAATCATGGCCTATGTAGGAGTAGATTAGTATGAGTGAAACTTAATTATTTTAACACTGTGAGCGGATCCCATAATGAATTAATATTAAAAATCTTGCATTATAAATAAGAACGTTCACTAAATCGAGTTCCATTTTTCACCTCTATCTCTTTCTAAAACTTGTATCATCTTCTTTTCTCTTGCTTTTGTCTAAAACTCTATTCGTTATGTTGTCCTGATTGAAGATCAAGGGTGATCTTCATCATCCTAATGAAGAAAGTTACCTTTCTATATCATATTAGACTTGAAAACAGAGAATAAGTTCATCTTTCACTATTTGGTTTAATTTAAGTGATGTCAATGTAAACGGTGACATGTCAGTGTATATCTCTTTTGAGTTAAAGATGAAAGTTTTTTGAGTTGTAATAGATAACAATACTCAAACTTCTAATCAATGTGTGTGTATACATATGTATTAGGGGTGGGTGAGTATGGGTGAATGCGTGTATATGTGTCTTTTTTATCCATTATATATGAAGAAGAAAAAAAGGAAAAAAATACAATTAACTACTTTAAATACGAGCTCTTTAAATATAAATGTGGGTGGCTTTAGGGATGGCAACGGGGCGGGACGGGGACGGGTTTTACTACCTCATATCCATCTCCGTAAAAAAAATTCATCACCATCCCCATACCTAAATCTAACGGGTATCAAACTTTTGTTCCATACCCATCCCCACCGGGTAACGAGTATAATCTCATACCCATACCCGTACCCGTTTTCTTACTACTTTAATATTAATTTTAATTAATTTTTATAAAAAAATAAAAAATTACGGTAAAGGAAACATAATATTATCAAATATTCAATATTAGGAGTATAGTTGTTTCCTCAATATCAAATACTTTGTGTATCACACCTAGCCGGTTCCGCTAGCATATTAACACATATCACCCTTGACCGACAACTCATATCGGACAAGGCTGGGGGACTAGTGTACCACACCTAGCCAAACTAGACCAAATAAGTAAACAATGTGCATATCAAGGCAGCCAAGTATCCAGCCTAGGCCGGCTTAGCCTAACCTATACCAGTCTTGACCTAAACTTCTAAAGGGACAACCTACACCAACGTAAACCATCAAGACAAATAGCCGGCCTAGACCGACTACTCCAGCATATCCGCTAAGTTTAGAACCTAGGCCGACCACTCTAATGAACTCAACATAATGGAAGCGTCCACGTCCAATAAACCTTATGGGCCTGGGTTTGGGCCCTGGCCCACTCACAAGCCCCACCTAGAGCCCAAGTCAAGGCCCAGCCCATGAAATGGTCAAACGTCATTAATGCTCTATAAATACAC
>Ga0214542_1003960_pt1 | contig 29685 bp, 29 predicted proteins | sample CNSS1metaG_FD_160096 | JGI IMG/M metagenome (GOLD analysis project Ga0214542, IMG submission 160096) | Root nodule microbial communities from cowpea collected in UCLA plant growth center, Los Angeles, California, USA - CNSS1 | ecosystem: Host-associated > Plants > Roots > Nodule | place: USA...
AGATAGATGATGTGTTTTAAAGTAATGAAACTCGTTTATAATGATTCTATTTATACTAAAACCTTTTAATATTAAAATAATCGAGTCAATATTTTTAAACCACTATCACTTTTAAAACGTCATTTTCTAGGATCTTATAGCACTACCACTACCACATCACACTATCTCTGTCACGTGGCTCATAATGTCAGATTGATGCGTGATAATTTTTATTTTTTATTTAAAAAAATTAAAAAAATTAAAAATTAAAAATTAAAAATAGAAAAAAAAAACTAAAAATAAAATCAAACCGCGTGCTGACACGTGACACATAATTAACACAATTAGAGTACTATTAATAGAAAGTACCTAATTGCAACGAATTTTCCAAAATAGGGACCCAATTGAGATAAATAAAAATTAAAGAACTTACTTGAGATTTCGTTACAAAAATAAGATCTCTAGAATGATTTAACCAAAGAAAAATTATAAAGGAACATAACTAGAAATAAAAGATTGCTAAAACACTCTTTTTATCTTATTTTTTATTAAAGCCCACTTTTCCTAAACAAATATCAAAAACTAGTTAATTCAAAACAAAAATCATATTTATTTAAATTAAAATAAAACTTTTAGAAATGAAAAATAGCGAAAAATTGAGTGCCAAGAATTGATAATTGTTAATCACTCGAATTTTAGCTTTTATACACATTCTAACTTTTATCATTTTTTAATCATTTAACTTTTAGTGAAAATTGAAATTAGTCCATTTTTTAAACTTTGGTCAAATTTAGTCTCTCAATTTTAGAAATGCATAAATTTAGTTCTTTTAACAAAATTTTGTTAAATTTATTTGACATTTCAAACATGTTTTATGATAGCATGAGTTATTTACATTGTTTGATACATTTTTGTTTCAATATTAGTTGAGAAATGTGTTTAAAACATCAAATAAATATAACAAAAATTAGTTAAAAGGACCAAAATCCACATGTTTTTAAATTAAGAGATTAAATCGATCCAAAATTTTAAAAAGGGATTAATTCCAATTTTTTCTAAAAATTAAGGGACCAAACATATATTTAACCCTTTTATTATTATATTGATAATCACTCTAAATGTTAAGTAAAAATGATTTTTTTTAAAAAAAAAAAAAAGAGACTTTTGAAAATGTGCTTTTCATGTCAAATTTATATGTGAAAAATAACATTAAAACCATAATTTTTTTCAATAATAGTTTTAGCATGACTATAAAAGAGGTAATAATAAAAAGAAACAAAATCTTTACTTAACAAAACATTATTACTCTCATTAAATTATTTAACGAGGTAATAGTTTAAAATTTTAATAAAACTGAATATTACTTTTTAAATTTGAAGAAACTTATGTAAATATTTTCAACAATATTTTTCGTCAACTAAACTCTCATAGTTCAAAATATTATAATTAAAAAAAAACACTTTTTTCAGGTATGATCTAGTACCAAACTCCTTATGGTAACTATTACTAGTAAATAAATAATTTACCGCAAAATCATGATTAAAACTAGAGTTGTCAAAACGGGTAACCTAGCTTGACTCGGCTCGATCCACGACGGGTTGATAATTTAGTGAGTCAACTCAAACCGACTCACTTTTTAACGAGCCAAAACAATTTGAACCCGGTCCAACCCACCACGGATTGACGGGTTAAATGAATTGACTCACAGGTTCATTTAATTAAAAATAATATTATTTTTTTAATTTTTTTTCAGTCAAAACTAAATTGTAATTATAATTAAAGTCTAAATAAACTTTTATACAATCCAAATACAAACCAAAATAGAAAAATACAAATTATTTATGCGTTGAATAAAAAAATAACTTAACATGACCCAAATGTAAAGTCCAACTTAATAAAAAAATAAAAACACTTGTAGGACCCTTTTATCTGCGGGTTGGTGAGCCAACCCGGCTTACCACGGGTTCAACCCGGATGAGCCGAGTTCTAAATGAGCCGGATCAAAAATCAACCCGTATTGAAATTTGTAAAAAAAATTCAACCCAAAGCAATTTGAACCCTTATTGATAACTTTAATTAAAACGTATAGACAACATTATATATTGTATTTTCAATAAAATCTTTCTTAATCATTATCTCATAATGTTATCTTCATAAAACAAGAATTAAAATACCAATCTAAACTTTCAAATAGGTTGTAAGTTTTCAACTTGTTTGACCAACCATGTTTATTTTGAATCATATTTACTGTTTTATTTAAATTAGGCAAAAATAAAAGAATAAATATTTGTATTCAATACATTTGTTTTTAAAAAATAAAGACAACTGCACGCATGATCAAATTTAAGACAGCAAAACTCAGAATACTTTCAAATACGTTCTGTCTATAAGAAAGCATAGAATTTTCTTTTACACATTTGAAGTATTAAATTATACAATTGAACCAAAAAAAAAAGTGGATTATACTACGAGGAAACTGTTTCAAGATTTTGCACCCTTGAACTCATCACGGTTGCAAAATCCTGAGTAAAAGAAGTGCCCGTTCCCAGTGTGGTCTGTTTGCCAGAACAATTCTTTTCAAGACCTGCACGGCTCCAGCAGCCACCAGTGCTGAATGGTTCTCATTGTTCATACTCAGATTGTGCAGTATTGCCAAGCTTGCTTCAACAGCCCTATCACTACCTTCTTCAAGCAGCATCACCAATGAGCTTATTGCCCCCTCTGAAATAATAGCTTCGTCTGTGGAATCTACCACTCCTTCAGATATTATTCTATTGAGTTCTACCACAGCCGTTTCTTGTGCTTCTGGGGAGAATGAAGTTTTGATCTGTTCTAGAAGTCTTGGGATTGTCTCGTAAAGTGTAACTTCCACGTTGATTGGATAGACACTGGTGATGGAGCCAGAGAAAGAACTCAGTTTAAGGAGGCATGCAGCTACCCGATCTTTGCTGCGGAGAGGAATATTGGACCTGAGGATTCCGCGAAGCAAATCAATGAAGTGGGGGGCATTTATTTTGTTGCGGAACTGCTCGCAATCGAGCAGTATTGTCAATAATCGCGATGCTGCAGATATTGCCAGACCAGCTTCTTCAAATTCGATTGCATATGCTTCGTAAAACTGATCTTCTGCATCAGATTCCATGTCCCCTGCATAGGCGTAAAAAATTAAGTTTTTTTTTTTTTTTTTTTTACGTACAGAGTAGAATCTAAAGAAGGAAAGTAACATACGTTCGCACAGACCTAGAACAATATATGAATATATTGTGAAGAGCTGAACGCATGTGATATATACACTACATGTCCATCCCGAGGAGTGTTGAGATAATGAGGAAATATGGTGAAGATATTTGGTGCATTAGAGAGTATTGACCATTAGGGAAAATATGCTATCTTTCTATGATTTCTTAAGATAATTTGTTTATAGTTGCTAAATTTGGGATTAAATTTTTCACGCTTATGTAATCAATAAATATGGTATTATTTATTAATGACAAAAAACTTCACACTAAATAGCATGTTATCATGGGCTACCTCCATGGAACTTTGGTTCTTGCACCAAATTTACCATACAGAGAAGGAAGAATTTGAAGGATCAACAGAGAGTTATGCTCAATGGAAGAAGGTTAATTTTTCAATTATGTGCCTTGCAATGGCAATTTGTAGAACCCTCTTGGGAACCGTTAGAACCTTTTAAACTTGTTGCTCTTTCTGGAAGAAGGCTGAAAGGACCTATGTTAATGATGTTCAATGTTTGTATGGTGCTGCACAAAAATTAGCCTCTCTTAAACAAACCAATCATGGTATGGCTTCTCATATTGTTGAAGCTCAAACTGCGGTTGAAGAATTAAGGGTGCTCGTGGATGATGACTCTTCAGAAGGAATAAAGAAAAACTTGCCGGGCTGTACATGATGTTGATTCTACAAATCTTTCACTCAGATCTTGGTAAATTTTGGTTTAAACTGTGATTTTGCTATTTTGTGATCTTAAGAATCCTAAAAAAAAGCCTTAGCCCATCTTGGTTGGCATCTGGTCATACTTGATGAAATCAATGTTCTTTAGAATAGTGGAACTTGGGAGCTCATCCCATTACCATTTGGGGATTTCATTGTGGTTGTGGGTGGGTCTTTGTTATCAAAGGTCCTGATGGTATTATTGATCGTTTCAAAACTCATATTGTGACCAAAGGTTACACAAAGTTTTTATTCCGATTACAGTGATACCTTTTTTCTAGTAGCCAAAATGGCTTTTGTTCGCTTATTTATAGTCATGGTTGCTCTTCAATCATGGCCTCTTTACCAACTGGATGTCAAAAATGTTTTTCTTAATGGAATTTGCAAGAAGAAATTTATATGGAGCAACCTCCAGGTTTTGTTACTTGGGGAGTCTTCTAGATTGGTATATCATCTTCGTATTAATGTTATTTATCTTTTCTTATTTGGTAATACAGTTCTATCTTTTTTTCTGTTTTTTTTTATTTTTTTTTTTTTTTTTTTTTTTTGTAATACACTAGTTTGTCATTACCTACCTATAACTGCTCATAACTTCTTTCTTTCCTTACACAAGTTCTGTATGGTAGAACTACAAAATGTATTGTAATCTTTCAACACTTAATATTAAGTATTGCTTTTACACTATTTGTCAAACTCGAAAGTTTATATAAACTTGTGAGAGCTTAGTAAACTTGGATTGTAAACTCGCAAAAGTTTACTTCAAGTTTACTTCATATAAAAATATTTATAAATAACAATTTAATATTTATAATGTTATAAATAGCTTTTATTATTTTTTACGAATTACTAGTTCATCATATTATATATTTTTAAATATTTTTCTCTAATATTATTATTCTTTTATCATAATTTTAATTTATTATATTTTATAAAAATTGGATGATTCCAATTATCTCCACTTGGACCTGTCACCAAGGGCCACAAACATTGGTTTGTAGTTAGTGCCACTATTCCTCCCTAGTTTCTTTATGAACATGATAGTGATTTCGGACCTGTCATTCCTCCTTATGAAGAGTGGGAAGTCCAAGTCCAAATCTTGCTTGCATGGTTGCAGTCTACCTTTCCAAGGGTGTCTTATCTCGTGTTATTGGTGTCATTCAATCCTATCAAGTTTGGGAGCATATTCATGAACATTTCTATACACAAACTAAAGTTCGTGCTCGGCAACTCCACACTCCACACTGATCTTTGCAATCAATCCCTTGGCACTAAGACAATGCATGATTACTTAAGTTGTGTCAAGTCTATTGTTGATGAATTGGTTGGCATTGGTTGTCTAATTCCTCTTGCTGAAAATGTTGATGTTATTTAGATGTTGATCGGACAAGATCTCCTTTCGATAAAAGATTTACTTTCGGATATTGTGTTTCCATCGAAGGTAACTTGATATCTTGGAAGAGTAAGAAACAAAATATTGTGGCAAGATCTAGTGCAAAAGCATAATATAGAGTTATGGCCTCAGGCACTTGTGAACTTGTTGGGTTTAAACAATTACTTTAATAGTACATTCATAGTTACAATTTGGAGATGTCACTCAAATGACAGTTATATGTGACAATCAGGTTGTTATTCATATTAGCTCTAATCCCATCTTCCATGAAAGAACCAAATACATTGAGGCTAACTGTTATTTTATTCGAGAAAATACTGTATTTGGAAACATCAAGACTGATTTTGTTAACTCAAGTGATCAATTAATAGATATTTTCACCAAGTCTTTTTACGCGGACCAATAATTGATTAAATTTGTAAAAAGCTTGGTACATATAATTTATATGCATCCATTTGAGAGGGAAAGTTAGATATTGTTAGTTACAATATCTTATGTTAGTTACAATATTATGTATATCTGGGCCTAGCCCATATTTTCAGTATTATTCTCTATTATAAATATTATTTTCACATTGACAACAGAGAAAAGATATTTTACTACAACAAAATGAAAGCACAACTATCTCTATCTCCAAGAGAGTGGAAAAGGTGCAGGAGTTACAAAATAATCTCAAACTTATAAATATTCTTAAATATCTTATCTTTTATGTTTCATCTTTTGTTTATCTGTTATCAAGGTTGTCAAACTCGAGAGTTTACATAGACTTGTGAGAGCTTAGTAAACTCGAATCGTAGACTCAGATCATAAACTCGTAAGAGTTTTCAAACAAAAAAATTAAAATATTTATAAATAATATAATGATTTAATATTATACAATGTGATAAATAATTTTTTATATATTTTTACTAAAATATTAGTATTATTATTTTATCATATTGTATATTTTAATTATTTTTTATATTTTTGTGATATTGTTATTCTTTTATAATAACTTTAATTAATTGTACATATATTGAGTTAAGTTTTATAAAAACAAAAGGTTCCTGAGCTTCCTGAACTTTTGTGGAGGCCCAAATGCAATAAAAAAACCTAAATCTCCATAAAGAACCTACTGTGCAGTAGATAGGAAATGAAAAGTTTCATGTGCCTCCTTCTGACCCTAGATTTAAGACTCCAATAGCGAAAGAAAATGGGGAATAGCGATCAGAACAATAATCAACAGGGCGAGCAAAACAAGGGTGATGACCCACGAACACGACTGCGATTGCGACCACCCATGAACTCGACTGCGATTGCAACCAGCCACGAACTCGACTATGACCAAAGGAAATGCAGCAACGACGACGAGCAACATCGAAGAACAAGAACCCTAACAAGAAAATTAGGTGTTTTAGGTTTATAGAAAAAATCCTCTTGACTCGCCAACTCGGCTGCGGACTCGTGAGTTCACTGAGTTCACGACGAGTCTACCGAGTTTACTCTAACAGCGAGTTTGTTTCCGAGTCAACTTACTCAGGATAAGTAGAAACGTAAACTCGGACGAGTTAACGAGTTAACTCGCGAGTTTGATACTATGTCTATTATTATTTCTTTTCTATCATTATTAATATTTTGGTCTTAGCCCATATTTTCTTTATTATAAATACGGTATCCTATTTGTATTTTCTATACAAGGGAGATTAATCCTATACCTAGTTTTTACTATATTCAATATGGTATCTGAAGCCTAGGGTTCTTTGGCAAATTTTTTCGTCACCCCTGCCACTGCAACAATTGTCTCCGTCATTGGAGTTTCAGTTTCGACCAAGAGACCACATGGTTTTGCTCATCTCAGCTAGGCGACAACCACACCATGAAGATCGCAGCCATCGAGGTTCAGACACTCTCCAATGCGCCGATCAAAGTTTCACAGACACAACTTTTACCAATCGTGCATGGCGACGCGTGAGTCATCTTCGTCGACACCAATCACTGTCACTAGATTCGTTGTGGCCTCCTCTTTTTGGATCAAGCCTTGTTGCTTTGATCGAACCTCTTTGGATTTTTAGGGTTTTTTCTCTTTCCGATGCCTCTTCTAATACCTCCCTCATAATCATCTACTGTGGATCCTCCTCCATTTGATAGCACCGACTATTTTCAATGATTTTCTCAAATGGTGTTAGCATCGTCAACCCTCTAGTTCAATGCTTTTGTTGCACGCACAAGTACATCTTTTGTTAGTCTAACTCAATTTTCTTCTCTTGGTCCTTGGTTCTCGACTCAGGAACCACAAATCACATTACTGGTAACAAATCTTTGTTTTATTCTTTGTCCTCTCTAAATAATTTACTTTCTGTTACAATGGCTAATGGGTCTAGGGTTTTAGCTCAGGGTGTTAGGACTATTAATCTTTTTTCTTTTTTATCCATTGATAATGTTCTTTATGCTCCTGGATCTCCTTTTAACTTATTATCTGTTAATCGTCCAACCCGTTCTCTGAATTGTGTTATTTCTTTTACGAAAGATTTTGTTTGTTTACAGGATTGGAATTCGAGATAAGTGATTGGCACCGGATGTGAGTATCATGGTCTTTATCATCTCCCGCCCTTCTACACATGGGAGTCTCCATCTCTCCTTCATACTCAATTAGGTCATCTTAGTCTAGCTAAATTGTAGCAGTTTGTTCCGAGGTTGTCCAAGTTATCTTAGGAAAACATAATCATAGTTCATTTCTTCAAAGTGTCTTACAATGCTTGTTCCCATTTTGCCTTAGTTCACTCTAACATTTGGATACCTAGTCGTATTAAGTCTAATTTAGGTTTTCAATATTTTGTTACCTTTATTGATGATTATTCCAGATGTACTTGGTAGTTTTTAATGAAAAATCGTTTTGAGTTATTTTATATATTTCAATCTTTTTATAACGAAATTAAAATTCAGTTTGGTGTTTCTATTCGAACTTTGCAAAGTGATAATGGTCATGAATATATTTCCCATTCTTTTAATCAATTTATGGTTTCTTATGACATTCTCCATCAAATTTCATTTGCTTACACACCTCAACAAAATGGATGGTTGAACACAAGATAGACATCTTATTGAAACATCTCGCACTCTTTCAATTCATGGTAAGGTTCCTCAACATTTTTGGGTGATGTTATTCTTACCCCATGTTATCTTATTAATCGCATGTCATCTTTGATTTTAGATAAAAAAATTCCTCATTCTATTTTATTTCTTCATGAACCTCTCCATCCCTTACCTCTGAAGGGTTTTGGGTCTACATGTTTTGTTCATAATTTTAGTTCTAGTCTGATAACTTATCTCCTAGATCACACAAATGTGTTTTTTTAGGGTCCTTCTTCTTATGATGTGTCTTCTCCATCTATTACAATTGATATTCATGTTGTTTGTGCTCCTCCAATTGTGCCAAGTCCACTGTCAAATTCTCCTCCACCACCACTTCAGTTCATAGTCGAAGACATTGTTTCCAACAACCACCAAGTGACTCACTTCAAGTGCCAACTCTTTTGTCTCTTCCGGGTCTAACAGCTAAGTTAGACCTTTCAATTATCATCCGTAAAGGTTACGTTCTATCCGTAATCCCTCTCCACATTATATTGCTTTGAGTTACCACAGATTATCTTCACCTTTTTATACCTGGCTTTCAACTATTTCTTCTGTGTCCATTCCCAATTTTGTTAGTAATGCCTTAAGCCCATCCCAGTTGATGTCAAATCATGCTAGATAAACTAAGTGCTTTTTAGAATAGTGGAACTTGGGAACTTGTCCCATTAGCATGTGGGAAATTTGTTGTAGGTTGCAGATGGACTTTTGCTACCAAAGTTTGTCTTGTAGCCAAAGGTTACACACAAATTTTTGAATTGGATTATTGTGATATATTTTCTCCAATGGCAAAGATGGCTTCTATTGATTTATTTATTGCCATGACTACTCTTCAACAATGGCTTCCTTATCAACTGGATGTAAAAAATGCTTTCCTCAATGGCTATTTGCAAAAAGTGATTTGTATGGAGCAATCTTCAGGATTTGTTGCTCAAAAGCAGTCTTCTAGATTGGTATGTTGTTTTCGCAAATCATTTTATGACCTAAAATAGTCTCCTAGGGCCTTGTTTGGAAAATTTAGCAACATTGTTATATGGAGCAACCTCCAGGATTTATTGCTCAAAGGGAGTGTTCTAGGTTGGTATGTCGTCTTTGCAAATCTTTATATGGCCTAAAACAGTCTCCTAAGGCCTTGTTGGGAAAATTTAGCAGCATTGTTTAATAATTTGGTATGACTCAATGAGGCAGATCATTCAGTCTTTTACTGTCACTCAAGTATTGGATGTCTATATTTGATAGTATATGTGATGACGTTGTTCTTCCGGGTAGTGACCACCATGACATCTCCAAAATGAAACATTTTTCCCACCATATTTAGACCAAAGATCTTGACAAACTCATATTTCTTGGGTATTGAAGTAGTACAATCCAATGATCATACTGTTATATCTCAAAAATGTATGCATTGAATATTTTGGAGGAAACTAGGTTAATTAACTCAAAATCTGATGCACACCCATGTATCCTAATACCAAACTACTACCAAATTAGGGGGGAGACTATTTTAGATCCTAAGCAATATAGAAGATTAGTTGAAAAATTGAATTATTTTACGGTTACTCGTCCTGACATTTTCTTTGCAATGTGGTGAGTTAATCTCTCAATTTCCCATGTGAAGCCTATTGGAATGTAGTCATCCATATATTAAAGGATCTCCTATAGGGATGACAATAAGTTAAGTCATACACGGATAGTGCCTACCCGCAACAAAATAATTCACTAATTACTCGCCTCGTTACCTGTCGAGTACCCATTTAAAAAATACCCGCAGGTTTTTTAAAACCCGCGGCCGTAGATGCCCACAAATATTTAAAATAATATATTTTATAAATTTTTAAAATAAAATTTAAATAAAATTACAAACAAATATAAAATTAAATATAAAATAAATTAAATTAAATTAAATATAAATTAAATTTTAATTTTAATTAAATTTAATCTAATAAAATATAAATTAAATTTTTTTAACTTTAAATTTAATTTAATAAAATATAAATTAAATATTTATTTTAACTTTTATGTTGGTAACCGAGGTTACGGATACAATGATATTGCACCTGAGCCATTTATAAATGGATATTAAAATATCCACTACCCGTTGTCCGCGAGTACCAACTATATGCCACGAATTCGGGTATTTTTGTCATCCCTGGAAAAGGTTTGTTATATGGTTCCAATAACCATACAACAATTGTTTATTATTCATATGCTGATTAGGCAAGATATCCTTCTGATAAAATATCTACTTCCGAATATTGTGTCTTCATTGGTGGTAACTTGATCTCTTAGAAGAGCAAGAAACAAAGTATTGTGGCAAGATCTAGTACAAAAGCAGAATATAGAGTTATGGCTTCAGCCACTTGTAAACTTGTTTGACTTATGCAATTGCTTAGAGAGTTGCAATTTGGAGATATCATTCAAATGATACTTATATGTGACAATTAGGCTGCTCTTCATATTAGTTTTAATCCTGTCTTTCATGAAAGGATGAAAGTCATTGGGATTGACTATCATTTCAATTGAGAGATTGTACATGGAGAAATCAAGACTGAATTCGTTAACTCAAGTGATTAGTTAGCATATATTTTCACTAAGTCTTTATGAGGACCGAGAATTGATTATATTTGTAATAAGCTTGGTATAGACGTTTTACATGCACCAACTTGAGGGGGAGTGTTAAATATCTTATCTTTTATCTTTTATCTTTTGTTTATGTTATTATCTCTTTTCTATCATTATTTGTATTTTGGACTTGGTCCATATTTTCTTTATTATAAATACATTACCCTATGTGTATTTTCTACATAAGGGAGATTAATCCTATACCTAGTTTTTACTATATTCAATAGACATAAAATAGAAATATCAATAATGATGACTCATTTTTCACTAATTAATTAAAAAGCTGGCTTGTATATGACAATATGACAATAGATATTAGATAAGATAGGATTTGAACAAGAAGAAAAATATGAATCAAGCATAAAGTAAAATGGGAACATAATGTGTGTAAAAGAGGAGTTAAAAATAAACAATGGCAAATGCTACTGGCTATGCACCAGTTGATCAGATCCAACTTATGGTTGGTGATAACCAAAAGCACTTAAGAGATCCAATTTCGTCTCTTAATCCTGCCCTCACATCTCTCAAAAACCATACATTTAGAGTCAGAGATAATGAGGTTTGGTCATTTTGATGTACATGTTATACATCCACATATACAAAATAAAAGAATATGTACTTGTAACAGAGCGCATGCAGATATTGTTTACCTGAAATTTTCAAAATCTTTTGCTGAAAAGCAGAACTGAGACCAGATTCAATATCCAAAGATAAAATTGGGGCCAGAGTTGGGTCAGTCAATGCCACAAACTCAAGCACAGATGCAGCTTTTTCTTGTAAATTGGGGGGAGAGGACTTCAGAATCTCAACAAGGTGTGAAATGAAAACAGAATCCAGTATATCATTCCTGAAAAATTTAACACATAAAAAGTCAGTGTAACTACCACTAAGTAGAACACTTATGACCTGTTGCTGGATCCAACAACATAAAGATCAATATTGAACTAAAAAATATGGTTCGGTCCCTCTAATAACCTTGAGAATGTTTTTGATACAGTTTGTTCAGTACTACTAAACCCGGTTGAAACACAGTCACTTTTTGCTCCACCAAATGCCTTTTCAGATCCATTAACTGGTCCATCAAAAAACTGAAAGGAATCAATGTACTTGACAATCAATTAGAAAAAAAAAAAATCAACTCTAAAGTTCCTGAAAGAAGTGCAATACAAACCTCCAGTTGCGTCAAATATCCTTGCTAGTATACTCAAAGACTGTAGAGGCATATCAAATCATCAGATAAACCTCATTCAGTTTTTATCCTTATGTTCTGGAAACTTGCCAGACCTAAACACAAAAGAAATAACAATACCTTTTCCACAATAGTTCCCACTGTCCCCGAGCATTTCAAAATGCTAACTAAAGGACCTAAAACCCCTTCAGCTTCAATTACCTGGCAAACAATATTGCTGCATCCAGAAAATCACGAAGCAATCATTACAATTTGTTAGTGATATGCTTTGACTATTTTAGAGATATGAATTGATTACAAAAATTAGGAACATATGACATGATTCACTAGACAAATATCTTACCAAATATTTCCTATTATTATATATTGATTTTGTTCCTTATTATTGTATCTTTTTTCTTCATCATAAATAAGAGGACTCGTATGCACAGATCAGACAATTACAGCCAATCCTCTCTAAATGATATTAGATTTCTAGATTCTTTAACTCTCTTTTATCCCTCCACACAGTGCGACTTACTACCCACATGCTCAAGAAACTTCATGTTTAACATTGTCAATGACTCATACGTTCTATGTGGAGTCTCCCAGATTTCTCATGCAAACTTAATGTCAGCCACTGAAAGTAATATCTTATCCTTGACCACCATTAGTAACCAAAGAACCTCATCTTTTTACTGCCCACAATTATAGATGTGTTCATTTATTTATTTTTTGGCTACAACGAGTATGCTCTGTATCCCCTCTACAAGATTTGCTCAAAGCTGTTCACTTTCACTCAGTCACCTAATATCTTTGAATCCTATTTGCATGCAGAGGCAGTAGTGCCTCTGAATGAGTGCTCCACAAAAGAATCATGTGGCACGGTGAAAGGTTTCCCAATGGGGTTGTTGCTCCTGGTCTTCACTGAATTATGGAAGAGGATAGTTGCCTTGAGTATAGATCTATCTCGCGATGCTATATGATCGAAACCATCACGGACACCTATGGTATTCTTTAGTATAGAAGTGGCACAATCAAAGGATGGTTTGGTCATATCTCAAAGAAAATACACTCTCAATATTCTACAAGAAAAAAGGATGATAAATTTGAAGTCTCTATAGACACATCAATGGATCCAAGTTTCACACATGTACTTGACCAAGCAGAACCTTATTATGACCATAAGAGATACAGTTCTTACAAGAATTAGATATGAACTAGATTTTGAGACATTCAATCGATGAAGGTGAATTGTGATAACCAAGTTGCTCTCCACATTGCTTCTAATCCTGTATACAATGAGAGGACTAAACACATTGAAATTGATTGTTATTTTATTCGAGAAAAATTGTTGTACAAAGAAATTTGCAATGAGTTTGTCAGATCAAATGATCAACTTGCAGATGTATTAACAAATCCTTGAGAGGTCCTCAGATTGAATTTATTTGTTCCAAGCTTGACACATTCAATTTGTATGCTCTAGCTTGAACAAGAATGTTAGAATAAATAGTCTTAAATAGGACTTATTGTACTTTGTGCTGAACCTAGTTCCTAGGAGCATGCTTGGTGCTAGACCTAGTTCCTAGGAGCATCTTCTAGTGTTCTCTACTTTTCCCTCTCATCCATTGTATCTAATGCATCTCAAACTACTATAAATATGAAAACCTAAGTGAGGGGAATACACACTCTCAAATTCGTTCTAATTTCTTTGTATTTTTCTCAAGTTTTTCAATCCAAAGGGATTATTCATGACTCTTCATGTGCCTATACTCCCCAACAGAATGGAGTGGCAAAGAAGAGAAATAGGCACTTGGTTAACACCACCCAAGCACTTCTCTTTCAAGGGAAAGCTCCAAACAATTATATGGGTAAGGTTGTCCTCACTGCTGCATATATGATAAATAGACTGCCCTCACATATACTAGACAAACAAAAATCCTCTTGAAACCTAAAGAAATTTTTTCTCTCACTTTAAGATCACAAATGGGATCATTCCCAAAATATTTGGATGCACAGCTTTTGTACATATCCACAACCGAAATAGAGACAAACTTGATCCACTAGCCGTTAGATGTGTCTTTCTTGGTTATTCAACAACTCAAAGGATTAGCAGTGTTACAGTCCATCGTCTAAAAAATTGTATATCTCCACTATCATCACCTTCATTGAAACTAAATCTTTTCTTCTCCCAATCTCCCAGGAAGTTCTTTCAGAAGATTGTGATGACCACCTTGAACCCTTTGTTCTGTCATATACTCAAACTAAAGCCTCCAAAAATGAACCTATAGCTAAGCAAATTAATTCTAGGGCACAATTAGAAACTGTAACTGATAAAATCATTGATGCTACTGAACTACAACCATAAAGTATTGGAACAATTAGATATTCAGCCCCATGATTTAGTACATATAGCTTTCCAAGATTCAGCAATGTCTACACAAGAAGGAAGAGCATTCCAGACATGTGGCAAGACCATGAATCCAACCCAAGTTCTGAACCAGAAATTGAGAACACTCTCAACTCTCCATGTGACCTTGATCTGTCAATAGCCATCAGAAAAGTACAAGAATCTGCACAAAACGACCTCCCTATATCAAATTACGTTTCTCTAGATAGATTCTTGGCTAACCATAAAAGGTTTACTGTTAGTTTGAATTTTGTTGTTATCCCTAACATTGTTACTGAAGCTCTGACAGAGAAAGAATGGAGATGCCATGAAAGTGGAGATGGATGCATCGAAAAAGAACAGTACTTGGAAAATTATTAACAAACCCAAAGAAGAGAATATTGTTGATTGCAAATGGAAATGCACAACAAAATATACGGTTGATGGAATAGACTCAAGGGATGCACTCGAGCTTATGGAATAGACTCAAGCTTATTGAATAGACTACCAGGAGACTTTTGCACCAGTTGCTAAGATGAATACTATATGGATTCTTTTGCCCTTAGCTGCCCACTTTGATTGGAAACTTCTACAATATGTTGTTAAAAATGCATTTCTCCTTGGAAAATTTGAAGAAATCTACATGAATATTCCACTTGGGTTGGAAGGACTCAAAAAATAAAGTGTGTAGACTACAAAAGGCTCTTTATGGACTGAAACAATGCCCTAGAACTTGGTTTGGTTTATTCACAAAAAGCTATGAAGGGATTTGACTATAAACAAAGTCAAAAGATATTACACTTTGTTTACTAACCATGCAGGGAAAGGGGTAACAGTACTTCTATTTTGTGTTGATGATATTATAGTGATAGGAAATGATGAAAAAGAGAAAGAAGACTTGAAACAGAGACTAGTAAGAGAATTAGAACTAAAAGAGCTACTAAGACTAAAGTATATTTTAGGTATTGAAGTAGCCTACTCTAACCACGAAATTTTCATATCTCAACAGAAGTATATAACTAATTTGGTGGTAGTAACTGGGAAACTTGGGTGCAGACCGGTGTCAACTCCAATGGATCCTAATCACAAGTTATGTCAGGCTGAAGAGGAATCAGCAATAGAAAAAAAGATGTATCAGAGACTGGTTGTAAAATTATTTTATTTGGCAGATTCACCAAAAAGTGACAGCTGGGAATAACAAACCACAGAGAGAAACAATGTAACAGAAACATACAGAGATAGAAAAAAAATCTCTTATTTTCTTTTATTCTATTGTATTCTAATAACTATACTGATTCATTTTTCTCAATATAAATAAAGCCCTCACGTTGTCTCAAAAACACAGTTTCAACTCAATGTTTCTCACTTCCCTAAGGTTTAATAACAACAATTTCACAAGCAAGTCTTATTCCACTCAAGGTTGTGCTTTGCTCATTTCATGAACATTATCCATATGACGTTACTTTTGGTTTTTTCCTATTTTCTTTTCCATGTATATTTCCTAAATGCTATATCAAAAATTACATACTTTACCACAGGGTCTATTTTGTACCTTGTAGGAATTAACTTCTTACTATACACTGATATTAAACTATTTGACACATTTTCAATCTATAATAGAACAATAATTTATCACTAACTACAACAATCATATCCCAAATTTCATGGTTTACAGTGGAAGATGTTCTTTACAGCCTTTGTAGTAAGAGAATCCTAAAATATCATATATTTTAAATAGTAATGAACAGATTTATATTCAGCGAAAACAAGAGGCAGTTCTCAATATCATGAATACAAACTTAAAGCTGCAATTATAAAGCTATGACCTATATTTTGATTATTTTACCTAACAGACAGCCTTTCCAAAGCTTGTGTTACCGCCAACTGGACTGCTTCGTCATCACAGTTCAAAAGCCTTATTAAATGCCTAATTACTCCAGCCTCCCTGAATGCAATACGCATATGTTCATTGATACATGCAGTGGCAATTGATTCTGCAGCCTTAATTGATGCAGACTTGTCTTCCAGTTCTAATATCAGTGCTAAACGAGCAACACCATCCATCCAAGGTAAAAGTGTAAACCTCTGATCATTTGAGCAATCAGAATTAGGTATAATTTTTTCTTCCATTTGTAAGGCTCCAACACGAGCAAGGAATTGTTGTTGGGTTCGTCCAACAATTGCACTGATCTTTGCCTCCTCTAAGTTAGCATTCTTGTCATCAATATTTAATCCAAGAAGTAATTCCGAAGCACCAAATCGCGATGGCTGTCTAAAGGTCCTTTCAATTTCTGTACCATCAGGTAATGTGGGCCACAAATGTAAGCCTGGGTTGAATGACTTAAAGGCTGCAGCACCAATTAATGGCACAGGAACCAGACCTTCCTCCATAACAAGAACTTTATAATCATTGTCCTTAAAAAGTTCTAGCAATGTGTTCCTTGCTTCCTTCCTAAGAACTTTAGATCCTTCCAGATTAGATGTTAAGAACTTTGCCTGAAGTAACATTAAACATAATCACATTCTTGGCTATTGTAAGCATTAAGAGAAAGGAACTTGCTAAATACAATGCAAATATCGATAAGTTTCAATATGTAATTCCTTCTAATTCTTCCTTCTTTTTCCGTTCAACTTTTATTGGAAGACATTACTAAGTTGAAAGCTAGGGATTAACGAAAAAGACTAAAAAATAAAATAAAAACAGTATATATAATATTTCTTTCTATACTAATGAGAAACTGAATAATTGTAATTAATTATTCACTGTTTACTTAATAGGTTGAGCCATTCTTTTTTATCTCTGATCTGATATAATTATTCAATATTTTCCACACATATCCTCCTTTTATAGGACCGAAAATTCTTTCACAAATTCCAAATATAAGGTAACTTGTGTCTTTCTGCAAAGAATTAAGTCATGTTTCTAAGGAGTAGTAGAGGACCTAGGTTGACATGGAATGGGACTCCCCACCAATTTGTAAAAGAGACTACCATGCTGAGAACTGTATCATCCTAATAGTTTAGTGTAAATCCAGGAATTATTGTTTACTCCTAGCAGAATTCATCTTAACATGAATCACACACAGTTCATAGATAATTTGGGAACCCAGGTTAATGTGAAATGGGACTCATCACTTGACCAATGAGGCTACAACATGAAGAGGTATATCATCAAACTCGTAGTGTTTTAGGCCCAAACCTAGGAATTGTTGCTTTATCTCTAGTAGAATTAATCTAAATAGAAATTACATACTGCTCGTAGATAGATAAGCATGTAAACCAGTACAGCATGCAAAGATAACCAACTTCCATTTACTAAACCCAAAGAAAGCCTCACCAATTTCGGTATAACACCCGCTTCAACCATGATGCTGTGGTTAACACGGCTCAGTGCTAAATTTGCCAAAATGCCCCCTGCAGCCTCCTGCACTTTAATGTCCTCATCTTCAAGGTACTTAATAGCTACAGGAAGGATCTCAGTCTTTGAAATTTTAATCCAGAGCTTCTCATCAACAGATAAATTCCACAGTGTAGTCAAACTCTGCTCCTTTACCTGCAAAAATGGTTCTAGATATTCTAATTTTCTACACCAAAGAAATATGTGCACATGAACCCAAATTTCTGTATACCCAATTCCATACCTCAGGAGTCAAGGAAGATTGTCTCAGCAATCTGTTTATCTCTTCTATCGCTCCACTGTCAGCTACAGAATTTCTATACAGATTGACTGAAGACAATGATCGCAGAAGGCCTGCAGCTGCCTCGCATGCTGAACTAGACTCTGATCTGAGGAGGTTCACAACAAGATTAATACAACCAGGAAACTGCATTATAGTGTCTATACACTTCTTTCCACCGAGTGAATACTTCCAGAGGGCAATTATAGCTTGTTCTCTATCCAAAGGATCACGATCAAGGCCTAACATACGAACAAACAAGGCCACATAACCATCACCAAGGCCAGAAGGTGTACTTGTTACTGCATCAACACCCTGAAAGCAAAATTTAATCATTTGACATCACATGAAACGTTTTGTTGTCTAACTATAAAAATATACAAGGCCAAGAGAGGTTTTCTGAAAATCTATTATTGTAGCTGCCTAAATTCTGCTTCCCCTGTATGGTCACAAAGCATAACATCTCAGACAAATATCAAAAGTCACCAAAACTACTTTCAAAACAATATACAACCAACAATCAAACCCAACTATGAACATGTTTGCAAGTCTTTTTTTTTTTTTTTTTTTTTTAAATATATTTTTTTATTTTAATTTGCTTTTTGTTGGAAGTCCCACGTCGACTAGAGAAAAAGCAATTTCATAATATATGAGTGAGGTTCAAATCTCACCTTACAAGATGGTTTTATGGGGTTGAGTTAGGCTTAAAACCCACTTCTAACACTTTTAATTACAACGAAAACGACACATTTTAATTTAAATCCTTCAAAAAATGTTGTATTGGCTTTGCTCCACGTTAATTTATTTTTGTAAGCAACTCCTATAGTAGTGATGTGGCAAGCTTATGCACACCCTACATCAACAACCATTTGTACAGGGATTAAAAACCATGAAGGGTTTAAACCACTTGTAACCGCAATTGTGGCCACTACATCAAGATTTCTGGCTGGTGTATATATGATCATATCTGTCACATTTGTCCATAAGAAAAATCTAGAAAGAGACTCTCTCATTGGTTGAAATTATAGGAAATCACAAAATTCAGTAGGTCCTACAATTTATACACGACTCACTCTCTCTCTCCCCTATTTTTGTCTTTTCCAGTCAATTTCAAATTTGAAAATGTCTTCCAAGCACTCCTCTTGCCCATAACTTCCTACAATATCAAGAAATGCTACGAAACCGCAACCGATGAGATAATCCAACAACCTTGACAAACCTTTTAAACCGAATATTTATTCTTTTCTCAAAAAAATATCTAAAGCAGGAGGAAAAAGAACATTTATTATTTCTGTAAAATAAGTTCCCAGACACACTCAATCTACGCATGAGCATCTTCTGTATTAAACCCAATGATTCAATTACAACACCAAATAATATCAACCAGTAATCATCGACCGGAGCACACATACATCAGAAATCAATAAAACTTCCCAATAAGCACCAAGAGAACGGTTAAATAACAAAATTAAACAAAAAACATAGGAAAGGGACGTGAAAAACAAAACGATGTGTGTATCTGCAGCGTACCGGCGAAGAGGTTGCGTCAACGGCGCCGTCACGAGCGTCATTGGTGGCCCTGGCAACGAAAGCGAGTTTGGGGGTGGATTTGGAAAAGATTGCGACTCTGTTTCTCGGAGGAGCTTCTGCAACGGTGATGGGAGGAACGAAATGAGAAGGGTGGAGCTTGGAGGAAGGTAGGAGTGTGGAGGCCAACATGATTTGGCCAGAGTGGATAACTGTGATACACTGCCTGAACCAATGTGAAGAGAGAAGAAGGAATATATGTGTCGGGGGTTCCCTCGCGAAAACAAGATAGATTTTTCTGGAACTGTGGCAATATTGTTTTGTTTGATGTGCTATTCATCTAAGGGAATCAAATTCTTTCATGTCTTTTTTATTATTATTATTTTTAATTAAACTATTTTATATTTAAGTAAATATTTACAATATTATATGAAGGATGACATTTTAACTTTTCGTTTGTTATGTAGAGGGATGATTTTTTATAGGGTTATTTTTAATTAAACTATTTTATCTTTTTGGAAATTTTATAACATTATATAAGAAAGACTAAACATTTTATATTTTTAATGATTACAATATGAATATTTAAATAAGATAAAGAAATTGACCATATAAGATGTAATTTAACTTTGAATCAAAACCAACACATTAAAACAAATCAAATTTGATATAGATGCTTTAAACATAGAGACATTATAATTAATTCAATATATGATATATTTATCCAATATTTTAATTCATTTCTTTTAATTACTAAAACCCATATTTTGCTAAAGATTATGCGAAAACATTATTTAATTAATTACATGCAATAATGAATCCAATAACAACCACTTTAACACGATTTTTTAATGTCAAACTTTTTTTTTTAATGTTTGGTTGTACAATGTTGAATAGTACTTCATACACTTGATTGTAGAATGTTGAATAAGATTTTTTATGAGGATAGTAACATTAGTATTTGTACTGTATGGTCTATTGTCATCTCTAGTCAGACAGTTGGTCAGGCGGCCCAAGGATAAGTGGTCCAACGCCGTCCGCTACAGGCGGACAATCCCTTGGGTTGTTGATGTTGTAATCTCTTCGGAGTAATTTAAGTGAGCTCACGACCGAACGACCTCTGTCGTTCATTCCAATTGAACTTTGTCTCCATATCATAGTTATGAAGACCTCCGTTAGGACGCACGACCCTCCGGTCAAGCGGCTGCACCAAAACTAAATTAGTACGTTAAGTAAATTTAAGTAATATAAGTCAGTAATCAAGTTTAAAAATCAATTGAGCTATGATTAAGAAAATCCTAATCAAGGGCCCATGTCAAAAATTATAAATAGGAGTCCAAGGTAAGTTGGTGAAGAATTTTACTTCGCATTTATTACAACATTAATTGTACTTACCCGAACGGACTTGAACTGACTTAAGCATCAAAGTCTTATAGACAAGTACCCCGATCGTTGAGACAACCGAGCGGATGAAAGCTAGGAGGAATCGAACGGGAGAAAGGAGAGATCGAACAATGGAGGATTGTACGAAAAGACTAAGGACAAATTAAGTGTTGGAGATAGGTGTTTGATCCCTATACCCGAAACAGTATTATCACTTGAGAAAGGAATATCAGCTAATTTCAAATCATATTTTAGCAACAAAATTTAAATATAACAACTTCTAATTGTTATATACTCTCCCTCAACTTATGATAGAGTTACTAGTGCAAAATCAACATTCAACCATCATAAATAAAGATGATTAAAAATTATTTATTAAAAACAAATATGACAAAATTGTAATTAAAACAACTAGCGTAACACAGGCGCCATCGCGCCTGTGTGTATATATTTTTTAAATATACGTGATATTATATTAGTAGGTGATAATATTATAATGTTATTAAGTTAATATATATATATATATATATATATATATATATATATATATATTATAATTATATTTATTAAAAATAAAGTGAAATATATCAGAACAGATAAAAGAATAATCATTAATAAGAAGCAGAGACATATGATTTTATACAGTTTTTGTAAAAGTAATGGTCAATTTTAAAAAATTTAATAAATTGTTATATTTAAAGGGTAAAATCGGTATTTTGAAAAGTGGACACAAAAAGGGGAATCCCTTTATATATTGTTATAGATATTAGAATTATATTTATTAAAAATAAAGTGAAATATATCATAACAGACAAAAGAATAACCATTAATAAATAAAGAAGAAGAGAAGAAGCAGAGACATGATTTTATAACATTTTTGTAAAAGTAACGATCAATTTTTAAAAAAATAAATTGTTATATTTAAAGGGTAAAATCGGTATTTTGAAAAGTGAACACAAAAAGGGAAATCCCCTTTATATATTGTTATAGATTATTTTAATAAGATTATTGGTGAACCATCATTAAATATCTCAATTCAAGAAAATAACAACAGTTAATGTTTTTTTATGTTAGTTCACCTTTTTGTTTTTTATGCTACGATAATAGGATATAATTGGATTTTATCACGGGAGCAGATGTTAGTGTAGATAAAGACAAAGATACACAACAATGAACAACCATATTGAGGACAATGTTGGGAGAGTTTATTATTATTAGTAATTATGTTTCAAAAAGGGGTTTCTTATTTTGGTCTAACCATTTGGTTCAGTTGTTGTTAAGAATTTATACATTTTGATATTTGAGTTTATTTAATGAATAAAGTTTTTAGTTTTCGTTATCAAGTTGGTGGCATCAGAGTTAGTAAGTGGTGATTTTTTAATTAGCGTGACACCTTAATAAAAGTGTTACGTTTTTTGTATCATAACTAGGTTATGATTCTCTACAGGGTTGTTGGGACTGAACTCATTGTTTTTTTGTTGTGCATCTTTCTTTGTCTGATTTACTTTGCTTCTTATTTTTCTTCTAACTTTATTTTTGTGTATTCAGTAAGTCTCGTAGAGGTAATAACCTAAATCGTACTCGTAGTTATCCCGCTCATGAGATGTACGGAGTCACCAAGGCTTGAAATGATGACCAATGTTATATACTATTGAACCTAAGGATTATCCTAACTTAGACGAATTTGTGAGACATAATCTCACTAAGTTTAATGGGAAGGTGGTGACAAACTTTTTTCACCTAAACTCCCAAACAAATTAAATTAAACCCCCTTACTAATGTAGTATAAGATTCAACTTAGGTCAATCCAAGAATATGCCTAGTGCAACGAGTGGATTGAATAAAAAAAAAACATGTTTTGAGGGATTTTTGAAGGTAAAAAAAAAGAAATAAGAAAGGTAATGGCATAAAGATTTTAAGGTAAGTGCAATGTGATTAAAACAAGTGATGAAATAGATTATAGGCTATAAATTAAAGTAGCATGAACTAACCTAATGTGCAAACAAGAACAAACAAGAGGGGAAAATGAACTAGAAATTTTGCAACATTAAAAATAGACTAGCTCTAGCAACATAGACCAATAAAATGTACAAGGAATGAAACATAGCAAAATACTATTGCAAAGAGTTAGAATCTATACTAAGGGAAGTTAAAAATTATGCAATTAAATGAAATTAACAACTTGGACAACAATCAAAGCAATAAACCATCATATTAACTAAAGACTAGAGCTAAGCTAACTTAAGAAATGCAAAGTAGTACTTAAACTACAATGAATAAAACCATTTGGACTATTAACTAAAGACTAGAGCTAAGCTAACTTAAGAAATGCAAAGTAGTAGTTAAACTACAATGAATAAAACCATTTGGACTTAATATGAATTTAGCAAAAAAATAGATTTTTGCTTCAGTTGAACAAATTCTATATGCAATTAAAACTGGAAGAATGGGTTGAACTAGGAAACTAGAGACATTGTGTTAACCATAAATTGATTATGGATGGTGATTAAGCAACACAACTTGTAGGAAAATAAGCTACACTAGTTGAAACACTAATTTAAGCTATCAAACCAAGCTGAAAATTAATAATTTCTTAAAGCAATGGAACAATAAAAGGGAGAATGTAACAGATTCAGTAACGAGTAATGCTAACAAAGAACGTGAGCTGGATAATTTAGAGACAGGGCAAAGTAGTAAAAATGATGGTCAATAAAAGAATAAACAACTGGCACAAGATCCAAGGCATGTGGGAGTGCGTAAGAGTGGAAGGAAGAAAATAACAAATTCTCTGCTGCAAGATTTTGTGGTACCATGATAGAAATAGGGCAGTAGAATAGGGAGAGAGGGGGCAGATAAAATTTTTCCTCTCTAACTGTCTATTTCTTTCTCTCCTAGTCATTTCTTTTTTTTCTCAGTCTTATGTTTCTGAATCTGTACTAGCTAATAGCTGATGAAGCTATAGCTTTCTTCTTATACATTGTAAGAAACTCATCACCATAATACAAGTGCAGATTATCTTTGGAATCTATCCGTTCTTCACTTTACAGGGGTGCTTACATTGGTGCTTTCATTGTCCCCATGGCTGACAACACGGGTTTGAAAGAGCTTCAAAATGATATTAAAAAACTACTGGAGATGATGAATACTCGAGATCTCAAAGCTCGTAAACGTGACGAGGAGAACACCAAGCGTTTCGAACACTTGGAATTGGCTATTGTGAATCTTTACACACAAAAGTCCCATGCTGAGACGAGCTCGGTTACAGAACAACCCTAAATCCAACCTTTTCATGTCCGCAATGTTAAACTCGATTTCCCCCGTTTTGACGGTACTGAAGTTTTACATTGGATTTTTAAAGCGGAACAATTCTTTGATTATTACAAAACTCCAGAAGAGCAACGTTTAATTATTGCAGCCGTGCACATGGACAAGGATGTTGTTCCTTGGTTCCAAATGAGGCTTAAAACAGATCCATTTCAGACTTGCAAAGGATTTTTGCGCGCTTTGGAGCTGGAGTTTGACCCTTCCCCGTATGCATGTCCTCGGTCATCCCTTTTTAAACTATGCCAAACGAATTCTGTTAATCAATACTATGCAGAATTTACAGCTTTAGCCAATCGCATTACAGGGTTAACGGCATATGCGTTGTTGGATTGTTTCTTGAGTGGTTTGAAACCAGATTTACACTGTGATGTTCTTGCTTTAAGTCCGGAATCCATTCTCAAGGCCATATCTCTGGCTTGATTGTTTGAGGAGAAATATGTTAAGAAGCCATATCATTACTTTACACCCAACCATTCCAAACCTCAACCCTTGACAACCACCACCACCCAAACGACTGGCCTAAACACATTACCACCCTTATTACCCACACCCTCGATTAAACCTTTCTCCCAACCTTTCAAAGCCAACAATGTTAAGAGAATCACTAATGCAGAAATGCAAATCCGTAGAGAAAAGGGACTTTGTTTCACATGTGATGAGAAGTTCACCCCAACTCATAAATGTCCCAACAAATATATGTTTTTGCTCCAAACTAACGATCAGGAAGGTGCAGATCCTGACCCTGATCCCCCGGATAGTGCCACAGTTAACGAATCAGAGCTAAACTCATACCATCATTTGTCGTATAATGCATTAAAAGGAGCCAATGGTCTGGGCACCATTAAGTTTCAACGCCAAATCCAAGGGGTCAACCTCCAAATCCTATTGGATAGTGGCAATAGTGACAACTTTATTCAGCCGCGTATTGCTCATTTCTTACAACTACCGATAGAGCCTACTCCTCAATTTCAAGTTATGGTTGGGAATGGAAATGTGTTAAAGGCGGAAGGTTGCGTCAGACAATTACAAGTTAAAGCGCAAAATCAAGTCCTGGAATTATCTGCTATGTTATTACCGATTGCGGGTGCCAACCTAGTTTTGGGTGCTTCTTGGTTAGCGACCCTTGGGCCTCATGTAGCTAATTATAATTCTTTGACCCTTAAATTCATGATGAAGGGGAAATTTGTGACCTTGCAAGGAGAGCAACATACGGAAGCCCAACAAGCAGAATTCCATCAGTTTAAGAGGCTGGTCCACACACACTCCATTGCAGAAGTTTTCATGATGCACTGGCACATGTCGGATTCTATTGATGAGGAATTCCAACAACTCCTCACAGATATTTCGACCAAATTAGCCTTATTACTACGCTCATACAGTACTGTGTTTACTAAACCAAGGGGCCTTCCCCCTAATAGGCAACAGAACCATGCCATTCCTTTGATTTCAGGCTCAGACCCAATTAAGGTTAAACCCTATCGGTATCCCCATAGCCAAAAGACACAAATTGAGAAAATGGTACAATATATGTTGCATGAAGGCCTCATTCAGCCCAGTACAAGCCCTTTCTCTTCTCCAATTATTTTGGTGAAAAAAAAAAGGATGGGACTTGGAGATTTTGTACTGATTACCGGGCTTTAAATGCAATCACAATTAAAGACAACTTTCCCATGCCCACAGTCGATGAATTATTGGACGAATTGTGTGGCGCTCATTATTTCTCTAAGCTGGATTTGTGGTCCGGCTATCACCAAATATTGATGCAACCTGAGGATAGGATGAAAACGACTTTCCGAACTCATCATGGGCATTATGAATGGTTAGTAATACCATTTGGGCTCACCAATGCCCCAGCTATATTTCAAAGCCTCATGAATAAGGTTTTTCAGCAGCATCTAGAAAATCAGTTTTGGTTTTTTTTGATGATATTTTGGTCTATAGCCCATGTTGGGCTTCACACTTATGACACCTCGAATTTGTTTTACAAGTACTCCAGTTGCATCAATTATTTGCTTGACTGTCTAAATGTTCGTTTGGGTTGACCGAAGTAGATTATTTGGGACACACTATCACTGGAACAGGTGTTACTATGGACAAAACTAAGGTGGAAGCAATGTTACACTGGCCAACACCTTGTAATGTTAAGCAACTAAGGGGATTTTTGGGCACAGAAAGTTTATCCGAGGCTATGCTACTATTGCTTCACCTTTGACATATTTGTTAAAGAAGGACGAGTTTTGTTGGATTGCAGTAGCTCAAGATGCCTTTGCTAAATTAAAGTTTGCTATTACTCATGCTCTGGTGCTGGCTCTCCCAAATTTTTCCCAGCCATTTATACTCGAAACATATGCCTCGGGTATAGGAATTGGAGCCATTTTGAGTCAACAACAACACCCCATTGCTTATTTCTCCAAAAAGTTGTCTTCTCGAATGCAGAATCAGTCGGCATATGCCAGGGAGATGTATGCCATCACTGAAGCATTAGCCAAGTTTCGTCATTATTTGTTGGGTCATCAATTCATTATCTGCACAAATCAACAAAGCCTCCAACATTTGACCGATCAATCCCTTCAAACCCCGGAACAACAAAAGTGGTTGTATAAATTTATGGGCTTTGATTTTAAAATTGAGTACAAATCGGGAAAGGAGAATGTGGCTGCGAATTCTCTATCTCGTTCGTTTTTATTGGCATGGTCCGAAACCAAATCTGACTATCTCGACAAAGTCAAGGCAGTTGTGCTAAATGATGGTGAAGTTAGTAAACAATTGCAACTATGCTTGGCTAATCAACACACCAACCCTCACTTTTCCGTTAAAGATGAACTGTTGTATTGGAAGAAACGATTAGTGATTCCCGCTAATGCATCCTTAATTAAGGATATATTGAAAGAGTTTCACAGTTCGCCAGTTGGGGGACATGCAGGGATTGTTCGAACCATGACAAGAATTAAAAGAGAATTCTATTGGCCAAGGATGCAAAAGGATATTCGACAGTTTGTTCAACACTGTGTTATCTGTCAGCAGGCGAAATCGATGAACACGTCCCCTGCAGGGCTGCTTCAACCCTTGCCAATCCCAAATCTGATATGGGAAGACGTGGCAATGGACTTTATCACTGGATTACGAACTTCTTTTGGATACTCAGTTATAATGGTGGTAGTTGATCGACTCTCAAAATATGCACATTTTTCAGCGTTGACAGGGAATTATAATAGCAAGAAGGTGGTTGAGGTGTTTATGTTAAATATTGTGAAACTTCACGGTATGCCCAAATCCATAGTTTTCTATCGAGATAAAGTATTTGAGTCAATTTTGGCAACATCTGTTCACAACCCAGGGGAGTACATTAGCCATGTCATCAATATATCATCCACAATCTGATGGTCAATCAAAGGTATTGAATAAATGTTTGGAAATGTACATTCGTTGCTTCACCTTTCAAAATCCTAAGAGTTGGTTCAAGGTTTTAGCCTGGACGGAGTATTGGTACAATACAACTTATCATGGCAGTTTGGGAATGACCCCGTTCAAAGCAGTCTATGGTAGAGATCCCCCGACGTTAACTACGTATAATTGGGATGCTCTGGATCCACCCGATTTGTAAGAATTGTTGCAGCAGCGGGATACAATTATGGCACAACTGAAATTGAACTTAACGCGGGCTCAAGCTTATATGAAACTCCAAGCGGATAAAAAGCGCACCCACCTGGAATTCAACATTGGTGATATGGTCTTAGTGAAACTCCAGCCATACAGGCAATTGTCAATCTTGCAAAAGACAAATAACAAGTTAGGCATGCGCTATTTTGGCCCTTTCAAGGTGTTACAAAAGGTGGGCTATGTGGCCTATAAACTGCAATTACCCGAGTCAGCTAAAATCCATCCAGTTTTTCACGTATCTTTGTTGAAACCTTTTAAAGGGGACCACTCCAATCCGTATGTTCCCTTATCATTGATAACAAGTGAGGATGGCTCAGTTCTGCAACCGATTGCGATCCTACATTCTAGAGTGATTTTGAGAGGTGGGGAGCATATTTCCCAAGTATTTGTCAAATGGGGGGGTCTAAAAGATTACGAGGCCACTTAGGAGGATCTGGCAGTGATGCAGTAGAATTATCCAAATCTTAACCTTGAGGACAAGGTTCTTTGGAAAGAAGGGGGCAATGTAACAGATCCAGTAATGAGTAATTCTAACAAAGAACATGAGTTGGATAATTTAGAGACAAGGCAAAGTAGTAAAAATGATGGTCAACAAAAGAATAAACAGTTGGCACAAGATCCAAGGCACGTGGGAGTGCGTAAGATTGGAAGGAAGAAAATAACAAATTCTCTACTGCAAGATTTTGTGGTACCATGATAGAAATAGGGCAGCAGAATAGGGAGAGAGGGGGCGGATAGAATTTTTCCTCTCTGACTGTCTATTTCTTTCTCTGCTAGTCATTTCTTTTTTTTTCTCAGTCTTATGTTTCTGAATCTGTACTAGCTAATAGTTGATGAAGCTATAGCTTTCTTCTTATACATTGTAAGAAACCCATCACCATAATACAAGTGCAGATTATCTTTGGAATCTATTCGTTCTTCACTTTACAGCGGTGCTTACAAAGAACTTAAATATATGGAATTGAAAACAAACCACAAACCAAGACTACAACATTGTCAAACTAGGAAATTAAAAATGGCCCTGTAGAGAAGCTAGAGACATGTCTTTTCTCCTCTTTACATTCTGAAAGTAAAGCAACTATCCCTACCTTATTGCATTCCTCCTCTCTCAGGAATATTTGCACTAAAAACTAAAAATAAAACATCCCTAACAAAATTATGAAAATAAGTTGAAAAAGTTGTTATATATATGCCAAAAAGTTATTTTTTCTGAGAGTGAGTTGCTGCCAAAAAATAGATTTGGTTTCTTTGTTGTTTGTTGATCTGGCATGGATGATTACATTGCCCTAGCTCAACTTTCTTGGGCCAATGCTTGATAAGCTCATCTTCTCATTAGGTTGACAGAAGTCTATCCCAACCTTGCTGTCAGCACCCAATTTCGTCCGGGTAACAATGATAAAATAAAATAATTAATTAATTAATTAAAGTTCAATTGAGAAGAATAAATAAATAAATAATTAAGAAAAGAAAAGAAAAAAAATATGTTTTGGTTTGAGAAAAAATAATT
>Ga0214542_1003961_pt1 | contig 29684 bp, 13 predicted proteins | sample CNSS1metaG_FD_160096 | JGI IMG/M metagenome (GOLD analysis project Ga0214542, IMG submission 160096) | Root nodule microbial communities from cowpea collected in UCLA plant growth center, Los Angeles, California, USA - CNSS1 | ecosystem: Host-associated > Plants > Roots > Nodule | place: USA...
TATATATATATATATATATTCATTTGTTCTTTGTTCTACATGATATTGGATGAATCTCTATGAGTTGTTGACAATTGTGTTGTTTAAATTAGATGTTGTTACCTTTTATTTGGATTAAGTAAAAGTGTTATTGGTATAAAATTTTAATGTATGTGTTGGTAAAAGTTTATTTTGTTTAATTTAAATGTTTTGGAAATATAGGCATTACATACGGATTATTCTGTATGTAATAAAAAATATGTATTCTAGGTGAATGACCTATGGATTATTTTGTATATAACTTACATACGGATTATTCTGTATGTAATTCACCAAGATGCTTACCTGTGATTGTGTTTTGCTTTGCAGCCAATGTTTCCTGGAGAGAGTGGGGTTGATTAGTTGGTTGAGATCATTAAGGTAAAATTTCTCATGTTCTTTATTCTGTTTGCTTGAACATATGTTTTTGTCTTGAGTGTTGAATCTATTGGCTTTGGTTCTTAATCTAAGTGTTATTATTTGTACTGCAGATCTTAGGAACACCAACCATAGAAGAAATAAAGTGTATGAATCCAAATTACACTGAATTAAGTTTCCTCAGATAAAAGCTCACCATTGGCACAAGGTTAGTAGTTCTTTACTCCCACTTGCCTCTGGAGTATGCAATTCGTAATTACTTGATAAATACCTGTAATCAAATATCTGATTTGATCACTGTATTTATATCAGGTTTTCCACAAGAAGATGCCAACAAAAGCATTTTGTGGAGCATTAAATGATGTTAGTGCAATTAGGTACTTGTTTGTAACATTTTATGGGACATATTTAGAATTGTTTGTAACATTTTATGGGATAATAGAATTTATTTTTACCTAAATCATGTTGTAGGATTGTTTCAATTTTACAAAAAAGTGTATTATTATGATTTTTAGATAGATAAATTAGTAACTTTTTTAAAATGTTATATAAAGACAATTCGTAACATTTTTTAATTATTGCAAAATAAGATAATTGGTAACATTTATTTAAATGTTAAAAAATATAAAGGTAACATTTTTTTTAAATGTTAGAAAATATATGGGTAACATTTTTCAAATGTTCCAGAAAAGTTAAATTTGTAACATTTGTTAAATGTTAGTAAAGATACTAATTGGTAACATTTTTAAAAATGATACTAATAATATATAAACATGTTACTAAAACCTTTTGGTAACATGTATTATAGATAACATGTGTATAAATGTTACCTTTGTGTATAAATGTTACCTTTGCAAATGGTAACATTTTTTTAGGTTTTAGCAACATTGTTTAATTGTTATTAAAGTTAATATTTGTAGTAGTGTACGGGAGAGATGGAGGTGGAGTTTGAGGGTCACTGGAAAAAGGGGCTAAAGGTAGTGACAAAGTAATTAAGCAAAAAAGCTTTGTATCTAACGTTGAGGCTACTTACTCAATCCTTTTAGCTTGTATCTCTTTTATTTTTATATAAATCTGGTTTCAAAAGGATCTTGTTCTTTTATGTATCTCATATTTACGTTGATCTCTTTCTGTGATGTAATTTGATTATAAAAATAAAGCGTACCTCTTGTTCTAGTGTGAAAGTTATATAATTACCTTTTTTTAGAAGAATACGTACTTATTTCAGAATATTCAAAGCGATGAGCTAACTAAAGACCAAATATTATTGACTCAAACGTGAGGATTTTGCTAATGATAGGTGAGTTTCGTGGACCAATATCGCAAGTTGCTCCCCTATAAGCACCAAAATTCAACTTTCTTAGTCTTTTATAGATGTCTCATCTAGTTATTTGGACAGTGACTGAGAGCAACAATTGACAATAATGACACGTTGGTCCTTCAAGTCACATTCTAGAAAGAGAAGCAAACAAAACCCGTAAAAGACGAAATGCAAGAGTCCACAGAAAATTCTACTGAAAATCATTGAACATTTACATTGAAGTTAAAATTTACTTCACACACATTATTGTCACTCACTATTCAGAACCAAGCCACTTGTCTAAACAATTCTGGTGAAGTTTATACTTCGCACACAAGTTTGACTCCTTCATTATCTATGCTTTAGATACTCTCTTTCTGTTGAACGGTTTCAGTTTTCTTAATCTTGGGCGTGAGCTCTAACTCTCAGGCTTAGTTCTCAATGAAGTTTATTCTTGTTACTCTCACGAGTCTCCTGCTTATACCGTTTATCCCTTCTGTTGTTTCCACAGTACAAGACACGTCATCTATTTCTCAGTCCCAGTCCCTCAGTTATGGAAACACCATAGTTTCTCGCCCACTCGGAACCTTTGAGCTTGGTTTCTTCAATCTTGGAAATCCCAACAAGATCTACCTCGGGATTTGGTATAAGAATATTCCGATTCAAAACGTTGTTTGGATTGCAAACGGTGCCAATCCTATCAATGAATCCTCTGCCATCTTGAAACTAAATAGTTCTGGCAACTTGGTCATTTCCCACAACAACATCGATGTTTGGTACACTAGTTCTGCAAACGATGCACAGAATCCAGTAGCAGTACTTTTGGATTCTGGTAATCTTGTAATAAGAGATCAGAGTGCAGCAAATACAGAGGAATACTTGTGGCAAAGTTTTGATTACCCTTCTAATACAATGGTTGCTGGAATGAAGATTGGATGGGACATCAAAAGAAATTTTAGTATTCGTATCGTATCTTGGAAGAGTTATGATGATCCAACACCAGGAGATTTGTCATGGGGCATTAAACTATATCCTTATCCTGATACCTATATCATGAAGGGAACCAAAAAGTTCTGCAGAACTGGACCATGGAATGGATTGCGCTTCAGTGGCCGGCCAAATCTGAGGCCTAATAAGGTTTACAATTATGAGTTTGTGTCCAACAAGGAAGAGGTTTATTACACATGGACACTGGTGAATACTAGTTTAACAACAATTGTGGTCCTTAACCAAACCTCGGAAGAGCGTCCTCGTTATGTGTGGTTAGAGGATACTAAATCATGGTCACCTTATTTAACCATACCAGCGGAGCTCTGTGACCATTATGGCGTATGTGGAGCCAATGCATATTGCGCCCCTTCTGCATCACCAATGTGTGAATGTTTGAAAGGGTTCGAGCCTAAGTCTCGAGAAAACTGGAGCACAACGGACTGGTCTCAAGGATGTGTCCTTAAACATGCTTTGAATTGCAAGAATGATGGGTTTGTCCCTGTCGAAGGCTTGAAAGTTCCGGATACTGAACATACCTCTGTGGATCAGAGTATTGATCTAGCGCAATGCAGAAGCAAGTGCTTGAATGATTGTTCCTGCATGGCATATACAAATTATAATATTAGTGGATCAGGAAGTGGTTGTGTGATGTGGTTTGGTGATCTAATTGACATCATACAGTATTCAAATGCTACATATGGGCAGGCTTTATATATCCGGCTGCCAAAATCAGAATTAGGTAACTGCTTCGTTAACTTTTCCAGCTACACCTTTTCTTGTTTTTCTAATCACAGTTTCAGTCTTGTCTTTCGGAATTGATGTTTGGATCTTCAAAAAGGAATTTATCCTTTGTTATTTTGTTTGGTCAAATTCAACCGCCAAGAAGATGCTATCAACAGGCGGAGGAAGTCCACAATAAAACTTGTAACCAGCATCCCTGTGGCTTCAGGGATGCTTTTACTTGGTATTTATTTCATCTGCAGATTCCGGAGGAAGAAGAACGGTAAAGTATTTTTCCTTTTCTCTTAACTGAAAAATGAGCTGAATAATTCCTTGTACTGGATTTGATGAAGCAGGAAATGTCTAAAATGAGAAAGTAAAACTGAACCCACTGAATTAAAATATCTGATAAATTTAATTAAAGAGACAGACACAGGTGATACCTGAACTCCATGGTAGGTGTTCAACTTTAATTCTTAATAAAAGCATTCTCTTTAGCACACTTTATTAACATTGTTATTTTAGCAGTATTAATGTTAAATTCAATAGCCATGTGCAATAATTTCAACTCTACCAAAATGCTAACAATAACTATCATTTGAATATTTTGTTTGATGATCCATCAGCATGGTCAACCACTTTTGTTACGTTTAATAGTTGTTGAATTTAATAACTTGTATGAGTAAAACAGAAAAAACACAACACTGTCATTTCTTTTTATCCGAACAATTTCTTTTTCTGCATAATACAATATCTATTTTAACTAGTTTAAGTTTACTTCCATAGATTTCTAATTAATTATACTCATTTTCAGAGAAGTCAGAAAATATCTTTGAATCATGTGTGGATGATTTGGATCTACCATTGTTTGATTTGTCAACAATTACAGCTGCTACTGATAATTTCTCAGAGATGAATCGGATTGGAGAAGGTGGTTTTGGACCTGTATATTGGGTAATCCAATGTTTTCTTTTTTCGAATTTCAATAATCCATTGCTATTATAGAATTATTAATTATTAATGTTATATATAACGAGTTTATACTCACATGAATGCGGCTTGCAGGGAAAATTATTCAGTGGACTAGAAATTGCTGTAAAGAGACTTTCACAAAATTCAGGACAAGGAATAACCGAGTTTGTAAATGAAGTTAAACTGATTGCAAAACTTCAGCACAGGAATCTTGTAAAACTTTTAGGCTGTTGCATTCAAAACCAAGAAAAAATATTGGTTTATGAATATATGTCCAACGGCAGCCTAGATTACTTCATTTTTGGTATAGAGTATCAGGATCTCTTACTTTAGTACTCACTAGTGTTTTATAACTATATTAATAGATAGAAGCTTCTCAAGCATGAATATTCATTTTTTTAATGAAAGATTTGTTGTGAAACACAGATCACACAAAAGGTAAACTACTTGACTGGAAAAAGCGTTTCCACATAATTTGTGGACTTGCAAGAGGACTTATGTATCTTCATGAAGATTCTCGACTAAGGATTGTCCATAGAGACCTCAAAGGGAGTAATGTTCTTCTAGATGAAGATTTCAATCCAAAAATATCAGATTTTGGATTGGCTAAAACTGTTGGAAAAGAGGAGATTGAAGGAAACACAAATATGATAGTTGGAACATTGTGAGTGTTTAAATGTTTCAAAACCTTTTCCATTTACAGACAAATCATGTAAATTTGATCTTTCTTCAATGGTTTATTTCAGTGGGTACATGGCACCCGAATATGCTATTGATGGTCAGTTTTCTATAAAATCTGATGTATTCAGCTTTGGTGTTATATTGTTGGAGATAATATGTGGGAGGAAAAATAGAGGATCATATCATGGAAAGCAATATAACCTTGTTGATCATGTAAGCACTTTGATATTATTATTTTGTCCATCTTATATGATTTTTGTTTTTCATTGTAAAAATTTTGTTGTTTGTATGTAGGCATGGACATTGTGGAAATTTGGAAAGACTTCAGAAATAATTGACCCAAACATTGAGAGTTCATGCATTGAATCTGAATTGTTACGTTGCATCCATATTGGGCTATTGTGTGTTCAACAATACCCAGAGGATAGGCCTACAATGAGTTCAGTGGTTTTAATGTTGGGAAGTGAGATGGATTTGGATGAACCAAAAAGGCCGGGGATTTTCAATAAGAAGGAATCTATTGAAGCAAGTTCAAGCTCAAGTAGTTCAACCAATGCCCTAACCATAACCCTAAAGGCTCGGTGAAAATCAATAACATGGTTGCACAACTCATACTAATGGTTGCAGAAGTTTAACCTGGAACACACATGCACATTTTGAGTCCCACACAAACCAAAAATTTAGTAAAACTATGATAAATAGGCATGGATTCCAATGTATACATTTTTCATTAATTATGCATTTATTAGTTATCATAAAATGTGTTTCAGTGTTAAATAAATATTTCAAAATGAGCTTCAACCCTTGACCTTCCTTCGATCACCATGGATTTGAGACGTTGGATTAAATGGGTTTAAGCTGGGTTAAAGGTCAATTGACTCGTAACACACCAACAATAGTCCTTTAGTGTTTCTTTTACGATTTTTAAAAAAAAAAATTCATTATAACTATTTACTACTTATTATGTAGGTTGAAAATTTGATCTTTTTAAATGCTAGAATGATGTCCAATAACGTTTTAATAGTTTAGATGTTTAATTTATTTGTTTGCCAAGTTATGTAAGTTGTCACTTTAATTTTCAACTACTATCTTTATAGTAATGTTTTGTAAAAAGGCCAACACTTTGATTATTAATACTATAAGATAATGCTATAAAACAATATGTCAAGTCAATCGACTTTGATTGTACTGTAATAAATATATAAAATAAATTAAAAATACAAAACAAACTTACATGGGTTAACTCACCAATTCGTGGTAGGTCAAGTTGTGTTACAAAAGTTTTGGTTCACAAAAAACTAAGCCTAGTTGAGTCAACTCATGTGTGCTAGGTTGACTTACTTTGATACCCCTAATGTCAAATGTCTTTCCTAGCACCTTCTCGCATCTTAGTAGATACGAGTGAAGAAATTCATAGGGTTTGAAGTTGGAGCAATGCCCAAAACAAGAATCTTTAGTAAAAAAGGTCTTTCAAAAGTCATCATAGTCTAATGTGGCATCTATTGTGAGGCCAAAACATTTTTGTGTCCATTGTGAAGCCGAGTGGAATAATTATCCAACAATAGCATGGTTTCAACTTGGAACATGACGAACAACACACACACACATGATGGCTAGAATAATTCTGGGAAAATCATCACAACAAGATGGTTATGATTCTTAATCTCTGAAAGGAGTTTGAAAGTATTAAAAGAAAGACTATGGAAGAAGTACAAGCATTGGAAAATGAGACTAAAGTCTCTATGTAGCCATGACCATTGCAAATAATAGCCTAAGAGTCGAGACCGATTATTGTGCCTTGACACACGCCTCATTTGGAGTAGAAAGGTCTCAAGGTCATCCCGTAATATATGGAATAATGGAAACACCTTTTGTTACTTATTGATAAATTGTGAAAAAAACTAGCCTCAAATGTGGACAACTTGGGAGTCAAAATGAACAAGTTCATGCACTTAAAGAATTAAACTTAATTTAGGTTATGAAGTGTTTTTCAAACAAAACTAAGTCCCCAATAAAGAGCATAACCTAGGTTGATTCTAAAAGAACATATACTACGAGAAATTACTAAATTGCCTACTAATTATTACGTACAAATTAAAATTTGAAGGTAAAATGAGTTTTATTTATGAATTTTTCCTACCGATTTAAATTCATATATGTAAATAGACATTATGTAAGAAAAATTTCATATGTAAGTGAAAATAGTTACTTACGAATTCCCTGGGAAAGGTTTATGCCATTACGTAGGAACGACTTCCAATGGAATATGTCCACAAGTAATTTTAGTTAATTCCTTAGATAAAGTAAATTCTTAGTTCCATACAAAAAATACATACAAGTTTAGGTAAATATTACATTTAACAAAAGTTGACAAAATAAAACTTGAAGTATGTCTAGTTGATCTTTATTTGGTTACCTTATATCATTTTCTCCTTACGTCCTAATTTTCATTATATATCCATCTTCAAGATGTATTCGCTATTTTTCAACCATCTTTGCTATTTTTATTCAAGCCATTTATTGCGCCATAATTGTGCTTTTACTTCATTCCTTCTTCATTTCAATGATCTTTAGTTGTACTTGTTTTGTAATCATTATTGTATAAGAGACATTACAAAAAAATCGTGTTAAATACAACATTTATATAGGTGATACAAAATGGTGCTTATGACAACCATATTTTGCACATGTGGCAGGTCCATATATAACAATATATCCACTACAAGAAAATGGTGAATTAGCTACAAATAATTACAAACAAATCTAGATCTGTAGGTAAAGTAGGCATCACATATGGATTTTACGTACGAATATGTAAGATTGAGTTACATATGGATATTTTTGTACGTAAAGCAAAAACATTTCATACTGAATATTCCATATATAAAATCCATATGTATTATTGGCGTGTTAGAGCGGGAGCTTTTGCTAAGGATATTTCCCGTAGGTAATGGTACATGATCCGTTTGTAAGTAAAAAAACTTTACCTACAGATCTTACATACGGATATGGAAAATAATTAATTAAAAAATAAAACTATATTTTAACTCCTACTCTCTCAAAATATGTCACACTCCCGCTCCACACTCTCAAAAATAGTCTAAGCACCTCACAACTCTCACAAAGAAGAAGAAGAAAACTAGCTTACCCACACCCACACAGAATCCCCCCTATCCAGCGAGGATGTGAAAGCCTTAACCTCCATTGTGAAAACTCTTCTGTATTGGTCGTCCTGTTGCCACCTCCTCCACATACATAAACACTTATACTTTAGCTCGATTTGGAAGCTCTCATCTCGTGACATCGGAACCCTAGTCGTTGCGTCACAAAGCATTCATCTCACCTCCGGCGTGATTTTCAAAGGTTAGGGTAAGCAAACCTAAACTCGATCGATTTGTGTTGTGGGTAGATGAAAAATCGTTATTTGTTTTGCTTTGATTTTGGATTTCACTGAATTGAAGAGAGGTAAAATGGGTCTCCCATTGTTTGTCGTTTTGAATGGCTTAGTTTTCATTTGGGTTTCATGATTTTACGTGTTTTTGTGTGATTGAGAATGATATATCAGTGTTATGTGAATTTTTGCTTTTCTAACACTGATTTCTTCTCTATTTGGTTTGATTATTTAATTTTCCTTATTGCTTTAGTACTAATTGTAGTTGTAGCCTTAATTTTTAAGTAGTAAAATTCAATTTTGTCTTGTTTTAATGTAGTCTTCAGTTTAAGAAGAGAATTTTTGAGTTCTTTGTTTTTTTTCGTTTCTATCTCTTTAAATGCTTGGATGGGATGTGGTTGAAGGTGGGAGGGTTAAAGCTTGCATTTACTCTTTCTTATCCTTGCAGTAACTTTCTATGATTTGCATGATATTATGTTTTGTTCATCAATATTAATTCAAATCTTCTTTCACATGGCAATTGGGTTTTATACGTTATGGTTGGGTGTAGACCCTATCAAAGTAATGTTTCCTATGGCTTGATTGATTAGCCAAACTTATTTTGTGGGATGTGTTACGATTGGGTTGGATGCATGTTTGCTTTTCTTTCTCCTTTTGTTAACTTTGCAGCCACAAACTTCAATTTTTAATGCTTTGAATACTTTCATTGATGAGACAGCCATGGGCTTTTGTTATAGTTCTTTCCTTTGTATATTTGGGTTGTAGACATATCAATTTAATTTCTCTTTCTTTAGCTTTTGGGGTTCAATTTAAGTAAAAGGTTTTGAGATTAGGTAGTTATAGTAGATACATTAGTTGTTGTTTTGCATAACTTTCCTTCATTTGATTTTAATTTTAGTACCTACTAATGTAACAGTTTTGTGTCTTTGCTATGTTTAGGAAACCTTCATAGATTTTATATAGGATTTCAATTATTGTTTTTAGTTTAGATCACAATTTTTTTCTTCTAGTTACTTCATTTTGAAGTTTTAATAGTCATATTTTGTTTCCTTTGTTGTTTGAGTTTAGATTACATTTTCAACTTTTGAATTGATTATCACCTTTCTTTTATCATTTAACACTTTTTGGGATCAATTTCTTACTGTTTTTAGTAAGTTTTGGCATATTAGCATGAGTTTATTTCCTCCCTCTACATTGCATACATAAAAATTTCCAATTTTATTCCATGTTAACGAATCACCCAATTGGGGATATTTGATTTGTTTCACTTTATGTTTATAGTAGGCGTGAGTTGTAGTGATAGAGATATGAAAAAGCCATGCAGTGAGGTGGTGGTGTGAAGGTTTAATATGTGAGATGTGCATGTGCGTGATTTAATAATTGGGAGAGAGAAAAAATGGTTGCATGAGAAAACATTTGTCTTGTTAACTTTTTAAATAAAATTTTTGTTTTTGGTTATTCCCACAGTTTTTAATTTGCATATTTTTTTAGAAAACCAAACCAGTCAAACCAGAAACAAAACTATACATTTTATGAAACATGACATCATCCACAATCCAAATACATTTGAAAGTGTCTTGTAACAACAAGTCAATATCTTAATCAATACTATTGTACATCTAAATTATAAATTTGACACATGCTATCCTACCAAACTTTATGGATTTCGCGAAAATTGGTGTAGTACTCTTGTATGTCTGCAAAATAAGAGATTAATATATATATACAATAAAACTAATACACAATAGACTATAAATTCATAGACTCATATTACAAAAATAAGAACTTGGGAGCGTGAAAAACGAAGTGAATGAAATTGGGAGGATGCAAAGATACTCACATTCCCAAAAGTTACACAGTCCCACCACAATGCAACAATACCTGATAAAGAAAACAACCATAAAAACACAAGAAACAATAAAAAACAGGAGAAAAAAAATAAAAACAAAGAAAATCCCAACAAAAACCTAACAAAACACAAAACAACAACCAAAATCACAAAAACAATTATACAAAATGCGAAAAAAAAGGGGAATCGTGTAATTTTTTGAATTTCAACTAACCACCACATGGAGGGAGAACATAGCGGAGCACGACGGTCGCTTGCCAAAACAGGAGCAACGGTGGCGCGAGAGACTAACAGACAATGGAGAAGCTTTGTGTCGGGAAAATGAAGAGTTGCTGATGGCGTGGAATGGTGGCACAACAAAGGCTGGCGCGGTGGCTGCGTGGGACGAACCAGCAACTACTATGGAACCTAAATGACCACAACTACGTGGAAGGAGGCTCGACGGTGGCTGACGGTGTTAATAGAGGCTGGACAATGATCGTTGTGGACGGCTGCAGCGCATTCAGATGAGAGAAAACGCAAATGTTACGTTGTAGAAGACGAAGAAAAGTGCATTCACGTTTTGAATCCCTAACTTAGTATATTGCCTTAGTTCAATTTTTAACCGAGGTAAAATAGTGATTTTTGGCCTCGATTCAATTTTAACCGAGGTAAAACAGTGATTTTTGGCCTTAGTTCAATTATAACCGAGGTCAAGTGTTAATCTTCTAGTTAATTTTTTGCTTCAAGTTAGGGAAACTAAAGCCTAAAAGGCTTTATGGCAGCGGGTCTACTGACACCGAGGCAGAAAAGTAGATTCTGCTTCGGTTATTGAGGGAATCGAGGCAGAAAAGCTGGCAGGAATTGCAAAAATGCCACCGCGCCATTATATGTTTCAGTTTCTTGATAACCGAGGCCTATAACGTAAGTTAAATAGTCAAAACTGCACTAGTGTTGGAATAATTTATGTATTTAGATCACTACAAGAAAAGTGCCTATTATCTACGAATTTTTTTTCGTAAATAAAATTTTTTTATATACAAAAACTTTTCGTAGATAAAAATATTGTTTGTGAGTAACAACGAAATATACTTACATACAGCAATTTCGTAGGTAATTATAACATACTTTAGCAAAAAATTTTCATACGAATAATTATCTATGAAAATAAGAGTAGAAAATAATAATTATAAAAAAATATAAAAATTAGTATGAAAAAATATTATCTACGAAAAGAATTCGTATGTAAATATTATATAATTTTTTTAATTAAAAATAATACACTATTTACGTAGGTTTTATTCCCTCTCTATCTATCGATCTTCCCAAAACCAAACTCTGCAAATCCTTACTCTCAGCTCTAACGCTCTCATAGGCGAGATCACTGCCAATTTATCAAACCTCACTTTCCCCTGCTACCTCGACCTATAGAAGAACCAATTCTCCGGTGAGTTCCGTCCGAGTCACACTCGCCTCACTCGATTCATTTGTTTGGATCTCTCCTCCTACAACGTCACCTATCAAATTCCTTTCATCCCAGCTCCGTCTCTGTCTCCCTCCTCCAATTTAACATCGGTCATGACGCATAAGAAGTCCAAGAAGTTCTCCACGGGCGCCATTGTCGCAATCATTGTCGGGTCAGTCTCATCGCGGCGTTGTTGTTATGTCGTCAGCAAAACTGCCAAAGCCTGTTGCGGAGGCATGTGCCGTGCTGGTGGAGGCGGGGCCGTTGTCGTCGAAGGAGAACATCACCGGGGGTTGAGTGGAGGCGGAAAGAAACAAGTTGGTGTTCTTTGAAGGGGGATATACAGTTTCGATTTGGAGGATTGGTTGAGGTCTTCGACGGAGATGTTGGGGAAGGGCAATTTGGGGACTTCGTACAAGGCGATGTTGGAGGAAGGGACGATGGTGGTGGTGAAGAGTTCAAGATGTAAACAGAAGTTCTAGGGAAGATTAAGCACGATAGTGTGGTGCCTCAGGTTGTTTTCTCTCCTTCACGGTAGCATATTCTTGTTCTTATCCAACACCTACCCAATTCCTTTTCTGTTTGTTCATTTTTCTCTGCTCAATTGTGTTTATAGGTAAATATTGAACTCAAATGCAAATCAAATTGATTGTTGTAGTTTAGGAACACCATACTTAGTTTGCTCTTCGCGGAACAGGCCAACAAGGAGAATGATGAGGTTTATACACATGTTACTTTGCTTCCTCAGCCCGAGGTTGGTTTTCATTTGAAGTTGTTTATGTTTTGGTGTGTTTCTAACTTGTAAGGGTTGAAATTTGGTGCTTCTTTAGGGGGAACTAGTAAATATTTTAGCTTCTTTCATTGCTTAATTAGAACAAGGGACAGTTGTCTCTGGCTTAAAATGTTAGAAATTCACATCAAGTAGTTCTGAATACACTGGATTCTTTTCAGTTGGAAGGAATGAATTTAGAGGGCAAAGAACTTGAGGAATTTGGAGCAGAAGAAGAGGGAGATGAAAGATCACCAACTAAATCAACCCCTCACATGCTCTGCAAAACACTAATTGCCTCGGATACTAGCACACATGGGGGCTTCTTTGTTCCTCGTAGAGTTGCTGAAGACTGTTTTCCTCCTTTAGTGTGGCATCTTTCATAGCATAATATTAAGCATTAACACTTACAAAAAAGAAATGAAAAGTAAAATTAATCAAACTTCTTACATAAGTTAAAATAAACTTTTGATGCATCTCAACTGTTGCAAAATTTAGATAACAAAGATTCTATTAGAGTGCATAAATTTGATTGTATATCCTTGATTAAGTTGGTGAACTATTCTTTTGCAGGATTATAAGCAGCAGAGGCCTTCACAAGAGATTATTGCCAAAGACCTGCATTGCCACTGTACAATTATTCTCATTGACACGTATCCGTTCTACAATGTCAGATCATTGTTCCGTTAACGGCGTTTCTGAAAATTTAACGGGATGGACCACATTGATGCCAATTAACTAATTTGGGTACTAAATAGATACAAAGTTAAAAGCGGGTACCATTTAGACACATTGAAACGAAACTGGGTACGTTGCAAATAATTATACCTATAATCTATAAAGAAGAGGATTTTGTTGCTCGCGTCAAAGAGATTACGTCAGGCAATGGAGTTGAAGTAGTCTATATACCTTTGAGGTAGTACCTATTCTATTCTATGCTACACCCAAATTAAATTTCAAAATTAGAAACTTGATAATTGAGTAGAAAACTAGAATGATTAGGATTAGATTGCATGTTAGTCCTTGTAATATATGTCCTTCTTGGTTTTAATCCCTGCATAAAATTACTATTGGTTTCAATCACTTTGGCTTTTGGTCTTTGTTTGATATTAATTCCTATAATATCTATTTTACAAGGATTAATTCAATGTGTATCAAATATTACAGGGAGTACAACCAAATAACGAGGACCAAAAGCAAAATCATTGATTTTTCAGGATAAAAGGGTGTATACCATGAGAACTAAAAAGTTATTAAGCCAAATTATTGCATGGATGTATCCATTAGAATTTGCTTATTTTCTAATCCTTTACAGGTTCCTTCTATGATAATAATTTGGTTTGTAGGTATGAGATTAGATTTATACTTTATAATTCAGATGATCCTATGTTAATAACCAATTAGAACTAAACACCAACTAAGTCCTAGATATGATGATTACCGTTCCCCACCAACATCTGAACTCATACATCTTAATGAATTTCTCTACATTAAACCTTTTTCTAATTTAGAATTCATAATGTTATGTTGCATTCTATTAGTATTTGGTTTCTCAATAACAAGGCATTAACGAGGCATGCATATATATGCTGAGGTGTGTGTTGATTTGTGTAGGGATCTTTGGCATGCTTGAAGCTTAGGGGCTACATGGTAAGTTTTGGACAGTCATCAGGTTCACCTGATCCAGTTCCATCATAGAAAATTACCTACTTATTAGGTATTTAAAAATGTAGCTTTGATATAGGCTTTAATTGCATTCACCTTCCTTTAAGTGAATTACAAGAACATTGTCTCTATTTTGATGCTTGCGAAGATTTTTAATTTGACTTTTAATTGCATTCATCTAGCATTGGATTAATTTGACTTTTAATTGCATTTTGTAAGTCTTGACTTCTTTAATTTAAGTTTTATGCTTTAAATACACAAACCATGGAGTGGTTTCCTACCAATCAAGATTGAATGTATGATAGATGCTATAGTAGTAGAAGAGATGGCGATAACATTAATATGAGCAACGCCAACTTCAACAAGACCGGGACAACCACAACAAAGCAACCAACAAAAAAGTCACCAAGACGAGAACCCATGACTACTAAATATTAGGCATTTAGAATTTTTACATTTTTGAATTATGATAGAACTTTTAGATTATGTTTATTAGAACTTGATTAGGATTTTATGCAATACATACGAAGCAAATTTATGGAGACTGTATAAGAAATGCAGCTTTTGAAAGAATTTTTGAGAATCTAGAACCTGTTTTATTTTTTTTAATATATATTTAAGTTATCTACGAAAAAGTTCGTAGGTAAATTATCTACGAAGATTTTTGTAGGTAAATTATTTATGAAATATTTCGTAGGTAAGTTACCTATGAAAATGATCGTAGATAAGGTATCTACGAAATATTTCGTAGATAACCTTAGTAATGGGAAATGTCTCTTATATACGAATTTTTCGTAGGTAATGTTCGTAGATGACGTTACCTACAAATGACATTTTCGTAGTTAAAATTACCTACCAACCCAATACCTACGAAATTCGCTTCGTAGGTAATTCGTAGATAACAACAAATTACTTACAAAAATTGTTTATTATCTACGAATTTTGGGCATAGATAATAATCATATTTCTTGTAGTGGATATTTTATTTATGTTTTTCACTTTGTAAACCTTGACACTTGTTCTATATTCAGATACTATTTGGATTAATTAGAGTAATATATCTTTGCTTGTACTACTAGTTTGTAAACTTTGACACTTGTTTTGTATTCAAATATTGTCTAAGTTGTATAATGTCCAGGTTAAAAACTGCAAAAATTGTTCTTCTATTTAAGGAGAAAATAGGTCAAACAATCGAGATAATTACATTTGGAATCTTCCGTATGTAATTACATACGAAATAGTCTGTATGTAGTTACATAGGGAATAATTCGTATGTAATTACATATGAAATAGTCCGTATGTAATTACATACAGATTATCCATATGTAATTACATACAGAATAGCCCATATGTAATTGCATACGAAATAGTTTGTATGTAATTAAATACGGATTGTAACTGCCAGTGGTAATCAATTATCATTCGTGGTAATCGATTATCTTAAGTGGATTTTCGAAAAATAGAAGTTTTGAGTTGGTAATCGATTATCATAAGTTGGTAATCGATTACCACATTGATTTTTGCAAAAAAAAAAATAGTTTTTCTTAGAGGAGTTGTGAGCTTACAACTAACTAGAGAAAGTTAAGCTTATTACAATAACTTTAAATATAAAATGTACTAGTCTTCAATGTATCTCTTGAATCCAAGCATTTTTTTAAGTCTTCAACATTTTTTCATGCATCATCATCAAGTCTTCCATACTTCTTTATAATTCATCATCATCAAAACTCCTTATTGAAGCAAGATGTCCATCTTCTTCCTTTGGTCGACATCATGTGCAAATAAGTGGCGAGCCAGAAAGGACGTTTTGTACAAGTCCACCAGAACTTGAAAAATTAAACTTTTATGTACACACAAAGTTACATGTACTTGTTATGGACCATAGTACTCAGATTTAACTGATTATCAACCCAAACTAATTAACTGGCTTGAGTGGTTTCCAAAAAAAATGATTGAAAACCTGTCAAACATATATGGTGATCCATGTGCAAATAAGTGGGGAGCTAGAAAAAACTTTTTGTATAGTCTACCAGAACTTGGAAAATTAAACTTTTATGTACACTTGAAGTTACATGTACTTGTTATGGACCATAATAATCATATTTAACCGATTATCAACCCAAACTAATTAATTGGCTTGAGTGGTTTCCAAAAAAAAAAATGACAGAAAACCTGTCAAACATATATGTTGATCCATGTGCAAATAACTAGGGAGCTAGAAAGAACTTTTTGTACAGTCTACCAGAACTTGGAAAATTAAACTTTTATGTTACACACGATGTTACATGTACTTGTTTTAGACCATAGTAATCAGATTTAACTAGTTATTAACCCAAACTAATTAATTGGCTTGAGTGGTTTTAATTAGGAGATGTCAAACATATATTAGGACATAGTTAATTATATGAGGACAAACAATGACACAAAGTAATTAACTAGGCCCTCATATATGTTTGACATGTTTTGTGTCATTTATTTTGTAGACAAGTGAAGCTAGTTAAATATTTTGGGTTGATAACAAGTTAAATCTAATTATTATGGTGCATAACAAGTACATGTAACTTCGTGTGTACATTGTAACACCCCCAATTTAGGATGTCATGAGAAGCTATCATTCGCGTTTCGTTTAGAAGTAAAACAATTATTTCACAAAAATGTACTTCAAAAAAAAATTATAATTTAAATGTAAATAGGTAGTTCAAAACTTCCATTGATAATAGTAAATAAATAAAAAAACAAATTTCCAATTTAATACAAGAAAATAAATTAAATTTTCATAGTCTTCACTGTTTTATTGAAATCAACTAAATAAATAATAAACCCTTGAGTTCATCCCATCCTTTCTGCAATCTACTTTGTATCAGAAACATTTGCATTATCATTTGCTCCCGTATAACATACATGTTATACGATCATCGCATAGCCAATTAACACACCAAACAAACAAAAAGGGGTAAGCTAACCATAAGCAATGATATTTATAAAAGAAATTTGTAAATAAAACATGTCCACTAATACTCAACGTCGCATTCAAGTAACACTTAAGAATTATGATCACAATCCATCCTTGGTTTGAACACACAAACCCCAAAATCCAAACAATCATACCAAACCAAACATAGAATCACATTCATCTAAAATCTTTCAACATAGTGATCATAATCAAGCTTTGGTTTTCCTCGGCCTTTTACCCCACAACAACATCTAGTTTCCTAGAAACAGATGGTTCGATGTGTCCCACTATTGCAGCCAAATTGTCTCCTTTGATAACGCTGTCGTTGACACGATCAAATTAATACTACTAAACTATAGCAACATCAGTATTGCTAAGATAGTAGTCAACAAAATAGAAAGGGTAAAGTAACTGAAAGTCGTCTCCCAACGAACACGGAATTGATTTTTAACAAGTTAGTTCTTATAAAATCTATACAAAAGAGTTAGTCAAATAAAATAATAAAAATATGGGAGGATTAAGATAAACAAGAAAGAAATAGAAAAGTTAAAAAGAGATAAAAACAATAGTAAAGAAAATAGATTGATTCCATTGCTTTTTCAAAATAGATTCATCATCGGTTATCTAATGATTATTGCTCAATTAATTATTGTTGTAGATTTACAAATTAATCAATGTAAAGTCTCAATTAATTTGTTGGCGTTCTCACTTTTAACCAAAGTACAGGCTCAATTAAAAGTGAGAACTTTTAGATTATCCACAGTAAATTTAATCAAAGTACAGTCTCAATCAAATTTTATTATGCCTAATCACGTCTATTCTTTTATCTCCTTGTCAAATAAAAAACTTAATTAATCAAAGTAAAGTCTCAATTAATTTTAGTTAGAGTAAATACCTTTAATTAAAGTAAAGTCTCAATTATTGGTAAAAACTCATTCAATCACATGAAAGTTTCTAAATAAAATCAAAGTAAAGTCTCAATTAAATTTAAAAACCCGTGATTCATATGATCAACATGAATATGGATTAAAAATCATTACTTTTTATGTGATTCAAAGATAAAAGACATAGATGAATGAAAACCTCAACAATAATAAAAAGAACAAAGAAATTATTTTATTCTAACCTCAGAATCCATAATAGAATTATAATGGAATCAACCCAAAAAATTTAGTAACCCAAAAAATTTAGTAATCCATAAAATGCAAAAGTAAAATAAAAATAGAAAGAAAAATAGAGAGAAAAGAAACAAAATTAAACCCCGTAGACTTGTCATTTTAACCCATAACCTATAGGTCACCCCAGCCCCCTTTAAAACTAAACCCCATTTTAATGACCCATCTAATAGAGTTTTGTAAAAGCCCCCAATCCCAAAAGCCCTGACTAAAGTGGGTTGGGACGATTAGTGTGGGTTTAGCCCCTTTTAAATAAAAAGCCTTTTTCTCTCTGCATATTGAAAGTCTGCGAAGCTTCTCTCATCCACGACTTTGTCACTTTTATATCTCCTCTGTCAAATACATTGAAAACACTTTTCCTTTCTGCGAATTGAAAATTTTCGTGATACTTCTTCTTCTCACTCACAAACCTCCACGAATCTCGTTGTGCTCTCCTCTGTTGAGAACTCCCAAATACATCTTCGCAGAACAAACCCACTACCGGATTCGAATTTCACTTCCGGCAAGTCTTCTTTTTTCTTTGTTTTTATTTTTGTTGAGTGTTGATTTTCTGCTTGATTGGTGGCCAAAATGTATTTCTCACGCCCCTTTTGAGGGAAACCAGTGGATTCAATCATTATTTTTTTACTGTTCCAGGGACGGAGGTTCGAAGATATAAAATTAGAGCTCAAACAAATTCAATTAAAGTGAAGTGGGACCAAGAATTGGATTCCGTGAGGTAGATTTTGGAGTTTTTTTGGTGCTGGAGAGTTGGTGTTTGAATTGAGGTAAGATTTCTTTCTTGCTTGGAATATTATAATCTGTGTATTTTTTTTTTCTAAATCGCAATTTTGGAATTATCTCATGATGTTTCTTACTTTGATTGCAGTTTTCTTTTCATTTGTTTTGGTTGTTTTCCTAAAGGGAAATTGGAAGTTGTCATTTTAGCGCAATTGAATGGAAGTTTTTATAATTTCTATGGATGTTTTTGTTTCAATTTCCTACATTTTCTTAGCTGCCAAAATGGTTCAATTGTGTTAGGTATTTGGTAGGTAAGCTACGAGTTTTCTTCTTTCCCCCTATTAAATTCCCTTTTAGTTGAAGATACAACTATTTTTTCGTTGATCTCGTTGGCATACTTTAATTAGCTAGTTCTCTCCCCCACTTATTTCTTATAATAATCAATAACTTAAGATCACTTAAATGTTCTGATTCTTACAAGAAGTTTTTGGTTTTGTTTTTGTTTTTGTTTTTGGTTGGGGGGTTCAGCATTAGTGGTTTTGATTAGAGTGCCATGTTCATTGTTATCTGCACTCTCACTTGTTAAGTGACCTTAAAATTTATTTTGAATGTATAAGGATGAGTGTAGTTCAAGGAAACTAGCAAGCGGAGACTTTTTCAACAATACTACTCCTTTTTCAGTTTCTCGAGACTCAGGCTGCAGCAGGATGCCTTTTCAAATCATGGATCACAGAGGCGTTTCTGCTTCATCCTACTCTTTAAAGCTTGATTTATAGGCACTGAAAGGCCTTTAAACCACTAAACAAATTGATCATTCAATTGAACTAACATATTTAGCAGGTTAGCTGTATAATTAGACTAATTAGCATTAGAAAATGTTTAGTTTCATAATTTGATCAAGCATGGAAATATAGTTTAAATTTTTAAAACTGATAAATTTCCTCATCATGGTATAATTACCATATTTTGAGTTATTGTTAGTTCTTGAATTCATATTTTTATAACCATCTTATTATTCATGTTATTGTTGAGTGAGTAAATTGTTAAGGTTAATTGGATCCCGACAATTATCACAAGAACAATTGTCAAGGTCAACAAAATGTTTTTATGGTCGAAATATTCTTTCTCTCTTTGTTGTTCTCTAGTATTCTCACTTCTTAGCTTTAATTAATGAAAAAAATATCATTGTCTATGCAATTGTGGGCAATATCTTTTAAATATGAACAACTTTAAGAGTAATCCTTTGATTTTGGCTGATGATCTTGCATCTGAAACTCCTGGTCCATCTGAAAGTGTTGCCACAAATAAAAAAGAAGTATTAAGTGTTTGAAATTTTTTCACAAAATTAGGGAAAGACAAGGATGGCATTGAAAAGGCTGCGTGTAAGTATTGTGGTCATAACTACAAAGTTGGCAAAAACCCCATTACTAAAAACAATTATGGGACTTCACATTTAAGTTGGCATGTCAATGCATGTAGAAGTATTGCAAACTTAGATGTGGATTTGAATCAAGAAGGAAAGTTTGGTACAAGAAAGATAAATCAAAAGATTCATCGTAAGTTACTTGCGAGAGCCATCATTAAGCACAGTCTTCCCTATAATTTTGTTGAATATGAAGGAATTAGAGAGTGGATAAAATATATTAATCCTAATGTTGACATGAAATGTAGGAACACTACTGTTTTAGATGTAGAAAAGGAATACATTGAAGATATGGAAAAAGTTAAGCAAATGATGTTTAGGATTCCTAATAGAATTTGTTTAACATCTGATGTTTGGACTGCAATTACTTCTGAAGGATATATTTGCCTAACTGCACACTTTGTCGATGAAAATTGGAAATTGACAAGCGAGATTCTTAACTTTTGTCGAATGAAACCACCACACACGGGTGTTGAACTAGAAAGTGTTATTTTTTATTGCCTTAAGCAATGGGGCATTGATAAGAAAATTTTCTCACTTACCTTGGATAATGCTTCTGCTAATAATATCTTACAAGACATTTTAAAAAGCCATCTTCGTGTTCATAGAAACTTATTATGTGATGGTGAGTTTTTCCGTGTACGATGTTGTGCTCACACCTTTAATTTGATAGTTCAAGATGGTTTAAAGGTGGTTGAAAAAGCACTTCATAGTATTAGAGAGAGTGTTAAGTATGTTAAATCATCAGATGGAAGAACTCTCAAATTCAAAGAATGTGTTAGTGATGTTGGCATAAATATGAGCATTGGTTTGAGATTAGATGTGATTACAAGATGGAATTCGACTTATTTGATGCTTGAGAGTGCAATCAAGTATAGGAAAGCTTTTGAAATTCTCAAAGTGGTTGATAGGAATTATAAAAGTTGTCCATCTTCTGAGGAATGGGATAGGGGAGAGAAAATGTGTCAATTTTTAGAACCATTTTATGAGATTACAAACATGATGTTTGGTTCATCTTATCCCACTTCAAACTTGTATTTTATGCAAATTTGGAAAATTCAGTTTATTATTGAAGAGAATTTGTTAAATGACGATGTCACTTTAAAGCAAATGGCTATGAATATGAACGAGAAGTTTCAAAAGTATTGGAAGGAGTATAATGTTGGGTTAGCTTTTGGAGCTATTCTTGACCCACGACTAAAAGTTGATTTTATAATGTATTGTTATAAAAAGTTGGACATTCTGACCTATGAAGAGAAAACAGAGAAAGTGTTAGAGAAGTTCAAGAGGTTGTTTAAAGAATATGTAATGAACTTGTCTATCCCTGATGTTTCTCTTTCCCAATCACCAACTGAATATATCTCAATGTCTCAATCCAATATCAAAGGAAGAAAGTTGAAGAGATCAAGGATTATTTCTGTAAGCATTTTATACCTAGTTTTCATTGTTTTTATATTTTTTTTGTTCTCTTTTAATATGTGTTCATTGTAGGATTTTAAAATGTATCAGAATGAATCAAAATCTATTGTTGGCAAGAATGAGATAGATGTTTATTTAGATGAACCAACAATAGATGATGATGAAGACAATGAAGATTTTGATGTACTCAAATATTGGAAGACTAATGAGAAAAAATTTCCTATATTATCTATAATGGCTCGAGATGTGCTTAGTATTCTCATTACTATAGTGGCATTAGAGTCGGCCTTTAGTAAAGGTGGGCGTGTTCTTTTAAAATATAGAAGCTCTATTCTTCCTGAGCATGTGCAAATGTTGATTTGTACTCAAAATTGGTTGTATGGATTTTCTAAAAATCCTAGCGGTAAGTTTATATGCTATTATTTTTAAAATTACTTTACATTAAATAATTAACTCTAGAGTAGTTGTTTAATTGTATTTCAATTGGTTGTAATAGATGAAGTTGTTGAAGATATTTTTGGCCATGAGGGAATCATTGATGAATCTATACTTGAAGATGTTGAAAGTCATCAACAATGACACTTTTTCAGGTTCTGTTATACACTTAATCCATTATCTCAATATATTTGGTGTTTAATTCTTTGATATATGCCTAGTTATGTGTTATGTATTAAATGACCCAACTTTACCATTAACAAAGTTTATTTTTGGATCCACCAACAGTAACTTCTTCCCCTATGCTTGTTATTAGTTGTTGGCATGTTGTGAACCACATAGTCATTTGTTTTTATGCCTAACATCACTATTTTGAAGATGCTTTGTCAGAACAACATGTATGCAGATTTGTGATCCATTAGTGTGGAGATTGAGGATGTTCCTTGCTTTTGATTTTTTTTTTGTCTTCTTAGTCTTCTATCGGTTGGATACTTGTATCACTCAAGTTAGATTAAGTTTGAAATTTGTGTTTAATTCATGTGCTAATTAAGTAGTTTTTTTAACTGCATAAAACTGTTTTATGTTTTTGCCTGATGGATGGATTTATGCTGACAAGTACTTCATCAAATCATGAGCTTTATTATACTGAATAGTTTTGATGGTGTCTCTACTTTTACTACCAAAAATTGTTAAATAGATTGTGTTTTATAATCGATCTTCATCCATTTAATTGTATTTGAATGTGCTACTTCAATTTTGCAGGGCATATTCGATAGATATGATAAGACAAGAGTGAAAATTTTGCATTATTAATGGTGCATGAATGTGAATCAGAGAACATGAATCTTTTTATATTATAGGGTTGAAAATAGACCACGCAAACAATATCTTTTTTATGTTGTGCTTGGTTCAGTTCTGCAATTTCTGCGTGGAGGAGGGGTCTACATTATGTCACATGGAATAAGGAGGAAAGAATTAGTTTTTACTTATTTCTTCACTGGAAATGTTGATTTTTGTTTTGCATACTTGTATTCCTCTAAAATGTTAACTTTTGTTGAATTGGAACAAGACTAAGAAACAGTAAAGATGCATATGGTGTTTTTTATTCAATTATTTCCATTTTTTCTTGTATTCAGGATGATTTTTTTTTTCAAAAAAAAGGGTCCATGGGCTAGCCCTAACCCACAGGGCTTTTGTGGGCTTTTTCAATGAGGGGCTTTTTTGCCATGTGGGCTTTTCTAGCCCTAACCCGTGGGACAGGGCCAAATCATGAGAAATTGGCAAATTTGACAGGTTTAGGCCCCCCTAAGGGTTCCAAAACTCTGAAGTCCTGAGCTTGTCTTTTCTTTCTGCTTCCCCTTGGGTCTCTTTATATAGAACTTGGACTGGGCTTTTCGGTTGCTAAAACTTCTCAAATATCTTTTAAAATAAAGATAGAGATAAATATTCAAAGATATTTGGAGAGATATAGACTATTTGACAAATATAGTTGGTTAATAATTTAAGATATAATTAAATAAATTAATTATTTAAAGATATCTGATAAATTATCACCAAATAATATTTGCATTAATTTTCTCAATAAGCCATTTTTAATCATGTAGTCTAAATTTGTTGGAAAATCCAAAAATATGAATATTTGCACTTAAACCCCTCTCATTTGACTGGTCTTTGACTAGATTTGAATATATGACCAGAGTTAACTGTTTGGCTGCTCCTAGTTGCTACAAGGAATGAGGCTGCTCCTATTTGCTGTCTCATGTGCGTTCATGGTGGATGCGGGACAGTGTTGTTTCAATGTGAACTGATGCAGGGGATGCTGATGGAAAACGTTGTTGTGTGCTCGCAACGTAGTGTTGCTGCTGGTTCGCTCATTCCCAACGAGCATGGTGATTCCATGGTGGCTGGCGTGAGTGCGTTGCAGATGCAGATCTGGTTGCTCCAATGGCTGCTTCGGCGACGTGCGACACAGTGGCTGCCGCAGGTTCTCACGATGACGCTGAACTCAGGGTGGAGTGTTGGATGCAAGCTTTGCTGACAATGGTGTGCACGAATATGGTTCGTGGAAGAAGATGATGTGAGCTTGGTTGCTGGTCACGGTTGTCGGCGCTGAAATGGTGATTTCCATGGCTGCCTAGGGTTTCTAATGGGAGAGATGAAGGTTGAAGATGATGATGACGTGGCAGCATATGGTTGGCCAGTTTAGTGAGTGAAGGATCATGACACATGTCATCATGTGGTTAGACAAATTTGAAAGTTAGGGATTGCCACATGGCATGATCTGAGTGAGTTGGGGTTAAGTGGGAGGAGGGGTGTAAATAGACATATTAGGGGGGTGCATAATAGGTTTTTGGTGAGACCCATTTAGAAAGAGGGGAATGTATAAGTAAAAACTAGGGGTGCAGAAGTGATTTTTCCATAACTTGCTAATTTCAGCCTTATTTAAAAGTTATTTGTAATTTCAATCAATTTATTTTCCTACCTTGAATGAGCTTAATCTTAACTTCAACTGCATCAACACACTTTAACATATCCAAAAATAATTTATGCAGCTAAAATCACTTTTTAACACATTTTTATCACACAAGCTCAAACAACCTAATTATCAGAGCTGTCAATTAAATCACTCTTTAAGCACACAAATTTAATTAAATACCCAATATTAAACACTAAATGAGGGCAAAAATACGCACTCATCACCCTTATTCCTCAAGGTATTACGAGTAAAAACGTCGATGCATCACACATTGGGCTCTATACTCGTAATGAGCCGAAATAAGGTGAAACATTTTTCCCCTCCCCACTACTTCACACAGGCAAGAGGGTACATGATGAGTTCCAATTTTTGCCCTATTTAATGTTTAAATTTGGGGATTTAATAGAATTTATGTGTTTAAGGATTGATTTAATTAGGATTTGTGATTATTGGATTTATTGAATACGTAAGGTAAAAATGGCGTAAAAATTGATTTTAGTTGCATAAAATATTATTGGATATTCTAACGTTTGTTAATGTAGCTGGAATTTAATTTGGGTCATTAAAAGTTTGGATTTGAAATATCCAAAGTTACAAAATAAGTCCAAAATAAGGAAATTCTAGAAAAGAATAATTTAGGAGATAAATGTACCCCCAGTTTTATTTTACACACTCCTCCTGCAAGTGGACCACAAAAACTTGTTCTGCACCCTTAGCTTTTACTAAGTGGCACTCTTTCTACCACTTAAACTCTATTCAACTAGATCATGCCAATAATTAATTTGTCTAACCACATGATGACACATGTCATGATCCTCCATTCACTAAACTAGTCAAACATACACTACCACGTCACCATCTCCCAAAATGAAACCCTTTACCTAATATTTCTCCTCTCCCACCATCACGATGCCGGCAGCCGCCACCCTCCATAGCAACCACCACCATCTTCGTAAACGGTGCAGTTACACCATCATCTTCGCAACCACATTGTCAACCTCGGACCACCATCGCGCCTTGCCGGAAAACGCAGCCATTGATTCCTGCACCTGCACACCGAAACAACAGCCATTGCAGCAACAAATTTGCACCGCGCTGGAGTCCACTATGAAAGCCACCACCATTTTCACACTGCAAACCACCGAACCACCTGCACCACCGTCCACGTTCACCAGCAACACCTCTACTTTGCACTAGAGGAACGCAGATCTGTGGGAATGAAGTAAACGCTGCACCACGTGACCAGCAAACCTCCACGCACCTGTAATGCACCAGCAGCAACACCTTCATCTTTGCATCGCACCAGCAGCAAAACGTTACCTGCAACACCGCACCACTATGCTTTCACTGGAGAAGAAGAATGAGTGCAACACTCCAAAACGTAGAACCAACAATCACCATGGAAGTAGTGACACAGATCTGCTTTGCGTCGCAGCAACCTCGTCGTTCACGTTGTAGCAGAACAATGGCACCTCGACATCGCGCCTTCAACCAACATAGATCAGAAACATGGAGAGAGTCGCCTTATAAGCCGCACAAATCTGCAACAACGCCTTCATCATCTTCACGAATTTTCTCGTCAGAAAATTGTACCGTCATCACTATAACACTAGCACCGACAACACCACTGTGACCATGAATGAGCCAGCACCGACAGCAACAGTCGTCATTGCAGTTGCAGCTGCACCGCGCCATCAGCCACCCATCACTAACTTCACGTAGCAGCTTCGTTGGAGAAGAGTGCAAAAGTGAAACTCTAATTCTGGAAAGAGAGTGTTAGCCACGTGTCAACCTCTGATAGGGCAGTCAACCGGTCAAATGGTCAAAGCAGCAGTCAACTCTGGTCAAATTTTTGTCAATATTGAAAGAATGGTTAAACAGGAAAGGCGGAATTGGAAATTGGACAAAATTAAGTTGCTAATTAATAAATAAAGATAAAATATCTAAGCAACTGATGCCTCGAGCCAAGGGACCTACAACAAGAGCCATGGTTAGGAGAATACAAGAGGAATGAGGCTTAAATGCGCATGCAAAGCCCAAGATGAACTTCACATGGGCCAAGGAAGATGTGAAGACCTAGCCTAGGAAACTATGCTTGTAAATACTAGATTAGGATTTTATTTTAGGCTTTGTATTTTGGGCCCAGTAGAATAGGGTTTTCTTTGGGCCATGGGCCTTAGAGGAAATTGGGCTTTAGAAGTAATTTTGGACCAAAAAGGGGAATTGGACCGAATGGGCCAAGATTAGTGTGTCTACTCTAGAAAAGCCTAGAAGCTTATCAAAATTGCTCTTCAAGGATGAGAGTTAGCTTCCCATGGCAAGACAAGTGTGACTTGCTTAGGTGGCAAGTCACACCTCCCACATGCTCCTTTTTGGCTCCAAAATTCAACTTTCTTGACTCCTTTTACCCTCCACTTTTTGGAAACTCCTTGCTCTCATTTTAGCCTATAAATAGAAGGCTTAGAAGATGTATTTTTCAGCTTGAAATTGAGTAATGAATTGCTGCCCAAATTTGTGCACAAATCTATTTTGAGCTCACCTTAGAGTAAACTCTTCTCTAGTTTACTCTAGTCTTCTTCCTTAATTAGAAGTTGGCCTCACCTCTCTTAAGAATCCTTTCACCTACACCAAACCAAACACCTTAAGCTTCTTTCCTTCATGCTTCCACATCCAACACCATCCATGGAGCCTCCATTCTTCATGCAAGCTTCAGTGGAGACAAGAAGAAGCCATCAACAACATAACAGATAAAGCCCAAATCCAATCGAAGCCTATATAAAGAGACCTAAGGGTTGATTTCCACCACATCTCCCATTCTTCCTTTCCTTTTATTTTCTTTTTCCTTCATCATATTATCATGTATTCCATCCAAGCCATCATTTGCTTCTTAATCGAATACAATGGAATTGACCTATTTACTATTACTGTGTTTACAATCTTTTATTTGCGTGTCATTCATTCTTTTCATATCAAAACCCTATATTTTTATAGTTACTAGTTTTAATTGCATTTAGGATAGATTTTTATAAAACTCAAATATTTGAAATGAATTTCGTATTCATTGAGAGACGACTCAGAGTTAGCTTAACCCTAACTAGTTTGTTCACTACTAACTTGGCAATAATGAAGTTGCTAAAGTTAAGTAGTGGTAATTTGATCGCTTAACGACGGCGTTATCAGTACCACTGTTTCACACAGGCGAAGAGAACCCCTTTCCACTACTTCACACAGGCGAAAGAGTCTTCATTGGGTCTCTAGGTACGAAAAACCTCACATAACACTTAATTCTAACAATTCTTCATGTAATTAACAACACTTTCAACATGCTCAATAGCAAAATCTAAATTCATATATCACTTAGTCTCTCTAAACCACAAGAAAATATAACATTCCAAATGGCAACCAAATACATAACTACACCACTATCTACTTATTTTACCATTTATTCCCTATGATAGACCCTACTAAGAGAGATTATGGTGTATGGCTTTGCTTACAAACATTCAATGACGAAAGAAATATAGAACCCACATGCTGCAACCACACCCTGCAAATGTCACCTCATGCTAAGTTCAAAAGCATAAAGACTTTAATCTAATGAAAGAGAAAATAATGTGAATGCACCATGAGTGCATGTATTTTTCCATGTAATAAAATACAAAATGATAAAGTGACCTACTCTACCCCTTTTCGGTCTCTGCACTCAAGCCACCTAAAGAAAAAAAAAACTGCATGAGGACCTATCCAACGTACAACCATGTGTGATAATTGAGACAAAAAGAGAAAAAAAAACTAATGCAAGCAAGAACCCAAACCACTAAAAATACATGGCTGCACAAAATTTAGCTAACGTAAAAAAAAACAAGCGTCCCATCAAAAGATAGAAAAACCAAAAGCAAGTGGACCCTAACCTCCTACCCAATATCTAAAAACGTGAGAAAGACAAGAAAAGGAAAATTTGGAATAACTCCATGAGCCCACATTTACGTGTGGTGGTCTGCACCCACCCACCCACATTTACGTACAAGAAATAAGGAAAAAGGAAGAAAGAGAGAAAAGCAATGAAGAAAAGCCTCCACCATGAACAAAAAGAAAAAGAGAAGTCCCATCAACAACATCAACATGTGATTAAAAGGAGTTTGAAAAAATGCACTGCACTTACTCTTTCTATCATACGTTATCCCATCAAAAGATGAAAAAAAACCTAGGGTTGCACTACCAACTTCATACGGAAAACAATTTCATAGCTGTGTGTGGCCCACCCATTCAATATTGAATCTCAAGCCTTTACATGAAAAGAGATAGGCTTAAAGAAGAAAAAGAAAATTAACCTGTGAACCTATGCAACCCCAGACTCAGCAACATGTATGAATTCCCGTGATGGTAATAACTTCATGAAACAAAACAGATGCAGCGTGAATGAAACGTAACAGAACCTAGACTTGAAAAAAAAGAAACCCACGACCATGCACTCTGCATCCAAGGATCATGTATTGACATAAAAAAAACTAAATAACACTGCACCAAAACCAACTAGAGAAATATACCAAACGAGAACGAAAATTTTGCTACACCAAAGGAGAGATAAATCGTGACTCTAACCCCACTGCCCATTTATTAAACCTACGAGAACCCTATGGTAGAATCCACGTTTTGCTTGATGCATGCGTCTCAACATCACTCTTCTCTTTTCTTTTAACTAAAAATTTGAGACCTTGGCAAGTAACTAGCACATGGCTCCACCACAGATCACGAATGAAAAGAAGATGTATACAAAAACCATGCCATATATATATATATATATATATATATATATATATATATATATATATATATATATATATAAAAAAAAAAAAAAAAAAAAAAAAATATATATATATAAAAAAAAAATATACACACACTAAAA
>Ga0214542_1003963_pt1 | contig 29679 bp, 31 predicted proteins | sample CNSS1metaG_FD_160096 | JGI IMG/M metagenome (GOLD analysis project Ga0214542, IMG submission 160096) | Root nodule microbial communities from cowpea collected in UCLA plant growth center, Los Angeles, California, USA - CNSS1 | ecosystem: Host-associated > Plants > Roots > Nodule | place: USA...
CACACAAAATATATTATATATATATATATATATATATATATATATATATATATATATATATATATATATATATATGTGTGTGTGTGTGTGTGTGTGTGTGTATACTACAAAAACACCAGTAATAACCTTTTATAAAACAATCAAAACAACAACTTTATATTACCGAAACATGATATGTATGCAAAATATATAATTTTTTTTAATCCCGCAAGCTTGAAAGTCCTACCAAAAAATAAAACCACCGGTATATGCCCAACATAAGAACTTGCTGAAATTGTGCTTGGAAAGGGAATAAAACACATACCAATCTCATACATGCATAGAGATAATTATCTCAAAATTAAGACAAGTAGTGCAGCTCCCCTTACCTGGTTTCCTAGCTCCAAAAAATTTCCAATGAATTCTTCCTTGCCACACACACTCTTTGTTTCCTCACTCACTTTTCTCTCTCCCAAGGATTTCTACATTATTCCTATCAATTCACACATTTATACAAACTTAAACCATGCTTATGCATTCATAATATTTTGGTAAAATAAAACACAATCAAAATCACACTAATGGCACACACCAGACTCGAACTCAAGTCCTTTTAACGCCATCGAGTACTCTCAACCACTTAAGCTAGTATTATTTATTACCTAGGACTTGTCAATAAATTCTCTTAGGCTACTTCCAACCCACAATTGTTTGTAATTTATTTATTATTCTTTATTCCAATTTCCTGGGTCTTACAATAAATGCTCAATTTAAAGAAAAAATGGGATTCAATTGAACAAAAATAATGAATATAAGGACCAAATTGAATATAAGACACAGATACATGACATTGACACTGAAAAGTTCATTCACCCTAACATGTGGTACTACTATTGCCACATGGCACGATGCTAGTTTGACACAATGACATTTTTTAAAGGTTGAATATGTTTTTAATCCATAAACTTTAACGCAAAATTGGAATTTGTCCCTGTTTGAAACTTTTATATATTTTGGTTCCCAAACTTTAAAAATTAATAGATATATTCCTTTTAACCTAATTACGTTAAATTTTTCTGACGTCTCAAATGCATTTTTAAGCTGACATTGAAGCGAGAATGTGTCAAACGATGTAAACAACTCAAATACTAGCATGAAACACATTTGACACGTAACAAAAAATAAGGGTTAAATATATTTTTTCTCCCTCAATTTTTAGTGAAAATTGAAATAAGTCCCTCTTTGAAATTTTGGCCCAATTTAGTCACCAAACTTTGTTAAGTTTATTTAACGTTTCAAATACGTTTCCTGATAGTTTCTTAGTATACATTGAAGCAAACAAATGTGTCAAACGGTGTAAATAACTCAAATGCTATTATGAAATGTGTTTGAAACATTAAATAAACGTAACAAAATTGGGTTAAAAGGACTATATTCATTCATTTTTTTAAGTTTAGAGACCAAAATGTATCAAAGTTTTTCGACACGACAAATGTCAATTTCGCATTAAAGTTCAGGGAATAAACATATTTAACCAATTTTTTTTAAATTGAGAAAAAAAAAGTAAAAAAATCATGAACTGACACATGGCATACATTGTCCACTGTTCATTAATTATTTAAATGACGTTAACAGAAAGTACTAAATTGAACAAAATTGACAAAAATTGGAACATTATATATTGAACAAAAAAAAGAAATTAGAACTGAAATGACAAAATTGAACGAAAGTAATGGGATGTGTATAGGTAGCAACACAACCCTGCAAAAGGTTAGAAACTATATGTGTGGTCATTGGGTGCAAAGAGATAAACATAAACAAAGGGTTTATGGTCAAGAGGAGCAAAACAAATGGAGGAAGACAAAAATGAGAAGGAAGGAGAATCAAATTGAATGGATGATAATGTGATGGTATCAAACCAAAGTAAGAAGAAGAAAAGACGAAGAAGAGAGAAAGAGCTTGTCTTTCATGACCAAGAAGAAAAAAGATGTAATATTATTAATAGTAATATATAAATATATTTAATGTAATATATATATATATATATATATAAACAAATATAATGGTAGTAGTAATATTATTAAAAATATATTAGTTATAATAGTTATAAATAAACTTTGAATAATAATTATTATTATTAGGGAAAAATATGTTTTTAGTCCCTGTAGTTTTAGTTGATTTTGTAAATGGTCCATGCTCGAAACTTGGTCATTGTTTGGTCATGCGCTTTCAAAACGTCTAGTTTTCGTCCTTATTTTTGGATGGCGTTAAAAACCTGCTTGCGTGGCAAACGGTGTTCCACATCAGTTGCAGATCTTTTGACACTTGTGCAGAGACATCATTGACACGTGCCTTAGGAATTTTTTTTATCTAATTACAATAAGTGAAACACACGTTTTTAGGCTACCGTGATTTTGGCTTTGGAGGGTAAATTGTACTGGCGACCAGAGCTTTCCACAGCAATTCACGACCACCACTATGCGGTGTAGCAATGAACTAAAATCGCGACGGAGAGATTGTTTGGGGTTACAGCGAAATGGGGTTTTGCTTCTTTAACTCAGTAATTGTGTTCGAAGCACGTGAAAGGTTGGAAAGACGACTTAATCGCGTGGTGACATTTTCTGCTGAAGACGAAGGTATGTTTCGCTTCTTTTAGGGTTTCAATTCGTTTACTGTGTGGTTCATTTTAGAGTTTGAAATCATTGGATGGATTCGGGATTTTCATTTAGGGTGACGAAGTTAGGGTTTATGTTTTTGTAGAGAATGTCTTTCTCAGTTGCGTTTTTCCACATGGTAAAATTTGAGTCATTTAGGGGGAGATTTTTGCGTTACAAGGGAGGGGAAGAACACATTTTCCACGGATTGGATCCTGATAGGTGGTCTTATTTCGAGGTGTTATCTATATTGAAGGAGGAATTCAAATACGATGGGACAATAAAGTTGTGGTGGAAGCCGAAGAAAGGTCGAATGGATAGGGATTTAAGTCCTTTTGTATCAGACAATGGTGCACTACAATTTTGTGCGTATGCCAAAAAAATAAAGAAGAGGTCCAGATTTATGTAGAGCATGTGGTTAGTGTAGCACAACCTATTGAGTTTATTGAATGGACATAGAATGCAGGTGATGCTGGTGGTGAAGAGGGTCCTAATGTTAATTCTATGGTGGTGGTGGTGGTGGCTAGTGTTGAATGTGAGGATGTTGGGAAGGGCGATGCAAGAGTGGAGGATGTGGATATTGTAAAAGAAGTTGGGGTTGTTGATAAAGGGGATGCGATAGTGGAGAATGCATGTATTCTTGAAGAAGTTCAGGTTGATGACAAAAGGGATGCAATAGTGGAGGATGGAAGAGTGGATGATGAGAATTGTGTTGGTAAAAATAGGGATGTTGAGAATGCTAAGGCTCGTGGTGTGGAACAGTAGAATGATGTGGATGATATTGGTGTTGAAGAGTTGGACGAAATTGAAGAAGAACGTCATAGAGACGAAGATAATGGTTTTGGATCCACTAACACATTACACAGAAACATCACACAACTACTTGAAAGGTGGAAAAAAATTTTAAAGAAAGGAGAAGAAAGCCTTTGGGCAGTTCTGATATAGGTGCTTTTGAAACAGATGCAATAGGTCAGAATCATGACATAGATGCCACATATAGCATTGATGAATTAGATAGTGATGTTGAATGTGAATGAGAGCTTGTGCACAAGTATGCCACTTTTCAAAGTGAAGATATGGGAAAGGACTTTAAATTCAAAGTGGGGATGGAGTTCTCCTCGCTTAAGGAGTTTAAACAAGTTGTTAAGAAGTATTATATACTAAATGGAAGAGAGATCATGTTTGTTAAGAATGATGACATAAGAGTTAAGGTAGTTTGTCAGAAGAAATGTGGATTTGTGATTTTGTGTAGTAAAGTAGGAGGAAGTCATACATTTAGGGTCAAGACTTTGGTTGATGGTCATAGTTGTGACAGAGTACTTAGGAATCAAAACGCAAATAAATATTGGGTTTCTAAAGTGGTTGTTGAGAAATTTAGAAATGTAGGCAAGATAACTGCAAATGAGATCATTGATGACATCAAGAAGACCTATAGTGTGGGGATCACTTTGTGGACAACAATCAAAGGAAGACAGATGGCCATGGATGTCATAGAGGGTGATGGGCAGAAACAACATACCTTACTTTATGACTACGTAACAGAGTTGAAAAGGGTGTTTGCTAGAACAACAGTCAAAATTAAAGTGAATCAACCACAACCAACTTTGCAGCCACATTTTGGGGCTTTTTACATGTGCTTGGAAGGTTGCAAGGAAGGTTTCATAAATGGTTACAAACCATTCGTTGGTGTTGATGGGTGCCACTTGAAAAGTAGTTATGGAGGGCAATTATTAGTGGCTATTGCAAGGGACCCAAATGACCAGTATTTTCCTCTGGCTTTGGCGGTGGTGGAAAATGAGTGCAAGGAGAGCAGGAGATGGTTTATGAGTCTATTGCTGGATGACATTGAGGATGTGCAATCCAATCGGTGGGTGTTCATTTCTGACCAGCAAAAGATATACTTCATGTAACTTTCTTTCTGTTTATTTGCATGTTATTTCCAACATTGTTTTGTGATTCTCTGCAGGGACTAATGCAAGTATTTGATGAAATTCTTCATGGAGTTGAACACAGATTTTGCCTAAGACATTTATACAACAACTACAAGAAAAAATTTGGTGGAGGAGTAATGATACGCAAACTGATGATGGGAGCTGCCAAAGCAACATACTACCAAGCATAGGAATCCAAAATGAAGGAATTAAAGAAGATTAATGTTGCAGCATATGAGTGATTAGTAGCTATTCCACGCCAATCATGGTGCAAGCTTGCATTTAGTGTATATCGTAGGTGTGATGTGCTTATGAATAACTTGTCAGAATCATTTAATAGCACAATTCTGTTAGCTAGGGATAAACCTATAATTACTATGATGGAATGGATAAGGTGCTATTTAATGAGTAGATTTTCACACCTAAGAGAAAGGTTTGTTGCATATTCTGGTGTTGTTTTTCCTAAACCAAATAAAAGGCTAGATAGGAAAGTTGAAAAAAGTGGGAACTGGATTGTTGTTTTGACTAGGGATGTTGTTCTTTAAGTGACCCACGGATTTACAATGGAGAAATTTTTTGTTGATCTTGGAAATTGTAGTTGTTCATGTTATTTTTGGGAATTAGTAGGAATACCTTACAAACATGTCATTGCTACAATAAATTACAAATTAGAACAACCTCAAGACTATGTCCACCATTATTATAAGAGAGAGGTTTACGAAGCTTGCTATGGGCCAAAAATTGCACCCATCAATGGAAACGAATTATGCCCAAGAAAAAATTCAACACCTCTACTTCCTCCATTATTTAAGGCACCTCCAAGGAGGACAAAAAAATTAAGAAGAAGGAAGGCAGATGAAAACGTGAGTCCCTCTAAAGCAGGGAGGAAACCATTGAAGATGAAGTGCAACAAATGTAACCAATATGGACATAATAGGAGGTTATAGAGCTGGAAAAACACAAGCACAAAAACTGAAATTTTAACAATCAAATTAAACATTACTTACAATTACATTGTACCTAATGAATATTGCATATTCGTGATAGGGGAAAAAGAACCAGAAAAAGAACAAAAATGTTGCAAGTGAAAGTTCCAATGCATATGGAATTAGAACCAACAAGAGGTTGAGATCTTCCATAACCACCACATCACAACCATCAACTAGCAAGGGAGGAAGGAGATCTAAGAAAGCTGCAACAGCCACAATAGTGTTAGGGTCACAAGCCAGTACCAACAATGCCTCATGACAGCCAATGTGACCTACTTTAGGAGCTGTGCTATTTTGGGAGCTGTGTTATTTTGGGATTTTTTTAATATTGAATGCTATTGGAATGAGACTTTTTATTTCGGGAAGATGTGTTATTTTTGTTGTACCAAACTTTGAATCAGGCTTTTTATTCAACTTTAGGAGACCACTTGTTATCTTTATCACCAATACATGATATTGAACCATTGTAATGTTTATAGACCGCTTGATATGTTAATGGAGCAACTTTTATATTTATGTCATCTTGGTAATTTAATATGTTGTGTGTTGAATATCTATATCATATTGAACCACTTAATAGATGTTTTGTGTTGAATATTACAAAACAGGTTATGGACCACTTAATAATGGATGACTTCATGCCAAAATTTAAAACAAATATATGCCAAAATTTGACACAATTATATGCCAGAGGGAATCATAAAAACTCCAAATGGACTCATAAGGAACTGGTCACTAACATGCTGCCAAGTCTCGCTTCAAATGCCAATGTTTTAACCATTTATATGTCATGTTTTTTACAATTAACCACAAACTGATAACAAATAAGACTTTCATGGAATGGACTGATAACACCCACAAAACTAACATCTTAATTCAGCACCATTCATTACAGAGTAAATATGAACAAACTAAATGTTATAATTGTTTTACCCTCCAAAGCCAAAATTACCATAGCCTAAAAACTGATGTAGAACGTCGTTTGCCACGCAAGCAAGTTTTTAACGCCATACAAAAATAAGGACGAAAACCAGACGTTTTGAAATCGTGAGGACCAAACAATGACCAAGTTTCGAGCAGGAACCATTTCCAAAATCAGCTAAAACTACAGGGACTAAAAACATATTTTTCCCTTATTATTATTAATTATGGAATATGTGTATTATAAGTTTTTGGTGATAAGTGCTTTGATTAGAAACTTCATATAGAAAGTCTTGATATGCATCTACATTTAAGCTTCTGACTTTGACTAAAAGGGAAACAATTCACAAAAAGATTACATATAAAAAAGTTAATCATTGTCACATTTGTTTCATAAAATACATTGTTGTCATAAGATAATTATTTTTTGATCATTTGAAATACAAAATCTTTCTACACTTAGATTTTAACGTTGAAGATATAGTTTTGTATAATTGAAACACCTTTCATATATATCTTTGGAAAACATTTGTTGTTATGACTTGTTTACGCAAAATAGAGATTTAAATAAATATAGCAAGTATATGAACATATAAGCATATAAAGAATATTATATTCTTTATATTAAGTCTAATGATATCATTGGATGGTTAGTGGTCCTTCAATTAGCACAAAACATACATAAAAATGTTCAAATAACAAGCAAATATTTACACAAGTAATTCAGACATGAAGTTTGTTATCATCAAAACTCATAAAGAGTCTATTGGGATTAGATTGTCTAGATGGACTATGCATGTTATCCCTAGTTATTGAGCATCTGGTTACCAACCAACTACCCAAGCCAAACCTCAACAGTCACATTTTTCATAGCCATTAGGGATGGCAAAAAAATTTATACCTATGAATCGCTTGTTAATAGGATGGATATGGGTATCAATGTATCAAACACCTAGATACATGCTACTCGCTAATAATTGTTAGTGAATTTTATTTAAGTATTTTTATAAAAATCAAGTGATCAAAACAATGTTATTAGTGAAAGAAATATTAATCACTGTAGAATTGCTAAAAAGTTAACTTCATATAATTGTATGTTTTTTTATTTATACATGAAATTGAATTTATTTTTAAAAAAGATAAATGTTTTAAAATTTATATTTTGGTACAACTCATTTAAATTTTTGTGTGTGTGCTCATTTACACATATGAAATTGAAGTTAATTTTCAAAAGGAATGAATTTTTAAAATTTATATTTTAGCATAACTAATTTAAATTTGTGTGTGTGTGGGTGGGTGTGGGTTAGTGAGAGGTGTGGATGGATATGCGTGTGGGTGTAAGGGTGGCAATATGGGCTTGACCCAGTGTACTAGCCTGCAAGCCCACCAAAAAGAATTCAAGGCGGGCTAGGACATTGAGCATGCTAGCCCGTAGAAGCTAATCTGTAAAAGCCCATAGCCTGCGCAGGCCGACCCATTAGCCTGCCCACATAAGAAAAAAACTTGCACTTGTGTATATCAGTTACTTTCCTTTTAGACTTCTGCATGAACATTCCAAATTCTTGTATGATTGGAAAAGACAAGCGTTATGTATGTTTGAATGTGCTAAAATTTAAATAATACATCGTGTATGTCAAAGTACGAATATGAATATAATGAAAATGTTGAATTATCGATTTATCATCTAACTTTTCAAAGTCTTTGCTTAATTTTATGAACTTGTTCAAGTTTCCCAATTTGTTGAACATTGAAAGATTTATCATCATAAGAATTAAAAAAAAAAGGAGAGCGGGTCGTGAGCCCGTACTTATGCAGGGCGGGCCAAAATTTTCAGCTCGTGTTGAAAAGACGGGGCGGGCCATCCCGACCCGCATTTTGCGTATGTTTATGTTTGTTTGTGTGTGTGTGTGCATGTGTGTGTGTTTATTTATTTGTGTATGTGTTTTTTTTTGTAGTGTGTTTATATGTCTTTATCTATGTGTGTGTGTATATGTTTTTTGTGTGTCTAAGTCTTCGTGTGTGTTAGTGTGTATATGCTTTTGTGTTTGGGTCAATGTATGTGTATGTGTCTTTGTTGTGTTTGTATTTTGTGTTTTTGTGTAAAAGTGTCGCGTGTGTGTGTGTCTATGTGTGTGTGTGTGTGTCTGTGTGCGTGTTTGTGTGTGTGTGTGTGTGTGTCTGTGTGCGTGTTTGTGTCTGTGTTTGTGTGTGTGTGTGTGTCTATGTGTTTGTGTTTGTGTATGTGTGTCTGTGTGTGTGTGTTTGTGTGTTTGTGTCTGTGTATTTGTGTGTTTGTGCGTGTGTGTTTGTCTATGTGTGTGTATGTGTCTGTGTGTGTGTTTTTGTTTGTGTGTGTGTCTTTGTGTGTGTATGTTTGTGTGTCTGTTTGTGTGTGTGTGTGTGTGTGTTTGTGTGTTTGTTTGTGTGTCTGTGTGTCTGTGTGTGTATGCATGTGTGTGTGTATGTGTTTGTCTGTATGTGTCTTTGTATGTGTGTGTGTGTGTGTGTGTCTGTCTTTGTGTTTTTGTTTGTGTGTGTTTTTAATGTTTGTGTGTCTAGGGTGTGTGGGTGTGTCAAAAACATCTATACTAACAATAATCATTCATTTACGATGTAATGTGCTTAATGGGAAAAGGTTTTATATAAAAGTATATATCTTACAATGTTCATATTAGAGCATAAAAAAAATCATATGAAATGTGATATTGTGGTTTTGTGAATTGTTCTTTCAAAGAGAAGTCTAAAGCTCTGTTGTACCCAAACCTTCCATATCAAGCTTCCAAACAGGGTACACTAAGGGAGACAATGCTAAATCAATGTGGTTGACTAAATTATTCATAGAAGACCATATCATAACAAATGTGATGTAGCGATGGAAATCTTCAAATGCCAATATAAAGGAATCAAGTTGAAGAAGAACATGAGATAAGACTAATTACTCAAGTATTATACTACCTTCTAGTATTCTTTAGCTTCTAAGTGTTCTTTGTGGGTGAGTGCAACATCTCTAATACTTCACTTTATGAAGTAATCCAGTGAGTTTAAATTGTCCTTTCTTTGAGAGTTTTCTTGTTAGATGTTTTGAGGTCTTAATCCCAAGAGGAGATTAAGACTTGATAATTAGGAGTGATTTGTATGTTTATTTGTAACTAAGAGTGATTTGTGTATTTGTAATCAATTTGATTAGTAAAACCTTTTTAGGAGTTGTCTCAAAAGAGAATTAGACTTAATCTATGTCTTAAAGTGAATCAAGATAAGATTGTTTTATGTTGTTTTTGTATTACTTATTCTCTAAAGAGTCTAATCTAATTATTTGCAAGAAGAATCTAAGACTATTCAACCTCCTTTTCTAGTTTCATGTATCCCACACAAAAATAACTAATTTCATATATCCCCACTTTTATTTAGAAGATTATTAATAAGTATAAAATAAAAAAAGGAAAGATTAATAATAAGTAGTTAATTTAACCTCTTTAGTTAAAGATAATGATAAAAAAAGTTAAATTTTATGGTGTTAATCGGAGTTAGCTTATGACACTTAGTAATTTTTACAACCTTTTATAGAAGATGCTAAGAATTTTTAGAAATTTCTAAAAATATTATTTGCTTAAGAAAAATAATTTACAATATTTTTTTAAACTAAAAATATTATTTGCTTAAGAAAAAGAATTTACAATATTCTTTTAAATATTCTAAAACAGGTCACTTGAAATAAATATTTAATTTCAACTCTCTTTTAAAATAACTTTTACAAATAATATTTCTATTCTACATAACAAAAATGGAAAGAAGAGTGAACTCAACAGCTCAATTACAGAAAACAAACTCGAATAAGCAAATTAGATGTTAATTAGAAGATGAAAATAAAAATAGTTGGGAAAAATGTTATTTTTTAAGTTAAAATTTAAAATTTGAATTAAAAACATGATAGTTTGAGTGGAGACTCAATCTTAAAGTGTTACGTTGAGAAAAGTTTTCACGCATTGCATATATTACCTAACTCTACTTATACGTTATTTTGTATTGTGAACTTCTCATATTTTTAACTTATTCATCTATTTTAAATACTTAGTATTAGTAACCATAATAATTTGAAGATACTAGGTCTAGTAAGAAGCTTTGTACAACCAAACCTATACTTCAATTTCTAGCGTGATGCTGAAAGAAGATAAATATCCAGAAAGAATCTACAGCACAAGGGAATAACGAAACAATTATATGAATCCTAATAACCACTACCTGCGTTTTAACTGGTGCAAATTACTGCATTTTGTATAGTTTATAACAATTGGCTATAACTACTAAACAAGTGGTGGTTCTATTGAGAAAAATTAGCACAAAGAATGACAATGAAATGAGCTCCATAATATTTATAGAGAAACAACTTCAGTTCATACAAAGCCTAAATGCAAAAAGGGTAACACACTAATAAAACCAGGATGATACAACGTTTACAGAGTTTCATTAAACTTGGGGCAAAATAGCTGAAAGGGAGCCACACTGAATAATCTGGAGTCAGGGAAAATTTATTTCATAGTCATCTTCTTTCTCGTAGTTGTTGTTGACATTTTCGTCGTCCTCGTCATAGTCCGATTCCAAGTAATACCTAACATGATCATCTGATTGTAGTCCCAAGTGATCCCTCATGGCCATGGCTTCATCTGACCCTGATAATAAGTAATTTTTAAGGGCTTCCCGGTAATCATCCGGGTCGTACCACCAAGTTGGGGTACTCAGAATGGCCTCCTCCAACCAAAACTCGTCGTCCTCATCTTCCTCTTCTTTCGGTGCCGTCAGGGTATTGTAGATTACACCACATTGATACATGGCATTCTTCAGTCGAACACTCTGAGGTCCACCGAATAGATACCTGATATAGTCTCTGGCTAGCTTTGTGATTTCCTCCCCAGTGATGATATAAATGTACTGCAAAAAGCATATGTAAGAAGTGAGGAATGGCATGTCCTATTAACTCCTAATCATTTTTCATGTACTAGGTGACTCTATACTATCAGAAGTTTGCATATGGACATCTAGTGCAAACTTAAAAAAAAGCCTCCTACACTCTCAAGTACTTCTGCAATTACCTACTTCTATCATTACTTTGCATCATACACCAGTTCAACTTGTAAGTCTTCTTTCATTGATAATACACAACACAATATGATTTTCTCTTTCCTCATGTTACTCCCACCTAAACTTCACCTTCCTGTTTTCATAATCTGCATTTTCACACCCAATAAAAACTAATACTTAAGAGTTGAGCTAAATGAAAATTAATTTATCAATTTATTTGTGCACACATCACATGACACGTCAAAAGAGAGAGTGAGTACCAGAAATATAAAGCCAAGGGTCGCTAAAAACACTTGGAGATTTTCTTCTAACATCCCAGAAAGGCTTTCATCCTCTGAATCACCAGAGCCATCAGGACCACTACCACCACTGTTGCCGCCTCCTCCTGGTGGTTTCTCTCCCCCGTCACCACCACTGTCATAATAATCACCCTTTTCAATTTGCCGTCGTAATACATCCTCTATTGAATTTTGACCCTTGAATTTTCCTATAGCTTTCTCAATAGATTTCCACGGGGAATTCTGATAACATTTATAATGTCAGTAAAATGTAGGAATATCCTAATCAATACACACACACACACACACACACATATAGAGTAGTTCTGGTTCATTTCCCACAGATTCATGATAGAAAAAATTAATGACAATTTTGGGCTTCAGATGCATTGAAACGAAAAGAGTTGCTTCTAGTCCATTCTATTCTAAATGGTTGGTCTACTGCTGAAAATATTTTTGAGGAAACAAAGCATCCTGCAGCTTAGCTTCATCATTTCCTAACACAATTCTTTAACTAAAATAGCAAGTTGCAGTAACTTGATCGAGGATTTCTCTTCGTCAGAAAGATTATGTACCCCAACTCCCTGATTACACTCCATCATTTCATATGGAAACTATATGCATGTTTGCATTAAACCTTAACATGTTATGACATTCAAACACAACAAACTAAAGCGAAAGTCAAAATAACGTGCAATACCTCATCATCATTTCCCATCATCCCTTGTTCACCAGCTAAGCAAATATGCAGAGGTTTCCGAGATTGTGAAATAGGCCGACATTTCAAGCCAAACGATTGTCTTGCTCTTAGAGTGAGTAGAACACAAGAGCAAGGACCAAAACTCTTTGGTAAACCGTATGGTTTTGAATGAAGCTTGTGCAACTGAGATATATTTTTCACAGAAATCCAGGGCTGGCATGCAGTAACTTGTGCAATGTTCATTTTTGTCAAACAGCTCAGCTACCCCCAAGTTTCAAACATTACATTCTACAATTTCACATAATCAAGCTTCAATTCAAATTGGTTCAGTCAAAAATTTTAAACACTAGTTATGACTACTAAACATGCAACAAGAGACATAATGACACGGCTCCAGCATCATTTTCTTGAAAAATTTGCAAAACCTTCACTGTCAACTTCAACAGCTTACCAGCTCCCATAACCAAAACCTCACAGAAAAAGAACATATGAAAATAGTCATTACATAACGGCCCTTTCCCCCCAAATAGGACCCAGAAAACAATTAACATCAGTTAGGGTTTAAAACGAGTTTAGAATGTATACCAAATCAAGCTAAAATTGAAAAATAAATCCCTTCCACTAACACTTTTTCTTTTCGAAACGTGATTATTAAAACAAAATCCTCAAGTGTAAGCCCATAGACACTAGTATTTCACTTAATCAAGCTTCATTCAAATTGCTTCAGTCAATTTTTTAAAAACTAGCTACCACACTTCTAAACATGCAACAAGAGACACAATGACATACCTCCAGCATCATTTTCTTCAAAAATGTATAAAAAAATAAAGCCCAAATCTGAAAAACAAAATTCCTTCCACTAACACTTTCATTTCATAAAGTGATTATTAAAAGAAAACAAATCCCCAAGTGAAATATGTGGAACTAGTTTTCTGATAAATGAATAAGATAGGCAACATGGTAACACGCATGTTTAGCACCAACAATCAAAATTCTTAAACCCCAAAAACAACATCAACTCAAGACAACTACTTCTCCACAAAAAAAAAAAAAGGTAAATAAATGGAAGAACAGAGGAAGGAAACGTGTCTTGAAGGAATGAAAGAAATCGTTACCTCTGTAGCGAAGCATCTGATGGCACACGCTGCTGGCTTTGTCTTCTCGTCTCATCCACTGATACTAAACAACGCATTGTCGTTTGGACAAGGTGAGTGCCGTCGTTTTGTACTGGGTCAAAGGATAATTTACCCAAGTAGATCATGGGCTGACGAGACCAAGGCCTTGGGGTTTGCTTTCTACACCCCTATCGGTATGTGAAAGATAAAATTGCCCCTAAACCAAGCTATATCATCTTGGAGTTGTATGAAAGGTATGTGATTTTTTCTTATTGTGCAAAATTTTGGAAAATATTATTTGGGAATTTTTTAAATTGTGTAAGATGAAATGACATGATATAGAGATGATTATAGTTCGTTGGTCGGTCTATCAATTTGTTCAAAATAAAATTAGTCACGTTAATATTTTTAACTTATCTATCCATTTTGTTTAATTCGTCTAACTCTCTAAATTAGAAAGGACAAAAACAGGACAACGCTAGTCTTCTAGTCCACTTTTTCTTATTAAATTAAAATTTTTATATTCTTTTAAGGATATAAATATACAATAATATTGTAACTTAAATTATTAACACTTATAAACTAAGTTTCAATTATTAGTTATAATAAAATTATTTAATATATAAATGTAATAATTATTTTAATTTATTCAATTATAAACATTAATTAATCAATTAAAAGCTTAATATTTATATAATTAAATATGTTTTTAATATGTGCGTGCTAGTCCACCTTTAAACAAGATGAGTTACAAATTCTAACTAGTTTTGTTGTAGCAGATCAGTCCAATTCAACCCGTTTTTTGTGGACTAAACCAAAACAGGTCAAACTGACCCGTTTTGTTACTCCCTACATGTAGATGTGTGTGTGCGTGCTGGTCCACCCTTAAACAAGATGAGTTACAAATTCTAGCTAGTTTTGTTGTAGCATATCAGTCTCCATTTTTGTGGACTAAACCAAAACAGGTCGGACTGGCCCGTTTTGTTACTCCCTACATGTAGATATGATTGCCTTTTTAATAATAATGACTTCCAATTTCAAAAGTCATTTATTTATATGTAATTGATGGATTGTGCAAACAAGAATAAATTTTTAGATTTGAACTAGTACACGTTAGATAAAACATCAAAAATTTTTAGATAAAACACAATAGAACACATTACATCATGTTTATATACATTAGACTAAACATCAAAAACTTTTAAATCAACTTTTATCGTTAAAGTCTACCTTCGCTTTCACTTGTAAACTCATCTTCTCACACCATTATAGTGATCATTACAAAAGAAGAACAGAAGCAAAACACCAAAATAAAAATAGTAAGCTAATGATAATTTAAAACTTACATATTTTACAAATTTCTATAATAATACAATTCTTACTAACTTATAAACAAGACAAACATTCTTCCCTAGGAACAAAACAATTCAACATACATGATGATGAATCTATCCCAAGGCTCATAGTTTGGGCCAACGCTTAGGCTCATTCCTTTTATTTGCCTTTATTTTTAATTAAATAAATGATTGTTTAAGTTGGGCTATTTTTAATGTAGCCCATTTGTAAGTCTACTCCATGAGCACACATTTGGGTCATTATTATGCATCGTGGGCCTTTGAATCCAACAGCCCAGTTCATCCGTTGGAGTGTGGAGGATTCTCTACATCATGCGTGTGTAAGACCCGTAGAATTTAATTAATTAAATAAATAATTAATTAATAAATGCGGGAGGAGAAATAATTATGAAATTAAATTATGGTTGATATGATGTGGAAGAGTGTTAGCTCATGTGGTTGAGAGTACTTTGATTGTGTGAGAGGACTTGGATTCAAGTCCTATGTATGCTAACTTTTGTGTTATTATTTTATTATTTAAATCTATGAAAACAAGTTCTGGTATGTTATGATGTCTGAATTATGATTGTTAGCATGAAACATGATTAGTAGAATTGGTTATGCACTTGAATGGTGACTAAGTGGTCAATGGGTTCTAACCTTGGTAATTCTAAATGAAACTTATTTTTATTTTGCTAATGTTAACTTTGGATGGAATTGGAAAGGTTAACAGAAACCTACTGGAATCAGCACGGCCAAGGGGGGGCAGCAATCACCATTCATGATGAGAGATGAATGGCTATTAAGAGTTAATAAGCTGAATTTTCGTTTTTAATTCTTGGGTTAACCTAAAGTACTAGTTTAAAAGGCAAAAGTTAGAGTTTAGGCAAGGTTTTGCAAGGCTGAACTTAAACCTAGAAAACATAGACAAAAGTGAGTGAGAGGGGTCTGGCGTGAGTGAGTTTGGAGGCGGGGTTGAGGAAATTCAAGGGTGGCCATTGGTGATCAAAGGAAAAAGCTTGAGGATTTCAAGTATAGCAAAGGAAATCAGGTTAGGGGAGTTTTCCCACGTTAAATTTATGTACTCGCATGAAATGTTAATAGATGTGTGATAAAAATGCATGAACTATGATTATACTGTGACTTTTTATGGATTCTGGAATTTTTCCAGAAACCGCCTGGCGGGCTATGCATAGCCGCCAGGCGGCTCATATAATTTGTGCTTGTTTCTGGTTTCGTGGAGGAACTGCCTGGCGGTGAGACCTTATACCGCCAGGCGACGTAGCCTGATAACCCATTTCTGGGTTTCTCTAATGAACTGTCTAGCGGTGATGAATTTCCGCCAGGCGACGCAAGCCATGTTGACTCGATTTCGTGTTTTCGAGTGTTCTGGAAGGATTCTGATCAGGGAAAACCCAAGGGGGTATTGATTAAGGAAAGATGTAACCTATATTTTATTGATCTTTGGTGCAATCGATGGTGGAAATCAATAGAACAGTGATAATGCAGCCTTAGGGTTGACGATGGAGGATTGGTAGGGTGCCATAGCATAGTTGTTAATTTTCTAAAACCAAATTATGTTGAAATTAATTTAGTTGATATTGGGTATCCCTGGAATTATTATATTGGAGGGGAAGCGCTCAAGATGGTGATATGTGAGGATACAGGTAATGAGAGAAACATGTCTCGGGTGCAGAAAATCTGGGAAAAAATTGCCCAGGAATTTATGCACCGCCTGGCGGCACGCGATCTGCCGCCAGGCGCCATCTCAGAGTTATTAGTTTTGTGTTGCTGTAAGAGAAGATGTTGGTGTTGGAAACTCAGTGACTCAGGAAGGAAAGAATAGAGTCAAGGAAATACATATTTGTGAATGAGAAACGTGGTTAGTAGAGAGTTGAGTTGTGTTAGGAGGCGGTGGGAACTTTATCGCATCATAGAGGAATGGTTCATTGATATCAGAAGGTGAATTGGATTGGGAAAACCAACGAGAAGGGGGTTGAGAATTTGGGGTACTATTAGGTGTCAAACTAAATCAGAACGTACTTACTATTTATATGAGTTGGAATAATGAGTTAAGAAAGATAAATGGGATGATGGTAAGCTCATTTTGGTTAAGAATGGGAAGGGTATAAAACTGCACAGTGAAAGATGTTAAATCTAAAGGTGGGAATGACATACTTGGGAGAAAAACTCAACCTAGGGATGAGTAGCGATCCAAATGATTTAGAAAAGTTGTCTTGGGGACACTATGATAATGGGAAGATATAGCAATTAGAAGGTAGCAATACTACAAATATTAAGGGAAATGATTTCTGAAAAAGTGTCAGGAGTAGATGGAGGATTTCGTTCGATAAAGTGCAGAAAAGACCAAATCAGGGACTGTTCTGGTATAGCGCCTGGCAGCGTAGAGCAAACCGCCAGGCGGGATTGACCATTCCAGAGAAGAGCTTAACGCGTGGCGCCTGGCGGACCAGAGGTTACCGCCAGGCGGTGTCTGAATGCAGAGGGTGCTTTAAGGCGCTCTGCGCCTGGCGGTACGCGACACCCGCCAGGAGGTCTGGAAGCTGGCAGCGCCTGGCGGTACGTGTCCCCCTCCAGGCGATTTGCACTGTTGCAGCTTTGAAACTTTGGTTGTGTATTTGTGATCTACAAGGCGTCTAGTGGTGCTTTAAAGGTGGGGTTGCTAGTGTTCCTTGAGTTGTGGCTTAGAACGTATCCCTTGAGTTGTGGCTCGGGATAGGGGTTAAGCACGTGGTATTCCTTGAGTTGTGGCTCGGAATAACATCTCTTGAGTTGTGGCTCGGAATAACATCTCTTGAGTTGTGGCTCGGGATGGCGGATGAACACGAGGAACCCTTGAGTTGTGGCTCGGGTTGGCGAGTGTTGCCGGTATGAGTGTGCTGGTTGTGGCCAGTACGGATGGGTCCAGATAGATTGCCCTCCTCAGTTGTTGGCTGACGAGTTTGGTAGTCTTGGGACGATACAGACTATGTTCGTATATGGGAACTCTACCTGGCGTTGCGGTGTATGGTCCGTAACATGTTTTCCCACACGTGCTCTATCGGTTGTGGCCGATAGGTATGGCAGCAAGTTACCTTGAAGTAATCCTTAGACGATGTAGAACACGAATAATCTGATTTGGGGGTCGGATTGCAGGAATAAAAGTATAAGGCAATATGGGAAGTTAAGTTAAATGTTGTGATATGTATTCATGTTGATATATATGTTTGTAGCATTATATATATGATTTACCTGTTAAGCTCACCCTATCTGCGTGTGTTTGGCGATGATCGTATACGCGGTACACGGGAACAGAGGTTGATGATGCAGGTGGCTTTGGTGCAGCTTAGTCGCGGAGAGGGGTTCAACTTGGGAAACTCTTATGTTATTTATTGCTTTCGAAAACAGTTGTAAACCCTGATGTGTAATTTTATAACATTATGATTTTTGTATTGTAGTGGATGTTTATAAAGTTTTTTCGATCGTTTAATAAAATTTAAATTTTCCCGCGCTTTGTGAAAATGAGGTATTATTAAATGCGCTGAGTATTTTATTTTTCTTTATTTTATTTATAAACCCGTAATATCCTGACGGGATTTTACAGCGTGCACCAGCGTTATTGCGTGAGTGACATTGGGCCTAAAAGTGGCATTTGAAGCCCATTATCACACTAGCCATATTCCAACGAAACTTGTAGCACTCTTGCTTCATGCCACGCGTGGAAGGCATTTTGATTTCAACATTCTTTGTGGGCCTACAAGTGGCAGCCCAATTTCATGCCACGTTTTCCTTACATGAAGGGTCCATGTTCTTCTAAAGATTGAAGCCCAATAATTCATACCAGCAACATCCTTTGGGGTTGAGAACCAGCGTGCACGTGTTGCACCCTCTGCTAGGGTTTTCCCCTTTTCCATCCTCACGCATGCCACCATCTTCACGGCGGGTTTCTTCCCTCACCTTAGCACCGTTAGGATTTTTGTTCCAACCCATTCTTGTTGTTAGGTTATTGTTAGACGACATCTTCTTCTGTTTGTTTTTTCAGCTGCCCCTTCCTTCATTATAAAAAGGGCAAGCCAACCTCTTGCAAAAGTTAGCTTAAATGAATGAGATGAGGTTTTAACCCACATTTGTCAGCTCACATTTCCTTAGTTGAGGATTTCTCCTCCTAGGGTTACCGGAACAGTGAGGAATGTGCGAGTTTCCCACTAGAACTCCGATCTAATCGAGTAATTCGAGTCTTCCGTTGTGTTTCGAATATGTTCCACATGAATTAATCGGTGGAACACCGATTGGAGTGGATGTCTGGTGAATCCCGCAACGAAGCATCTCCACATCATATCATGGCTTTAGACTCAATATCTAGATTTATGCATTAACTTGAACACTAGAAGCATTGCACCTGTCATGAAATTGTGAAACAAAGTACAAAGAGTGGTCATACCAAACTGCATAATCTCAATCTCCACATGACAAGGTAAGTTTAACTTATGCCTTCGCCAAAAAAGGGGTCACACCCCAAATCCCGCTAGAAGAACCTCCTTCAACACTCACCACCTAGACTACCATACTCTATATGAGTTTGTAATTCTAGTAGAGTTTATGATGACTTATCACCAACACCTATCACTAATCAATTCATACACTAAAACTAACAAAAGTAGTATTCCTCCTTAGGAACACTACCACCACACAGTACACATCTCTTTCACCAACTTTTTTAATCCATACATTACTTGATATCAAAATATAACCTTCCCCAATTAATACACAAAATACCATAACAAGATTCCGCAAATTAATTTGAAAATTAACTTAGTACATATTACCCAATGCAAACCCAAGAACACTCAACAATACCTTGACAAATAGTTACTTGAGAGAAAAGATCAAACTCGCGCCCAACAGTTTGAGTCTTCCACCCAACGGTGAAGTCAATGCCTAACACCTACCCTAGAGCTTTCCATAATTTAAATTCCAGAATGATGCCCAACAATATTCAAGTAGTGCCTAGTGCTAACTACCCTTGTAGCCCCTATTAAGTGAGTGCTTAATGGCCTGAGCATGGTGTCTAACACTTTGGACCATTAGACTCATTATCAAGTGAGCGCTCAACGATACAAAGTAGTGCCCAACACTATGGCCTTTAGAGCTCTTTGACTTGCCCATTTTGAAGTGGCATCTAGCGATAAATACTTCGCACAATATATCAGAAAATAGTGAGAATATGGCATTTCAATTTGTACAAATGTTCAATCCCAAATTCCCTCAATATTTGTCTCCGCAGCAATAGAGAATCTCTTTTTGCCATGACTGCTTTGTCTTCTGACTTATTATTGTTGATTTTAAACCAAAAACAAAGACATTGTTCAATGAGGACTTAATCAAGTCCCTCTAGGGTAATCCATGTTCCACTACCCTTAAGGTTGCTAGAACCATCTACTAAAAGGAACCAGATCCCTTTAGTGCCTGCATCCACTTGTTAGGGAAGAGGAGTGAGCTCAACTATTAAATACGTCAGGACCGATGCCTGCATAGGGCCTTGAGGCTCATACTTCAAGTCATATTCCAAGAGCTTGATTACTCATTTCACCATCCACCCTGCTATGTCTAGCTAACACAAGATCCACTTAATTTGTAAATCGGTCATACTTTAATGGTAGAAACTTGAAAATGATGGCACAAACGCCTAGTCGTAATTACCATTGTCAATGCTACTTTCTCCAATTTTTGGTAGCATAGCTTGGGACCCTAGAGGACCTTGTTGATAAAGTAGATTAACCTTTGTACCTTTTCCATCCTTTTCACTAGTGTCGTGTTGATTTCTCAATTTGTTACCGTTAGGTAGAGTTGCAAAGGTAGTTCCTTAACTAGTCAATTTAAAATTGGGAGATTGGATAAGAATTCTTTAAGTGCTACAAATTCGTGTTCATGCTCTTCCATCCAAAAAAATTTTACGTTCTTACGAAGAGATTGGTAATAAGGAAAACCCTTATTTGTTCCTCTGGTCAAGAACCTTAACAAAGTTGTCATCCTTCCTTGATATTTGTCGGGCTTCTCATATTAATGATAGCAACGCATTTTTTTGGTTTTGCCTTAATTCGTTGCTCAATAAAATCCAAGAAACTTTTCTGCCTTGACACCGAACAAACATTTTTTAAATTTGCATGATGTGTTGATTCATGATGAGAAGTAACCACCATCTCAACAACATACATCTCCACATTTCTACTGATCACGGCTTCAAGATTTTGTTCATTAAGCACTGGTAAATGACTCTTGTGTTTTTTAACCCAAATGGTATGACATGGTAGCAATAGTTATCTACTTATGTCATGAAGGTTGTCTTTCATTCGTCCCCTAGATGCATTTGAATTTGATTGTATCCCGAATAAGCATCCAAGAAATGGAGCAATTGACACCTTGAGCATTGTCCACCAACACATCTATGTTAGGAAGAGGATATATGTTCTTTGAGCATGTATTATTAAGATCGATGAAATCCAAGCACATGCCCCACTTTCCACTCACATTTTTTCACCATCATGACATGGGCTAACCACTCTGGATATTGTATTTCCTTTATATGGCAGATGGTGAGTAACTTGTGGGTTTCTTCCTTCATGGCAATGTTATTTTCATCTCCCAACCTTTTCTTGTTGTGTATTAGGCGGTGATAGTGAAAGACCATATCAATTTTGGACATGTCGAAAGCTGATCATGCAAAATTCGTATGATTTGTTATGATTTTATGTGTTATTTCTTTCTTCATATTCTTTAACAAAACGAATCCTATTTGAACATTCCCTCCTTCTCTTATCATTATTTCTTTTGTATCCCTAACAAGCTTTAGACGATGCCTTTCATGCCCAAAATCAATTTCTTGTGGTATCCTTAGGACATAACTATGGAGTAGGTACCTTGACACATACGTAAATTACTTTTTGTAACATTTTCGTGTAGTTCACTAGTCTACCTTTAATGTTACTACTCGCCCCTCAAAAGCAACAAAAGAAACAATAAACACCATGGGTTAGACTAGACAAGAATTTTGTGATTCTTTGAATATAAAACAAGTTTTTGTAAGACCCGTGAAATTTAAATAATTAAATAATTAATTATTTAATACATACAGGTAGTGGAGCTTTTATGGTAGTTAATTCTGACATGTATGACGTGGAAAAGTACTAGTTTAAATGGTTAAGAGTACTTAATTGTATTAGAGGACTTGAGTTCAAATCCTATGTATCATTTATGTGCTATTTAATTTATTATTATTTTAAATATGTACTGGATCATGATGAGTGATAATATAATCATAGAATTATATAAATTATCAAGAAACATGAATCGGTTTGATGGTTATGCATGGATTTGACATTGGCATGGTTAGGGCTTCGATCCTTGGTAGAACCAAATTAAACTTTCTTTTTGCCAAATTTATTTTGGGCATGAAATTGAAGGGACAAAAGAACCCTAGAGATGGCAAATAAACTCGTCCCCGTGGGTATTGCCCGAACCCGTCCCCGGAGAATCCCCGCATTAACTGGGTATGGGTATGGAGAATCCCCGATTTTTTCAATTGGGTATGGGTATGGGGATGGGGATGAATATATCCCCGCCATAATACCCGTCCCTGTCATATCTCCATCCTCATTTAAATTATTAAAATATTCACAATTAATCAAGTAACCCTATATATATATATATATATATATATATATATATATATATATATATATATATATATATATTTTTTTTTTTTTTTTTTTTTTCTAAATATTTTGTTTGTCATGAAACTCATTCGCATTTCCAATATATTTTTTATCTTATCATAACCTTTATATAATTATGTTAAAATGATGTATGTCAATTAAATTTTTTTTATGTCTAACATTTGAATATTTCTATTATTTTTTAATATTTTTATTTATTGTATATTTTCCTTTCATCTGAGAATGTTTAATACTCTCAATTTAAGTATTTAATAGCATAAACATTTCATTTACTAGGTAATATAAAAAAGATATCTTTACTTCTTATTATTAATTTTTGTTTCATTTGAAGAACTCTTTTATTTCGGTAAAAAAATTTGTTATTTCTCAATCATTGAGTATATATGTTGATATTTGAAAAGTTTTCTTAGATCTCTAAGATGTTATTCGTCTTATCATACCCATAATTATACATTTGTTTTTCTTTGTGCAATTCCTTCTCCAAATTGTTTATAAGACACACATTTGTTAATTTTTTAATATTTTTATTTTTGTTTATTTTTATCATATAGAATACTATTTCGATAAATTTTATCTAATTATTTTTTATTTTCTAACATTACAATCATACTTTAATATTTTCAATATAATTGTATAAATAATTTTATTTACTACAATATAAAAATTTAATGTAATTGTCATGAATATTTTTTTATCATCATCCAACATATATTAGAGTTTAAAAGATACAAGATCTATGATAAAATTTTATTATGTTTACTATTTGTTCTTTGCGTAATTTTTTTATCAACCATTGTGTATATATGTTGACATTTGAAAAGTTTTCTTAGATCTCTAAGATATTTTTCATCTTATCATACTTTTAATTATATATTTATTTTCCTTTATGTGATTCCTTCCAATAGTCTCCAAATTGTTTATAAGACACACATGTGTTAATTTTTTAATATTTTTATTTTTTGTTTATTTTTATCATGTAGAATACTATTTCGATAAATTTTATCTAATTATTTTTTATTTTCTAACTCTTTACAATCATACTTTAATTTTTTCACTATAATTGTATAAATAATTTTTATTTACTACAATATAAAAATTTAATGTAATTGCCATGAATATTTTTTTACCACCATCCAACATATATTGTGGTTCAAAAGATACAAGATCTATATTAAAATTTTATTATTATATTTATTATTTGTTCTTTGCGTCATTTTAATCAAGTGATGTATTATAACTTTTATTACTATATAAAAAATAGATTCATTATAATTTAAAAAATTGAAGTAAACAAACATTTAAAATATATTTTAATTTAAATATTTTTTTTTCCTTTTATATGTTTTTAAAAATAATTTTTCCTTTTATATTTTTTTAAAAAATATTTTTAAAATTTATCAACTAGGTTTCATTAATGTTTGCAAATTTAATAAATTTTTTGGTTCTCATTAAATTTTATTTGGTATTCTAATCTAAAATGTAAACAATTATAATTTATTTCAAAGTTTTTGATACCGAAGAAACAACCATACTCCTAATATTGAATATTTGATAATATTATGTTTCCTTTACCGTAATTTTTTATTATTTTATAAAAATTAATTAAAATTAATATTAAAGTAGTAAAAAAAGGGTACGGGTATGGGTACGAGATTATACCCGTTACCCGGTGGGGATGGGGATGGGATAAAAGTTTGATACCCGTTGGGTTTGGGTATGGGGATGGGGATGAATTTTTTTTATGGGGATGGGTATGGGATAGTGAAACCCGTCCCCGCCCCGCCCCATTGCCATCCCTAAAGAACCCTAGCTGTGTGAGAGAAACTAAGGAGGTTGAGAAAAGAAGTGTAAAACAACCATTGAATGATAATTATGCCTAGTTTAATGGCAAATTTCGTTTTAGTCATTATGGCAATTAAAACTAGGCTTGAAAGTGGGGGCAAAGGGAAATTTAGTGAGAAAGGAGAACTCTAAGGAGACATAACTCTACTACACCGAAAAGTGGAGATTGAGAGTGAATTGGAGAAAAATTTCAAAAGATTAGAAGCAAGTTGGAAGAAGTCAAGGGCTGGATTTTTGGTGCACAAAGACTTGAATAAATTCAAGACTTAAGCAAAGAAACCAGGTTAGGGGAGCTGTTACTTGTTAATTTTATGTTTAAGAATAAACTACATGATATATAGACATAATTATGCATGAATACCTGTTGTTTGGTTTGATTTTCTGATTTTTGGAAATTTTTCAGAAACCGCCTAGCGGGCGATGAACTGTCGCCAGAAGACCCATGTATTTTGGCTTGGTTTTTGGGTTCCTACGAGGAACCGCCTAGCGGCGAGTCTTGTGCCGTCAGGCGACGCGTACTGTTCAACCCAGTTTCTGGGTTTTGATGAATTGTCTGGCGGTGATGAACACCTGCCAGGCGACGCGAACCAATTTTGGTTCGATTTTGGTGTTTTGGGATTCCTGAGTTAACTCTGATTGGGGTAAAAGATAGTAATAACGATTGGTAAATGGTTGGAGATCAAATTTCGTGGGATTATATGTAGTTGAAGGTTCAATTGAATGAAAAACTATATGAACAATAATTTAAGGCTGATGATTTGGGGTTTTTTATAGTGGCACTAAATTAAGGGAAAAAGGTTAATGGAATTTCACTTATTGAAAGTTTTAGGAATGGATAGTGAACCTAAACATGTGAGTACAGCCTTTTGAGTCGTAAATTGAATGAAATGAGGGTAGTGGAGAGTGGTTGAGGTTCGTAGGTGCAAGGGGAATTTCTGGGTTCCTGGAACAGCAAGAACCGCCTAGCGGCACCCATTTGGCTGCCAAGCGCCATACCAGATATGTGCGTAGTGTTTTGTACTTTTCGCACAACAGGAACCGCCGGGCGGTAGTTTGGTCCCGCCAGGCACCACCTTCCTCACTTCTGGGCGCTAGGCGCCACCATTTTTCTAGTTTGCGTAGTTTTCGTAAAACTGCATTTTCCGGTTCGTTAACCATCCGATTTAGGTGAAATTTTGAAAGATGGTACATAACATGTGGTTCTTCACTTTAAACGGTGGAGATTGGATTTGGAGGTCATTAGCTAAAGATACACATTACTTAATATTGTTGATTTTGGAGTCTGTAACATACATGAATAAGCTCTTGATAAGTTCAAGTAACTTCTAATGAAGCATGATTGGGTTATGTGGTAAGTCTCTATCAATTTGAATATTCCTTTGGGTTAGTCACATGTGTAAAATTGGTTTGGTGAAGGCATAGGTGTCAATATTAAATTGCATTGGTGCATAAGATCATGTGCTTAAAATTGTTAGAGTGTTGTTGCTTATATTTTGTTTGAGCATGCGTTATTCATAAGTTAGAATTGAATGCTAGCATGAATTTAAGAGGAGAATATAAATATATATATATATATATATATATATATATATGAAATGTGAATGAATTGTTTTTACTTGTGTCTGGGTGTTGAAAAAACTAGTACTGCACAAGTACTGGTGTAGCGCCTGGCGGTGGTGTTTGACCGTCAAGCGATGGCTACAAAATCAGTAGAGAATTGAAGCATGTTGCGCCTGGCGATAAGGGTTGTCCCGCCAAGCGATACTTGTGGAAACAATAGCATCAGAGGCGTTTGGCGCCTGGTGGCACGTGTCCCCCGCCAGGCGGTTTGGAAGTCTTTTGCGCCTAGCAACTCGTGTGGAGCGGCAGGCGATTTTTTGATGAAGCAAACATTGTGTTTTGCTTGTTTTAGATGTGCGTGGTCTACGAGGCTTTGGGCGATATCTCAAGGGTCAGATGTTGGAGTATTCTTGGAGTTGTGGCTCTGGATGGAGGGTAACACGGGCATTCTTTGAGTTATGGCTCAGAATAGCGAGTGTTCCCGCATGCGTTCTACAAGTGGTGGCTTGTAGGTTGGACAGTAACGATAGCTTGAGATTATCAACCAAAGGCGTAGAACACGGATTACATGGTGGTGGCCATGTGATATGAGATCAAAGGATGAGGATCCTTGGATTGTGTGTGTTTTGTTATATAAATTGATGCATATGTTTTATTATGTTAACTCATCCTATCTGCTTGTGTTTGGCGATGATCGTGTACGCGGTACACGAGAGCAGTCGATGTTGCAGGTGGATCTGGTGAGGCATAGAGCCGGAGCGGGACTAGTTGGGAGAGGACTTTCTCAGAGTTTTATACTTTATGAGTTTTTAAAGAATTTGTAATATTTCATATTACTACCTATAGACATTATAATTGAGTTTTAAATTTTATGGATTTGAGTTAATTTCGGATGTAATAAAAGTTTTATATTTTTTTCCCATGTTTTGAAAAATGGAGCTTAATAAATGAGCATTTAATATTATTATCTTATTTTATTAAGTAAATTTGTAATATCCGGACGGGATGTTACAGTTTTCACATTAGTGGAACACCCACATAGTAATGGGCAAGCAAAGGCAACCAATAAAGTTATTCTGAGGCGACTTAAGAGGCAACCTCACAACATGGACGGACAATGGGTCGAAGAACTACCTAATGCAATGTGGTCATATAGAAACATGCCACAGTCAACCACAAAGGAATCCTCTTTTTCATTGGTTTATGGCAGAAAAAAAATTTTATTGATAAAAGTATGATAGCTAACATATTAGGTTATGTTCTTCTCTGAGCAATATAATGACAACAACTTCAGAGCTTAGTTAGACGTCATTAAAGAAGTAAGGAAGCAAACACGTTTGCAGATATTGGCTGAGAAATAGATATTGAAACTCAAGTTCATATCCAGGGTACCTTAGTCGTTCCAGGTGGGAGATCTAATGCTCAAACAAGCATAACTTCACCAACTACAGAATAAGTTGTCCCCCAATTGGGTCAAACCTTTCTGCATAAGTGATGACTGTTTTACAACAACCATTTTCCAACAAGTGTACTACTACATAGTAGTATCAACAAGTTTCATATCCACATGGATTTAGCAAGTATATTGGTAGTTTGATTTTTGGGTTTTTGGTTTGTGATACAAAGTGCAAGTAAATAAAAATAGTAGCTATTAGATAGATTGAGTGGAGTAAGGGCTATGAATTGATTTCATCTCATCTTCTTCTACTACACCACTACCATATTGTTTACTTACTTTGCAAATCATTCAATGTCTTGGGAGTACTCTTTCTATGTAGATCGAGGTTCATCTCTGATATACTAGATCCTAAGGATTCCACCTAAGTGTGGTTTCTCATCTTCTGGTAGAATGAGTCATTGCTTTAATGTGCAAGACTATCTCCTCTAGCATCAACTCTAGTATGCCATGAAGCATTCAATACATGTATGATGATTTGATAGGACCACAGTTTGAGATCGGTTTCTCAACTCAAAATCCAAACCAGTTAAATAGATGAGTGATCAAGTCATCATTAAGCATAAATCAAACCATAAACAATTGAATGAAAGCCAAGATAAATACCAAGGAGTAGAAGTGAACAAAATCAAAATTGATTACATCAAACCTGGACACGAGAAAGTTCAACTACTCATAGAATATTACAATGCAATTCCAACAACATCTACACATAAGATTTACACTAAGAGCACCTCCGTCGTGCCTCACAGACCCTATCCTACTACTACATTATGGGGCCTCCACTCAATGCTTAGAATGAAGAGCCAAGGTATTTATTTATAGGATTTTTTGGGCGGTGCTCAGCCCAACTTTTGGTGCTCAACCACAAAGGTTAGTTCACAAATGGGTTTCTTCTCAGCTTAACCCCATGTTCTGGTGCTTAGCACATGACTTTTCCTTCTTGGAAGGATTTTCTTGGCTGCTCAGCCTCATGGATTTAGGCTCTAGGTTTCCTTGCAAATAGGGTTTCCTCATGAGACTTAGCTCGTGATCAGCCAGAAAGTCAAAATATGTTGTCCTATCCTTTTTTATGGCAATTAATGTTGGCTTTTAGGATGTGAAAAAGTACTAGCTCAAATGGTCGAGAATATTGGTTGTGTTGAAAGGACTTGGTTCAAGTCTTGTGTGTTATTTTAATTATATATTATTTTGATAATATGATTGATCATGATGAGTGATAATATAATCCTAAATTTATAGGAATTATCACGAAACATTAATTGATTGAGTGGTTGTGCATTGACTTAACATTTGTGTGGTTGTGTGTTTGAACCTTGGTAGACATGAATTAAGCTTCCATTTTGCCAAAATTCTTTTTGGCATGAATGTGAATGGTTAGACAAACGCTAGCCTTAATTAAGACATGTTTAAGAGGCCAATTAAGGGAGAGAAGAAGGGTCTTTGAGATTGAACATTGGAGATCATTTTAGGAGTGCAATTCCAAAGAAAAAAAACAGTGTTTAATGAGTGAAACGAAGGAGTTGAATTGTGGGGGAGCTAAGGGAGCCATTGTTGATCAAGGAAGTACTATCATATATTCAATTTTAAGTAAGGAATCCAAGTTAGGGGAGTTGGAACTCGTTAACTTTATGCTTTGGATTTAATTGCATGATGTACAACATGTTTATGCATGTTTCCTTTCTGCCAACGTTAAATTTATGGGTTTCTGGAAATTTTCCAGAAACCACCTGGCGGGCCTTCAAAGTCGTGAGGTGGATTCATACCTTTTATGTGCAATTCTGGGTTCCTGTGAGAAACCGCCTGGCGGCGTGCTGCCAGGCAATGCGAGCAATATGGCTCAACTTTTTGATGTTTTGGGATTGCTGGGTGTTTCTGATTAGAGGAAAAGTAATTATTGGAGTTTTCTTAATGGATGTAGTGATGAAGGCATGACCACCTCCTTAGAAGCTCCCTCAAGAAGGATCACTAGAAGCATGTCTAGAGGGGAGTCTTCTATTCCATCACCTTTATCTTTGTTTTGCATTACTTTAGTTTGAATTCCCTAAGTTGGTTTCTAGTTGATTTATTTTGGTTGACTTGTTGACTTTGATCCAAAGTTGACCTTTGAC